>P_2C_Liq_1_UnCtyDRAFT_1000082_pt1 | contig 36949 bp, 36 predicted proteins | sample Pon2CUnioCityCA_2_FD_10234 | JGI IMG/M metagenome (IMG submission 10234) | reverse complement strand
TTAATTCATGGGTTTTAATATTTACTTGATGTGACAAATGTACAGAATTTTCAAATACTGAATAAGCCACATTTTGTTTACCTCCCCCTTCTTCAATACGATATATAAGTGCCTCATTAATTTTTTTTAATTTTTTATTTTCAGCCTTGTAATACGCTAACTCATCTTCTAAAGATATAAATGAAGGGGGTTTATTAGTCATTTTGTAGCTCTTTGCTTATATATACACCGGTAAAAGTTTGATTTAAGTGGATTCCATTTAAATGTTCACCATAGGCATTAAAACCTACCAAATTGAAATCTTTTTGTAGTTTTAAGGTATCATCTTCCAGATTTTTTTCGATGACCTCTAAGCGGCGTAAAAAACAATCAAAGCCCAATACGGCAGCTGGCTCACCAAGAGCATTTTGGTTGTGTTCTAATACACTCCTCAAGGGTGCATTTATGTCTGACAAATTAACTTCATTTAAAACGATACCAATATCTACAGCACAATAAAATGACAAACTGTTAAAGTCTTTATTTACCCTCTGGATTGAACGGATATAGTAATCACCTCGCACCTTCACAGCCAATGGATGAATAGAAAATACCTCAGGTTCAAGTTCTTCAACACTTAATCCCAAAGTCTTGGCATAAACCTCAGCTGCTGGTTCACCATTAATTTCGAAAACTTGTCTGGTTTGGGGATCCGCATCTGTCACTATTAATTTTTGTACACTATCTATAACGTGATGAGTTGAAAAGACAGAGAACTTCAAGCTAGTATTAAACATAATAATTACAGCAGATGTCGTTTGAAACTTTCCATCATAATAGATATAGGTTTGATTTAAGCCTTGGTCATCGCCTGCACTACCCCCAAAGTGTGGAAAATTTTGTGTAGCCGAATCAAAATTAATTAAAAACTCTTCTTCGGCAGATGATAGACCATCAACTAAAGAGACAATGAAGGATTGTGTAGAAATAGGCGCAACGGCTTTTCTTTTTATATCAGCATGTAAATATTGCATGACTTTTTGTGCATTAATAACCGAAAAGTTCTGAATATCATCCACAAAAGAATAACTAAAACTAAAGTAATTTACGTCAAAACCGACGGCAACAATTGTTTGTGTTTCGTATCCATTAGATGCAAATTCGCCAGCAGTAGTACAACCTAGACATGTTTTATCAGCAAATAATTTCTGCATTTGTTGTGCAACTATTTCTAAATCAAATAGAGAAGAACAAAAAAATAATATTATCTCAGTATTTACTTGATGTAGTTGTTGATATAGGTCTAAACAAGCAGCACTTGCATTAGATTTTTTTGATATGGCTTGATAAGTAAACATAAATTATACATTGCATTAACAATAATCTAAATATAATAGTTTTACGTTACATTGCATAGCGCTACAAAGATAATATAAGACTAATGCCCTACATTTTTTATCTTTATTGATTTCTTTTTGTACTTATCGATGACGCAAATATTGGGATTCTCAATTGTAACAACACATTCTAAACATTGAATACATTCAGCATAATCAATTGAACCATCTTTATGTATTGCATCAATATCACACTTTTTGGTTTTGCAAAGTTGGCAAGGGTTACCACACTCAGAACGTCTACGCAGCAATTTTAAGAAAGGAAATCTACCGACTAAAGCCAAACCAGCACCCAATGGACATAAATAACGACAATATACTTTGTGAATTTTTAGACTGAGTAATAATAATAATAAGGCGTACAATACAAACGGCCAAGTTCTTACAAAATGTAAAGTAATAGATGTTTTAAAAGGTTCAACTTCCGCTAACTTTTCTGTGAGCTCAATAGAGAAGCAGGCAGAGCCGAGTATGCCTAACAAGATAATGTACTTTAACAATTGGCCTGTGCGATGCTGTTCTGATGTCAGTTTAATTTGTTTTATTCTAAAGCGTTTAGCAACCCAACCAAATATTTCTTGTAATGCCCCAAAGGGACACAACCAGCCACAAAAAAGACCTCGACCGACAATAAACAAACTGATAAAAACGAATACCCATAAAATGAAAATAACGGGGTCAAGTAAAAACACTTGAATTTTGAAATCGTTAAATAAAGCTAGAAGTAAGGTATAAATATTGACAACAGAAAGCTGCCCCTGAGCATAAAAACCAATAAAGAATAATACGAACAACATTGAAGAAGCGCGAATTATATGGGTTAAACGGGTATTCCTAACAAGGCTTTGTTGTTTAATAAACATAATAGTTATAAAAACTAAATACAGGCAAGTGATGACTACGATCCCTATTCTGTCAGACCAAATCCTTTGCCACAACGGGATAGGAGTATCTGATTTAGCATCAGGATTTAGCATAAATAGTTCAGTTGGCAAATCTAAGGTAGTTGTAAATTCATATTGTTGTGTATCAAAAAAGGATGCTTGATAATTCACACCTAAACCTAGTTCTATTGTTCTACTTAACTCGAAACCGGTTTGTGATTTCAAACGAAGTACTTTTAAATCTGTATATATAGGCAGATCGGTAATAAATTCAGGGTCATAAAAACTATAAAAATCAATATCTTTAAGCGCAACTGGAAATTGGTTTTGACTTAGATTAAGTCGGGCAGGTACTGTTTGAGGAATAAAATCATCACTAATAAATGAATAGTCTCCTCGACTTATCACAAGTAAAGGTTGTTCACCCGGCTTTAAATTTTCTAATAGACGCGTTCGTTCTACATCACTCAATAGATTTTTAGCAACAATAGGAATGTCAAGAAAAGCAAAATACAGTTCAATAAACTGCTCTGAATTTTGAGGTATATCTGCAATCGCCGTACTAACTTCACTGGGCAGATCTTCCAGTTCGTTCCTATTTATTATCCACTTTTTTATGTGCCCAGCAGCAACGAGTTCTGAAAATGATAACGGCTCAAAAACATCAGGGTCTACAATCATATTTGAAGGTGCTACAAACCCGTCCAATTTTGCCATCGCTACTTTCAAAGCTGCAGTAATAATGGTGTCATTAACAACTAATACAGAAACGGTAGCCTTGGTTACACCATCAAAATAGGTGTTATCAGGGGTGCTTTTATCATTCGCATCAATCATAAACCGTTCGCGGATAGAGTGACCGGTGTATTGGTCAATGAAATCTAATAAAGGCTGAGGGCCTAAACCATGTACGAATATAGGTTCATTATGTTTGATTAAACGCAGTCCGACTAATGTTCCTTTTGGATCTAATCCAATCAGAATATTTATTGGTTCACCTGTAAACCCCATAAAAGGCGCGAAATCTTGGCTTTCAAAAACATAGCCGAGCAACTCATTTAATTGATAAACAGGCGTAACGGGGATATCTTTTGCTTGATTACCTATCCTAGTTGCTGTTGGAAAAATTTCATCAATAGCAGTAGGGATATCTGTTACATCCCCTTCTTTTGCAAGTGATAAATTACCCAAAGAGATACAAATAAATAAACATAAGCACATTAAATATTTGTATATATTCATTTTTTTATATCCTAAAGGTACTGTAGAAAAGAAACAGGCGACTCACGTCGCCTGTTTTTTTGATATAAATAAAGTTTAGAAAAAACCTAGAGGGTTTGTATCGTAACTTACTAATAAGTTCTTAGTCTGCTGATAATGATCAAGCATCATTTTGTGCGTTTCACGACCTATACCAGATTTTTTATAACCACCAAATGCAGCATGCGCAGGATATAAATGATAGCAATTCGTCCATACACGCCCTGCTTCGATCTTACGTCCCATGCGATACGCACGGTTAGAATCTCGTGTCCACAGTCCAGCACCTAGACCAAATACTGTATCATTTGCAATGGCTAAAGCTTCTTCTTCAGTTTTAAATGTAGTAACAGCGATAACCGGACCAAAAATTTCTTCTTGGAAAATACGCATTGAGTTATCACCTTTGAGTATAGTCGGTTGGACATATGCACCGTTAGTTAAAGCTGCATCCTGAGCCTCAACTTCTCCACCCGTAACAACTTCTGCACCTTCATTTTTACCGATATCGATATAAGACATAATCTTATCAAACTGTTGATTTGAGGCCTGAGCACCTACCATACAATCTGTATCTAGTGGGTTACCACGTACAATAGCTTTAGTTTTAGCTAAAACACGCTCCATAAATGCATCATAAATATCTTCTTGAATGAGTGCGCGAGAAGGACATGTACATACTTCACCTTGGTTGAAGTAACCTAATACAAAACCTTCAGCACATTTGTCAATGAACTCGTCTTCTTGATTCATAATATCGTTAAAGAAAATGTTTGGAGATTTGCCACCTAATTCAACCGTAGAAGGAATAAGGTTTTCTGCCGCACATTTGAGAATGTGCTCACCGACAGGGGTTGAACCCGTAAACGCAACTTTTGCAATACGAGTTGAAGTAGCAAGGGCTTCACCAGCTTCTTTACCAAAACCATTGACAACATTTATAACACCGGCTGGTAATATATCTTGGATGATTTCCATCAATAATAAGATTGTTGATGGTGTCTGTTCAGCAGGTTTCAACACGACAACATTACCCGCTGCTAAAGCAGGAGCAAGTTTCCATGCAGCCATTAATAACGGAAAGTTCCAAGGAATAATCTGACCTACCACACCATATGGTTCGTGGTAATGATACGCAACTGTATTTTCATCAATCTCAGATAAAGTCCCCTCTTGAGCTCGGATACAACCTGCATAATAACGGAAATGGTCAATACACAAAGGAACATCAGCATTTAATGTTTCGCGAATAGCTTTACCATTGTCCCAAGTCTCAGCCACCGCAAGCATCTCAAGATTTTGTTCCATGCGATCAGCAATTTGTAACAATAAATTAGAACGAGCAGCTACCGATGTTGCTGCCCAAGAAGCTTTTGCGGCATGTGCAGCATCTAAAGCTAATTCGACATCTTCAGCAGTTGAACGTGGCACTTGACAGATATCACTGCCATCAACTGTTGATGTGTTGGTAAAATATTCACCTTTGACTGGGGCAACCCATTCACCACCTATAAAGTTTTCATATTTTGCTTTAAAAGAGACAACGGAGCCTTCACTTCCTGGATTTGCGTAGATCATAATAACCTCGAATAATTGAAAACAGATACCAATATGCATCTATAAATAAATTTTTTTATTGTTAAATTTTTATTAATTAACGTGCTTATCTTGCGTAAATTATAGAGTTTGTTCTATTGATCAAAAGAGGTAAAAAAACCCTACTTTGGGAGGATAAATGAAAGAATAAAAAAGGTGTGTGGTGGCTAATTATACGAAAGTGTTTTTTTAATATTTAACAACATATACTTTAATCGTTATAAGCGAAAAGCCTAATAGTAATTACGTCTCACTTAAAACCAAGTATATAATTTAGTTCTAAAATTTAAATTTTGCGTATATTTAAAAGAAAATTAGACAAAAAAAAGACCTCTAAATGAGGTCTTTTAATTAACTTGTAACAGATTAATTACTAGCTAGTTCATATTTCTTTGGTAACTTGAATGTCCAAACACTGCCACCTTGGTTTAAGTGTTTAACACGTTTAGCAACATCACCGCCCCATAATGGAACTGCACCGCCCCAACCTGAAAGGACTGAAATATATTGCTCACCGTCCATTTCCCAGGTTACCGGAGAACCAACAATACCTGAACCGGTGTTAAATTTATAAACCATTTCACCAGTTTTAGCATCAAATGCCATTAAATAGCCTTCTGGGTTACCAGTGAACACTAAGTTGCCAGCTGTAGCAAGAACTCCACCCCATAATGGCGCATAGTTTTTATAGGTCCAGACCGTTTCACCCGATTTAGGATCAATTGCTTTTAACACACCAATATAATCATCATTGATAGATTTGATAGTGAAACCAGCACCTAAATAAGCAGCACCTTTTTTATATGCTGTAGGCTCGTTCCAGATCGACATTTCCCATTCGTTTGAAGGTACATAGAAAAGACCAGTGTCTTTACTGTAAGCCATAGGCATCCAGTTTTTTCCACCTAAGAAAGAAGGAGCTGTTACAACTGTTTCGCCTTTTTTACCATCAGCCATATCTGCTGGATTTCCAGGACGGTTGGCAGGGTCGTAAATCGGACGACCATTTGCGTCAAGTCCTTTAGCCCAAGTAATTTTGTCAACAAAAGGGAAACCACGGATAAAGTCACCATTTTCACGGTTTAAAACATAGAAGAATCCGTTTCTATCCGCAGTGGCAGCAGCACGTACAGTTTTACCTTGGTCTTCATAGTTAAACGAGATAACCTCATTTACGCCATCATAATCCCAACCATCATGCGGGGTAGTTTGAAAATGCCATTTAATTTTACCTGTATCAGGGTCAATCGCTAAACGTGAAGAAGAGAAGTAGTTATCACCGGGACGTAAATGTGAGTTCCAAGGTGCGGGGTTACCAGTACCAAAGAATAAAGAATCGGTTTCAGGGTCATATGTACCACCTAACCAAGGAGCCGCACCGCCAGATTTCCATAAGTCTGCTGGCCACGTTTGACCAGGCGCACCACCCGAGATACCATTTTCAACTTTCTTGCCATCTACATAGATATAACCCATGTGGCCTTCTACAGTTGGGCGTTCCCATACCAGTTTACCGTTCTCAGCATTATATGCACGGACTTTCCCGACAACACCAAATTCACCACCAGCAATTCCAGTGATTACTTTTCCTTTAACAACTATAGGCGCTGCAGAAATTGAATAACCCGCTTTGTAATCTTCAACTTTTTTCTTCCAAACAACTTTACCCGTGTCTTTATTTAGAGCAACAAGTTTAGCATCTAAAGTACCAAAAATAACTAAGTCGCCATATAATGCAACACCACGATTAATTACATCACAGCAAGGCATAATACCATCTGGTAAACGAGCTTCGTATTGCCACAACTCATCACCAGTTTTTGCATCAATCGCATAAACGCGTGAATAAGAACCCGTAATGTACATAACACCATCTTTAATCATAGGTTGTGATTCTTGACCACGTTGCTTCTCGCCACCTAAAGAAAAAGACCAAACCGGACGGATATCTTCAATAGTTTGTGTATTAATTGTTGAAAGAGGACTGAATCGCTGCCCCTGTAAGCCCATACCGTTAGTAACAATTTCGTCCGTAGACATATGGTCTCTAAGGATATCTTTATCCGTTACTTTTGCATTAGCTGTACCTGTGCAAGCTAATGTAACTAACATTGATAATGAAAGTAACTTTACTTTATCTTTGTTAAACATTTGTATTTCCTCTGAAATAATGATTTTAGTATTCAATAGATTTGCAAACTTGCGCAACGTATCGTTGAAAGTGTTAATAGCAAGTTAACAAGATTGTAAAACGTGCTAAAAATGAAACCTATCAGACAGTATGTCTATTTTTTTCATCCCTTGGGAGGAAAAATGGTTGATATAGACATACATCTAATTTAATAAATTGATGTATGTTTTATTCAATTTCTTTATAGTAGGTTGGTTTTTCGTAGGTTGCTGAGTATTTGGCAAAGACTTTTTGCATTTCTCCACTACGAACCATTGCGCTAATGACGTCACCTACTGCATAACCTAAAGCGCGGTAATCCGTTTTGACAGCCATTCCTATGTCCCACTTTTGTTTACCTATCAAAGGGAACGCATTTTCAGCTAAGCGATACTGTTCGGGATCTAATTTGCTGTGTAGATAAGTAATTTGAGAACGTAAACCCATCACTGCATCTACTTCAGTTTTCTGCATCCCATTAATTGCTAGAGTAAGATTATCATACTGACGTGTCTGCTCTCTGAGACCGCCACGAAATGCCGATGTAAGGTAAAAATGGGGTATTGAATCAATCTCTGCACCAATCTTATGGTATTGAAATAAAGCCATAGTAGGTACATCAGGAAGTTGTTTTTGATTAAAAACGATCTGCCAGGATTCTGTATGATATGGACCAAACATATGTACTAATTCATGTGCCAGCAAACCAATATCATCACGCTTTTGCGAATAAGCTCGATCATAAGGAACACGTAACATAACATCAGCAACAGTTCGGTCTAAATAATGACCTTTCCAGATATGATTGCGTAAGTCATCATCAGTTGTTTCACCAGCAGTCATCCATTTCAAACGTAAACTAACACCAAGATTGTCAGCAATTTTTTGTGCTACATCAATATCAATGCCAGACGCAACATCACCTTTCCTTTCAGAAAATGGTGCATAATCATCATACACAGCAATAACAATAAACTTTGATTCCAAGATATCATCCAACGAACGTGCCTCAATATTGAAGCACCATGCGCTGAATAATATTAAAAAATACTTACATATCTGCGGCACGAGTTTCTACCCAGCTACGTATAGCCCAAAGTGCTTCTTGATTTAGGTGTTCAGTCATTTTGGGCATATAAACAGCACCGTTGCGAACAGCACCGTTTTGCACTCTGTAAATATACCATTCATCACCGTCATAATCAGGTGCAAGTTCTCGTAAATCAGGTGCAATACCACCACTTATAGCATCTAAGCCATGACATCTGGCGCAATTTTGGTTGTAAGCCGAAGCCCCGACACGGTCAATTTCTGCTTTCACATCACCTGTCAGCGCACGATAAGGGTTTTCATCAACCCACTCTTCACCAATTGCTGGAAGAGTTGAAGTATCAATCGATTGTGGCGTGACTGGTCCATGAGCAAAAACAACACTTGAAACAAAGCAAAAACTCGCTAAAGTAATTTTTTTTGTGATTTTCATAAAACATTCCATTAAAAGGTTACTAAAACAGCCTGTAATATACTTTAATGACAATATGCGTTGGATGATACTTTAGCTCAAACCTTTCTCATCCTTTGGTAGGGTTTTTCATTTAAGGCATTGAACAAGCATAATTTTTATTTAGTATTAATTAGTGATTGACGGCATAAGGTCGTTGGTAAAATTGGCAAATCTGCATGACACGCATTAGTAACAAATCATTTATATATATTCCTGTTTTGATTGTTTTGTTGTTCTTCTCGACGTCCATCTGGGCTCAATCAAAAACAACACTGACTATTCATTACCTGTTTTCACCAAATAAACAAAAAACAAGTGTTCCGAAAATCAATCAGCTCCCTCACGACAATGGTCTAGTAGGGCTTTTAGTAGGGATTAACGATAGCAATACGACAGGTAAATTTTTGGGGTATGAAATTGCCTTGGAGGAACACTTGATTAGCGACGAAAATTCTGTAACCAATGCTTTGTCGAAAATCACATCTGGTCCGATCCTTCTTCACTTAAATACTCAACAGACAAAACAAGTATTCGCCCTTGCTACAGCTAAACATTTAATAATAAACGTAGGTAACCCGGCTACCGAATTACGAAAAAATATTTGTTCTGATAATATTTTTCACACCAGCCCAAGTTATCCAATGTTGGCTGATGCACTGGGTCAGTGGCTCGTAAAAAAACAATTAGATTCAGTATTACTGGTCAGCAGTGAGGATGAACAAGCACAGGATTACCTGACTGCGTTGAAAAGAACGTTGAAACGATATAGGGTTGATATTATCGACGACAAAAAATGGACTTTTACAACTGATTTACGTCGTACATTAGAACAAGATATTCCTTTGTTTACCCAAACGAGTAAAGATTACGACGCTACCATTGTAGCTGACCCTGAAGGTACATTTGGCTACTACCTGCCCTATAACACATACTACCCAAGGCCAGTTGTTGGTTCAGCTGGTTTACGAGTTGATAGTTGGCATGGCAGTATTGAACAATGGGGTGCAAGACAATTACAAAAACGTGTATTTGATGCATCAGGACGATTCATGACAAGTGCGGATTATACTCATTATGTCGCTGTTGTTGCTCTCGCACAGGCCTTACAAAAAAATATTCCAACCACGGCAAACGATCTAGTAAAGTACTTACGTTCACCAGACTTTTCTCTTGCTGCGTACAAAGGTCGAAAGCTTTCTTTTCGAGCTAAAAATGGGCAGTTGCGGATGCCACTGGCGTTATTTCATTCCAGAAGCATCGTTTCTCAATCTCCGCAAGCTGGTTTCATGCACCCTATAACTGAATTAGATACACTTGGACTAACCCCAAATGAGATATGCCAATGAAAACTACTCTGCCCCTTGTAATACTATCGAGTCTACTGCTGTGTTCTGCAACTTCTTTAACAGCAAAAGAGTTGGCTTATGTGACAAATGAAAAAAGTAATAGTTTATCGGTGATCGATTTAGATGATTATAGTGTGATTAAAGAAATCCCCGTTGGTGATAGACCTAGAGGGTTCATTTTTAATCATGACCAATCATTGGCCTATATATGTGCAAGTGATTCAGACCGGATCCAAATATTTGATATAGCCACTGACAGCATTGTAGGTGAGCTCCCTTCTGGAGAGGATCCAGAAACAATCGCACTTCATCCAAATGGTAAAACAATATATACGGCGAATGAAGATGACGCTTTACTAACAGTAATTGATATCGCCTCACAAACAGTAACAACACAAATTGATGTAGGTGTTGAACCTGAGGGTTTAGCTGTAAGTCCTAATGGTAATATATTAGTAGTGACATCAGAAACAACTAATATGGTGCATTGGATAGATACCCAAACCAACCAAAACTATGCCAACTCTTTGGTAGGTGCAAGACCTCGTGCCGCAATGTTCACCAAAGATGGCAGTGAACTATGGGTGACATCTGAAATTGGTGGCGAGTTAACAGTATTCGATGTGGCTACCCAAAATGTAAAACACACTTTCACATTTGCTATACGAGGTATGCATAAAGATAGGATCCAGCCTGTGGGTATTATTCTAATGCAAACTGAAAATAAAGCATTTGTGGCACTAGGCCCATCTAATCATGTAGCTATGATAAATACAGATACGATGACTATTGAAAAATACATATTAGTTGGACGTCGTGTTTGGCAGCTTGCTTTAAACGCGGACGAATCGCTATTACTTACAACCAATGGCGTCAGTTCTGATGTTTCGATTATCAATACACAGTCGGCTAAAGTAGAAAAGTCCGTTAAAGTTGGCCGTTACCCTTGGGGGGTGGCAGTAAAACAACTATGAGTATCAAAATATCAGGCTTATCACATAATTATGGAATAAAAGAAGCATTAAATAATGTAAATCTTGAGCTTCACGAGGGATTTAATGTTTTATTGGGCCCAAATGGAGCAGGTAAATCAACGCTTTTTTCTCTATTAACTGCACAGTTATCTATTCAGCATGGTGATATATGGTTTGACAAAGCATCCATGCTGCAACCACAAAGGGATTTATTCAAACAAATTGGTGTTGTTTTTCAAAGTACAACATTAGATCTTGATCTTACNGTACAGCAGAACCTTCTCTATTTTGCAGCATTACATGGTATATCTAAACAACAGGCATTACACCAGCTTNCACCTATTCTTTGTGCGTTATCATTAACCAAGCATCTAGGTGAAAAAGTTCGCCAATTAAACCAAGGNCACCGGCGACGAGTTGAGTTAGCCAGATCAGTCCTACATGAACCTAAATACTTATTCTTAGATGAGCCCACCGTAGGTTTGGATGTGCCTAGCAGAAAAGCAATTATTGCATACGTCCGCACGCTTGCAGCTACTGGCGTTACTATTTTATGGACTACACATTTGTTGGATGAGGTACAGGGGGAAGACCAACTAATTTTACTCAATGACGGCCATGTATTGTTATCAGAAGAATGCCAAACAGCTCTCGAATCAAACCACAAAGCATCGGTCCTTGAGCTTTATCAATCACTTACCGATAGAGTGCTAGAAGCCATATGAAAAAACCTTCAACCCAATCACTCTGGTATACTTTTCAAGCTATAGTTGCTCGAGAGTTGTTAAGATTTTTTCAACAAAAATCTCGACTATTTAGTGCTTTAGTACGTCCTTTACTCTGGTTGATTGTCTTTGCCGCTGGATTTAGAAGTGCCCTAGGACTTTCTATTACACCGCCGTATGAGACTTACATTTTGTATCAAGAATACATCGTACCAGGGCTATGCGGCATGATAATTTTATTCAATGCCATGCAAAGCTCTTTGTCAATGGTATACGACAGAGAAATGGGTAGTATGAAAATACTGCTAATGAGTCCTGCCCCAAAAGCATTTTTACTTTTTGCAAAATTGTGTGGTGGAGCACTGCTTTCATTACTGCAAGTTGTTATTTTTATATTACTCGCATGGGTAGTTGATATAGAAACCCCACTCTTAGGCTTAGTTTATTCCATTCCTACTATATTTTTAACCGCATTTTTCTTAGGCAGTTTAGGGTTAATTCTGGCAAATAATATCAAGCAACTAGAGAACTTTGCAGGTGTAATGAACTTTGTCATTTTCCCAATGTTCTTTCTTTCAAGTGCACTATACCCTCTATGGAAGATCAAAGAGTCAAGTTTGTATCTCTATTGGATCTGTAAATATAATCCTTTTACCTTTGCTGTTGAAATGCTGCGCTTTTCTTTATACGAGCAATACAATGTGGAGCTCATTGCCCTGGTCGCAGGAATCACCTTCACATGTGCATTTTTTGCCATAAACACATTTAAAGCAAAAAAATAACGATCATCAAGGTCAGCAGTTGACCTTATATATTTTATAGAATATCTGTTGAATATCTAACAGTACATATCGCTACAAGTTCTTTTTCGCAAGCTTCAGGTCTTTCATCTACTTTATTTAAGCTACACACTAGTTCATTTAGTAAACTTTTTCTGCAGACAAGGTTTTAATAGACTGATATTGTTGCATTTGACGTCACCTTTTTTGAACCTTGTAAAAATCTTATGATTAATAGAATATATTAGAAGTTAATTTTTTGTATAATAATTAGTCAATAATAATAATTAAATAAGGACTATTGATGGATCATCAAATCATCATCATTGGTACAGGCTTTGGTGCACAAGCAGTTGCACTGTCACTCATTAAACAAAACTTTACTGATTTTGTCATGCTTGAACGTCGTGCTTTTGCCGGAGGTACTTGGAAGCAAAACCGCTATCCTGGCGCCGCTGTTGACGTGCAGTCACCTTTATATTCTTTATCTGCCACACCCTATCCATGGACGAGAATGTTTGCTGAACAAGCAGAGTTGGCAAAATATACCGATGATATGTTTGAGCGTTTTAATTTGTGGGCTTATATCAAGTTAGAGCATAATGTTATAGGTAGCTTTTGGAACGAAAATCAGCAATATTGGCAAGTGGATATTGAAGGGAAACCCACTCTCAAAGCTCAATTTGTCATTAATGCTACAGGTCCATTATCTAGCCCCGTTATCCCAAATTTTCCCGGTAAAGAAAGCTTTAACGGAGCACAATTTCACACGAATGATTGGCCTACTGATTTGAATTTACAAGATAAGAAAGTTGCAATCATAGGTAGTGGTGCTTCGGCAACCCAAGTCATTCCAGCCATTGTGAATAAAGTAAAGCACTTACATGTTTTTCAACGCACACCCCACTGGGTTATTTCACGCCCTGATATGAAGTTTCCCAGATGGATTCAACGACTATTAAATAAAAAATGGTTTTATTATTCTTTACGCGCAGCTATCTACTGCGCTCTAGAAACAAGGGTCATAGCCTTTAAATACTTTCCGGGTATCTTAAAATATGTGGGTGAATGGCCGGCTAAACGATTATTAAAAAAACATGTACGCGATCCTAAATTACGCGCAGCATTAACACCTGATTACACGATTGGGTGTAAGCGTATTATTATGTCTGATACGTTATATCCCGCATTAACTCAAGCCAATGTGTCTTTTCATGACAAAACCGAGAGTATTGCCGAAATAACACCTAATGGCATTACCATGAATCAAGGTAAGCATGTGGAACTTGATGCAATTGTTTACGCTACTGGCTATGATGCAACAGATGGTTTGATTTCTTACCCTGTTACAGGCATGAATCAGCAGAAATTAAGTGATTTTTGGCAAGATTATCCCAGAGCATATTTAGGGACTACAGTCCCCTTTTGTCCAAATTTCTTTATTATGACAGGCCCAAATACCGGTATTGGTCACACTTCAGCGATTGTCGTCATTGAATCCCAAGTTAAATACATTATGCAAGCCATCATGGCCGTACAGGACCAACAAGCTAAAAGTATTGCTCCCACGATTAAAGCAGAAGAGTCTTACACCTCTTTTGTTCATTCTGAGATGAAAAACACAGTTTGGCAAACTGGGGGGTGCAACAGTTGGTATAAAAGCGCATCAGGTAAGGTTATTGCAATGTTTCCAGGCTTTAGTTTTACCTACAGAAAACTATGTAAAAAATTTAAGTTAACTGACCATAAGATAGTCTAGATTCGCAAAAAAAACTGGCGTACTTACAACTAATATAAAAATAAAAAAAGAGGTCCAAATGAGTCATTTTTATACCGATAAAACAGTCGTTATTACGGGTGCAGCCTCAGGTATGGGGCGCAGCTATGCAATTTTATTAGCTCAACGAGGTGCTCGAGTTGTACTTACTGATATTGACGAAGAGGGGTTAGGCGTAACCGCGGAGGTGGTTGCTAAGTATAACGGGAAGCTACCATTAACTATGGTGCACGACGTTAGTAAAATCTCACAATGGCATGCTTTATCTAAACTATGTAAAAGTGAATATGATGGTTGTGATATTTTGATCAACAACGCCGGCATTGAGGGTGCGGCAGTACCTGTGTGGGCTGCTGATATGAAAACTATAAAACGTACTATGGACGTCAATTTTTATGGCGTTGTTCATGGTACTAAAACTTTTTTACCCTTACTAGCCGCCTCTGCTGATTCTGCGCTAATAAATGTCTCAAGCATTTTTGGATTTATCGGGACTCCTAATGCGTCTGATTATTGTGCAAGTAAATTTGCAGTACGTGGTTACACAGAAGCTTTGATGGTCGAGTTAGAACAAGTCCACCCACATATACAGGTACATTTGGTTCACCCAGGTGGTGTAGCAACTGATATTGCTCGTTCAGAGCGAACTGCAAAATTTAAAGACAAGTTTTTAACTACACCAAGTGATGAAATGGTCAATTATGTTTTACAAGAAGTTGAAGCAAATAATCCGCGCATTGTCTACGGGAATCATGCACGTAAAACATATTGGAGCAGTAAGTTACTCAATCTACAAGCATTAAAGAAAATGATTGGTAAAGGGATGAAAAAATTAGCACATCCCGATGATTATGCGAAAGACCATAAAGGCTTTAAGCTTTAAATTAACACGAGAAATCTCATGAAAAAATCACTACAACCATTTGGACAACATCTATTAACATGGGCAACAGCTTTCGAAAGTCGCCTATACGGTTTCCGAACAAAACAGCAAAATGTTGGTGAGTTTTCTTATGAGTATTGGGATAGTGGTCCATCCGATAAGCCTGTGCTAGTCTTGATTCATGGTTTTACAGCAGATAAGTTGGTTTGGTTACGCTGTGCTAAATATTTAACCAAAGCTTATCGAGTAATTATCCCTGATATTGCTGGGCACGGTGCTACTGAGTTTTTAGCTGGAAGAGGCTATGGGATCCCAAAACAAGCTGAACGCTTAAACTATTTTATTAAGCAACTACGACTAACTACAAAACCCTGCATTGGTGGCAACTCAATGGGAGGCTTTTTAGCTGCTCAGTACGCACGTATGTATCCAAACGAAGTAAGTAAGATCATTTGTGTCGACCCTGCAGGTGTTATTTCTCCAGAAAAGAGTACTTCACAGAAACTCGCTGAAGCGGGAGATAATCCCTTTTTGATGGATGATATAAAAGCCTTCCCACGCTTTTATGCTTTGACTATGGCACAACCACCATTTCTACCAAATCTGATTAAAAATGCTATTGCGCATAAATACGTAAAGAGAAAAACCGACTTTGCCGAAATATTTCGTGATTTTTTTGCCCCGGAGGATATGCTCAATGGTAAATTGAATGAAATCTCTTGTCCCATCTTGCTCCTATGGGGTGCAAAAGACCAATTAATTCATATCAGCGCTGCAGAGATATGGCAAAGTGAAACCAATGGCATCACGGTTATTTGGGATGATTTAGGCCATATGCCCATGATGGAAGCGCCAAAACAATGTGCTAAAGAAATGTTGAGATTTTTACAAGCATGAGCATAATAGGATTTTGTTACTGGATACAGACATTTATTAGAGGCTCAACGTCAAAATATGGATATTATTTTTTTACTCGTTGCATTCGGATTTGGCTTAGTTGCTAAGTTCGCCCACCTGCCTCCATTAATTGGATTCTTAGCTGCTGGTTTTGTGCTAAATGCACTGGGTTATGAAAATAACGATACCTTAAGGATGATTGCTGATCTGGGTATTACAATCATGCTCTTTACGATCGGTTTAAAACTGCATCTAAAAGATCTTACTGCTAAATCTGTGTGGTTGGCAAGCTTAGCTCATATGGGCATATGGATTGCGTTTTGCACGCTATGTCTTATGTTAATTAGTATGTTGATCGCTTTTAAGCTCTTCGCCATTCCCATGAGCACTCTAGCTTTGGTCGCTTTTGCTTTTAGTTTTAGTTCTACCGTTTGTGTTGTAAAAATCCTTGAAGAATCAGGAGAAGTCAAATCTAGACATGGTAAATTAGCTATCGGCATTCTGGTTATGCAAGATATCGTTGCTGTGGTATTTTTAGTTTTTGCCACTGGCTTAGTTCCCAGTTTATATGCACTAGCATTACTCTTACTGATTCCTGCACAACCTTTCCTACACCGCTTGTTAATGAAATCTGGACACGGTGAAATGCTTCCTCTAACAGGGTTTATTTTTGCATTCGGTGCTTATCACTTATTTAGTCTATTTGATGTAAAAGGCGACCTTGGTGCGCTCATCGCAGGTATATTGCTTGCTTCACACCCAAAAGCAAATGAGCTATCAAAAGCACTTCTGGGTTTTAAAGATCTCTTTTTAATTGGATTCTTTTTAACCATCGGATTAACTGCTATGCCTAGCTTAACCATGGTCGCTATTGCGCTAGGTTTTTGTGTGTTATTGGTCTTCAAGTTTGGTTTGTTTTTCTGGTTATTTACAAAATTACAATTACGCGCACGCACGGCATTTTTGAGTGCTTTACTGCTAGCAAATTATTCTGAATTTGGTTTGATAGTCGGGGCGGTTGCAGTTTCAGCAAACTTATTGGATGCACAATGGTTGGTTATTTTAGCTCTCGCTACAGCGCTCTCATTTATCCTCACTTCCGTACTTTACCGACGTGCACATACTACATTTAGTCACAACAAAAACCTATTAAAACGGTATGAAAATCCCACCCCTCTACCCCAGGATGTCTACCCAAATCTGGCGTGTGGTAAAATTTTAGTCATCGGTATGGGGCGCGTCGGTAAAGGTGCTTTTCATGCATTACATCAACAAATGGGTGAACAAGTATGGGGGATGGATGCGGATCCACAAAAGGTTAAGCACTTAGTATCATTAGGTAAAAATGTCATTACGGGTGATGGAGAAGATATTGATTTGTGGGAAAACTTAGATGTATCAAAACTACAACTTGTCCTAATTGCCCTGCCATCAGTAGAAGATACAATCAATATTACATATCAGTTGAAGCAATCTGGATATACAGGAAAGCTAGCTGCTATAGCTCGTTATGAAGATGAAGTTGCTCCCCTTGTGGAGCAAGGCGTTGATCGTGTCTTTAACTTTTTCACCGAAGCAGGTCTGGGTTTTGCTGAAGAAAGTATTCAATGGGCGGGACTGCAAAATGATAAATATGTTGTTCCTTGAGTAAGCTTCTTTTTACATATTTCCATAGTATATCTAATCACAACTTACTTTTTCGACTAAAGTATTAAATTAAATCACTATTGGTGTTTATTTTGATCATATTTTTGTAATAAATACACCTTTGGTAGGAATTTTCCTTCGAAAGGTATTTATTTTTATAAATATTTCATCAAATTTTATTTAAATGAAAGACTTAGAATATTAAAAAATACAACTTTTGTTATTACAATCTTACTTAAAAGTTAATTTAATGTTAAATATATTGACCTTGATCAACACATCAAGTTTTAGTCTACCATTTTCCTCTTAAAACCTTTATCATTCACACGTTAAGCGTTCTGTGTCCGANAAATATAATGCCCATTTNCGGACTAATAAGAATCGATTTATACGAGTATTATCTCAGCAAGAAATTTAACTTACTAATGGAAGAACGACCCGATGAGCGAAGTTACTCAAGTTCAACCCGACTACAACTACAAAGTAGTTAGGCAATTTACGGTTATGACCGTTATTTGGGGTATTGTAGGCATGTCTCTTGGTCTTTTAATTGCGACGCAATTATTTGCACCTGCGTTAAACTTTGACATCCCTTACCTTACCTATTCACGTTTACGTCCACTACACACCAATTCAGTTATCTTTGCGTTTGGTGGCTGTGCATTATTTGCAACGTCATACTATGTAGTGCAACGTACCAGTCAAGTACGTCTGTTTTCAGATAAACTGGCTGCGTTTACTTTTTGGGGCTGGCAAGCTGTTATTGTACTTGCAGCAATTACTCTTCCATTAGGTATGACGTCAAGTAAAGAATATGCGGAACTTGAGTGGCCAATTGATATTTTGATTACTCTGGTTTGGGTAGCGTATATTATTAATTTTTTTGGTACGATGATTATTCGTAAAACCTCACACATTTATGTTGCTAACTGGTTCTTTGGGGCCTTCATGCTAACGGTAGCGGTTTTACACATCGGTAACTCAATGGCTATTCCTGTTTCATTTACGAAATCTTATTCATTATACGCCGGTGCAGTTGATGCAATGATGCAGTGGTGGTACGGTCACAATGCTGTTGGCTTCTTCTTGACTGCAGGTTTCCTAGGTATGATGTATTATTTTGTACCTAAGCAAGCTGGGCGTCCTGTTTACTCTTACCGTTTATCCATTATTCACTTCTGGGCATTGATTTCTTTATATATCTGGGCAGGTCCTCACCACTTGCATTACACCGCTTTACCGGATTGGACTCAATCTTTAGGTATGGTGATGTCAATTATCTTGTTCGTACCATCTTGGGGTGGCATGATCAACGGTATCATGACCCTTTCAGGGGCTTGGCACAAACTGCGTACTGACCCAGTATTACGTTTCTTGATCGTATCTTTATCATTTTATGGTATGTCTACGTTTGAAGGCCCAATGATGGCAATTAAAACAGTAAATGCCTTATCACATTATACTGATTGGACAATTGGTCATGTTCACTCTGGTGCCTTAGGTTGGGTTGCAATGGTATCCATTGGTTCTGTTTACCACCTAGTCCCTATTTTGTTCGGTCAACCGAAAATGTATAGCACTTCCTTAGTCAATGTACATTTTTGGTTAGCAACAATCGGTGTGGTTTTATACATCGTTGCAATGTGGATGTCTGGTGTTTTACAAGGCTTAATGTGGCGTGCAGTTAATGCCGACGGCACTCTAACCTATAGCTTTGTTGAATCACTTGAAGCATCTAAACCGTTTTACGTATTACGCGCTATCGGTGGTGCTTTCGTAGTCGCTGGAATGTTAATCATGGCGTTCAATTGTTATAAAACAATTCGTGCACCTAAAACTGAAGATGTGAAAACATCAACAGTCGCAGCAACAGCATAAGGAGCACATGATGAAAAATCCACATGAGTTAATTGAAAAGAACGTTGGTTTATTAACAATCCTTGTTCTTTTCGCTATTGCCTTGGGTGCTATGGCACAGATCACGCCATTGATGTTCCAACAACAGACGATGGAACCGGTAAAAAATCTACGTCCATACACTGCGTTAGAAATGGAAGGTCGTGATATTTATATCCGTGAAGGTTGTGTCGGTTGTCACTCGCAAATGATCCGTCCATTCCGTGCTGAAACTGAACGTTATGGTCACTACTCTGTTGCTGGTGAGTCTGTTTGGGAACACCCTTTTTTGTGGGGCTCTAAGCGTACTGGTCCAGATTTAGCTCGAGTTGGTGGTCGTTATTCTGATGAATGGCATCGTGTACATTTACTTAACCCACGTAACGTAGTACCAGAATCAAATATGCCAGGTTACCCTTGGTTAGCCGAAAACGTGTTAGATGGTGAACTAACCGGTAAAAAGTTAGCTATATTCCAAGATTTTGGCGTACCTTATACCGATGAAGATATTGCCAACGCAAAAGCAGAAGTCCAGGGTAAAACTGAGATGGAAGCATTGATTGCTTACCTTCAATCACTTGGGACACATTTACAATAATGGACCAGGCAATTATCGGCAGTATTTTTACTGTAATCGTCTTTGTTGCTTTTATCGGCGTTGTTTATTGGGCTTTTACCAGTCGTAATAAAGAGCGTTTCGATGAAGCAGCCAACTTGGTCTTTGCTGATGAAGATAAAGACCAAACTAACAAACAAAATCAGGAGTCTTAAACATGACTACGTTTTGGACAATATGGATATCCGTAATTACCTTAGGATCAATTATTGGGTGTTTCTTCTTATTGCGCTGGGCACTTGCCAACAAAACAGGTGTAAAAGAAGGAGAATCAATGGGCCACGAATTTGATGGCATTATTGAAATTAATAACCAATTGCCTCGTTGGTGGACAATTTTATTCTACATTACAATTGTCTGGGGTTTTATTTACCTGGCTTTATACCCCGGGTTAGGTGCGTACAAAGGTCTATTAGGCTGGCAGAGTTCCAACCAAACAGTGACTTCTTTAGCAGAGTCTGAAGCGTCATTGAAAGCGTCTTTAGAAAATGGCTCGATGATTCAATATGATCGTGAAATCAAGTTTGCAAATGAACAATTTGATCCTATTTTTGAAGCTTATGCTCAAATCCCTGTCGAAGACTTAGCGACAAACCCTGAACATGCAGATGCAGTTAAAGTAGGTCAACGTCTATTTTTACAGAACTGTGCACAATGTCATGGCTCTGATGCACGTGGCCAAAATGGTGGCTTTCCTAACCTTACTGATGATGACTGGTTGTATGGCGGCACAGGTGCCAAAATCAAAGAAACGTTACATTTAGGCAGAAATGCAATGATGCCTGCGTGGTTAGACGCATTCGGTGAACAAGGTATTGATGAAGTCGTAGCTTATACTTTGAGTCTTTCTGGGCGCAAAGTTGACCCAGTATTAGCGGATGCAGGTAAAGCTCGTTTTATGGCATGTGCTGCCTGTCACGGTGCTGATGGCAAAGGTAACCAAATGATTGGCGCACCGAATCTTACTGATACTGTCTGGTTATATGGTGGCAGTAAACGTTCGGTTACAGAAACATTAACTTATGGCCGTAATGGTGTCATGCCTGCCTTTGATAAAACGTTGGGCAGCGATAAAATACATGTTGTCGCCGCTTACGTTTACAGTTTATCTAACAAATAAGCTGAATTAGCTCCCAGAGCCTCGTATGTACGGGGCTTTTTTTTGAGTGTAAATTATGACTCATTAAAACATAAACTGTTATAATGAACTGCTTTTTTTTAATGGAACCTATTTATGCCCCATCCTTCTCCTCGTGAAGATACAAAACCTTGGTACAAACATTTCTGGCCATGGTTTTTAATATGTGTCCCATTAACTTCTATGTTTTTTACTGCCAACTTTGTGCGTTTTGCAGTAACGACTGAAGATAGTTTAGTCATTGATGATTACTATAAAGAAGGTCGTGGAATTAATGCGCGACTCGATAAAATTGAACGGGCTAAGCGACTCACTATCACTTCGGAATTATTGGTAAGTAATGATACGGTTGAACTTAAATTTCTCAGTGGGCAACCTGAAACCGGAACAGCACTTGAACTTACCTTCTTTCATGTTACCCAACAAACCAAAGATTTCACTGTCCTATTAGCAAAGGACGCTTCGGGCACATACCGTGGTTCGTTTGAGCAAGACATAAAAGGTAAATGGCGCGTGACATTAATGCCTTTAGACCAAGTTTGGAAAATCCAGCAAAAGGTCTCTTTACCACAAAGAACTGCTTTTACATTTAATCCATAGGTGAACTTTGTCGACTTGTTATCATTGTGGCCTAGATAATCCAAAGAATACTCCTTACTCGGTAGTTATTTTTGACCAAGCAGAGCCTATGTGCTGTCCTGGTTGCGAAGCTGTAGCGCAGTCAATTGTCGATAATCAACTCACCGATTTTTACCGTTTTCGCACAGAAAAATCATTAACCGCGCCATCAGCTAAAGAACAAGCCGATATATTAGAGCAGCTAGCGCTTTATGATGAACCGGAATTACAGGAAGACTTTGTTACGTCAACTGAGGCCTATCAAGAAGTTCAACTCACTTTAGAGGGTATTACGTGTGCTGCTTGCGGTTGGTTAATTGAACGCCATCTGGCCAAAGCCCCGGGTGTTTTGCAAAACGCTGTGAATGTCAGTACTGCACGAGCTGTAGTAAAGTGGGATCCAAAAGTAACTACATTGGCGACCATTATGGCTGATCTTAAGCATATTGGTTATTACGCTTACCCTTTTTCTCCTGAACAAGAAGAGCTGTCTTATCAAAAGACCCACAAACGTTTTATCAAACAATTAGGCTTAGCTGGCATTATGACAATGCAGGTAATGATGTTGTCGATGGGCTTTTATTTTGATTGGTTAGGTAATATTGATGCTGACATGCGCTCTTATTTTCAGTGGATCAGTCTGGTACTGACCACTCCTGTTGTCTTTTATTCCGGATCTATTTTTTATCTCGGAGCGATGAAAGCTTTATTATTACGCGGTGTCAATATGGACGTGCCAGTCTCCCTTGCCATATTAGGNACTTATATTGCGGGCATAAAAGCCACTATCTTGGGTACTGGTGAAGTATTTTTTGAATCCATTTGTATGTTTGTCTTTTTCTTACTCACGAGTCGCTTCCTTGAACATAGAGCACGTTATCGTGCTACAGAAATTGCATCAAATACCATGCAATATATGCCAGTTTCTGCAACGTTGTATCAAGCTGGCAACTCCAAGCTTATCCTTGCTAAAAAGTTGGCGATTGATGATGTCGTTCTCGTTAAACCCGGTGAAGTCATTCCTATCGACGGCATAATTGTCTCAGGGGCAACACAAGTTGAAGAATCAATGCTCAGCGGAGAGTTTTTACCTGTAGATAAGGGCGTTAATGATGTTGTTTTTGGTGGTACTATAAACCAATCGCAAACCATCATTGTCAAAGTTACAAAAGCCCCTAAAGACGCATTGGTGAATCAAATCCTCAATCTACAAGCACAAGCCATGCAACAAAAACCTACGATTGCACTCATGGCAGATAAACTTTCCCAATATTTTGTCCTAGCCGTGTTAACTATTTCCCTGTCAACATTTTTTATTTGGCAATTTCTGGGCAATCCCGATGCGTTTTGGATCATGATCACAATTCTCATTGCAACCTGCCCCTGTGCCTTAGGTTTAGCTACACCGAGTGCATTAACATCAGCCATGGCAAACTTACAAAAGCAAGGTGTATTACTTAAACGGGCTGATGTGTTGGAAGAAATGACTACATTGACTCACATCTTCTTTGACAAGACAGGAACATTAACTGAAGGCTTATTTTCAATTAAAAAGACATGGCTCGCAGATAATGCGTCTGGTCATATGTGGCAGTCTGAAGCGTTTAAAATTGCCTGTAGCTTAGAAAACGGTTCGGAGCACCCCATTGCTAATGCCTTTAAGTCTGATGACCTATACCCAGTCAATCATCTGGAAAACCACCCACAAATGGGATTATCAGGGTTGATCAACAATACTAAATATTATTGCGGCAAACCTGCCCTTTTACCCTGTAAAATTCCCGATGAGTGTACAGGAGCGCATGTTTTATTGGGGACTGAAACTGCTGTAATTGCTGGTTTTTGGTTGGATGACCAACTTAAAAGTGACTCCCAAAGCACGGTTGCTGAATTAAACACTCAATATACCTTAGGCGTGATCAGTGGTGACACCGAGAANAATGTTAACGCCCTAGTCGACTCCTTGGAGCTTCAAGAGGTCCATACCCAGGCATCACCTGCAGATAAACTCGCTATTATTGAACAGCACCAACAAAATGGTCAGAAAGTTATGATGCTTGGTGATGGGATCAATGATGCACCAGTTCTCGCTCAAGCTAACATATCAGTTGCAGTTGGCAACGCGTCTGACTTAGCAAAGCATGCTACAGATATTATATTTTTAAATACATCTATACAGCCTGTACCTAGAATGTTGGCACTCGCACATAAAACAAAACGCACTATAAAACAAAACTTTATGTGGGCTATTGGGTACAACATTTCAGTTTTACCCTTTGCCATTATGGGCATAATGACGCCCTGGATGGCTGCACTGGGAATGTCTTTAAGTTCAATTATAGTGGTGTATAATTCGTCTCGTTTATTGCGTGATACAGAGCAATCCATTCATCCCATAACCCAAAAGAGTCAATAATGAGTATCATCTACGTTTTAATCCCCCTAGCGATTTTAATTGTTGCACTTGCTGTAGTTATATTTTTTTGGGCTGTCAAAAATAATCAATTCGATGATTTAGAACGTCAAGGTCATAGTATCTTGTTTGATGACGACATCGCGTCAAACACAAAGCCAATCGACAAATCTCACAATACTAACCCATCTGCATCAAGTAGTATGACAAACCAAGTGCCAAAAAGTGACTGATTACGGCTTCTACCTAACCGCCTTTTTAATTGGCTTGGGCGGCAGTGTCCACTGCTTAGGCATGTGTGGTGGCATAGCGGGAAGTTTATTATTTAGCGCCAAGCCTGATGTGGGACGTACCCAACTTCTTTTCTACTACAACTTTGGTCGAATATTGAGCTACACATTGATGGGTTTAACTCTGGGATTTATCTCCCAGAGTTTGTTAACTTTAGTACAAGAGAGCCTGCTATTTTTGCGTTATCTTGGTGCGATAATGTTGTTATTAATGGGCTTATATATAAGCCAAGTTTGGCAAGGATTACGGCATTTTGAAAAACTTTTTATGCCTTTTTTTGCACCGTTAAAAGTATATTCAAAACGCTTTCTTCCTCTAGATAGTGCTTTTAAAGCAATACCTTACGGTATGGTGTGGGGTTGGTTACCTTGTGGGTTAATCTATTCCACTTTAGCATGGAGCATGAGTACTAACTCTGCTATACAAAGTGCCGGTTCAATGTTCTTTTTTGGGTTAGGTACTCTGCCGGGATTAATTGCAATCAGCCTAACAACTGACACACTAAAAAACCTTTTAAGTCAGTCATTGATAAAAAAATTAGTTGGCTTACTCGTATTTACGTATGGGATTGTGTTGCTATACTTAATATGATTTAGCTCTCCAAAAACTTAAACAATGATTAAAACGGACCTTTCTATACATTGCCAATCTTGCACTTTTAGCCATTTATGCTTGCCAGTAAGTCTAAACCAGGATGAATTAGCATCATTGGATGATATTATCGAACGTAAAACACCATTACATAAAAACGATACATTAGTGAGTAAAGGAGATAAGTTTCACTCATTATTNGCCGTCCGTTCTGGCTCATTTAAATCAGCTATTCACACCAAAGATGGCCAAGAGCAAATAGTATCATTTCATTTACCTGGAGATTTAATTGGATTCGATGGTTTATATTCACAACAGTATGCATCTACAACAACAGCTTTAGAAACCGGGATGGTATGTGAGTTACCATACGAAAATTTGGAAGAAATGTCAGCTCTTTACCCTAATTTGAAGCAACAAATTATGATTCATATGAGTGGTGAGATTCAACAAGATCAAGAAATGATACTGCTACTAAACAAGCGCACTGCAGAACAAAAATTGCTGTATTTTCTATCTTACTTGGCGAAACGTTTTGGTGAACGAGGTTTTTCTAATAAAGAGTTTAACTTATCCATGACCAGAAATGAAATAGGAAACTACCTAGGGCTTACAGTGGAGACGATAAGTCGCTTGTTAACACGTTTCCAAAAAGAACATTTGATCAAAGTTGATGGCAAACTTATTACTATTATAGAATTAAATAAGATCGTTGCTAAAGCCAATAATTTGCAAGAAGTGCTTGTATAAATTAACAACTGGTTTAATTTTATACAAATAAAGTGATAAATATGTCATATTTACACTAAAATGAAATGTAGAATTAGACATTTAAAGTTATTAGGCGTTTTTAACAAGGCAGTTATGATAAACATTGAATCCATTATAGTGGTGATAGAACCCGATCAGACCAATCAACCTGCACTGCAACGTGGGATTGACCTTGCTCTTAAAACGAATGCAAAACTCATGGTAATGCTTTCGGTTTATCACGCTGGGTACGATTTAACATCAATGCTTTCAAGCGCTGAACGAGAAGAATTTCGTGCAGAATATATTTCTGACAGATATAGCTGGATGGAAGAAATTTTGCAGGCATATGACCTGCCTGAAGGTACGTTANCAGCCGTACATTGGCATAACAAAGTTTACGAGTCAGTAGTAAAAACAGCCCAGGAAGAAAACGCAGATATTATTATCAAGTCAACAAAACATGATCCTGTTGTTACAAGTCCCGTTTTCACTCCCTTAGATTGGAATCTTATTCGTAAATCCCCAATTCCAGTATTAATGGTCAGTACACATGCACCTGTCGCATACAATAATATAGTTACTGCTGTTAATACGGGTGACGAAAATCGTGTTCATTCTCACCTCAATGAGAAATTAACCGATTGTGCTGGTGATTTTGCTCGTCTTTTTGGTTCAGACCTACATTTAGTTAACGCATATCCACCTTCTCCTGTTCCTATATCTTTATCTAGCCCTTCGTTTTCTTACTCTAATTTAGACCGGGCTATTAAAAATCATCATAATCAAGCGTTAGATATGTTTGGTGAAAGACATCGTATAAGGGTGGCAAATCGCTATGTGAAAGAAGGTTTGCCAGAAGATGTTATTGCCAAGATAATCAAAAAAACTGATGCCCAACTATTAGTAATTGGTTCAGTAGGTCGCATAGGACAATCATCGGAAACCATCGGTAACACAGCTGAATTTGTCTTAAATAAGATCAAATGTGATGTTTTAACGATTAAACCCGATGGTTTTATTCCACCCTTACATTAATCTGTTTATAATATGGTTTGTTAAAATATATAAGCCATATTATGAAGCACTCTGAAAAAACACAGTTAGCCGCGCATAAACTCACTAAAAAACTGCAAAAAGAAACAGGAAAAGCAGTGGTTGACTTCAATATGATTGAGCATAACGACAAGGTGATGGTATGCCTATCTGGTGGTAAGGATTCGTATACCCTTTTAGATATGCTGTTACATTTGCAAAAAGTCGCACCGATTAATTTTAGTATTGTAGCAGTCAATTTAGACCAGAAGCAGCCAGGCTTCCCAGAGCATATATTACCTGAGTATCTCACCCAAAAAGGTGTTGATTTTCAGATTGTTGAAGAAGATACATATAGCATTGTTACCGATAAAGTACCTGAGGGAAAAACAACGTGTGGGCTTTGCTCTAGACTACGCCGTGCGATTCTATACAAAACTGCTAAATCAATAGGTGCAACTAAAATAGCGCTTGGTCATCATCGTGATGATATGCTCGAAACACTGATGTTAAATATGTTCTATGGTGGGAAACTCAAAGCAATGCCACCTAAATTAATTAGTGACAACGGCGAGCATATTGTTATTCGTCCATTGGCCTATTGCAATGAAGCTGACATAGCGAAGTATGCCCAGCAGGTAGGTTATCCGATTATCCCTTGTAATTTATGTGGCTCACAAGAGAACTTACAACGCCAAAATATAAAGATGCTACTCCAAGATTGGGAGCAACGCTTTCCGGGTAGGATCCAGTCTATGGCCACTGCCCTACAAAACGTTGTTCCTTCACATTTAGCTGATTCAGAAATTTTTGGTTTTGCCGATTTAAAAGTAAACGGGATACAAAACGTAGATGGTGATATTGCTTTTGATCCCATAACACCAACCATGAATATGATTTCTGAACAGAGCGTCACTGAAGTACAAACAATACAATTGGGTAACGAATGAAAATAGGCTTGGCACTAGGGGCTGGCGCCGCAAGAGGATGGGCACATATAGGGATTATTGAAGCCTTAGAAGAACTTGGATTAGAAATATCTGTCATCTCTGGTTGTTCTATCGGTGCTTATGTCGGCTCAGCGTACGCAAGTGGTAAACTCCCAGAACTAAAAGAGTGGGCATTCTCCCTGTCTGAATGGCAGGTATTATCTTTATTGGGCGTTGGCATGAAGAAAGGTGGNCTTGCTAGTGGTGATAAAGTGTTTATCAAACACAGCGAAGAGTTTTGCGCAGCAACTTTTGAAAAAATGCAAAAGCCATTTGCATTAACTGCTACTGACTTATCAACTGGGCGTGAAAAGATTTTTTATAAAGGTGAAGTAAAGCAATCAATTCGCGCTTCTTGTGCTATTCCTGCTCTCTTCCCACCTGTTGCTTATAAGGACAGATGGTTAGTTGACGGCGCTGTAGTTAATCCTGTACCTGTTAATTTATGTAAACAATTAGGTGCAGACTTTGTGATTGCCGTAAATCTCAGTGCTGATTTTCGACCTGAAATGTTAGATAACCACAACAAGGAACATATTGAAGTTCAGCAAAAAACAGATGATATTTTTGCTCGTAGTCAATCAATGTTTCGCTCATGGTTTACTGCTGAAGATAGAGACAATGACACTCCTCCCGGCATTATGACGGTTATGAGTACATCTTTGGATATTATGCAAGCTAGAGTAACGCGTTCGCGCCTTGCAGGTGATCCTCCTCATGTACTCATTGAACCCCATCTACGAGATGTAAGCCTGTTGGACTTTCATAGAGCTGAGGAAATGTACGCAGCAGGCAAAGAAGCGGTTAATCGTCTAAGCGAACAAATCCTCTATCAATTCAATTATATCAAAAAGCTATAATCATATTATTTAGATGTTAGGGCTGTTATGCGTAACGGTTTTAATGGTAACGGGAGCTCTTTAAGTTTCACTAATTGTGATTTCGACAGGCGCAACATCCCTTGCTCAATACGCAGATTTTCATTTATTACAACATCTAAGATTGGATCTGAAAACTGAAAGTTTAGCCCTTCTACACTAGGCATCATGAAAGACATAAAGCTGCCCATCGCATTAAAAAACGCAGAATACTGTTGCAATATATTATTTAAATCTGAAGCTTGATAGTTTGTTTTTAATAACGATTCAGTGGTTTCTAACTGCACACTCATGTCACATTGGTTTGCATTTTCTGCTAAATCAATTCGGATTTTGGCCTCAGCTAATTTTAGCGCTTTTTCAGTAGGGACAGTGAAACGATACTCTGGTGTAACAGTAAGTGGTATGGTCACTTTTTGAGTAACCACCTCTGCAGATTTAACTATGCATAATTTGCCAGGATTGCGGACATTTACAAAACCAAAAGCAAATTGAAGATCTTTAGTATCGTCGTTATTCAACTTTTTAGTATGACTATAAAATCGCTTATACTCGACCTCTAATGTTTCCGCTTGGGCATTCATTCCAGCCCCTAGGACCAAGGTTGTAGCGAGCATCACATAATGCATTATAGACTTCATAGTAATTCCTTATTTACCCTTAGCATAGCGTGTAATTCTTCAATATAAGCATCTCCTCGTTGGGAGTAAGCATGTAAGCCTCTAACCATTTCATAGGCTAAATCGAAATCAGCTAAGTCAATATATTGAGTTCGTATATCGCGCATTGCTTGATAAGCATTATTGCGATTTAAATTTCGAATATAAGCATACATTGCTTCAGGAAGTGAGTTAAATTTGGCAACTTCATGAGAAGCTCCATAATCTCTCCTCAAAGGAACAAAACCACATCCTTTTTTATAACACCATAAACCAAAGAAATTATAACCTTGCACTGCAAAACGAGATGTACCCCAGCCAGACTCATTAGCAGTTTGCACTTGGACTAGACTAACTGGTATTAGGTTGATTTTAGCGAGTAGCTGTTTGCGTTGTTCAGCAAACGTCGCTGCTTTCACGTGATATTCCTGTAATAAGAATGCCCAAGCTGCTCTTACATCTATACTTTCATCTTTGATGCTTTGAGTATTTGCCATATTCACCAAAACAAACTGTCTTTGTAAGGATATTACTGCATTAATATCCTGAGCAGCGGTTTTTATATATTTAAAATAGAGTTGTTTCTTAGTTTTGAAATCAGAGATTGCTGCAAAATTAGGAATAGGATCAAAAATTTCGAACGTTGGCTTTAAATTTATAGCACTTTGCTCAAGAGATAGACTAAATTCACCTATATCATAATGCACAATTAGCTTTTCTATCTGCTGGATGAACTCTGGGTTTATTGCTTGCAGCGGCGAATTTGTAGACTTATTAACAACTTTATTTATCTCGGGTTCAGAAGTACCTTTAACAAATGAATAAAAAGTATCTATTGGCGCTATATTTAAATACTTTACAATAGGATAAGCAGCTAAAAAGACAAACAATAAGACAACCAATAATTTTAGCAATTTATGCAGCAAAAGTTGCGTCATCTTTTCGCTCTTCCAAAGTGTCAATATCATCTTTATCTGACAGACCAAATAAAGCAATATAGATTTTTCCCTTTAAGATATAATACATAGGTAAAATATAAATAAATAAGATCCCAAAGGTTGCTACACCGAGTAATAACCCGCCTAAAAATAACAAATTAAACAAAGCCATCTGTAAAAAGTAGTTATGGACTACACGAATGGACAAATATACTGCAGCTAATGGTTTCATTCGCTTTTCAGCGATCAAAGGTATTACAAACATAGTGGAGATCAGCAAATAAATCCCAGGAACGACCAGCAACAACATGCCTATACTAATCCACATACTCAAAAATACAGAAGTAAGTCCCAAAACAAAAATACGTGGGAAATAAGCCATAATATCCAAAGACTTTAATGGTTTTTTATGTGCACCACGTACACCCATCATCAATAAACCAGTAAATAGTGGTGCCAAAGTAAAAGAAAATAAAATTTCTAATTTTAGTTGCAAAGATTGTTCAATCGCAAAAGGGTCAGTAATCTCAAAAAAGGACAGTACAATCATACCTAAAACAGACATGCCCAAAAGTACTAATAATAGTGATCCTACGAAAACTGGTATATTGCCCAAAACGATAGGATGACACTCCTTGAGCAAGGCGAATACATCAATGCGTGAGGTTTTAGCAAGTGCTGCTTTAATAGCTTGAGTATTGGGCGTATGTTGTTTAAAAGATTGCATGCTTTGTATTATTTATATAACTAATTCGTTGATTATTCATTATCCATTAGTTAATCACCAAACTCAATGCTATTAGGATTAATATCCCCCCCATCACTCTGTCTATCCAATGCGCGTAGCCTTGTATTTTTTGCTGTATGGTAGCTTGGGTCAGTAAAAAACTTAACAAACAAAACCACAGTCCTGTAGCAGTTGCTAAATAAACACCATAAAGTGATTTAATTAAAACTGGCGTATCCGGTGCAATAACAACCGTGAATAATGACAAAAAAAATAGTGATGCCTTAGGATTTAGACCGTTGGTAATAAAACCGAGTTTAAACCCCGCCAACGCAGACATTGTTGATACTGACTTTTGTGTATCATTTTGCTGCTCAACCTGCACTGTTCGTTTAGTCGTTTGCAGTGCTTTAACGCCGATATAAAACAAATATGCTGCACAACACCACAGTAACGATTGATATAACCAAGGGAATGTTTTAAACAGGATATTAATCCCTAATAATGAGTAAACAACATGGATTAATATCCCAACTCCAATTCCTGCACTGGTGTATAAAGCAATGCGACGTGGCTGGGTTAATGCAACCTTAAGTACCACTGCAAAATCAGGTCCAGGACTTGCAACAGCCAATAAGTGCACAAAGGCTATTGTGGTAAATTCAAACCAAAAATCTGTCATAACTGAATCCCAATTTTAAAATTTGGTTTTACTATTATCGCTGCAACTTTTCGTCCGTATCTGTTTTTAGTCATATAAAACTTAGGTAACACTTGATAGCTTGTTTGCCAGTTTACTGGAATAAGCCATTTCATATTATTTGTTTTAACAGGTACAAGAAACAACTCATCAGATACAACAGTAGCTTGAACTTGTGTTTACATGATAAAGCTTACTAAGGTGAAGGACCCAAAAGCAATATGGATATTGATAAGTCACTTTTTGACCGACATAAAACTCTAAACATCTAAAAACACACACAGATATTATACAGGTAAAATTAAATATCTATATAAAATATAAATGTAGGTAACTGATAATTTAGTCAGAACGAAAAGTGGTGCCCAGGGCCGGACTTGAACCGGCACGCTGTTACCAGCGAGGGATTTTAAATCCCTTGTGTCTACCAATTTCACCACCCGGGCAAAGGATGCGCCATAAGGCGATTCGTGATACATAAGTATTGGTACTTATGTTAAGAATTTGGAGCGGGAAACGAGATTCGAACTCGCGACCCCAACCTTGGCAAGGTTGTGCTCTACCAGCTGAGCTATTCCCGCAAAGAAAACTTAAAAAACTGTTCCACTAATGGTGCCCAGGGCCGGACTTGAACCGGCACGCTGTTACCAGCGAGGGATTTTAAATCCCTTGTGTCTACCAATTTCACCACCCGGGCAAGGTGCTCTTTCGAGTAAAGTGGAGGCGGAACCCGGAGTCGAACCGAGATCCACGGATTTGCAATCCGCTGCATAGCCATTCTGCCATTCCGCCAGAATGTAATCCCAACTAAAAGAAGTTGGAGCGGGAAACGAGATTCGAACTCGCGACCCCAACCTTGGCAAGGTTGTGCTCTACCAGCTGAGCTATTCCCGCTAAGTCATTTGAAGAGATGGCGTCTCATCAAAGAGTGCGTGCATTCTACCTGTAGGAGCAAAACTGTCAACAGCAAAAATGCTTTTTTTTCGTGTTTCTTACAAATATCTGTTCGTATGCTTTATTTTTGCCCAAAATGTCTAAATGACGTTCAACCGCGAGCTGAAATATGCGGCCAAGCCGCCTTTGTATATATCCACATAGACCATAAAGACAGAACTGTTGCTATATAGAGCATAATATAACCAAGTGATACCCAGTAGATACGAAACCCCATAAAGTATTCCAAACCAGAGAGTAAGCCAATTAATGCCAGCATTTGAGCGGTCGTCTTTAATTTACCAATAAAGGAAACTTGCACGTTGGCACTTAGCCCTTGCTGCCCCATCCACTCCCGTAAAGATGAAATATACACTTCACGCGCTAATAAGAGAATCGCAGGAATTGTAATCCAAATATCATTATAAGAATGAGTAATCATGAGTAATGCCGTTGCTACAATTAATTTATCTGCAACAGGATCCAAGAATGCGCCAAACGCACTACTTTGTTGTAGTTTTCGAGCCAAATAACCGTCAAACCAATCTGTAATTGCTGCAAACCAAAAAATAAAGGCACCGAGTTCTTTAGCATAAGTATGATCGAGAAAATATACTGTTACGAAAACAGGAATAAGCACAACACGGAACATAGTAAGTAAATTGGGAATGGTATACATAGTTGGTCTTTATTTAGGCGTGTAAATGGTCATATATAGTTTCAGCTAGTTCTGCACTTATGCCAGGCACTTTCTCAATGTCAGCCATACTAGCACGCTTCAAGCCACTTAAGCCACCCATATACTTCAACAAACTTTGGCGTCGTTTGGCGCCTACCCCAGGTATTTGCTCGAGAGAAGAAGTCGTTTTGACTTTTTGACGACGATTTCTATGACCAGCAATCGCAAATCTATGTGATTCATCTCGAATATGTTGAATCAGATGTAGCCCGGGTTGATCAGGATTCATTGGGATTGTCTCGTACGAACCGGCAAGGATTAATTTTTCTAACCCTGCTTTTCTGGATGTTCCTTTTGCAACACCAATAAGCAGAGGCATCTTAGCAAAAGGCCAATTTGCAAAATGATTTTCAGCCTGAGCTAATTGGCCTTTGCCACCATCAATAAAAACAATATCTGGAATTTTGTCTTCGTCTTGTTGGGTGTATTTATAACGTCTGGCTAAGACTTGTGCCATTGCGGCATAATCGTCTCCACCGGTTATCCCCTCAATATTATATCTGCGATAATCTTGGGTTAAAGGACCTTCACGATTAAACACCACACAAGAGGCAACTGTTTGTTCACCTGATGTATGAGATATATCAAAACACTCCATGCGTTGAATAGGGGTATCCCGGTCAAGTGTATTTTCTAAATCAAGATAACGAGCAAGTACTGATTGTTTTTGTGTATGTTGACTGTCTAATGAGTTTTGTGCATTTTTGTTGGCTAATTCAAGATAGCGACGTTTCTCTTCTCTAACACCTTGAAACAAAGAAACTTTATAGCCTGCTTTTTCACTTAAGGTTGCAGCAATTGCATCTGTATCAGATAGAGCTAATGGAATAACGACTTGTTTGGGTATACTTTTATTACCGGCCAAATAAAATTGTAACAGGAAGCCTTGGAATATTTCTTCTTCATCTAAAACATTGGGGATTTTTGGGAAATAAGATTTAGCGCCTAGTAGTTTACTGTCTCTTATAAACATTGCTTGAATACAAGCGGTACCCTGTTTGTATGCAAAACCGAATACATCAAGCTCAGCCTGATTACCACTTACCCATTGTTGTTCCTGAACTTTCCGAAGCGCAGCAATTCGATCTCTGTAACGCGCTGCAGATTCAAAGTTTAACGACTGACTGGCCTCATCCATCTTGCCAACAAGGTTTTCTATAACCTGTTGATCTTTACCTTTGAGAAACAATTTGGTGAGCAATACTTGTTCGCTATATTCTTTATCTGTAACAAAACCCTGCAACACAAGGGGCTGAACAACGTTGCATTTGATGTTGCAAGCAAGGACGAGACCGTGCACGGTAATAAGCATCCTCACATTGACGCACTTGGAATATTTTCTGAAAAGACCGTAAACTTTCGCGGACTGACCAAGCACTGGGGTATGGTCCAAAATAATCGCCTTTAGCTTTTTGTGGTCCTCTGTGAACACTTATTTTTGGATGTTTATGATCAGAAATATGAATAAATGGGTAAGACTTATCGTCTTTAAGTAAAACATTATATTTAGGTTTATATTTCTTTATGAAGTTATTTTCAAGGATGAACGCTTCTGTTTCACTAGAAACAACCGTTACATCCATACTCGCGATATGACTGACTAATGCGGATGTTTTATTGTTATGGGATTTTACAAAGTAAGAGGAAACTCGTTTTTTGAGATTTTTTGCTTTACCGACATATATAACCTGTTCATCGAGATTGTACATGCGGTAGACCCCTGGAGATGAGGTCAATTTTTCAAGAAAATTTTTATAGTCGAATAAAGTTTTCGATGGCATCAATTTACTTCGGATAGTATTAACTTGTAACGCAAAGCTAAGTGCGTTAATTCTACATCCGTGTTGATATTCAACTTATCGAACAAGCGATAACGATAGGTATTTACTGTCTTGGCACTAATATTCAAAGAAGAAGCAATCTCTGGTACTCTTCGTCCCTGAACTAACATTAAGGTTATTTCCAATTCACGATCAGATAACAGTTCAAAAGGATTGTTATTGTTCATATCCAATTGCCCAATTGCAATTAGTTGCGCGATTTCTGGAGATACATATTTTTGTCCTGCTGCAACTTTATGTACAGCGCGTATCATTTCAGCAGGAACAGCATCCTTGGTAACAAAACCATATGCACCAATTTGCATAACCTTTGCAGGGATTGGATTTTCCGTATGCATAGAAAGACATATCACTCGAGTATTTTCAGAAAGCCGAACAATCTGTTTTGTCGCCTCTAAACCACCTATGCCTGGCATATTAATATCCATGAGTACAACATCTGGTGCTTCTTTGCGACAAAACCGCAATGCTTCTTCACCACTTTTGGCCTCTGCGACAACTGTAAACTCAGGCACAGTTTCTAAGATTAAGCGCAAACCACCTCTAACTAATTCATGGTCATCTACTAATAGAATCTTAATCAAAATTTTTCCTTAAAACACTTAAGTCTATTGTAAACATATATTAACATTAAAGCACAGTAATGTTGATTATACTCGAAAAAATTTTTCGGAAATTAATTCAATAGAAATAATACAATATTACGCAATAAATTTTTTATGCTCTAAACTACATTAAAGTAGTGAATGACATACTATTTATATTTAATGATTTTACTTTAATAGTGTAATGAACTTTTATAAAAATTAGCAACTTACAAAATTTGCCGTCGAATACAACTAATTAAAAAAAGGCCACAGCTTGACAGATACAACACATCCAACCCATTTGGGGCAAATCATGAGAAATGTAAGACTCTCACTTTCTTACACCCGTGCAAAAATGGCTGAAATTCTTGGCGTTACTGAGCGTACTATACAGAATTACGAATCAGGTCATTCTAAACTTACAATTGAAAACTGGGCTCGCTGCATATTAATTTTAGAACGACATGTAACGTCAAACAAAGATAAACAAATACTAGGAAAACATGATTTACCAAATCAAGTTGCAGTAATCGTCAAAAACCTTCTGCAGTAATAAGCTTTTTTTCTTGTCCTTTCAAGCCAACCATGTTGGCTTTTTTTATGCTTTTCTAAACCTGTTCGTACTGTTCCTTCATGGAAAAAATATTTTTTTAAAAACAATAAAAAAAACCCGCTTAGAAAAGCGGGTTTTATATATTTGGCGGAGAGTGAGGGATTCGAACCCCCGGTGGGTTTGACCCCACGTCTGATTTCAAGTCAGGTGCATTAAACCGAGCTCTGCCAACTCTCCAA
>P_2C_Liq_1_UnCtyDRAFT_1000075_pt1 | contig 38510 bp, 30 predicted proteins | sample Pon2CUnioCityCA_2_FD_10234 | JGI IMG/M metagenome (IMG submission 10234) | reverse complement strand
ATTTACCAAGGGTTTTTGCTGCCAATAAAAGAGGTGTTCCTGTAGCTACAAAATACAGATTACCTATTTTAATTCAGTTGAAAGAGTAGTTTTATAAATTTCCTTGTTGATGAAAAACTAATTCAGCATTTTCCAAAGTTTGTCTTTCAATTCTTGCAAACCAGTTTGTGCAACCGAAGAAATAAATAAAGCATCAATACCTTTTGGGAGTTCTGCTTTAATTTCTGCTTTTAGTTCATCATCTAACATATCTGTTTTAGAAATGGCCAACAAACGATCTTTATCTAACAATTCTGGATTGTGTTTCTTCAACTCATTTAAAAGAATTTCATATTCTTTATTAATGTCATCGCTATCAGCAGGAATTAAAAATAGTAAGGTAGAATTACGTTCTATATGACGTAAAAAACGATGACCTAAACCTTTACCTTCTGCAGCACCTTCTATAATACCAGGAATATCTGCAATTACAAAACTCTTGTAATCTCTATATTCTACAATACCTAAATTAGGTTTTAACGTAGTAAAAGCATAATCTGCAATTTTAGGTTTTGCAGCTGTTAAAACAGATAATAATGTAGATTTCCCAGCATTTGGAAAACCAACCAAACCAACATCTGCTAATAATTTTAGCTCTATTCTAAACCAGCCTTCTTGCCCATCTATACCAGGTTGCGCATATCTAGGTGTTTGGTTTGTAGACGATTTAAAGTGCCAGTTACCCAAACCACCTTTTCCACCAGGCAATAAAATAACTTCTTTTTGATCTTCTGTAATTTCATGCAAAATTTCGTCTGTATCTGCATCTCTTACAATGGTTCCTAAAGGCACATCTATATAAACATCTTCTCCATCATGACCTGTACTTCTGCTTTTGCTTCCTGCACCACCTTGTGTAGCTCTAAAATGACGTTTAAACTTTAGGTGAAATAATGTCCACATATTTTTATCTCCACGCAAAATAATGTGTCCTCCACGTCCACCATCACCACCATCAGGACCTCCTTTGGTAATGTATTTTTCTCTGTGTAAATGCGCAGAACCCTGCCCACCTTTTCCAGAAGATGCGTATATTTTTATGTAATCAACAAAATTTCCTTCAGTCATAACTTATTGTTTAAAATTCAATATTTAAGATTCAAACTTGAATTTTAAATTTTGAACCTTGAATTATAGTGTGTCAAATACTACAGAAATTCTTTGGGTAATTTCTTTAATAGAACCGACACCATTAATTCCGTAATATTTTCCTTGTGCTTCAAAATAGTCTTTTAAAACAGCTGTTTTTGTATTGTATTCGTTAAAACGATTTCTAATTTTACCTTCATCAGTATCATCTGTTCTACCACTGGTTTTTCCTCTTTCTAACAGACGTTCTACTAATAAATCTTCTGGTACTTCTAAGGCAACCATTCCATTTATTTGCTCTCCTTTTTCCCCTAAAAATACATCTAAAGCTTCTGCTTGAGATTGTGTTCTTGGAAAACCGTCAAAAATAAAACCATTGGCATCTGTATTTTTTTCTACTTCTGCTTTTAGCATATTTATGGTTACTTCATCTGGTACTAAATTACCAGCGTCCATGTATTGTTTTGCTAATAAACCAAGTTTTGTTTGGTTTTTTATGTTGAATCTAAATACATCTCCAGTAGAAATGTGTACCAAATTATACATGTCTTTTAAAAATTCTGCTTGTGTACCTTTCCCTGCTCCTGGAGGGCCAAATAATACGATGTTTTTCATTTTTGGTGGTGTTGTTAGTTGATATATTTCTGGATAATTTCTTCCTAAGCCATTATAATCTAAACCATAGCCTACTACAAATTTGTCTTTTATACTAAGCCCAATATAATCTATTGGTAATTCTTTTCTAAAAACGTCTGGTTTAAATAATAAGGTAGCAATTTTTAATTGCTTTACATTTTTATTTTTAAAAATAGCATAAATTTCTTGTAATGTATTCCCTGTATCTATAACGTCTTCTAAAATAATTACAGTTCTGTTGGTTAGATCTTCATTAATGCCTACTAATTCTTTTACGTTTGCTGAACTTTTAGTGCCATCATAAGAGGCTAATTTTACAAAAGAAACTTCACAATTTCTTTCAAAAGCTCTTATAAAATCTGCAGCAAATAAAAAGCAGCCATTTAAAATACCTACAAAAATAGGTACTTCGTTTTCTGGTAAATCTGCTTTTACAGTTCTTGCTAAGTGTTTTACAATAGTAGCAATCTTTTCCTTATCAATATAAGGTCTAAAGTGTAAATCGTGTAGTTTTATAATACTCATAAGAATGCAAATATAATTGCTATAAATCAAATGAAAAAACCGTTTTCCACTTGCTGAATAAATTTCAGGCTTTTCATGGAAAACGGTTTTTTATGTGTTGTTAAAAAACTAGTTGTTTTTTTCTTCTTTTTTAGAAGCATCAAACATAATAGGAGTTGCCACAAATAAAGATGAATAAGTACCTACTATTACACCCACTATTAAAGCAAACATAAATCCTTTGATTGAATCTCCACCAAATAAGAAAATAGCTAACATTACTAATAATGTTGTTAAAGATGTATTGATAGTTCTACCTAAAGTAGAGCTTAATGCTTTGTCTACAACTTCGCTATATTTCCATTTTGTATGTATTCCTGCAAATTCTCTAATTCTATCAAAAATTACCACGGTATCATTTAGAGAATAACCTACTACAGTTAAAATGGCTGCTATAAATGATTGTCCAATTTCCATATCAAAAGGCATAAAACTGTATGTAATTGAGAATACACCTAATACAATTAATACATCATGGAAAACGGCTACGACTGCACCTATAGAGAATGATATTTTTCTAAATCGTAATAAAATGTATAAGAAAACAATTAATAACGAACCAAATACGGCATATAATGCTGATGTTTTAATGTCGTCTGCAATGGTTGGATCTACTTTTCTGTAGCTCATTATTCCATTAGCATTTTCTGCTTTTTCGAAACCTGGTTTAAAATCTTCGTAAGATGTAGTGCCAATATATGGTTTTAAACCATTGTATAATGTGTTTTGAACTTGTTCATCTACCTCTTGGCCTTCTTCATCAATTTTATAAACCGTTGTTATTTTTAATTGATTAGACGTACCATATGTTTTTACTTCTGGAGCTGTACCAAAAGCATCTTTTAAAGTAGAGGCAACATCTGTAGCATTCATATCTTTATCGAAACGAACTGTGTAAGAACGCCCACCTTTAAAATCTACACCTTGCTTTAATCCTATAGTAACCAAAGAAGCAATACCTCCTAAGATAATTGCCCCAGATATGATGTAAGCAATCTTACGTTTTCTTAAGAACGTTAGATTAATATTTTGGAACCATCCTCTAGAAATAGAAGTGTTGAATGTTAAATTAGTCCCTCTATTTATGGAACCATCAATTAATAAACGTGTAATAAATACAGCTGTAAATAATGAGGTTGCAATACCAATCATTAATGTTAATGCAAAACCTTTAATTGGACCTGTACCAAATACATATAAAATAATACCTGTTAATAAGGTTGTAATGTTTGCATCTATAATTGCAGATAAAGCTCCTTTTACAGAAAAACCTTCTTCTACAGATTGTTTTAAACCTTTCTTTTTAAATAAGCCTTCTTTAATTCTTTCGAAAATAATTACGTTGGCATCTACAGACATACCAATGGTTAAAATAATACCAGCAATACCTGGTAAAGTTAACACTGCATTAAATGATGCTAAAATTCCGAAAATAAATAAGATGTTTACAAGTAAGGCAACATCTGCAAATAAACCAGCTTTACCATAATATAATATCATCCAAAGTAATACCAATGCAATAGCTAAACCAAATGATAAGAAACTTGCGTCGATTGCTTCTTGGCCTAAAGAAGGACCTACAACTTCTGCTTCAACAATTCTTGCTGCAGCTGGTAATTTACCTGCTTTTAAAACTGTTGCGATGTCTTCTGCTTCTTCAATAGTCATGCTTCCACCAGAAATAGAGGTTCTACCTCCAGTAATTGCTTGATTAACAGAAGGTGCTGTATACACATAATCATCTAAAACAACAGCTACAAATCTACCTACATTATCTGCAGTCATTTTAGCCCATTGTTTTGAACCTGAGCTATTCATAGTCATGCTAACTTCTGGTTTATTTAATTGGTCAAACACTTGTGCAGCATCTAAAATAACATCACCTTCAATGGTTGGTTTATCGTTTCTGTTAGATTTTACTGCGTATAAGCCAATCAATTCTCTAGATTCGTAATCATCACCTGCGTTTGCGGGTTTTACTGGTGTAAAAGTTTTGTAATCCCATAAGAATTTTACATAACGCAATTCGTTTGGCAATAAGTCTCTAATTTCTTTTTTGCCTAATAATTCATTTACCATTGCAGTATCTCTTACAGAAGCTTGAGCAACTAAAGAACTCATTTGTTGTTGAGATTGTGCAAAGTTTGGCATTAAATACGTAAATAAGTTCTTTTGAACTTTTGTAGAATCTACAACATCACCTAGAAGATCATCAATATCATCTTTTTCTGTGCTATCTTTTACTTGCTCAGTTGTTGTGTTATCTTTTAGTAATTCAGCAACTTTAGTATTTGCAGTAAAGAAAAAGTTTTGTACTTCTGCATTTGTATATACTTCCCAAAATTGTAATTCTGCTTTGCTAGTAATTAATTTTGTAACACGCTCAATGTCTTTTGCACCAGGTAATTCAATCTGAATTCTACCAGAATTTCCAATTCTTTGAATGTTTGGAGAAGTTACCCCAAACTTATCAATTCTACTTCTTAATACTTCAAAAGCAGTACCAATAGAACTGTTAATTTCTTCTTGTAAAGTTTCTCTTACTGTAAAATTATCTTCGTTAAAAGATATTTTATCACTTAATGCTTTTGTACCAAAAATAGATGGATCACTTAATTTTGTATCTCCAGCTACTTTTTCAAACTCTTCGAAAAATAAGTCTAAATACGTAGCATTACTATTTTTTTGTCTTTCGTCTGCAGTTTCTAGAGCTTTGTTAAAAGCTTCGTTTTTAGAATCGTTAGATAAACTTTTTAAAACCTCTTTTACAGAAACTTGTAAAATGGCATTAATACCACCTTTTAAGTCCAAACCAAGATTCATTTCTTTGTCTCTAACATCATTATAAGTGTATTGTGCAACTCCTAAATCTATAATTTTTTTGTTGGCAACACTGTCTAAATATTTTCTTTCTAAAGTAGCTTTTTGTCTAGCGTCGTTATCTTTTGAATTTTTTTCTGCATATACTTTTGCATTATCTTCTACTTTGTTTGCTAGAAAAGTAAATGATAATTGGTATAAACTTACTAATCCAAACAGGATAGCAAATAATTTAATTAGTCCTTTATTTTGCATTTTGTTGTTGTTAATTATGGTTTGTCAAGTTTTTTAAAAAACGAGCAAATATATAGTTTCTAAAAGAACCTGACAATTATTTTTATTGATAGTTTTTGTGATTGTGAGTAGGTTACTCATCAATTATAAAAGGTGTGAAAAATGTGTTGAGTTACATTTTTAACTTTGGAAGTTTTTGGGTCCAGCTCTTACCTCTGGTTCTTTGTTAGACCTGTACTCTTTACTAAAAGGATTGTTTTTAGCTATTTTGTAGGCAACTTTATAAAGTTGATTTGTTTTGCTTTCTAATAATGCGTTGTAATTATCAAAATTAGTATCTGTTGTAAATCTATCTAATTGATGTTTTATCTCTAAAGCATATTTGTAGTCTAAATTAGCATTATCTGTGGGTTTGTTTAAATCGTAAACATCTAAACTGTAGTGGTAAACAACATCTTTATTTTGTTGATTTTTAGAACTGTTTTTTAATAGAAACGAGTTGTTTTTTGTTAAAATATTTCTAATATTATCAACAGGAACTTCACTAAAATAAGATATTTTTAAAGTGCCATTTTTAGCTTCTTTAATGTTAATGTGAGAAACACCTATATTTAGTAATTTCTCTTTTATATCAGCAATAGTATGGTCTATATAATTACTGTTATTTTTTGTGTCTACAAACTCTAATACAATCTCTTGATTAGGGATTGATCCCTGCTCATGAAACGCACCAAAAAGTGTAAATATTAAAAATAAAGTACTTATGTACCATTTCGCTTTCATGCGTCAAATATATAAAAAAGGATGCTTATTGTATCTAGGATTTTAGAAACTTATTAAAACTTAAAAATCCAGCTTTTTAGCTGGATTTTTTAAATATCGTTATGTAAGAAATTTCTATAATTCTAATAAACCATTTGTTTTAGAAACTCCTGCTGCAGATTCTTCTAAATGAGCTTTCTCAGCATCATTTAAATGAATTGCTACAATTTTCTCAATACCGTTTTTACCCAAAACTACAGGTACACCAATACATAAGTCATTTAAACCATATTCTCCTTCTAATAAAGTAGAACAAGGGTAAATTTTCTTTTGGTCGCAAGCAATAGCTTGTACCAAACCAGAAACAGCTGCACCAGGTGCATACCAAGCAGAAGTACCTAATAAACCTGTTAAAGTAGCTCCACCAACCTTGGTGTCTTCTTTTACCTGGTTTAATCTTTCGTTAGAAATAAATTCAGAAACAGGTACAGAATTTCTTGTAGCTAATCTTGTTAAAGGTACCATTCCTTTATCTGAATGCCCGCCAATTACCATTCCGTCAACATCAGAAATAGGTGCTTCTAATGCTTCTGCTAATCTGTATTTAAAACGAGCAGAATCTAGTGCACCACCCATACCAATAATTCTATTTTTTGGTAATCCAGTAGTTTTATGCACTAAATACGTCATGGTATCCATAGGGTTAGAAACTACAATAATAATTGTATTTGGAGAGTGCTCTATTAAGTTAGAAGAAACAGTTTTTACAATTCCTGCGTTAATACCAATTAATTCTTCACGAGTCATGCCAGGTTTTCTAGGAATACCAGAAGTAATAACGCAAATATTAGAATTTGCTGTTTTAGAATAATCATTTGTACTTCCTGTAATTTTTGTATCAAAACCATTTAAAGATGCTGTTTGCATCAAATCCATAGCTTTACCTTCTGCATAACCTTCTTTAATATCTAATAATACAACTTCAGATGCAAAATTTTTAATGGCAATATACTCTGCACAACTAGCACCTACTGCACCAGCACCAACAACTGTAACTTTCATGTTTTTTCTGTTTTTTTTGTTTAATAATTTTATGCAAAAATACAGTTTTTGTTGAAGTTATCAGTTAATTTTAAGCAAAAAAAGACATCTAAATTAGATGTCTTTATTATAGAAAAATAAAAATATTTAATACGAACAGCTATGCTTCTGTAAAATTGCTAATTTCTTACAAATTGTAAGAGTTAAATACCTTAGGTTTACTTTTGTAATAAATAGTACTTAATAAATTAGAGTATTTACTAATTAATAGCAAAAAGTAAGCTTTTAATATAATTTCTTAATTATTTTAATCTGCAAATATGATTATTCATTTTTGTGAATATAGAGTAATAAAAAAAATAAGTATGAAAATATTGAAAAAATATTTTTCATTTAAAAAATACGTTGTGATATTTAAAAGTAGTAAATAATCTTTAAAAGAGAGGATGAAAAAAATATATAGCGCTTTTACCTGTTTTTTTAATGCTATGTTTTTATATCTTTGTTAAAAATACCATAAATAAATATTATGAAAAAAATTAATACACTTAAGTCATTATTACTATTGATTACTGTTTTAACATTTAGCATGTGTGAAGATAGCGAGAAAATACAATTTGTAGTAAAAGATAGCTTTGATATTGAGCCTATTGAGATTAAAGGTTTAAAGGGGCAAATTTCTTATAATTTATCAACCACTGCTGATATTTCAGAATTATTAGATAATGCAAGTTCTTTTGTAAAAGCAGAAGTAGAATCTATTGCAATATCTTTAGTAGACTATTCAGGAAATTCAATAGAGGGTAATATTAAGATATCTTCAGGTTCTCTCACTTTTTTAGATCAAAATGTTAGTATTTCAGAAACACCATCAGCGTTAACAATACCTTCTGGTGTAATTAATATATTAAGCATCTTAAAAACAGGAGTTTTTCCTGTAACTATTGAAGGGGTAGTAAATCCTGCAATAGCAGGTAACGACTTTGAATTGAGGTTAACATTTGTAGTAAAAGCAGTAGTAGAATAAGTCCAATTTTATAAATTACTGAAACAAGCAATAATATTATGAAAAAATTAATAATTGGAGCGCTCTTAGCGTTCTCAACTACCATTTCTTATGCTCAATTAGATTTTGGAACAATTTTAGAAGGAAATGTAGCAGATGCAAATAGATATGCTGAAGGATATTTAGAACCCCTGGCAGTAGGTTTTGGGCAAGGAATTAATGGGGGCTGGTATTCAACAGCAAAAACCCACAAGTTTTTAGGATTAGATATAAAGGTTATTGCATCTGGAGCTATAGTTCCGTCAGAAAAAGAGAGTTTTACTTTTAATAATTCAGATTATGGATCTATTAAATTAGACGATTCTAGCTTAAGTCAGGCGCAATTGCCAACAATTTTGGGTTCAAAAGAATTAGGTGATAGACCATTATTAGAATTTAGCTCTAATGGAGGTTCGATTTCCACCTCTTCTTTACCGGGTTTTAATCAAATTATTAAAGATAATATTGGTTTGAATGCTGTGCCTTCTTCAATGGTTCAAGTAGGTCTTGGATTGTTTAAAAATACAGATTTAAAAGTACGTTTTATACCTAAGCAAACAATAGATGATAATGAGTTTTCTGTATTTGGTATAGGTATTATGCATGATATAAAACAATGGATACCAGGTGTAAAATTATTACCTTTTCATTTGTCAGCATTTGGAGGGTATACAAATATTAAGAGTGCTGTTCTTTTAGACGCAAGTAATAACCCAGATCAAGTAGTAGAATTAGATACCAATTCTTATGTGTTTCAGTTAGTGGCTTCTAAAAAGTTAGCTTTTTTAACTGTTTTTGGTGGCGTAGGTACAACTTCTTATAAATCAGATTTAAGTGTTTTAGGTGTTTTTAATACAAGTAATACTGATACACCAATTGTAGATCCAATTACTCTAAATTACACAGGTTCTAATTTAAGAGCTAATTTAGGTATAGATATTAAATTATTATTTTTAAATATTAGTGCAGAGTACGCTGTACAAGAGTATGATACTTTAACGGCAACAGTTGGTTTTTCTATTAGATAAAATATAAAAAGAGCATAAAAAAAGCGAAGATTTAATCTTCGCTTTTTTTATGCTCTAAACTTTGTAAATATTTATGCATCAATATTTGCATACTTCGCATTACGTTCAATAAAGTCTCTTCTTGGAGGTACTTCATCACCCATTAACATAGAAAAAACTCTATCTGCTTCTGTTGGGCTATCAATCGTTACTTGTCTTAAAGTTCTAAATTCAGGGTTCATGGTTGTGTCCCATAATTGCTCTGCATTCATTTCTCCTAAACCTTTGTATCGCTGTACATTTACACCACCACCAAACTTTTGTGCAATCATATCTCGTTGATTGTCATCCCAAGCATATTCTCTTTTTTGTCCTTTTTTAACCAAATATAAAGGAGGTGTTGCAATGTAAATGTAACCTTGCTCTACCATTTCTCTCATATATCTAAAGAAGAATGTTAATATTAAGGTAGCAATATGTGATCCATCAACATCGGCATCACACATAATTACTACTTTATGATAGCGAACTTTAGACAAATTTAAAGCTCTTGGGTCTTCTTCTGTTCCAATAGAAACACCTAAAGCAGTAAACATGTTTTTGATTTCTTCGTTTTCAAAAACTTTATGTTGCATTGCTTTTTCTACGTTCAAAATTTTTCCACGAAGTGGTAAAATTGCTTGAAAGTTTCTATCTCTACCTTGTTTGGCTGTTCCACCTGCAGAATCTCCTTCAACTAAGAAAATCTCACATTGTGCTGGGTCTGTTTCTGAACAGTCAGATAATTTACCAGGCAAACCACCAATAGACATGACTGTTTTACGTTGCACCATTTCTCTGGCTTTACGTGCTGCATGTCTTGCAGTTGCAGCTAAAATTACTTTTTGAACAATGGTTTTTGCATCATTAGGGTTTTCTTCTAAGTAGTCTGTTAACATTTCTGAAACAGCTTGTGATACTGCAGAAGTAACTTCTCTATTTCCTAATTTTGTTTTGGTTTGTCCTTCAAATTGAGGTTCTGCTACTTTTACAGAAACAATAGCAGTTAAGCCTTCTCTAAAATCGTCTCCAGCAATTTCGAACTTTACATTTTTAAGTAATCCAGATTCATCGGCATACTTTTTTAATGTACTGGTTAAACCACGTCTAAATCCAGATAAATGTGTTCCACCTTCGTGTGTATTAATGTTGTTTACATACGAATGTAAATTTTCTGCATAAGAAGTATTGTAAACCATAGCAACTTCTACAGGAATACCATTTTTTTCACCTTCCATAGAAATTACATTGGCAGTTAATTGCTCTCTTGTAGAATCTAAGTATTTAATAAATTCTGGTAACCCTTCATCAGAATGAAATGTTTCTGAGATAAAGTTTCCTTCATCATCGGTATTTCTTTTATCTGTTAAAGTGATGGTAATACCTTTGTTTAGGTATGCTAACTCACGCATTCTTGTAGCAAGCGTTTCGTAATTGTACTCTGTAGATTGTTTAAAAATAGACTTATCTGGTAAAAAAGTAACAATAGTACCTGTAAAATCGGTTTCTCCGATAGTTTTTACTGGGTATAAAGTTTTTCCTTTTTCATACTCTTGTTGCCAAATTTTACCTTCTTTATGAACTGTAGCTGTTAAATGGTCAGATAGTGCGTTTACACAACTTACACCAACCCCATGTAAACCACCAGAAACTTTATAAGAATCTTTATCAAATTTACCACCAGCACCAATTTTGGTCATTACTACTTGTAAAGCAGAAACACCTTCTTTTTTATGGATTCCAACAGGTATACCACGTCCATTATCTCTTGTGGTAATAGAATTGTCTTCGTTAATGGTAACTTCTATGGTGTCACAATAGCCACCCATGGCTTCATCAATAGAGTTATCTACAACTTCATACACCAAATGGTGTAAACCGCGTATTCCAACATCGCCGATATACATAGAAGGACGCATTCTTACATGCTCCATACCTTCTAATGCTTGAATACTGGAAGCATCATATTCTTTTTTAATTTCGTCGCTCATTATAAAAGTGAATTATTTATTTTTTAGGTTGATAAAACTCGTTAAANGAATTTTNNAANNCAAATTTACAATTTTTAATCCCTTTTTCAAGTGTTTTTAGCGATTTNCTTTTAAAATTATCAACATTTGTTAAAAACAAAAAAGTGTCTTAAAAGCTCTNAAAAGCATCTTAAAATAGATTTTTATAATTTTCTTATTTTTTACTTTTGTAAGAATTAAAAAAATGCGTTATAGCTTTTATTTTAAGATTTTAAAATTTATGAGAGAGAACCATTTAGTGTCAATTTGATGTAAAAAAAAAGGAGTATAAACATGATGTTTGTCACAAAATTAAAAAATAGTTACCCTTAATTTTGTTCTGATGATAATGTACATAAAATGAAAATACTAAAAAATAGTTTGTTGATTGTAGTTTTACTTATTTCAACCATCACTTTAGGACAAGAGAGAAAAGAATTTAAACCAACTGTAAATTGGAATTTAAGAGGGCAAATTTGGTTACGTTATTCAGATTTAAACGAAGGCTCTTTAATTAATAACGAATTAACAAACAGTTTTGCCGATGTTTCTATTCGCCGTTTAAGAATTCCAATTTTCTCTCAAATTACACCCAACGTTTTTTTATATAGTATTCTAGGTGGAAATAATTATAATTTTAGAACTAAAGAGTTTCCTTTAGAGGTGTTAGATTTATACGTAGAATATACCTTTAATAGAGCTTTTGAGGTAGGTATCGGTAAATCGGGTTGGCAGGGTTTAAATAGATGGAATATTAGATCTAACAAAACACTAATGGGTTTAGACTCTCCATTGTTTACATTAAATACTGTAGAAAAAGCAGATGATATTGGTCGTTTATTAGGTATTTGGTTTAAGGGACAATTTGGTAAAATAGACTATAGATTGGTTTTTAATAGGCCTTTATTAGTTAATACGGCTCCAAATAACGAAGTTAATTTTGCTAATAATAGACCAAGAATTAAAACATCTTCTTATGTAAAGTATCAGTTTTTTGAACAAGAATCTAATAAGTATGCATATCAAACTGGTACTTATGTACAAGATAAAAAAGTATTTAACATTGGTGCAGGTTTTCAGTTTCAAGAAAAAGCTATGAGTGATGGTGATACAAGTTTAGCAATCACAAATTTGTACGATATAAAACATTGGGCTGTAGATTCTTTTTTAAATTTACCTTTGGTTAATAATGCAGCAATTACAGCTTATTTAGGTTATTATGATTATCAATTTGGAAAAAACTATATTAGAAATGTAGGTGCAAACAACCCAACAACTGGTGGAGGTACAGATTTTAACAGAGCAGGAGTTGCGTTTCCTATGATAGGAACAGGAACAACCTGGTACATGCAATTTGGGTATGCATTTCCAAAAGATAAGATTTTAGGGCATTCTGTAGTTGTACAACCTAATATTGCTATCCAATCATCTAATTGGGATGCATTAAATGATCCAATGAAAGTATATGATTTTACGGTAAATTTTTTAATGAATGGTAAACATGACAATAAAATAAGTTTAGGATATCAACATCGACCAATATTTGATGCTACTACCATTCAACAAAAAGGCTATAAAGGTATGGCGGTTTTACAATATCAGTTTTCTTTGAAGTAACATCAATCAAAAGCACTAAAAACTTTAGATTTTGAAGAACTAATAAATAATTATTCTTTAAATTATTAAATTCATAAATAAGTTTAGATATCTTAAAAAATAGTGCGTAGTCTATTTATTCTCTCTATATTTGGTGCAAAATTATAATAAATGACAAGTAATAATAACAATCGTAATTTCAATAATCCTAATTTTTAGGATAGGAAGGTTGTTGTTTATAAATAGATAAAGCCTTCCAATTTTGGAAGGCTTTTTTTCATGTCTTGAATTGATTTCGAGATTTAAAAAAAAAATAAGAAATGAGTAAAATAATGACAGTAGACATTTTGTCTAGTATAAAAGGTGCAAAACCTTCGGAATCTGTAAATAAGCTTTTTGACGTTATTAAAAATGCCAATCAGCAAAATAATTCGAATACAACTGTACATAATAAGGTAGTTTCTTTAAACGATTTAAGAGAAGATGTAGTTGTAGAAAGCTCAGCTATAGAAAAGGAAATTATCAAAGAAAACTTTCCAAAAGAGAAAAACGGGTTTTTAGTAGTTGCTAAAGTGATAGAAGATTAATATGGAATCGCAGATATATAAAATTCATCAACAATTGATAAACAAAGAAATTTCTTGTACAGCTTTGGTACAAGAAAAATTAGATTTGTTACAACAAAATACATTCAATACGGTCAATTCACTTTTAGAGGAAACAGCTATTGAATTGGCAAAAAAAGTAGATGCAAAAATTGCAAACGGGCAAGAAATTGGTTTGTTAGAAGGGATACCATTCGGAATTAAAGATGTGTACATGGTGCAAGGAACCTATACAACTGCCAGTTCAGATTTGCTAAAAAACTACAAATCTGCCTATACAGCAACCGCTATTCAGAAGTTGCTAGACGCTGGTGCAATACCGTTAGTTAAAGAAAATTGCGATTCTTTTGGACATGGTTCATCCTCTGAAAACACCATTTTTGGAGCAGTAAAAAATGCTGTAAATCCAGCTTTAGTAGGTGGAGGTTCTTCTGGAGGTTCTGCTGTAAATGTAGCCAAAGATTATACCATATTTTCAATTGGTGGAGATACAGGTGGTTCTATTAGACAGCCTGCTGGTTATAATAAAGTGTATGGGTTAAAACCTACTTACGGTCGTATTTCTAGGTATGGCTTAATGGCATATGCATCTTCTACAGATTGTGTAGGTCCAATTGCAAAATCTATAGAAGATATTAGAATTGTATTAAATGTAATGAGTGGTAAAGATGTAAAAGATCAAACTACTTATAAGTCAGATAAAATTAAAAAAGATCTAAACACATCAAACATTAAAACGGTTGGTTATTTTAAAAATTTTATTGAAAGTAAAGCAATTTCAAAAGAAATAAAAGCAGACTTTTTAGCAACAATTGATAAGATAAAAGCCAAAGGAATTGCAGTAAAAGAATTAGAATTTTTCGATTCTGATATTTTAGTGTCTACTTATTACACATTAGCAATGGCAGAAACTGCTTCTAATTTATCGCGTTTAGATGGTACCAATTACGGAGCAAGAATTGAAGGTGATACTTTAAAAGATACTTATTCAATAACCCGTTCAGAAAAATTTTCTGAAGAAACAAAACGAAGAATTGTAGGTGGTAATCAAGTATTATCTCAAGGTTTTTCTGATGAAATTTACTTGAAAGCACAAGATGTTAGAAATCAAATTTCAGCAAGATTTACAAATGATTTTAAAGAAGTAGATATTATTTTGTCTCCAGTAACCCCTCAAAATCCACCTAAAATTGGCGACAGCTTAAAAGATCCTTTAGCCATGTATTTATCTGACGCATATACCGTTGGTTTTAGTTTGGCAGAATTACCAACCTTAACCTTACCAAAAGGAACAAATACAGGATTACAACTTACAGCAGATAAAAAAAATGATGCACATGTATTACAATTCGCTAACCTTTTAAACGATATTTTATAATGGAACTAGCGCAATTAAATGAGGCTTTAAAAGCACACGAATTAGAGTTGATTATAGGTTTAGAAACACATGTTCGTTTAAATACCAAGAGTAAATTATTTTGCTCTTGCCCAAATGAAGAAACCGAAATACCAAATACAAATATTTGTGCTGTTTGTACAGGACAAATGGGGGTTTTGCCAGCTATAAATAAAGAAGCAATTAACAAAGCTATTTATTTTGGAAAAGCAGTAAAATCAACTTTTTCAAACGAAGTTATTTCTTGGGATAGAAAACATTACGAATATCCAGATAATCCTAAAAACATACAAATTACACAGTTTCATAACCCTGTAATTCCAGACGGACAAGTGTCTTGTTTTAGAAATGATGGAAGCCAGTTTACTGTAAATTTAACCCAAGTTCATATCGAAGAAGATGCAGCTAAATTAATGCACGAAAAGAAAATTTCGTTGGTAGATTTTAATAAAGCAGGAGTTCCATTAATAGAAATTGTAACAGATCCTTGTATTAGAAATATAGAAGATGCATCTACCTATGCACAATACATTCAGCGAATTGTACAAAACTTAGGCATTTCTGAAGCTAATTTAGAAAAAGGAGAATTTAAAAGTGATGTGTCTGTTTCTCTTAGAAAAAAGCACACCTATAATTTAAATCCAAGAACTGAAATTAAAAACTTAAATTCTTTTAAGTTTATGATGGAAGCTTTAAAAGAAGAGGTAGAAAAACAATTAAATTATTACACAGAACACAAAGAATTTAGACCAGAACAAACTACGGTTTTATGGGATGCAGATTTAAAGCAAACTAAAACCATGCGTAAAAAAGAATTTGAGGCAGACTACAGATTTATCTCTGAACCAGATATTCCTTTCGTTTCCATTAAAGAGGTGGTAAATTCTATAAAAATAGATGCAAGTGCATTGCCACATGCAGTAGAATCTGTTTTAATTAAAGGTGATGTATTACCACAAGACGCAAAGTTTTTTACGGCTGATGCCACTCGTTCTAAAACTTTTATGACCATAAATAATGTGCTACAAGATCCTTCTTTTGTTGCAAAAACATTGGTTAATAATATTAGCGCAGATGAGTATGAAAACATTCACGATATCAATCATTTAATTGAAATTTTTCAATTATTTAAAGAAGATAAAATTACGTCTGTTTTAGTTCAAAACGGAATTACAAGGTATTTAAAAGACAGAACTTTTGATTATAAAAAGTATTTTGATGAAAATACCATTTCAGAAGCGCAAATTGTAGCAGCGATTACAAAAGTAATTTCAGAAAATGAAGCCATTGCAAATGATATTAAAGCTGGAAACCAAGGTAAAGCAGGTATTCTTGTAGGAAAAGTAATTGGTATAATTGGTAAAGGTGCCTCAGGAAAAGTAATTCGTGAAGGAATTTTAAAGCAACTTGCTAAAAATACAGGAGGTGAGAAGTTGGAAAATGGAGGCAATAAACGTAAAGATGGAAGTGGGAAGTTAGAAGTTGGATCTAATCCAAAATCCAAAAAACAAGAAGATGAATTAACAGAAGTTCCAATCATTATAAAAGAAGAATATAGAACACATACAATTTCTCAATTATCAGAAAATTCAATTTCAGAAAAAATAACATTGTCAGGTTGGATTTCTAGTGTAAGAGATCATGGTGAATTAATGTTTATCGATTTAAGAGATGCAAGTGGGCAAGTTTTTCAGGTTCGTTTAAGTAGAGAATCTTTTCCTAATTTAGATGAATTGGTAAAACTAAAACCAGAGTCTGTAATTTCCGTTACAGGTGTGGTTGTTCAACGAAATGAAGATGATTATAATACAGGTTTAAGAACAGGTAAAATTGAGTTAGAAACTTCTGAATTAGAAATTTTAAACCTTTCTAAAACCTTGCCTTTCGAAATAAAAAGAGCTACAAAAACAAATGAAACAGTTCGTTTTCAGTACAAATTTCTAGATCATAGAAATGACGATGTTAAAAGAGCCATCGTTAATCGTCATAAAGTCATAAAATTATTGCGTGATATTTTAGATGAAGAAGAATTCTTAGAAATTGAAACACCAATTTTAACAGCGGGTACAGACGAAGGCGCAAGAGAATTTATTGTACCAACAAGAAAGCAATCTGGTTCTTTTTATACCTTACCACAAGCACCACAACAATTCAAACAAATGTTAATGGTTGGTGGTTTTGAGAAATATTTCCAAATCGCACGTTGTTTTAGAGATGAAGACTCTAGAGGAGATCGTCAACCAGAATTTACGCAGTTAGATATAGAAATGGCCTATGCAAGTATGCAGCAAATTATCGATTTAAACACCAAAATGTTTAATGAAGTCGTGAAAAAAATATATGGTAAAAAATGGATTTTACATCCTTTTGAAGTAATTACCTATAAAGATGCCATGGATAAATATGGTTGCGATAGACCAGATTTACGATATGGTTTGCAAATGCAAGACATTACAAACATTGTAAAAGACACTACTTTCCAAGTTTTTAGTAAACCTATAGAAGAAGGGGGTATTGTAAAATGTATCAAGGTTTCTTCAGCAGAACAAGGAAACAAACGTATGTCTAAAGGTCAAATAGAAAACTTAACAGCCATTGCACAGCAACATGGTTTAGGTGGTTTGGCTTATATTATTGTAAATGAAAACGATTTGCAATCGCCAATAATTAAGTTTTTAGGCGAAGAAATTGCGGCAAATATCATAAAAACTACGAATGCTAAAGTAGGAGATATCGTGTTTTTCTCAGCAGCAGATTATGCAACAGCAAACAAAGCATTAGACGCTGTTCGCCAAGAAATGGGACGTATTTTAAAACTAATAAATCCAAAAGAATTAAGACCAGCTTGGGTAGTAGATTTTCCAATGTTCGAGAAAAATGATGACGGTAGATGGACGTTTACACACAATCCTTTTTCTATGCCAGCAGTGTACGATTTAGAAAAACACATGACAGGAAAGGATGAAGAAATTGGAACCATTATTGCACAGCAATACGATTTAATCTTAAATGGTTATGAAATTGGTGGAGGTTCTGTGCGTGCACACAAATCAGAAATTTTAGAAGCAACCTATAAAAATATGGGGTACAATAAAGAAGAAATGCTAAAAAGTGTGGGTACTATGTACAAAGCTTTTCAATATGGTGCGCCACCTCATGGAGGAATTGCTTGGGGTGTAGATAGGTTAATGATGATTTTAGAAAAGAAAGCATCTATTAGAGAGGTAATGGCGTTTCCAAAAACAGGAAGTTCAGAAGATTTATTATTTAATGCACCATCAATTTTATCTGATAAAAAGGTAGAAGAAATGAACGTGAAGATTATTAAAAAATAAAATCATTTGAAAAGGTTGCTCAATTTAAAAATCTATCTTATTTTTGTATCAATAATGAAATTAAACACAAAAAATACTTGGTGGTGGAACTCTCTTATTTAATAAGTGAGCACTAAACCTGTATATATAAATTATAAAAAAAGGCTTATCTCACGATAAGCCTTTTTTCAGTTAAAAAATGTCTTCTCGAGCGCAGTCGAGTTGGCATCAAATTAAGAGAAATTAAAACATTCTCGACTGCGCTCGAACTGACAATCAGTTATGAATACAATAAAATTTAAAACATTATCAAAAACACAAATTGCAGACACCATAACACCTGTTGGTTTGTATTTGCGTTTTAGAGATAAATTTGCAAATACGCTTTTGTTAGAAAGTTCAGATTACCACAGTAAAGAAGAAAGTTTTTCTTTTATTGCTATTGAGCCTGTAGTTTCAATAAAAGCAGAAAATCATCATTTAGTTTTTTCTCACAAAGAAAAAGAAATTGCAAAAGAAAAAATTGGTAGAAATTTTAATACTATTTTCGAAAAATACACCCAAAATATAGAATTAGACTGTCCTGCAGAATTAAAAGCATTTAATGGTTTGTATGGCTACACAACTTATGATTCTGTTCAGTATTTTGAAAATATTGCCTTAAACGTAGAAAAAGCACCATCAGCAATTCCGTTAATGCAATACAGTTTTTACAGATTTATTATTGCCATCAATCATTTTAATGATGAAATGATTCTAATAGAAAACGTAGAAGAAGGCACAGAATCTCGCATTAAAGAAATTCAGACACTTATTGATGCACAAGCATTTAATACCCAAAGTTTCGAAATTGTTGGCAAGGAAACCTCTAACGTAAAAGGAGAAGAATTTATAGAATACGTTAAAAAAGCTAAATCGCATTGTAAAAGAGGCGATGTTTTTCAGTTGGTATTATCGCGTCAATTTCAACAAAAATTTAAAGGAGATGAATTTAATGTGTACAGAGCATTACGTTCTATAAATCCTTCTCCTTATTTATTCTTTTTTGATTATGGTTCTTTTAAGTTGATGGGGTCTTCACCAGAAGCACAAATTAAAATCACTCAAGGAAGAGCTACAATCAATCCAATTGCAGGAACGTTCAGAAGAACAGGAGATATGGCAAAAGACATTCAATTGGGTAAAAAATTATCTGCAGATAAAAAAGAAACTGCAGAACATGTAATGTTGGTAGATTTAGCTCGTAACGATTTAAGCAAACATGCAGATAATGTCGAGGTTGAGGTATTCAAAGAAGTACAGTACTTTAGTCATGTAATTCACTTAGTATCTACAGTTTCAGGAAAGTTAAAAGGAAACCCAATAGAAATTGTAGGTGACACTTTTCCAGCAGGAACTTTAAGTGGTGCACCTAAATATAAAGCTATGCAACTAATTGATACATATGAAAACCAATCACGCGGATTTTATGGAGGTGCAGTAGGGATTATCGGTTTAGATGGTTCAGTTAATTTAGCCATTGCAATTCGTTCTTTTGTAAGTAAAAATAATGTTTTGTATTACCAAGCAGGAGCAGGAATTGTAATTCATTCTGATGAAGAAAAAGAATTACAAGAAGTAAATAATAAATTAGCAGCCTTAAAAAAAGCATTGATTTTGGCAGAAAATATTTAAACAGGCATTACGCTATATACAATAGGCTTTATGGTTATTGCTAATAGCTTAAAACTTATAGCATTTAAGAAAATGAACATATTAATTTTAGATAATTACGATTCGTTTACCTACAATTTGGTACACATGGTAGAAAAAATTACAGGAAAATTTCCTGCAGTTTATAGAAACGACGAAATCAGTATTGCAGATGTTGGTAATTTTGATATCATAATGTTATCTCCAGGACCTGGAATACCTAATGAAGCAGGAATTTTAAAAGAAGTAATAAAAACCTATGCAGGTATTAAACCCATTTTTGGAGTATGTTTAGGCTTGCAAGCCATTACAGAAGTTTTTGGAGGAACCATAATTAATTTAGACGACGTTTTTCACGGAGTAGCCACAGAAATGAAGGTTACAGATCCTTTAGCGGTCATTTTTAAAAATGTTTCAGAAACTTTTATGGCTGCACGTTATCATTCTTGGGCAGCAACAGACAAAGGGTTTCCAGAAGCATTAAAAGTAACAGCAAGAGATGAAGATGGTTTAATACAAGCAATCGAGCATAAAGTGTATCCAATTTCTGCAGTTCAGTTTCATCCAGAATCTATTTTAACTGATGTTGGTGAGCAGTTGGTTACAAATTTTATAGACGCTTGTAAAGTGTCTAATGCTGAACTTGATTCAGCATTATAACAAAAAGATACTGAAATAAATTCAGCATAAAATGAAACAAATTCTAAACAGACTATACAATCACGAAAGACTATCAAAATCTGAAGCAACACAAATCTTAAAAGATATTGCTGCTTCAACATATAACGACGCACATTTAGCTTCTTTTATGACGGTTTTTATGATGCGCCCGATTTCTGTTGATGAACTTTCTGGATTCAGAAACGCCTTAAAAGAATTGACTAAAAAAGTCGATTTTTCTGATTACAACACTATTGATATTGTTGGAACAGGAGGAGATGGAAAAGATACGTTTAATATTTCTACATTAACTTCTTTTGTAGTTGCAGGTACAGGTCAAAAAGTGGCAAAACATGGTAATTACTCTGTTTCTTCGCAATCTGGTTCATCAGATATGTTAGAAAGTTTTGGGTATCAATTTACAAATGATGAAAACACTTTAAAAGTACATTTAGAAAAAGCAAATATTTGCTTTTTGCATGCGCCAAAATTTCATCCAGCAATGAAAGCTGTGGGTCCAACTAGAAAAGCATTGGCATTAAAAACATTTTTTAATATGTTAGGACCTTTGGTAAACCCGAGTTCACCCAAAAACCATATGTTAGGTACGTTTAATTTAGAAACTGCACGTTTGTATAATTATATTTTACAAGAAGAAAAAAACATCAATTACGGAATTATACATGCATTAGATGGTTATGATGAAATTTCACTCACAAGCGCATTTAAGTTGTTTACAAAAAAAGGCGAACAAATCATAAATCCAGAAGATTTAGGTCAGAAAAGAATCGCACAATCAGAAATATTTGGAGGAAATAATGTAGCAGATGCTGCAAAAATTTTTAAAACCATTTTAGAAGGAAAAGGTACAGAAGCGCAAAACAATGTAGTATTAACCAATGCTGCTTTTGCATTAACTATTGTTGATGAAAATAAAAGTTTTGAAACTGCTTTTAAAGAAAGTAAAGATTCTTTATTGGGTTTAAAAGCAAAACAAACATTAGAAAAATTAGTAAGTTTATAAATTCACAAGAACTTACAGGTTTTTATAACCTGTAAGGTCTATAATGAAAGCTAATAATGAAAAAAAAGAAAAACAATTTAATTCTAATTATTCCAGCATTTTTATTAATGGGAGCTGCAGTTGGCGTGCAAACAAAAGAGCTTTTTAAGCACACAATAACTGGATTAATAGTTGGTGTTATTGTTTATCTTTTTTTGAGATATAGAAATAAGAGAATGAATAATTAAAAATTTGTAATTATCAAAATGACAATTTTAGATAAAATAATCGCATTTAAAAAGAAGGAAGTTGCTAAGATAAAAGCAGAAATTCCTGTTAAAAAATTGGTAGAAAGTCCTAGTTTTGGTAGAACTACATTTTCTTTAAAAAAGTCTTTGTTAGAAGTAGGTTCTACAGGTATAATTGCAGAATATAAACGCCAATCTCCATCAAAAGGAATTATTAACGACAAAGCAACCATTGCAGAAGTTACAAATGGTTATTTAGATGCCAATGTAGCAGCACAGTCTATTTTAACAGATACCTCTTTTTTTGGAGGAACCATGGCAGATTTAATGGAAGCAAGAGTCATTAACCAACAAAAACCAATCTTAAGAAAAGATTTTATTGTAGATGGTTTTCAAATAGTTGAGGCAAAAGCTATTGGAGCAGATGTAATTTTATTAATCGCTTCTTGCTTAACATCCGAAGAATTAAAAAATTATGGAAATCTTACAACAGATTTAGGTATGGAAGTTTTGTATGAAGTTCATACGCAAGAAGATTTAGATAAGATTAACGATTTAGATAATAAAATTATTGGGATAAATAATCGAAACTTAAAAACGTTTGAAGTTGATTTAGAGCACTCTATAAAATTAGCAAATCAAATACCAGATACTTGCTTAAAACTATCTGAAAGTGGAATTTCTGACCCCAAAATAATTACTGGATTGAAAGAATTTGGATTTCAAGGTTTTTTAATTGGAGAAAATTTTATGAAAACAGACAACCCAGGTGAAGCTTGTCAAGAATTTATCAATCAGATTAGATAATACACGTTATTGTCTTAAAAGAGAAGGTTATAACATAATAAATTAATTTCCTATAAATTGGGGAATTACAAAGAGATATGAAATTAAAGGTTTGTGGAATGAAATTTACAGAAAATATGCAACAAGTAGCTGCTTTACAACCAGACTATTTGGGGTTTATTTTCTATGAAAAATCGAAAAGAAATTTTGAAGGAATTATTCCAGAATTGCCAAAAGAAATTAAGAAAACGGGTGTTTTTGTAAACGAATATATAGAAATTGTTGTCTCTTTGGTAGAGGAGTATAGATTAGATGCTATTCAGTTACATGGAGATGAATCTGTATCATATATTTTAGATTTAAAACAGCAATTAGCAAACAATAGAGCCTTGTTTATAGAAGAAAATAAGCAGATCAAAAAGAAAAAAAATCAGCATTATATTTCTAAAAAAGAAGTTGAAATTATAAAAGTTTTTGGCATAAAAGATGAATTTAATTTCTCTGCATTACAACCTTACTTAGACGTAGTCGATTATTTTTTATTTGATACCAAAGGAAAAGAAAGAGGTGGTAATGGTGTAAAATTTGATTGGTCAGTTTTAGAAAATTACCCTTACAAAAAGCCATTTTTTTTAAGTGGAGGTATAAGTTTAAATGATTTAGAACAGTTACAAATAGTATTAAAATCTAATTTACCCATTTATGCGTTAGACGTAAATAGTAAATTTGAAAGCAAACCAGGGGTTAAGAAAATAGAAGAGTTAGAGAAGTTTAAAAATAGCTTCTTTACAAACACAGTGAAGTAATTTTATCGCAATAACAGCTTAGAATAAAAATATGAAAAGTAAATTTCAACCAGATAAAAATGGATATTTCGGACAATTTGGTGGCGCATTTATTCCAGAATTATTGTATCCAAATGTAAAAGAATTAGAAGATAATTACATTCAAATTATCGAATCTGAAGAGTTTCAAAAAGAATACAAATCGTTGCTAAAAGACTATGTTGGACGACCAACTCCATTGTATTTAGCAAAAAGGTTATCCCAAAAATACGGAGCGCATATTTACTTAAAACGCGAAGATTTAAACCATACAGGAGCACATAAAGTAAACAATACAGTTGGTCAGATTTTAATTGCAAAAAAGTTAGGTAAAACCAAAATTATTGCAGAAACGGGTGCAGGACAACACGGTGTTGCAACAGCTACAGTTTGTGCCTTAATGGGCTTAGATTGTACTGTTTTTATGGGTGAAAAAGATATCGAACGTCAAGCACCTAACGTTGCTAGAATGAAAATGTTAGGTGCTAAGGTAGTTGCAGCAACATCAGGCTCAAAAACCTTGAAAGACGCTACTAATGAAGCTATTAGATATTGGATTCAAAACCCAGAAACCTTTTATTTAATTGGTTCTGTAGTTGGTCCACATCCACATCCAGATATGGTAGCTAGATTACAGGCTATAATTTCTGAGGAAATGAAATGGCAATTAAAAGAGAAAACAGGAAAAGAAAATCCAGATACCATTATTGCTTGTGTAGGGGGTGGCTCTAATGCTGCAGGTGCCTTTTATCATTATTTTGATGATGAAGAAGTTGAGTTAATTGCAGTTGAGGCTGCAGGTTTAGGTGTAAGTTCTGGTGAAAGTGCTGCAACATCCCAATTAGGTGAAGTGGGTATTATTCATGGTTCTAAAACCATTTTAATGCAAGATGATTATGGTCAAATTGTTGAGCCATATTCAATTTCTGCTGGTTTAGATTATCCAGGAGTAGGGCCTTTACACGCCTATTTATATGAGAGTAAAAGAGCCAAATTTATGAATGCTACAGACCAAGAGGCACTAACAGCAGCTTACGAGTTAACTAAAATAGAGGGTATTATTCCTGCTTTAGAAACAGCGCATGCTTTAGCGGTTTTACCAAAAATGGATTTGACAAAAGACCAAGTTGTAGTGATTAATTTATCTGGTAGAGGAGACAAAGATTTAGAAATATATATCAAACACTTAGAAGCATAATGAATTCGAGAATTAGTTTTATAGAAAATGAGATAGCGCCTTTAAGACAACAATTAAACCAACATTCGCTATATAAAAAACTAGAAAATATAGATGATGTAAAAACATTCATGGAAAGTCATGTTTTTGCAGTTTGGGATTTTATGTCGCTTTTAAAAGCGTTACAAATCAATTTAACATCAGTTTCTTTGCCTTGGTTTCCAAAGAAGAACACGAATTTGGTTCGTTTTATCAATGAAATAACATTAGCAGAAGAAAGCGATTTTGATAAGGATGGTGTTGTAAAAAGTCATTTTGAAATGTATTTAGACGCCATGAATGAAATGGGAGCAAATACGAAAGAAATTCATTTTTTTATTGAAGCCTTAAAGCAATCAACCTCTGTAAATAAAAGTTTAGAAAAAACCAATACTATAAAAGCTGTCAAAGAATTTGTAAACTTTACTTTTGAGGTAATTGCATCGAAACAATTACATAAAATTGCCAGTGCATTTACATTTGGTAGAGAAGATGTAATACCAGACATGTTTTTAAATATTGTAAATGAAGCCTCTACAGAAGATAATAATTATGACAGCTTTGTGTATTATTTAAAAAGACATATAGAGTTGGATGGTGATGAGCATGGTCCTTTATCTTTGCAAATGATATCAGAATTATGTGGCAATGATGATCAAAAATGGATTGAAGTTTTAGAGGTTGCAAAAAAATCTTTAGAAGTAAGAATTCTTTTGTGGAGTGGTATAGCAGCACAACTTTTAAGTTAAAAAAAAAGGTTATAATGAAAGCATTAAATACATTATTGGAGGAGAAAAACAACTTACTTTCCATTTATTTTACTTGTGGTTTTCCAAAATTAGAAGATACTACAACAGTAATTACGGAATTAGAAAAAAGCGGAGTTGATTTTATAGAAGTTGGTCTGCCATATTCAGACCCTTTAGCAGATGGCCCAACAATACAAGATAGTAGCCAGAAAGCACTACAAAATGGTGTTAATTTAGATGTTGTTTTTGAACAACTGATGACAATTAAGACAACGAATAGAACTCCTTTAGTTTTAATGGGATATTTAAATCAAATGCTAAAATATGGCGAAGATAAATTTTGCCAGAAAGTAGTAGAATGTGGTATTGAAACTTTAATTATTCCAGATCTACCAATGGTAGAATATGAGAATCATTATCAACAATTATTTGATAAATATGGTTTGACAAACGTATTTTTAATTACACCGAATACAGAAGAAGAACGTATAAAAAAAATAGATGCTTATACAAAAGCATTTATTTATGTAGTTGCATCATCATCTATTACAGGCGCTAAAGGAGAAATTTCAAAAGAGCAAATAGCCTATTTTGAAAGAATAAAAAACATGCATTTACAAAGTAAATTAATTGTAGGTTTTGGTATTTCAGATAAAACTACCTTTAATACTGCTTGTAATTATGCAACTGGAGCTATCATTGGCTCAGCATTTATTAGGTATTTAGCGGCAAATGGTGTTTCTAAAATTAAGGATTTTATAGCGCCAATTATAAGTTAAGAAGAACTTAATTATTTATTGCAAGAATAAAAAAAAGCGAAACATTTTTGTTTCGCTTTGTCATTTAGTTCACACTAATTAAGTTTATATCAAAAACCAAAACTGCGCCACCAGGTATACTTCCTCTTCCATTATTACCATAGCCTAAGTTAGATGGAATTATTAAAATTCCATTTCCACCTTCTTTAAAATAGGTAATACCTTCGGTCCAACCTTTTATTACCTGTTGTAGGTTAAACGAAACTCCACTAGAATTACTTTTATCAAAAATTGTTCCATTTAAAAAATAACCTTTGTAAGCAACAGTAACATTAGAGGTTGATGTTGGTTTTTCTCCACTTCCTTCGTTTTCTATCACATAATAAAGTCCAGTATTACTTTTTTCTGCATTTAAACCATTTTCGTCAATGTATTTTAGAATATCAGCTTCTGTTTGAGGCTCAAAATTTGGTTCATCATTAGAAGAACAAGAACCAAAAAGAGTAGTAAATAGAATAAGAGATAAAATATTTTTCATTTTTCTTAAAATTTAATTGGTAAATATAAAAGAAAAAATTTAATATACTTTTTTTCCGTTTAAATAAGTACTTTCAGCTTCAGTTTTAGGAATATTATTACCTTCAACAGTCATAATATCTTGATTTAGTATGACAAAATCAGCAAATTTACCAACTTCGATACTTCCTTTTTCATCTTCTTCAAAATTAGAATATGCCGCCCAAATAGTCATCCCTTTTAGAGTTTCTTCTCTACTTAAAGCGTTTTTTATTTGAAAACCATTTTCAGGATAATTGTCTAAATCTTTTCTTATTGTTGCTGCATAAAATGTTAAAAATGGATTTACTTGTTCTACAGGGAAATCAGTTCCTAATGCAATTTTACCATATTTATTTAATAAATCTTTAAAGGCATACGCACCTTTCATTCTCTTTTTACCAATTCTGTTTTCTGCCCAATACATATCTGAAGTGGCATGTGTAGGTTGTACAGATGGAAAAATATTATCGAATTTATCAAAATCTTCTTCTGATATTATTTGTGCATGCTCAATTCTCCAGCGTCTGTTTTTATCGTTTCTTAATACTTCTTTATATGTTTTTAACATCCAAGTATTTGCAGAATCTCCAATAGCATGGGTGTTCATTTGATAATCAGAGGCAGCAATTTGACTTGCAATTTCTTGATATCTTTTAGGGGCATATATAAATGCACCAAAATGATTTTCTCTATCTGAATAGGGTTTGCGCATTGCAGCTCCTCTTGAACCTAGAGCACCATCACCATACACTTTAAAAGACCTAACATTTAATCTATCAGTTTTAATAATTCCCTTATTGATGTAGTAATCAATTTGCGATTGTTTATCACCAGAAACCATTGCATAAACACGCATTTTTAAGGAGCCTATTTTTTGTAAACTGTCTATTAATTCTATAGTGTTTCTGTCTAAACCAGCGTCGTCTACAGTGGTTAAACCATAAGAAAAAGCTATTTTTTGAGCATCTAGTAAACCTTGTATGGCTTGTTTTTTAGAGGTTTTTGGGAATTTTATATAATCCATAGCATTGTCTATTAAAACACCTGTAAGTTTCCCGTCTTTGGTAATACATTCTCCACCTTTTACCTTAAAAGGGGCTGTTATTTCAGAGAAATCTAATGCAGCTTGGTTTACTAATAACGCATGCCCGTCAACTCTTGTAATAGCAACAGGAATTTCAGGGAAAAGAGCATCTAGTTTTTCTTTGGTTGGAAACTTTTTAATTTTCCAGTCGTTCTGATCCCATCCACGTCCTGTAATAAAAGTTGTATTTTTTTCTTTTTGAAAGTCGACTAATTTTTGTAAAACTTNATCATAACTTTTTGTACCTTCTAAAGATACTTTTTGTTGTTGCAAACCCATTCTGTAAAAATGGCAATGAGCATCAATTAAACCAGGTACAATTGTTTGGTTTTTTGCATCTATAAATTCTGTTGCTTCATATTTGCCTTCTATTTGTTGATTGTTGCCAACTGCAACAAAAACGCCATCTTTAATAGCAAAAGCTTCTGCTTTATCAAAATTGTTATTTACGGTATAAATATTTGCGTTTACTACAATTAAATCTACTTTTTCTTTCGTACAAGAATAGATTATGAATGTAATAATAGCAAATTGTATAAATTTTTTCATTGTATTGCTTTTAAGCATTTAGATAAATATAATACGCCCAATACATTAATAAAAACTGTAAAGGTATTCTAATGTAAGCTATTTTTTTAGAGCCAATTGCTGGTCTAATTTTTGTTGCATCCCAAATATGGATTGGTAAGAAAATAATCATTAATATAAAAATTCCTACGGCTGCATGTTTTGTATAATTTGAAAGAAATAAACCAATTCCTAATAAAAATTCTATGACACCAAAAAGATAGTTTACTGTAAGTTTTGGTAAAAAATCTGGAATAAAGTTTTTAAAATTTTTTGGTTTTATAATGTGCATGATACCTGCAAAACAGAATAAAATTCCTAAAATTATTTTTAAAAAAAGTGAAAGTGTATCCATAAAATTATGGTTTAACAAGAGTGTTATTGTATAAATATTTATCCATTAAATAAATAATACTAGCCATAGATGCACTACCTAATTCTAATTCTCGTTTGTTTACCTTATCAAAAGTATCTCTACTTGTATGATGGTAATCGAAATAACGCTGAGAATCTGGTCTGTAACCAACTAAAGTTACGTTTTCGCCTTTTAAAGGAGAAATATCTGCACCTGAACCACCTTTATCTAAATCGTGTAAACCATAAGGAGACAATAGTTTTTTCCAGCTTTGTAATAGTTTTGTGTTTATGGTATTTGCATCAATAGAGAAACCTCTTGGTGTGTGACCACCAGCATCCGATTCTAAGCCTCCAATATATGTTTCTTTATTTTGTTTTGACACTTCTGCGTATTTTTTAGCACCTCTGGTTCCATTTTCTTCGTTCATAAAAAAGACCACTCGTAAAGTGTTTTTTGGTTTGATGTTGTTTTTTTGAAACAAATAGGCAACTTCTAAAGATTGTACGATTCCTGTACCATCATCATTTGCTCCTTCACCTAAATCCCAAGAATCTAAATGACCACCCACTACAAAAATATTTTTGGGTGTTTCTGATCCTTTAATTTCTCCAATTACATTAAAAGAAGGTGCATCAGGTAGTGTTTTACAGCTTTGTTTAAAATAGAATTTTAAGTTTGGATTTTCTTTCAAATCATCACTCAAAATTGTTGCAGCTCTACTACTAATAGCTGCTGCTGGTATGTATTGGCTTTTTGGTAAATTTCCATAAGACATGGTTCCTGTATGAGGGAAATCGTCTATGGAATTTGTCATAGAACGCACAATAACGCCTTTTGCCCCAAATTTACCGCAAATTGCAGCACCTTGAACTCTTTGGTCTACACAACCCCCATAAGCTTTAAAAGTGTTGATTAAAGTATTGTCGAAAGGTCTGTTAAAAAACACAATTTTACCTTTCATTTTATCTCCTAAATTTGTGGCTTCTTCTAAAGAGCTAACTTCTATCACTTCCGCTAAAACACCTGTTTTTGGAGTAGCAACAGAAAAACCTAAAGCGCAAATGGGTNCATTTTTTTGTGTTNNATTTGTAGTATATGTAGCAATTTCTTTTTCTCCTCTAACCCAATGTGGTACCATAACTGGTTGTAGCCAAACTGAATCTAAACCTACGTTTTTCATCAGTTTTGCACCCCATTCTACAGCTTCTGCTGCTTCTGGAGAACCAGATAATCTACCACCAATATTTTGAGTTAAATCTCTTAACCATTCGTAAGATTTACCATCTGTTAAAGCGCTATTGAATAATGTTTTAATAGTGGTAGAATCTTTTTTTTCTTCTGTAGAAAGACCTGTTTCTGCTATTTTTTTAGTTTTTTTAGTACAAGAAATAATAGCAAGTAAAACAGCCATTAGAAGTAAAACCTTTTTCATGAAGTTGTTTTTTGATTGCTATAAAATTACAAAATTGAAATTATATATTTTTTAAAAAATTATGCAAGTTTTTCTATTACACTAAAAACAAATCTATTTTTAATGAATTTTTACCAATTAAAAATCAAACTTGTAAGTAATACCACCCAATATTTGAAAACCTTGCGTATCAAAATTTGCAAAACGTTGGTATTTTGTGTTTAAAACATTGTTTATATTTAAAAATACTGAGAACTTATCATTAAAATGATAGCCTCCATTTAAGTTTATATCAACAAAAGAATTTATTGTTTCTATGCCTTCTAAACTAGTTGAGTTTATGGCATTGTATAAAACATCTTTACGCTCGCTTACATAAAAAATATTAGCTGTCGCATACCAGTAATTGGTTTTGTATTTGGCTAAAAAAGTACTTTGTAAGCTTGGTAAATTCCAGTTCTCTACAGCGGTTGTAGTTGTGTAATTATTAAATTCTACTTGTGTTGAAAAAGTAAGGTTTTTATTAAATAAATATTCTATTTCAGAAAATATTGTAGTAGTTTTTACATCATCATAAAAAATTCTAAAAGAGTTACCATACTCATAACCTTTTAAGTTTTCTCCATGAATAATAGATGTTGTGCCATCTGATTTAGAACTATTTCTTAAAAACAAAGGTTTGTCTTCTTCTTTGATAAAACTCACTTTTAGGTTGTAAGTAATGTCTCTTGTAATGTTTCCTTTTAAACCTGCGTAAAAATTAGAGGTTTCTGCAGTTTGTGTTATAAATAATGTTGGTGATACATATGGATTTTCTTCAGTAAAACTTTTATAGGTGTTGGTGTGTAAATTTCCTGTAAAACCAGCATAAGTATTTATATATTTTTTTAGGATTGGAGTTTGTATAAATATATTGGGAAATATAAAAATATTATTGCTACTGTTTTCTGGGTCTAGTGATACATATGTTTTTAAACCTGCATTTAAATTGAGTCCTAAATACTCTAATTTATACGTGGGATTTACTCTAAAGGTTATTTGATTATAATTAATCTTACGAGTAGTATCATTATAATTATTTTTAAAATTTCCTTTTAAAAATTCTATCCCTGCTTTAATAGCAATTTCATTCAGGTTTTTACTCAAAAAATCTAAAGGATAATACAATTGCGAATCAAAATCAACTAAAACTTCTGCACTATTATATTTATCTGTAAAATACGAAACAGCAATATTACCATATTTTATGTACGAATCATGAAATTTAAATTTACCTGCTAGCTTTAAATAGTTGTAGTTCTGGACTTCATCTATTGAGTTTATAACAAGTTGGTTGAACATTTTGTTAGAGGGTAAACCATACCAATTATACTTGTTAAGTTCTGTGTTTAAAGTTACTTTCCAATCAAAAGAGCTTGCTTCTTGTTTAAAAAATGAGGTAGCATTAAAGTTAGAAAAATCACTATTTAAAAGAGAGTTTCTAACATTTTCTGCTGAGGCTACGTATGTTGCATGCAAACCAAATTCGTTGTCAAAACGTGTGCGATGATATATAAATAACTCAGCATAAGGGCTTTTATAATTACCATAACCACCAGCAAAATAATTGTTGTAAATCCTTTCTTTTACATCAAAATTTATACTTTTTAAAACTCCTGTTTTAGGTGTAAATGTAGATGCTACAGGTGCTGAAAAAATAGTGTATTTCAATTTTTTCTTATTATTTTTCTTTAACAATTTTATGGTAGGATTGCTTTTTATTTTTTTTGCATCTGCTATTTCTGGGTTGTATTTTGTAACTATATTAACAACCTCTGTATTTACAATAGTATCTTTTTTTTGCCCTTGTGCAAGTGCATTCAAAAAAACAAATAATAGCATGTATGTTAGAAAGCCTTTTTTCATTAGTTCTTTTTTTCTGGATTAACTGAATTGTTAGTTTTGGCTTCGTTTTCTTTAATTCTATTTAATTCTTGTTGTGCTTCTTTAATAATATCTTTAAATTCTTTAAAGTTTTTAATTACATTTTCTAATACAAAAGTGGCTTGATATACATCCTTTAAACCATAGTAATTTTTACCCATAATTACGTAGCTTTTTACACCCCAATATTTGTATTTAGTATATTTTGAAATTAGTTTTTGTACGATTTTGTTTGATGCTTCATACTCTTTTCGCTGATTTTTAAAATATGCATTGTAGTACAAGGCCTCTGCTTTTAATTGGCCATTGGCAGTTTCTTCTACGGCTGTATAATATTCTTCTGCAGTGCTAAAATCTTCTTTCTTTAGGGCAGATCTTGCAATAATAGTTTTAGCATCGTTTTTTAGAGTAATATCTAATTTGTCTTTTTGTAAAAGTTTTTTAGCATATTTTATGGCAAAATCATAAGCTTCAGTTTCGTAATAACCTTTCATTAAATTACTTTGCGCAAACAAGATGTTTTCTGTAATATAGGCTTCTTGCTCTAACCTGTCTAAAAGAGGTAACGCATTCTTGTATTCTGCTAGCTCTAAATATATTTGTGCTAATTTGTTTAAAGAGTCTTCTGTAAATTCAGAAGTATTATTATTTATAATAAACTCGTAAGAAGGTATCGCATTTTTAAATTCTTTTTCTTTAAAAAATATATCTGCTAAATAGTAATTTACTTTTAAAATGTGTTTTCCTTTTGGGAATTTTCTATTATAAGTTTGTAAACTTTCTATAATTTCCTCTCTTTTTTTAAACTCTAAATATTTTTTTTCTGCAACTGCAAATGTAGTATTGTCTAGTTCTGAGTTACTAATATTTACAAATTTTAAAGAAGAAGTCCAATTTACATAATCTTCTAAATTTCCTTCATCAATATATACGTTTCTAGCATTGGCAACAGCCTCTAAAGCATCTGGAGTATTAGGGAATCTTGCAGCAACATCTTTATATTTCTTCAAGGATTGCATGTTTTTATTTTCGTTAAAATAAAGCAAACCCTGTCTTAAAAGCGTTCTAGAAACAAATATGCTTTTTGGGTGTTTTTCTATCAACCTATTATAAGTAATATTAGCATTTTTAGAATCTTTTAATTTTACATAGGTGTTTCCAAGTTGATACAACGCATCGTCCTTTAAAGTAGAAGTTTCATAGTTGTTTATTACATTTTTTAAAGCTCTAATTTTTGCTTCATTAGCATCTATAAAACCATAACTCATTCCAGTTTGATACTCGGCATAATCTGCACCTAAACCAAAATTTTCGGTTACTTTTTTATAAGTATCTATAGCTTTTCTATAATTTGTAGTTGCAAAATAACTATCTCCTAATCGTATAAGTGCGTCATATTTATAAGGGTCTGCAATGGAATTAAGTTTTAAAAATTTAGAGAACCATAGTGCTGCTTTTTCATAATTTTTCAACTTAAAAAAACTGTAGCCTATATTGTAATCTATTAGTTTAAAATCATCTTTTCTATTGGACTGTAAAGTAGTGTTTAGAGTGATGAATTTCTGTAAAGCATCCTTAAAATTATTCAACCTATAAATTGTTTCTGCTTCCCAATATTTTGCCCTTAGTTGCACTTTGTCAATTGTAGATTGTTTTGCAGTTGTAAAAAAAGGGAGCGCCTCTTTATAGTTGTTTTCGTTAAATAACTGGATACCTCTATACAATGAAACTTCAAAAGTTAACTTAGTGTTTACTTTCGATTTTTTTTCTGATAAAAATGCCAAAGCACCTTTGTAATCTTGCTGATTAAATAAAGAAGAAATTACCAACTCATTAATTTCTTGATAGGCTTTAGAATTCGGATATTTTTTTAAATAGTCTTGTAAAACCTCAGAAACAGTTTTAAAAGGGTTGCCACTTTCGTAACTTAATTTGGCATAATTTAAAGCTGCATCTTCTTGTATATTTTTATTAAAGTTCAATTCAGAAGCAGACTTAAATGCATTTAAAGCTTCAGGTTTTTTTTCTAAATTCATATAACATTCGCCTAAATGATAGTATGCATTTTGCGAAGTTGCATTTTTCTCATCAATAATTTTATTAAAATTATTAATAGCATTTTTAAAATTGTTTTGTTTGTAATAAGCGTATCCTAATTGATAATAATCTGTATTGTTCCATTTACCTTTTTTACCTTTATAAACCTTCAGGTAAGGTATAGATTGTGCATACTTTTTTAAATTAAAGTAACTTTCTCCAATAATTTTAGAAACATCAGATTTTAGCTTTTTATCTATGCTTGGTAAGAGTTCTAAACCAACTTTTATACAACGATTAAATTTACCAGCTTTAAAACTAATATCTAATAAGTAATAAGAGATTTCTGCTTTATATAAATCATTGTCTGCAATTTCTTTTAAAGTAGATTCTGCTTTGTCATAATCTCCTAATTTGTAAAAAATAAAACCATAGTAGTATCTTGAATCATTGCCATATTTTGCATCGTTAATTAAAGGCAAGAAACGTTCTTTTGCTAGGTTTAAGTTTTCGGTAACTACAAAACTATATCCCATTTTAAAATTTAATTCCTTTTGATTTTCGTTTGAAAGTGCATTAATATTTACTTTTTGGAACCATTTTAAAGCGTAAGTAGTTTTTTTATTAGAAAAATAATAATTGGCAAGATTAAAAAAAGCAACGTTTTTTTTATTGCTACTTGGGTTTTCTTTAACAAAACTTAAAACTTTTTTATCTGCCTCTGGCTGATTTAATTTTACAGCACACATAGCTTCATAATAACTAGCATCTGCTTTTAAATTAGAGCCCATAGACGCAAATTTGCTAACCTGTGCAAATGTTTTTTGAGCAACAGCATAAGCTTTACTACTGTAGAGATTTAGCGCATTGTTAAACACTTTTAAATCTGTAGTATTGGCAACTGTTTGTTGCGAAAAACTATTATTTACTACAAATGTAATAGACAAGAAAATAAATAGTTTTTTTAAAAAACGAATTTTCATATAGTTATTTTTGCATTCAAAATTAATAACGTACAAAATTTTAATTTGTTGGATTAGGGAAGTGTATAATATTATAATTTTATTCAAAAATAAGAATAGTTGCCAATTCATAGTAAAAAAATCAATAGAAACTTTTAAGTTTGTACAAACTACTTCAAATTATGCAAAATATTGTTTTACAATTAAAAGACGCAAATATTTACCAAAGAGATATTTTGGTGCTTTCTAACGTTAATTTAACCGTAAATAAAGGAGATTTTTATTATCTAATTGGTAAAACAGGAAGTGGTAAAAGTAGTTTAATGAAAACTTTATATGGCGATTTACCTCTGCAAAAAGGATCAGGCAGTATTGTAGATTTTGATTTAAAAAAGTTAAAAGAAAAGCAAATTCCGTTTTTAAGAAGAAAAATTGGTATTGTTTTTCAAGATTTTAAATTACTGAATGATAGAAATATTTTTGATAATTTAAAATTTGTCTTAAAAGCAACTGGTTGGAAAGACAAAGAGTTGATGAAAGAGAAAATTCATGAAGTTTTAGATAAAGTGGGAATGAAATCTCAATACTATAAAAAAACATTTGAACTTTCTGGAGGAGAACAACAAAGAGTGGCAATTGCAAGGGCTTTATTAAACGACCCAGAATTTATTTTAGCAGATGAACCTACAGGAAATTTAGACCCCAAAACATCTATGGAAGTAATGGAGCTTTTAAACGAAATCCACGCAAGTGGAAAAACCATTTTAATGGCTACACATGATTATCAATTAATTTTAAAATTTAAACAAAAAACTATAAAATGCGAAGGAGGTGAGCTGTTTGAAGTTGCGCAAAAAACTACTGCTCTCTAAAAATAATTTCTATCATTTTTTTTGCAGCTATTTCTGGTGAAAATGGTTCAAGTATTTTTAACCTTTTTTCAACTTCTTTATCTGTAAATTCTTTCTGAAATAGAGTTTCTGTTATTTTAAGAATTTCTTCTTTAGAGTTAGCTATTTCACATGTTGTTTCTAGACCTGTATCCTCTATTAAAGGATCGTTTGCAATTATAAACTTACCTTTATAGAGTGTGTTTAAAAGTTTTAGTTTGATACCTGTTTTTTGATAAGTAAACAATGTATTTACATGTGCTTTTTTAAATAACTCATTTAAATCCTGTTGAGTTGGAATTTGCTTAATAGAGATGTTTTTATATTTATTTACTTGTTCAATAATAAGATTTTCTTTCACTGAAGTTGCGATAACAAGCTTGTAAGAAGTGTTTTTATATACATTAATTAAAAATAAACAAGCTTTTACATTGTCTGAAACTCTTAAATCTCCATGATATAAAATAATTTTTCCTTTTTTAATATTATTAGAGTTAATTTTAGCTTCATGGAAAGCAGGTAAATAAATAGTATTGTTTTTAAAATTTTTAGAAAAATATTTTTGCTCAAAAGGAGAAATTGTAAAAATAGTTTTCGCTTTCTTTAGGTTTTTTTCAAATTTTTTGAGTTTAATTCCTTCCAAGTAAAAAAACATTTTTTTTAAAATATTTTTTTCGCTTTTAGCTAATCCATAAAAATAGGAATGTTCAACATTATGTGTTCTAACGTAGCATTCTTTTAAATTAAATTTATAAAGCGGATATATTGTGTGTAATCCTTCAAATAAAATAGGGCTATTTAAGTCTTTAAGATTAGAATTTAACTTTTGGTTAATCCTACTTTTTATTCTAAAAGGCAATACAGAAAAGATTGAACTTAGAATTTTGTTTCTTTTGTAATACGTAACTTTTTTACAATATTTTTCTAGTTCTACTTGTCTTTTTTTATGATTACAAATATAAGTGTGTAAATTAATTTCCACTCCCAATTTATGAAGCTCTTTGATTTTGTAAAATACATCAATAATTCCACCATAATTTGGTGGATAAGGTATGTCAAAAGAAACAATGTGTAATTTTTTACTCATATATATACAAAGTTAAAACTAAAAGTAATAACTTTATACTTTATTTGAAATGAATTATGAAAAGAGATCAAATAGCCGATTTAATTTATCAAAAAATAAAACAAAATAAGGATTATTTAAAAAAACAATTTGATGCATCAAGTAATGAGATTGGTTTCTTATACATTGATAATTTATTCCCCGAAAAACTAGCTCTTAAGATTTATCAGAAATTCCCAAATAAAAAAGATACCGTTAAAAGAGATAGTCTCAGGGAACTCAAGTATACAGCATTTCAAATGGATAAATATGATTCTATTTTAGAAGAAGTTATCTACGCTTTTCAAGACAATAGAATAGTTAATTTACTTAGTGATGTATGTAAAATACCAAATATATATGCTGATGAGAAGTTGTATGCAGGAGGCTTATCATTAATGGAAAAAGGAAATTTTCTAAATCCGCATTTAGATAACTCTCATGATAAAGATAGAAACAGGTGGAGAGTTCTTAATTTACTGTATTATGTTTCACCTGATTGGCAATTAGATTTTGGAGGGAACTTAGAGGTTTGGCCAAAAGGATTAAAACATGACCCTTTAATAATAGAGAGTAGGTTTAATAGGTTGGTGGTTATGGCTACACATAGTAATTCGTGGCATTCTGTAAATAAAGTAAATACAGATAAAACTAGATGTTGTATCTCTAATTATTATTTTTCTGATGAACCTATTTTAAATTCTGATACATTTCATGTGACAACTTTTAGAGGAAGACCAAAAGAAAAAATAAAAGATTTTATCTTGCAAATGGATAATAAATTACGCCAAAGTTTACGTTTTTTGTTTAAAAAAGGGATAAGAGAAAATCCACATCAATACCAAAAATAATTATTTGAGGGTGTTAAAAATTTCTACTAATTTGTTTTCTTGTTTTTCCCAAATCAATTCTTGTTTAGCTATTTTTAATTTTTCCGAAAAGTCTTTTTCTAATATGTTTTTAATCTGTTTTGCTACTAGTTCTGGTTTTCTTTTAGAAATAATTTCACCTACTTTATAGTCTGTAATAACTTGTCTCATTTCAGGTAAGTCAGATACTAAAATTGGTACTTCTGCCTGTATGTAATCAAAAATTTTGTTAGGTAGTGCAAACCTATAATTTAAACCTAAATCTTCCTCTACACTAACTCCTATATCTGCTAAAGGCGTTAATAATTGTAATTTTTTTGGTGCCATTTTACCTAAAAAAACTACTTTTTTATCTCGTTTTTCTAAACTTACTTTTTGTTGTAAATCTTTGTAAATATCTCCAAACCCAATAATTACCAATATATGATTGTCTAAAAATTCCATACTATCAATCATTAATTCTAGTCCACGCCCAATATTTATAGCACCTTGGTATAGAATTATTTTTTTATCCTTTGTATCAAAATTAAAAGTCCCTTTTTTTACCTCCTTCTTAAAAGGTAAATTTTTTATAGTTGTAAAGTTTACGTTGTATTTTTTCTTGTAGTAATTTG
>P_2C_Liq_1_UnCtyDRAFT_1000073_pt1 | contig 38602 bp, 36 predicted proteins | sample Pon2CUnioCityCA_2_FD_10234 | JGI IMG/M metagenome (IMG submission 10234) | reverse complement strand
CGGGCCAGCCGAGCGGGTTCCAGAGGCCAACGCGGCCAAGGTATGTGCCTGTCTCTTTGTCATCGACAGCCCAGAAGCCATAGCCGCGCATAACCCAGTGGCCCAAGATCCCGCCAATGGCGCGCCATGCTTCATCAGGGCGCAATGGCCCACCAACGAACTTTGACGCATCCGACGCCCAAAACGCGAACTCTTGCTCCGCGTCGGCCTCACATGGGGCGCGCAGAACAAGGCGTTCGGTTTCTAGTGTGGGGATGGCGAGGTTGAGCATGGGTTACTTTTTCTTCCCAAAGCCGGAGAGACCCGAGGGCAGGCCCGCGCCGCCGCCGAGACCCGGCAGCTTGCCCGAGGCACCGAGCTGCTTGGCTGCGGCTTCTATCGCGGCAGGGTCCATGCCTTGGCCCATTTCTGCTGGCAGGCCACCTTTGCCGCCGAACATGCCTTTCATGGCTTGTTTCAGCATGCCGCCTTTGCCTTTGCCGAGCTTCTTCATCATGTCCGACATCTGACGGTGCATTTTGAGAAGCTTGTTCAACTCGGAGACCTCAAGGCCAGCGCCTTTGGCGATGCGCTTCTTGCGGGAGGCTTGGAGGATCTGCGGGTTGGCGCGCTCGCGTTTTGTCATGGATTGAACAAGGGCGATCTGGCGCGCGATGATCTTGTCATCAAAGCCTGAGTCTTGCACTTGTTTGGCCATTTTGCCCATGCCGGGCATCATCCCCATCACGCCTTCCATGCCGCCCATTTTTTGCATTTGCTCGAGCTGCATTTTCAGGTCGTTCATATTGAACTGACCTTTCTGGAAGCGCTTCATCATGCGCTCGGCTTGCTCGGCCTCTATTGTGTCTTGGGCTTTTTCAACAAGCGCAACGATATCGCCCATGCCAAGAATACGGCCTGCGATACGCTCTGGCTCGAAGGTTTCGAGCGCGTCCATCTTCTCGCCGAGGCCGACGAAGCGGATGGGCTTGCCAGTTACGGCACGCATGGAGAGGGCTGCACCGCCGCGTCCGTCACCATCCATACGGGTGAGGACAACGCCAGTGATGCCGATCTTGGCATCAAACTCTTCGGCGACTTCAACAGCGACTTGCCCTGTGAGGCCGTCAACCACGAGAAGCGTTTCGCGCGGGTCAACCACGGCGGCCACATCGGCCACCTCTTTCATCAGGACTTCGTCAATCTGAAGGCGGCCCGCGGTGTCGAGCATATAGACATCATAGCCGCCAAGGGCCGCTTGCTGCTTGGCGCGCTTGGCGATGTCGACGGGGCTTTGACCCTTGACGATGGGCAGCGTATCAACGCCGATCTGTGTGCCGAGGATGGCGAGCTGGTCCATCGCGGCGGGGCGGTAAATATCGAGCGAGGCCATGAGGACTTTTTTGCCCTCACGCTCTTTCAGGCGCTTGGCCAGCTTGCCTGTTGTTGTGGTTTTACCGCCGCCTTGCAGGCCGACCATAAGGATGGGGGCGGGGGGATTGTCGATCTTGAGTTTGCCGGGGTCTTCGGCACCGCGCAGCGTATCGACAAGAGCGTCGTGGACGATTTTGACAACTTGCTGGCCCGGTGTGACCGACTTGGTAACAGACTGGCCTGTGGCCTGATCTTGCACCTTTTTGACGAACGCGCGGGCAACGGGCAGGGAGACGTCGGCTTCGAGCAGAGCCACGCGGACTTCGCGCAGGGCTGTTTTGACATCTTCGTCGGAGAGCGCGCCTTGCTTGGTGAGGCGGTCGAAGACACCTGAGAGGCGTTCGGACAGATTTTCAAACATCTTGTCGGCTCCTTACCGCTGCGTTTTGACCCGACGAGGTGAGCGGGCCGCCCAATGACAATAAGCCCCCGTGGGCGAAACTCGCTGACGGGGGGCGATCTCGGCAAGCGAGACCGGAAGTGTTTAGGCTTCCGTATGATTGCGCGCTGTCTACGACTTTGGGTGCGTGGGGTCAAGTCTGGGGTGAGGCGAGCATATTTTTGCCACAGAAAATCGAAAGTCGCATCTTTAGATACAAAGTGCTTGATGCGTATTATCGGTGTGTTTACGTTGCTCGTGGTAATTGCCAATTTTAACTCGAGGTAACAAGTATGAAAACTGTAGCAAAATTCGCCGCAATCGCACTGATCGCAGCACCTACATTCGCGTCCGCTGGCGGCAAAGACACAGCGGTTATGGAATCAGACGTATTCGTAGACACAACACCAGTAGCTGGCGGTTCGTCAGGCTCACTGGGTTCAATGGGCTCAGGCGCAGGTATCGCGGCAGCGGCTCTGGTTGTGCTTGCGGTTGCAGCGTCAAGCGGCACCTAAGCCACTCGAACGACGACACTTTCGGCGCCCTCGGGCTCTTGGTTGCGGTTTCTCGCAGCGGGAGTTCAGGGGCGCCGTTTTCGTTTGGGCCGTGTGTCTTTGCGCAGAGCGGCGCAGAAGATAGCTGCGCGACTGATTGCAAACGCCGCCTCGTGCGCTAAGCTCGGCTGCTAGAAGTTGAGATAGAGGGCGAGCGGGCGAGCAGATGGACAATTGGGACGAAATCAGAACGGCCTACCATGTGGCGCGCGAGGGGACGGTGAGTCGGGCTGCGGAAGTCCTCGGGATTCATCATGCCACTGTGATTCGTCACATTGATGCGCTGGAAGAGCGGTTGAAGGCCAAGTTATTTCAGCGCCACGCCCGCGGCTATACGCCGACGGAGGCCGGCCAGGAGCTTTTGCGCGTGGGGCAGGCGACAGCCGAGCAGTTCTCGCAGCTTCAGTCGCTTATCCATGGGACCAGCACGGGGGTGGGCGGCGAGCTTGTGATTACATCGCTCACCGAGATCGCGCCCAAGATCGTGCCGCTGCTCAAAGAGTTTCAGGATATGCACGAGGGGCTCTCGCTGCGCTATCTGGCGGGGGACCGTGTGTTCAAGCTGGAATACGGCGAGGCGCATGTGGCGATTCGGGCGGGGGCGCGCAAGCCCGACGAGCCGGACAATGTGGTGCAGCAGCTTTGCCGCGCCGAAGTGAGCCTCTATGCCTCCAAAGCCTACATTGATGCCCACGGTGCGCCCAGTGGGCTGGATGACCTTGAGGGCCATCGCTTTGTGGGCAATGTCGATGCAGAGGCGCGCGCGCCTTATTACCAGTGGCTGGCTGCGCATGTGGCGCCGAGCCAGATCGTCTTTCGCGCGGGTGACTTCCAGATTGCCAGTGCCGCTGTGCGGGCTGGTATCGGGCTTGGCTTTATGGCGGATGGCGCTGAGGCGCAGATACCAGAGCTGGTCAAGGTTGCGGGGCCTGAGGAGGCGTGGGGCACAAGCCTCTGGCTGGTGACGCATATGGATCTGCACCGCACCGCAAAAGTACAGGCGATTGCGCAGTTTTTGAAAGAGCGGCTGAGCTGCGACTAAGTCGCTTCGGGAAACTCTCGTTCCAGAAAGCGCTCAAACGCGTCCAGATTGACAGGGTCGAACTGGCCAAACCCCTGCATCCAGACAGAGGCCTGTTTGAGCGCGTCCGGCTCAAGCTTGCACCACTTCACGCGGCCACGCTTCTCTTGAGAGATCAGGCCCGCGCGGGTGAGCAGCCCCAAATGCTTTGAGATGGCAGCGAGGCTCATCTCGAAGGGCTCGGCCACATCTGTTACGGCCATGTCGTCTTCGAGCAGCATCGTGAGGATGCTGCGGCGCGTTGGATCGGCGAGAGCCGAGAAGACGAGATCAAGCGTTTGTGTCATGGCTTTGTGTGGCTTGCGCTGTGGTTTTCGTCAACCATTTGGTTGAGTGTTTGTCTGCCCTGAAAAGCAAAGATCAACCTGTTGGTTGAATAAAGCTTTTGACTCAATTTTGAGGGTTTTGCGGGTGCGGCGGAATCTCCGCCAGATGGCTGTGGCTTAATAATACCATTTTTATCAGTGGGTTAACTTCATCTTGCGGGTGCGTTAAGGTAACTTGACTCAGAGGCGGCTGCGCAATAGCTACTCATCAACTGTCCATGGGGGCTTTTGACGTGTCGATACGCGATAAAGATGACCGGCTGAGTGAGCTTGATAAGCGCATAAAAGAGGTCAAGGCGGCGCACACACCGAAAGACCACATGGAGGAGCACTACTCCCAAGCGCAGCTTGCGTGGCGGATGGTGATCGAGCTGGTGGCTGGTTTGGGCCTTGGCTTTGGCATCGGATACGGGCTCGACTGGGCCTTCGGGACACTCCCGATATTCATGGTGCTGTTTACATTTATGGGCCTTGCGGCTGGTGTGAAGACAATGCTTCGCTCCGCACAAGAGATCCAGAAGACACAAGAAGCGGCTGAGGCCGCAAGAGACGAGAAGGGTTAGTCATGGCGACTGAGACGCACGGCACAGAAGGCACAGGCCTCGTATTCAAACCGATGGATCAGTTTATCGTGCAGCCTTTGTTTGGCGGCGAGCTGGGTGTCTTCACTATCACCAACACCACACTCTGGATGGTTTTGGCGATTGTCGGTATCTTCGCCATGATGGTTCTGGGCACTGCGCGCCGCGCCACGATCCCTGGTCGTGCACAGTCGGTTGCCGAGCTTGCCTACGGCTTCATCTACAAAATGGTTGAAGATGTTGCAGGCAAAGATGCTGTCGGCTTCTTCCCGTATATCATGACACTGTTCATGTTCATCGTGTTCTCAAACTTCCTCGGCCTTATCCCGATGTCGTTTACGCCCACATCACACTTTGCTGTGACGGTTGTTCTGGCGCTCCTGGTGTTTGTCACCGTGACAGTTGTGGGTTTTGTGAAAAACGGTGCCAAGTTTCTTGCGCTGTTCTGGGTTTCAAGCGCGCCATTGGCGCTTCGCCCCGTGCTCGCGATCATCGAAATCATCTCATACTTCGTACGCCCCATGAGCCACTCTATCCGTCTTGCGGGTAACGTGATGGCGGGCCACGCGGTTATCAAAGTTTTTGCAGGGTTTGCAGCAATCGCTGTTATCAGCCCTGTCTCTGTACTTGCCATTACGGCGATGTACGGCCTCGAAGTTCTCGTATCCTTTATTCAGGCATACGTGTTCACCATTCTGACCTGCGTGTATCTGAAAGATGCTCTGCATCCTTCCCACTAAGGTCTGATTGTAATCTAAACTTCCAATCGTAAGGAGAATACTCATGGAAGGCGAACTCGCACACATCGGCGCAGGTATTGCGGCACTCGGCACAGGCATCGCGGCACTTGGTGTTGGCAACGTAGCTGCCAACTTCCTCGCAGGCGCACTGCGCAACCCATCAGCAGCGGCTTCACAAACAGCCACGCTCTTCATCGGTATTGCTTTTGCTGAAGCTCTGGGGATCTTCTCGTTCCTCGTCGCGCTTCTGCTGATGTTCGCTGTCTAACTTTTTCGGATAACGATCCTTACGGCCGGGTGGGCGCAGCGCGCTCACCTGGTGATCAGGCAAGTTCCCGAAGGAGGGCCACATGGCGACCAATACGTACGAGGCCGCGGGCAAAGCGGCCGAAGCCAAGTCAGGCATGCCCCAGCTGGATCCTTCCACTTGGGCAAATCAAGTTTTCTGGCTTTTGCTCACACTTGTCGTGATCTACCTTGTTCTGTCTCGTGTTGCATTGCCCCGCATTGCGGCAATCTTGGCGGAACGTCAGGGCACGATCAGCAACGATATTGCAGCGGCTGAAGAGCTTAAGCAACGCGCGGCTGAGGCTGAAGAAGCCTACAACCAAGCGCTGGCAGATGCGCGCACTGAAGCCAACGGCATCATTGCGACGACGAAAGCCGATATTCAAAAAGACCTCGATGTCGCGTTGGCCAAGGCCGATGCCGAGATTGCCGCCAAAACGGCCGAGGGCGAAAAGGCGATTGCCGCCATTCGCGAAGGCGCGCTTGAGAGCGTAAAGGCCGTTGCGAAAGACACGGCAAAAGAACTTGTTGCAGCGATGGGTGGAACGGCAGATGCCAAGACCATCACAGCAGCTGTGACAGCACGGATGAAGGGCTAAGAAGATGCGGAAACTCTCAATTCTCCTCGCCCTCACCGCCGCAACGCCTGCTATGGCGGCCAGCAAGAACCCGTTCTCGGCGTATTTCTGGAGCCTTGGCAACACAGACCTGATCGTTCTGATGGGTTTCTGTGTGTTTGTTGGTATTCTGCTGTATTTCAAAGTTCCGTCGATGGTTGGCGGAATGCTTGATGCGCGTGCGGACGGTATCAAGAGCGATCTTGATGAAGCCCGTGCGCTGCGCGACGAAGCCCAGAAAGTTCTGGCTGATTACGAGCGCAAGCAAAAAGAAGTTCAAGAGCAGGCCAACCGCATTGTTGAAGCGGCCAAGGACGAAGCAGCAGCCGCTGCCGAGCAAGCCAAGGCTGATATCAAAGCGTCAATCGCGCGTCGTTTGACCTCTGCGGAAGAGCAGCTCAAGAGCGCGGAAGCGTCAGCTATCAAAGAAGTTCGCGACAGCGCGATTGTGGTGGCTGTTGGCGCCGCACGTGATGTTGTGGCCAAGCAGATGACGGCGGCCACAGGCAACCAGCTCATTGATGATGCGATTGCCCAAGTGGACGCGAAGCTCCACTAAGCAGCGGAGCATAGCTTATTAAAGAACCCGGTCTTTATGGCCGGGTTTTTTCGTTTTGGAGCGGGGCTTAGTCTTCGCGGTCGTGCTCAAAGCGCAGGCGGGCGATGTCTTCGTTTTTGTCTGACTTGATCTGGTCGGCCAGGGCGGCGTTAACGAAGTTGAGGTGGCTTTCAACGGCTTGTCGTGCGCGGGCCGGGTCGCGGGCCTGAAGGGCATCGTTGATGGCGCTGTGTTGGGTGAGCAGGTCTTCGCGCGTGGCGTTTTGCTGGAAAATGCGGGCGCGGTTGTAGAAGACGCCTTCTTTGAGAAGATCAAAGATCGAACGCATCATATGGAGCATGACTACGTTGTTGCTGGCCTCGATGATGGACATGTGGAAGGCTGCGTCAAGCTCGGCTTCCTTTTGGGCCCCGGTGCGCTTGTCGGCTTTTACCATGCGCTCGTAGGCCTGATTGATAACTTTGAGGTCGGTCTCGGAGGCAAGGCGCGCGGCACGCTCGGCTGCGATCCCTTCTAGGTCACGGCGGAATGCGAGGTAATCAAACACCGCTTCTTCGTGTGACGAGAAGAGTTCGATCAGCGCATCAGAGAAGGCCGAGCCAAGCACATCGGCCACATAGACTCCCGAGCTGGCTTTGGCGGTCAGAAGTCCGCGCTCCTGAAGCTCGCCGATGGCTTCGCGCAGTGACGGGCGTGACACATTGAGCTTGTCAGCGAGTTCGCGCTCTGAGGGCAGGCGCTCACCGGGGCGCAGGATGCCGCGCAGCACGAGCTGTTCGATCTGGCGAACGACTGCGCGGCTGAGCTTTTCGGGGTGTACTGGTTGAAACGGCATGGGCACTCTCGGTTAATTGGTAAAACGATATTACCAAATTGCCAGTGCGGCAAGCCTATGCTTAAAAAAGAGGCGTGCCATGTGGGGCTCGCCTGTCAGTGTCTTTCGGGCGCTCTTGGTCACTCTGCCGGGACTGCGCTTCCTTTGGCGCTTGCGCCGAAGTGCTGACGGTTCAGGCGCAATACCAAAGCAATCATAAGTATTTGCGAGGCAAGCGCGATGGCTGTCACGCCCCAGTAAGCGATGCCGAACTTTGTGACCACGCCTGCAGCGACGAGGCCCTTGTTCACAAAGAAATGGAGAAGCACAGAAAAGGCGACGCCCGGGCAAACAAGTGCATAGGAACCTGGTGAAGTTTTTGACCCAAACACGAAGTCAGTAAAGTAGCCTTGGCGGCGCAGAACGGTAAGGCCCAGCAAGAGGAAGACAACCTGTATGGCCACCATCTGCGCTAGCCAGACCATGGTTGTGCCCGCTTCTGCGTGAGCGTCGAAAGTTGTGTGCAGCCCGTGGCTCTGGCGCAGAAAGAGAATCGAAAGGATCGTCACAATCGGAACGATGACCATCAGGGTCGGGCCAGATTCGCGGGCTGTGCCGTGTTGCAGCATCGAGCTGAAGGCGGTTGTGAGCGCCACAATTGTATAGATGAGCGCGGCAACGGCGAAGAATGTGGAAATGATCAGGGAGATTGCGACCGTTGCGGGCGCGAGGGACATGGAGGCAGGTGCCGAGAAGCCAACACCGATCATCGCCAGCGCAAAGGCAGGGAGAAGCTGCGCAAAGCTGTTGTGGGCGGTGACATCAAACAAGCCGCCTTCGCTGAGAACACGGCCAAGGAAATCTCCAATCAGGCGCAATGCCCAGACACCCAGAGCGCCAAAGGCAACGAGGGCGAGCGGGAAGAGATACTCGATGATGCTCCACAAATTGGGTACAAACACGAGCCCGACGATAAAGAGGGCGTTCACCGTCATGGCTGTTGCCAGTGGTGCCGCCAGCAGAGTTGTTTCGGCGTTTGAGGCACGGAGCGCTGTGTAGGCCTCGGTTTTCTGGAAGCGCGCGAGGGCGGCGAAGTTCCAGAGCAGGTACTTTACATTGAGAAAGGTCGCTGCGGCGATGCCGACAATAGCGAGCACGACGGCCGCTTGGAGGGCAAGCGAGCCTGTGGTGAGCGCCGCAAGGATGTCTTCAAAGACAGGGACAGGACGTGTGCCGTGTGGAACCCAGAACATGAGATACATGAAGAAGGTTACAGCCAGCCCGCCAGCACCGAGCGCGCCAAGAAAGTAGAGCGGGGAATAGGTATCGGCGGGTCTATGTTGCATTGCGTGCATCCTTATATTCTAATTATGGAATATATACACATTCTGAAATTGGAATGCAAGGAGGCCGTGGTTTACCATTTGTTTACCAAGTCTGGGTAACCCTTTCTTCATGAGATATGTTTTTGTGTTGTGTGTTTTGGTGATGGGCTGCGATATGCCGAGCACTGCTTTTATGGGGGTTGAAGCCCAGCGGATCACTGTGGGGCAAAGCACATTTGATGTGCGTGTCAAAGACAATCGTGCTGAGGCCTTGCGCCTCAACAGTGAGTGGGCCCCGCGCTTGGCGGCGGTAGAGCCGCGTGCACGGGCCGCTATTGAAAAGGTGTCAGGCTGCAAGGTGGCACGGGTGCGCGGCGATCAGGCGATGATGGTGGCAGACCTTCAATGTGGCGCTGCCTCAGTACCGCTGCCGCCGCAAGCGCCGCTCACCTGTGAGCTGGATGGCGCACCACGGCAGCTATCAGGGGAAGTGTTTGTTGACCTGATCTGCGGCTAGCGGTTTTCGCGGTTTTGATCTTGCCGCTGTTGGCGGTCAGCCTCGTTTTGGGATGAGCCCCCGAAGATACCTTGGAGCAATTGTTCGATTGCGCCTTGGGTGCGCCCGTTGCCACTTGGGCCGTTGGCAGGATCAAGCCGCTGCCCTTCGTTCGGGTCGGGCGCGCGCATGGGCAGCACATGAGCGGGCAGGCCTTCGTGGGTGCGGCGCATGGCTTCGTGCCAGATTTCGGCAGGCAGGCCCGAGCCTGTGACGCCTGAAAGCGGCGTGTTGTCGTCATAGCCCATCCAGACCCCTGCAACGTAATCTGCGGTAAAGCCGATGAAGAGCGCGTCTTTGGCCGACTGGGAGGTGCCGGTCTTGCCTGCGACGTCTCGGTCCGGGAGCGCTGCGCGCCCGCCTGTGCCTTCGGTGACGACTTTGTTCATCATCCAGATCAGCTCTTCGGCTGTTTCTTGCTGGATGACACGTTCGCCGATACCGCCTGTCGCGCTCATGAGCGGGTCGGTATTGCCCAGCAGCTTCAGCTCGACAAGGCCATAAGGTGTGACGGCGCTGCCGCCATTGAGGATACCTGCGTAGGCCCCTGTCATTTCTAGCAGGCTCGATTCGGATGCGCCGAGGGCTAGCGCAGGGCCTTGGGCAAGGTCAGATGCGATGCCGAATTCGGAGGCGACCTTGCGTACGGTTTCCAGTCCGACTTCTTCGGCCAGCTTTACGGCCGGGATGTTGAAGGAGTATTTCAGTGCATCTGTCAGTGTGATCGTGCCGTGAAACTTCTTGTCGTAATTGTTGGGGCAGTATTCGCCCGAGCCGGGCACGCGGGTGCAATAGGGCGCATCTTCGATCAGATCGAGCGGAGAGCGGCCCACATCAAGCGCGGCTGCGTAGACGAAGGGCTTGAACGACGAGCCGGGCTGGCGCTTGGCCATTGTTGCGCGGTTGAACGCGCCAGACACTTGGGTCTGGCGTCCACCTACCATGGCGCGCACGGCGCCATCGGCGGACATGATCACGATGGCAGCTTGGGCTTTGGAGCCTTCGCGCACTTTTGTGTCAAAGATCTCTTTCATCGCATCTTCGGCTGCGCGCTGGATGCGTTGGTCGAGTGTTGTGCGGATGATCACATCTTCGGTTGTGTTGCGGGTGAAAAATTCGGGGCCCGAGGTCATGACCCAGTCGGCGAAGTAGCCGCCGGCTTTGGCTTGGGCGGCCTCCGAAAGTGTTGCGGGGTTTTCTTGTGCATCGCGCGCTTCTGCTGGCGAGAGATAGCCTTGCTCGCCCATCAGGCGCACGACGGTTGCGGCGCGTTCCTGGCTGCGCTCCAGATCGTTGGTGGGGGCAAAGCGCGTGGGCGCGACAAGCAGGCCAGCCAACATGGCGGCTTCGTTGGGGGCGACAAGAGCGGCTGACTTGCCAAAGTAGCGCTGTGCAGCGGCTTCAAAGCCGCGCGCGCCTGCGCCCAAGAAAGCGCGGTTGATGTAGACAGTGAGGATTTCGTCTTTGGAGTATTTCACCTCCATGGCCATGGCGTAGATGGCTTCTTTGGCTTTGCGCGCCAGTGAGCCTTCGCGGCAGTCGGCCTCGTAGGCGGCTTCGTTTTTCCAGATGGCGGCGTCAAACGGCACGCCAAGACAGATGAGCTTGGCTGTTTGCTGTGTCAGGGTCGAGCCGCCGTGGCCTGAAAGCGGGCCGCGCCCCTCGCGCAGGTTGATCCGCACCGCCGAGGCGATGCCGCGGGGGCTGAGGCCGAAGTGGGAGTAGAAGCGTTTGTCTTCGGTGGCGACGATTGCGTTTTTCAGGTGGGGCGATACGGAGGTGGCCGTGACGGCACCGCCGAACTGGTCACCGCGCCATGCGAAGACATCGCCAGCATCATCCAGAAGCGTGACAGAGCCGCGCGCGCGCCCGTCAAAAAGCTGCTCAACGGGCGGCAGGGTCAGCGCGACATATCCAACCGCCAGCCCGAGGATAAGCGTGCAGACAAGTGTCATGCGCCAGCCAAAGCCCCAGAGGATGCGGAAGATCCAGCCAAAGAGCCCAAACACCATCCTCGCCAAGAAGCCACGCTTGGGCTTGTTTGGCTTGCGCTTGCTGGGTGCCCGTTTTTTGGGCGCCGCTTTCTGGGCGGCCGCGGCCTTCTTGGGGTAGCGGCGCTCGGCGACCAGCGGTGGCTTTTTACGTCCTGATGTACTCATGATTTGCCCTGCTCGGAGCCATTATTTTGCCTGACCATATCGCGCTGGTGCGAAAATGTAGAGGGGAAAGACACCGTATCTCGCTCATCCGTGTGCACATTTTTTGTGCAGCCTGCACGGAAACTGCCGAAATTTTCAGACTCCGCCGCTTTTTGAGTCGCTTTTGCAGGGTGCGGGCTTCTTTTGCGAGCATCCCGCGCAAATGCTGCAAATGCAAAGTGCCGCGCCAAGCGGCTTAGAGAAGGGGACAAAGAGGTGAAACTCATTATAGCAACCATCAAGCCTTATAAGCTTGAAGACGTGCGCGAAGCGCTGACGGGGATCGGCGTGCGCGGCATGATGGTCAGTGAGATCAAGGGCTTTGGCGCGCAGTCAGGTCACACCGAGATCTACCGTGGCGCAGAATACGCTGTGAACTTCGTGCCAAAGATCAAGCTCGAGATCGCTGTGCCTTCGGACATGGCCGACAGCATCGTCGAGACAATCACCAAGACCGCTCGTACCGGCAAAATCGGTGATGGGAAGATTTTTGTGCTCGATCTGGCGCAGGCCGTACGCGTGCGCACAGGCGAAACAGGACAAGATGCGCTGTAAGCGCGGGGAAAGGGAAAAACCATGACTAAGAAACTGACATATCTGCTGGGAACCGCTTTTGCGCTTCTTCCAGCTGCAGCTATGGCGCAAGACGCCGCTGCCCCGAGCTTTGACGAGATCGGCCCGTATATCATGACCACCCTGCTGTTCCTTGTGGGTGGCTTCCTTGTCTTCTGGATGGCCGCTGGTTTTGCCATGCTCGAAGCCGGCCTCGTGCGCGGCAAGAACGTTGCGATGCAGCTGACCAAGAACATGGCGCTCTTCTCGATTGCGGGCATCATGTATTGGCTCGTCGGCTTCAACCTGATGTACCCGGGCGACTTCAACGGCTACATTGGCAGCTTCTTTGTTGTCACCGAGCTTGAGCCTGTTGGTCTTTCAGCTGCCGATGCCGCACTGGACTATGCCTCGGTTGCGTCAGACTTCTTCTTCCAGCTGATGTTTGTGGCTGCGACAGCTTCAATCGTCTCGGGTGCTCTTGCCGAGCGCATCAAGCTGTGGCCGTTTCTTGCCTTTGTCGTCGTTCTGACGGGTTTCATGTACCCGATTTCAGGCTCATGGCAGTGGGGCGGCGGCTTCCTTTCGGAGATGGGTTTCTCTGACTTCGCCGGTTCCACAGTTGTACACTCGGTCGGTGGCTGGGCAGCTCTTGCAGGCGCAATCGTGCTTGGCCCACGTCTTGGCAAATACAAAGAAGGCCGCACGGTTCCGATGCCGGGTTCAAACCTTGCCCTTGCAACACTCGGTACGTTCATCCTGTGGCTCGGCTGGTTCGGCTTNAACGGTGGCTCACAGCTTGCTGCTGGTACAGTTGGCGACATCACCGACGTCGGCCGCATCTTTGCGAACACCAACATGGCAGCTTCTGCCGGTTCGGTTGCTGCTCTGATCCTCACACAGCTGCTCTACAAGAAGGTCGACCTGACAATGGTTCTCAACGGTGCCCTTGCCGGTCTCGTCGCCATCACAGCCGAGCCTCTTGCGCCAACGCTCTTCGGTTCGCTCTGGATCGGTGCTGTGGGTGGTGTGATCGTGGTNTTCGCGGTTCCGATGCTCGACAAGCTGAAAATTGATGATGTTGTTGGTGCGATCCCTGTTCACCTGCTTGCAGGTATCTGGGGCACAATCGCAGTTGTCTTCTACAACGCAGACACAAGCATTGTGACNCAGCTTACAGGTATCCTTGCCTACGGTGTCTTCACCTTCGTTGTCTCACTGGTGTTCTGGTTGATCCTGAAAGCGACAATCGGCATCCGCGTTAGCGAAGAAGCCGAGATCAACGGCCTCGATAAGGCTGAGCTGGGCATGGAAGCTTACCCCGAGTTCTCCAAGAGCTAAGCTCTGACAACCAAGCTTTGGGCCAGCCAGATACTCTCTGGCTGGCCCTTTCTTTTGCGCTGTTTCTGTCATGGCAGAATCGCGCGCAGATATGCTAAGTCTTGCGGCATGTCTGAAGCACACCCCAACATAAGCCAAAACCAGCCTGTGATCCGCCAACTGGATGATGCAGCGATCAACCGTATCGCCGCTGGCGAGGTTGTGGAGCGGCCCGCTTCGGCTGTGAAGGAACTTGTGGAGAATGCCATTGATGCGGGTGCGACGCGCATTCGCGTTGAGGTGGCTGATGGGGGCAAAACGCTTATTCGTGTTGTGGATGACGGCTGCGGCATGTCTGCCTCTGATCTGCCCTTGGCATTGTCGCGGCACGCGACGTCCAAGATTGACGGCTCGGATTTGCTCAACATCCACACCTTCGGGTTTCGCGGTGAGGCACTGCCTTCTCTGGGGGCTGTCGGGCGGCTGAGCATCGCCTCGCGCGCCGCAGGGAACGAGGGCGCAAGCGTTGAGGTGTCGGGCGGTGTGATGAGCGCGGTTAAGCCTGCTGCTTTGGCTGGCGGCACGCGGGTTGAGCTGCGCGATATCTTCTATGCGACGCCTGCGCGGCTGAAGTTCATGCGCTCTGATCGCGCCGAGATGCAGGCGATTGCCGATGTGATCAAGCGGCTGGCGATGGCGGAGCCCTATGTGGGCTTTACGTTGTCCGATGTGTCAGGCGGAGGCGAGCCACAGGTGAAGTTCCGCGTTGAGGCGGAAAGCGGCGATTTGTTCAAGGCTCTACACGGGCGGCTGGCGCAGGTGATGGGGCGGGAGTTTGCCGCCAACTCGCTTGCCATTGATGCGGAACGTGAGGGGATCAGCCTGACGGGCTATGCGGCTTTGCCCACCTATTCGCGTGGCTCGGCCGTGGCGCAGTTTTTCTTTGTGAATGACCGCCCTGTGCGCGACAAACTCCTGATCGGTGCGCTGCGCGGGGCGTATTCGGATTTTCTCAGCCGTGACAGGCACCCTGCTGTTGCATTGTTTGTCACCTGCGCGCCAAACCTTGTGGATGTGAATGTGCACCCGGCGAAGTCAGAGGTGCGCTTTCGCGACCCCGGGCTTGTGCGCGGGCTGATTGTGAGCGCGTTGAAGCACGCTTTGGCCGAAGCAGGGCACAGAGCCAGCTCGACAGTGGCCGATGCGGCACTGGGCGCGATGCGGCCCGAAGTTGTCGAGCCACGGATCTACCAGATGGACCGGCCTTATGCGGGGGCGAGTGCGCCTCGGCACCAGCCGCCAAGCCAGGGCTTTGCCGAGATGGCGGGCGGCTATTCTGCCCGCGTCGAGCCTGAGGAGGTGTTTGAGCGCGAGACGCCGCTTGAGGCGCTGCCTTTGGGGGCCGCACGGGCGCAGGTGCATGAGAACTACATTGTGGCGCAGACCGAGACAGGTATGATCCTTGTGGATCAGCACGCAGCACACGAGCGGCTTGTCTATGAGCGGCTCAAGACGCAGATGGCGGAAAATGGTGTGCGCGCGCAGGCGCTGCTGATCCCTGAGATTGTGAGCATGAGTGAGGGCGACTGTGCGCTTCTGTTGGAAGCCGCCGAAGAACTGGCGACACTGGGGCTGAGCCTTGAGCCGTTTGGCGCAGGCTCTGTGGCGGTGCGAGAGACGCCTGCTATTTTGGGAGAGGTCAACGCGGAGGCGATGCTGCGCGATATTGTAGACGAGCTGACAGACGGCGGAACGACGAGCACGGTGAAAGACAAACTGGAAGCGGTGTTGAGCCGCGTGGCATGTCACGGGTCGATCCGGTCGGGGCGGCGGATGCGCGCGGAAGAAATGAACGCGCTGCTGCGCGAGATGGAAGCAACGCCGCATTCGGGGCAGTGCAACCACGGGCGCCCCACTTATATTGAACTGAAACTGAGTGACATCGAGAGGCTTTTCGGGCGCACATGATTGAGATTGCTGGAATTGAAGTGGCCGAAGCTGCGCTTGTGGTGGGCGTGCTTGTCTTGGTGTTTTTGCTGTTTCTTATGCTGTTCTTGGGCATGCGCTCTGCGGCGCGCTCTGCCAGAATGACGGAGCCTTTGGTGCACCAGCTTGGCAACCTCGGCGTGCGGGTGCAGCAGCTTTCAGACGGGCAGCAGCAGCTTGCGGGCGGGCTTACCCATGTCAGTGAGGCGCAGGCGGCCTCGCAGGCGAATATGCTCCAGCTCATGGAAAAACGCCTTGCCGATGTGAGCGGCAAGATGAGCGAAAACCTCACCGGCTCGGCGCAAAGCACGGCCAAAAGCCTGGGCGAGTTGCAAGCGCGGCTGATTGCGATTGATAAGGCTCAAGACAACATCACCAAGCTGTCTGGCGATGTTTTGAGTTTGCAGGATATTTTGAGCAACAAACAAACACGCGGCGCGTTTGGTGAGATCCAGTTGACCGATATTGTGACCAAGGCTTTGCCAAGCGACGCCTATACAATGCAGGCGACGCTGAGCAACGGCAAGCGCGCGGATTGTCTGATCCACTTGCCGAACCCTCCGGGGCCGATTGCGATTGATGCGAAATTTCCGCTGGAGGCCTATGAGGCACTGCGCCGGGCAGAGACGGACTGGCAGGCAAACGAAGCGGCCAAAATGCTGCGGATCTCGATCAAAAAGCACATCAAGGACATTTCGGAGAAGTATATTCTGGATGGTGAAACCGCCGATGGCGCGCTTATGTTTCTGCCATCGGAAGCTATTTATGCTGAGCTTCATGCGAACTTTCCCGAGCTTGTGCGCGAAGGGTTTGCGGCGAAAGTCTGGATCGTTTCGCCGACCACGTGCATGGCGACGCTCAACACGATGCGCGCGATTTTGAAAGATGCGCGGATGCGCGAGCAGGCGGGAGCGATCCGCACGATGCTGCGGCATTTGCACCGTGATGTGGAGATTGTTCTTGAGCGCGCGGGAAAGCTGGAAACGCATTTTGACCAAGCACGCCGCGATGTGGAAGGGATCAGCACAGCAGCCGAGCGCGCGGGTAAGCGCGCAGCCAAGCTTGATAACTTTGACTTTGAAGAGCTGGCTCCGGAGCCGCCCACTGTGGTGCCGCTCAAGGCGCCTGAGTAAGGCTTGCGCCAGATCAAGGCTGGATCGGGATGAGTCCTCCAATGTGTCAGCTATGCGCTGACAGAAGGATGAGCCATGCTAGAGATCAGTATCAACAAGATTGCCCAGATTATTCTGATGTCGCGAGAGCTGGGGCGGGCCGAAGTCGAGCTTGCGGGCTTTTTCGAAACGCTTCGTGAGGAAGAACTCGTCGATCTGGTCGCTTTGATGTGGATCGGGCGGGGAAGCTTTGAGGCGGAGGAACTGGCCGAAGCGCGTGCAACGGCTGTCGCTGAGGCGACTGTGCCAACGCCGGACTACCTGCTGGGCACCCCCCATCTCTCTGATCATCTGGAGAACGGACTTGAGGCGCTGGGCTTGTCGGCCGCGGATGAGGAAGATGATTTGATCCGTAAGGGATAGGGGATCGAATTGCGCTGTGCGCAATCCGATCCGCCGGGGGGCTAGCCCCCCAGACCCCCCAGGATATTTCTGGCAAAAAGAAAGCCAGATTATGCCAGGTGATCGACCACTTGCAGGTGTTGAGCCAGTGTGTCGATCTCGGCGAGCCAGTCTTGCACGAGCTTGGGGTCGTGCGGCGCCGGGTGAACGCCAGCGCCGATCTGGCGGTTGGCAACCGCATTCACAGCCAGTGATACAGGGATTGAGACAAGCCGCGCCATAGCTGTGCCGCGGGCGTCGCCCCAGGCGTCCATGGTGTAGGTTTTGTTGTAGACCGCTGTGCCATCGTTTTCGGCCTTGAGGCCGACGCACATCACAACACGATCAGGCTCGCCTTCGTCGTAGGCGTTTTCGGCCCAGAAGCCGTCGGACATTTCTTTCAGGCGGGCGTCGCCTTCGGGGCCTGTGAGGGTCTCGATTTCGGAGAAGACATCGGCCCACGCGTCTTTCCAGCCGTTGAGACGTAGCGTGCCACGGACAAATTCTTTCACGCGCCAGCTGTCTTCAAAGTGGTAGTCGGCCATGAAGGGCAGGCTGTCACGGTTGGGGTAGACTTCGAATGTCTCAGGGCTTGCGAGGGGGGCTTCGTAGCTGCTGATCGCATCCCACGGACGTGAGACATTGAGCTCTGTATAATTCTTGATCGATTTTGAGGGCGAGCGCAGGGCTTTGAGCACACCGAGAGGCGACCAGCTGAATTTATAACGGAACGGGTTCGGCTGTTTGGGAATGCCGCCGCAATAGGAGATGAAGGAGACATCATTGGCGGCGTCATAACCTGATGCGGCGCGGTAGTCGGCCACGAGGGCGTGCGCCATGAGGTGGTCTATCCCCGGGTCAAGGCCAACTTCGTTGACACAGACAAGGCCGGCGTCGCGGAAGCGGGTATCAAGCGCGCGCATTTCGGGGGCGATGTAGCTGGAGCTGACAAAGTTTGCGCCTTGGGCGATGCACATTTCGGCGAGTGGTACGTGCCAGTCGCCCGGGAGCATGGAGACAACGATATCGCCTTTTTCGGTGGCTGCGGTGATGGCCCCCATGTCAAAGGCGCGAATGTCTGTGGCGATGTCTCCCACGGCTTCTTCGGCTTTGGCGACTGTGCGGTTCCAGACCACAACTTTATGGCCCTCCTCAATCAGTTTGCGAAGACCCGGAATGGCGGAAAGACCTGTGCCGCACCAATGGATTGTCATGTTCATACCTCTTTTATGTGTGTGTTGAAGTCAGCCGCGGCTCGCGCCCAGACGCCCGCGTCAAGGCTGCTCAGTGTGAGCAGGGAAGGCAACAGCTGTGCGGCGAAATCCTCGGAGCTTTCGCGCGGGAGCATGGAGGGGAGATTGTCGATCGCCATCACATCGAGGATTGGCGTGTTGTGAACGCGCAGGGCGGGAGCCTCCCATGTCGTGGCCTCGGCGTAGACAGGGATCGGGTTGTAATCGCTGTCGGGGTCGCAGGCGACATCGCCAATTGCTGTGAGCTTGCGCGGGGCGTCTTTGGCGGACAAGGGCACAAACTGCGGTGTGCCCGGGCGCGCAAGGATGCAGTTGATAAAAATGTCATGCGCGAGGATCTCGGGGAAGGGGCCGCCACTGGCTGTTTCGGCCATGTCCCATTTGGTGACGGTGAGGCCCATGGCCTCGAGCAGGTCGCTTGCGCCTGTGCCGACGCGGCCCAAAGCGCCAATCACAATGGCTGAGGGTGTCCCTGCCAATTCGTCGCGCAGCTCTGTGAGCAGGGCATCTTTGTTGGCATAGGCCCCAACAGGAGCGCAGAGCGCGCCGTTTTGTTGGGCGATCCATGTTTTGAGAGTGACGGCTGCGCCTGCAAAGCCAGCCCAATAGCCGAAGGCTGCGACGCGGCGGCCTGTTTCATCGACGAGATATTCAAGGTCATAGAGCGTGCCGCCACCTGCCTTGAAGCGCTTGAGCAGGGCCGCGCCTGAAAACTGGCCTTTGTAGGCGTGGCCAAACATGATGTGGCGGTGTGGCAGGGGGGTGCCGTCATCGGGCAGCTCTTTGAGGCCAAAGATGATGGCGTCGCGGGGCGCATCGGGCCAGCTGTTTTCAGGAGCGATTTCGGCACCCGCGTCGATATAGCCTTGCAGCGGGATTGCCCGCACGGAGCTTTCTTCAACTGTCAGGCGGATGCCCGCTTTGATGAGCGCGGCTGCGCCTTCGGGGGTGAGGCCGACACGCTCTTCATGGGCGCGCTGTTCGGCTCTGAGCCAGAGATGGGTCATGGAATGCTCCTGTTCAGACAAAGGTGCGGGCGTGTTCACGGCCCGGGATATCAAGGTGGGGCGTGGCGTTGAAGCTGCCAAGAAAGAGCTGCCCGTGGACATACTCAAGGCGGTGCATAGACGAGTTCATCACTTGTAGCATGATTTTGGCCATGCCTTCATCAGACAGGTGCAGCACATGGCGCAGGATGGTGCCGATGACGCCGCCTGAGGTGACCAGAAGCACGCGGCCGTGGCCCTCGCAGACCTCTTCGACGAGACCTGTCGTGCGCGCGTAAAAGTCGTCAAAGCGCTCTGGCACTGTTTTGACTTTGTCAGCCGCCCAAAAGCCGATCATCTTGGGAAGATGCGCTGCAAATTCTGTGGGGTCTTGAGGTGTGACGATGCCGTGTTCTGCCTCAAGGGCGGCGGCCATGGCGAAATACTGTAGCTCGTCAAGGCGGGCATCTACACGCGTGTCACTGTAGCCCATGCCTGCCGCGGTCTCTTTCTGGCGACGCAAAGTGCCTGTGATGACATGGTCAAAATGCGGGTTGGTTGTGCGCAAATGTTCGCCCAGCCAGCGCGCCTGTGTATGGCCCAGCTCGGAGAGCTTGTCATAGCTCGCCTCATCGGTCGCGTGGCTGTTGGCCTGCCCGTGCCGGACCAGAATCAGTTCTGCCATTGGTATGTGCCTCTTTAATTTGGGGGCAAACTAGCGGGGCATGGGGGGAGGTTAAAGGGGGCTTAGGTCTCGCCTTTTTGGGCTGCCTGTCGGGCTTCGAACCGCTTCCAGACATACATGCGCCCCTTTTGGCGGGCATCGGCGAGCCACATCTTGCGTCGCGCATCGTCGACCTCAAGCGCGCGGTATTCGCCGCCTGAGAACTTTGGCCAGTCGATTGCCAAACCAAGTTTGACCAATTCTGCCGAGAGGTCGCGCCCGTCTGCGAGGCGGCATCGGGCGACGGTGCGACCGTGGTCATCTTCGGCCAGTATTTCGGCTGAAATGGTTTGGCCTTTGCACAGTGTGACCATCGCCCATTTGGCCTTTTTGCCATAGGGGTGGTTTATCTCTGGGGCGTCGATGCCGTGCAGGCGGACCTGGGTTTTATTTATAACGAGGGAGTCGCCGTCGATGACATAGGCCGGGCCCTTGATAACACGGCTGCTTGAAGGCGCTTCTGCGCTATCGGCTTCAAAGGGGCGCGCGTGGCTTTCGGGCGACGGCTCTAGCAGGCGGGCTGGTGTATGCTCTTGGGTGATACGATGGATACGTCGCTGTTTGCGGCTTGGACGCTGTTGGCCTTTTTTATGAATGATGGTGGCGACGAGCGCCGTAAATGCGGCCGCAATTAAAAGAGCTTCGAACACGTGAAAACAAACTTTCTTCTCAAACGATAGCACCGTTACAACTGGTTTGACCCGAGTGATACGGACAGTTAACGGCCTTTAAGGCGAATATATTTCCTAATTTTATCCTAAAACGTGTGGTGGTCAATGCGGCTTGCCCCTGCCGCAAATCGTCTCGTGCCTGTCGCGATTGAAGGATGTGAAATCGAGCAAATCTGGTTATGCTGTGAAGCAAGGCCGACAGGAGACGCGCGATGTCTGAGACAGTTAAGTTTACGCTCGATGGTGAGCAGGTTGTGGCCGAAAAGGGCATGACGATCTGGGAAGTTGCCAATGGGCGCGGTCTCATCATCCCGCATCTGTGTCACAAGCCGGCGCCGGGCTACCGCCCTGATGGCAACTGCCGCGCCTGTATGGTCGAGATTGAGGGCGAGCGCACGCTGGCTGCGTCCTGTATNCGTGAGCCGCAAGAGGGCATGGTTGTTGTCACCAACAACGCCCGAGCGACNAGTGCGCGCAAGATGGTTGTCGAGATGCTCTTGGCGGATATGCCNGCGCGTNAAGACAGCCACGATGCCTCTGCGCATATGTGGGACATGGCAGATCTTAATGGCGTGAGCGAAAGCCGNTTTCCGACGCTAGACGAGGGGCACATCCCGCTTCTGGATGACAGTCATGTTGCGATGCGTGTCAATCTTGATGCCTGTATTTCCTGTGGCCTTTGCGTGCGCGCCTGCCGCGAAGTGCAAGTGAACGACGTGATCGGCATGGCGGGGCGGGGCCACAGTGCCTACCCTGTGTTTGATATGGACGACCCTATGGGCGAAAGCTCGTGCGTGGCGTGCGGCGAATGTGTGCAGGCCTGTCCGACGGGCGCGCTCATGCCTGCCACCGTGCTGGACGCGGAGCAAAAGGGCGATAGCAAGGATTTCGACAGCGAAACCGAGAGCGTCTGCCCGTTCTGCGGTGTGGGCTGTAAGGTCTCGCTCAAGGTGAAAGACGGCAAGGTGAAATATGTCGAGGGCATCAACGGCCCCGCCAACGAAGGCCGCCTCTGTGTGAAAGGGCGCTTTGGATTTGACTATATCCACCACCCCCACCGTTTGACCAAACCGCTGATCCGCCGCGCGGATGCGCCTGCCAAGGGGCTGAACGTACACCCTGACAACTGGGGCGAGTTCTTTCGCGAAGCGAGCTGGGATGAGGCGATGGACTTTGCCGCGGGTGGCCTTGCGGGCCTGCGCGAGCGTGAGGGTGGCAAAGCTGTGGCTGGCTTCGGGTCGGCCAAATGTACCAATGAAGAGGCCTACCTTTTCCAGAAATTTATTCGCCAGGGATTTCTGCACAACAACGTTGACCACTGCACGCGACTTTGCCACGCCAGCTCTGTTTCGGCGCTGATCGAGAATGTTGGCTCTGGCGCTGTGACCGCGACCTTTAACGAGATTGAGAACGCGGATGTGGCGATCATCATCGGGGCGAACCCCGTTGAGAACCACCCTGTTGCGGCGACCTACTTCAAGCAGTTTGTGAAACGCGGTGGCAAGCTTATCGTGATGGACCCGCGTGGCGTGGGCCTGAAGCGGTTTGCAGAAGAGATGGTGCAGTTCCGCCCCGGTGCAGATGTGAGCCTGCTCAACGCGGTCATGCATGTGATCGTGGAAGAAGAGCTTTATGACAGCCAGTATATTCACCGCTGGACGGAAAACTGGGAGGCCGAAAAAGCCCACCTGAAAGACTTTAGCCCGGAGGCCATGAGCGCGATCTGTGGCGTCAGCCCTGATCAGATCCGCCGTGTTGCGCGCATTTTTGCAGGCGCCGAAGCCGGGATGATTTTCTGGGGGATGGGCGTTAGCCAACACATTCACGGAACAGACAATTCGCGCTGTTTGATCAGCCTTGCGCTGATGACGGGAAATGTCGGCAAATCGGGCGCAGGTCTGCACCCGTTGCGTGGCCAGAACAATGTACAAGGCGCCTCTGATGCTGGGCTTATTCCGATGTTCCTGCCTGATTATCAGAGTGTGATGGATGACGGCATCCGCAAGGCCTTTACCGATGTATGGGGCTCTGGCGACTTCTCTGCGGAGAAGGGGCTGACTGTGACTGAGATTATGGATGAAGCCTATGCGGGCAACATCAAGGGCATGTATATTCAGGGCGAAAACCCAGCCATGTCTGACCCTGATGTGGAGCACGCGCGCGACGCTNTGGCCAAGCTCGAGTGCCTTGTGGTGCAGGACATTTTCCTGACGGAAACGGCAAACTATGCTGACGTGATTTTGCCTGCCTCGGCGCTTTATGAAAAGAATGGCACGGTGAGCAACACCAACCGTCAAGTGCAGCGNGTGCGCCCTGCTGTGGCACCCCCTGGAGAGGCGCGGGAAGATTGGAAAATCACCGTTGAGCTGGCGCAGCGTGTGGGCCTCAACTGGGATTACTCTGATGTGTCAGAAGTCTTCAACGAGATGAAGCTGAACATGCCTTCGCTTGACAACATCACGTGGGAGCGCCTGAAGACAGAGACGATCACATACCCCTCGCTCTCCGAAACAGACCCGGGGCAGGCGATTGTCTTTGGTGACGGTTTTCCGCGTGCGGAGGGCCGAGCAAAGTTCACGCCCGCCAGCGTCATTGCGCCTGATGAAGCGCCTGATGCGGACTACCCTATGATTATGACCACGGGCCGCCAGCTAGAGCATTGGCACACAGGCTCGATGACGCGGCGCTCCAATGTGTTGGACGCAGTGGAGCCCGAGGCGAACTGCTCATTACACCCCAAGACACTGCGCCGCCTTGGCGTGGAGCCGGGCGAACATGTGCGTCTGAGCACGCGGCGGGGGAGCATCACGATCATGGCGCGTGCGGATCGGGCTGTGGCCGAGGACATGGTGTTTGTGCCCTTTGCTTACGTCGAAGCAGCGGCCAATATCCTGACAAACCCTGCCCTTGATCCCTTACGGGAAAATCCCCGAGTTCAAATTCTCCGCCGTAAAGGTGGAGAAGGCCGAAGGCGCGGTCGCGGCGGAATAGGGCTTGCAAGGCTTTGGCTACAAGAGTTTTCTGTACATCTGTTCGCCTTCCGAGACCACGCCAAGGGTCTTGGGTGGCACATTGGATTTAGCTTTGTGAATGGATGCACTGCATGACACTCTCCCCGAACCCGACCCGCTTTCTTGAAGACCTTCACACTCTGCGCGAGTTTGGGGCTTCGGGTGTGGGTAAAGGGGTTGTGCGCCCTGCTTATTCGCAGGCCGATATTGCGGCGCGGGCTTGGCTGGCCCGGAAATTTGAAGAGGCGGGACTGCGCGTTCACTATGATCCGATGGGCTCGCTCTTCGGGTTGGCAGAGGGGCCGTCTCTTTTGCTGGGATCTCACTCTGACAGCCAGCCTGAAGGGGGCTGGCTTGACGGGGCGCTCGGCGTGATTGCTGCGCTTGAAGTGGCGCGGGCGGCCAAAGAGGCAGGTGGGCCAGCTGTTTCTGTTGTTAGCTTTCAAGACGAAGAGGGCCGCTTTGGGGTGACGACAGGGAGCACTGTCTGGTCGGGCCAGCTGGACCTTGAAGATGCCGATATGCTGACTGATCGCAGTGGCGAGAGCCTTGCACAGGCGCGTGGTGCGATGGCGGATCTGGTGGGTGATTTCGTTGACCCATCCCAATTCACAGGTTTTATCGAAATGCACATTGAGCAGGGCCCTTGGCTGGACAAGGCGGGGGATGCTGTGGGCGTGGTGAGTGACATTGTCGGTATCCGCGATATGCGTATCACCTTTGATGGCGAGCAGAACCACGCAGGAACAACGCCCATGCATCTGCGCAAAGATGCGTTTCAGGCTTTGGGGGCCTTTAATGCGCTGATTGGCGAACGCTTTCAAAACGTGGTGACACCTCAGACGGTTTGGACAATTGGTCATGTAAAGCTGCATCCTGATGCGCATTCAATCGTTCCGGGGCGGGCGACATTTTCGATGCAGTGGCGCGATGGGGATGCGGATCGTTTGGCGCGTATGGAAACGGTCATCCGCGAAGCCGCAGAGGAGGTGGCGCAGGCGCGGGGGCTTAGGCTGTCCTTCGGGCCGATGTTGGGGCTTGAGCCTGTGGCGATGGATGACAACCTGCGCGCGGCGCTAGAGGCCAGCGCGGAGCAGCATGCTAAAGGGACGTGGCGCAAGATGCCCTCCGGCGCGCTTCATGATGCCACCAACGTGGCGCAGTATATGCCTGTTGCGATGCTGTTTGTGCCTTCGATAAACGGAATTAGCCACGCCTTTGAGGAGGATACAGCCGAGGCTGATCTTGTGAAAGGGCTTGAGGTCTTGGCAGGGGCTGTTGACCGTCTGTCTGCGTGACGCGGTGCCGGCCTCTTCCGCTAGAGGACTAGCCCCAACTCACGTCGCCCAAGAAGATATAGCCCGCGCCGTAAATGGTCTTGATCAGCCGCGGATTTTTTGGGTCTTCGCCCAGTTTTGTCCGCAGTCGCGAGATGCGGACATCCATTGCGCGGTCAAAGCTTTCGCCAGCAGCGCCGCCAAGTGTTTCTTGCATGTTGGCGCGGGAAATAAGACGCTTGGGGCGCTCGAGAAACAGCCTGAGAACTTCGCCTTCTGCATGGGAGAAGGCTGTCTCTGTGCCTGTTTCATCTACCAGCATGTAACGGTCAAAATAGGCTGTCCAGCCGTTGAAGCGGGCGGTTTCTGTGCTTTGAGGCGAGGGTGTTGCCTTGCGCAGACGGGCGCGCACACGGGCAACCACTTCGGCTGGCTCGAACGGTTTGATGATGTAGTCATCCGCGCCCAACTCAAGCCCGGTGACGCGGTCTTGTACTTGAGCGCGACCTGAAATGATGATGACACTCGCGCCCTGTTCCAGCGCAAGCCGGTGCACCAGTGTTAGCCCGTCTTTGTCGGGCAGCGAGAGGTCGACGAGGCACACATCTGGTGCCGTGGTCTTGAGCGCCGCCTCAAATTCGGTTGCACGTGCAAAGCTGAGTGTGTCAAAGCCCGCCTCTTCCAGGGCGTCTGTAAGCATATCGCGAATGGCGCGTTCATCGTCGAGGATGGTGACAAGCGGTTTGGTCATAGGGTGTCGTCCGTTCCGAGGTAGGAGGCCAGCGTCTCGGCTGTGAAAGGTTTGCGCAGCACAGGCGAGAGCTTGAGTGCACGCTGAAAGAGCGGGTCGGTGTCTGGTAGGGATGTCATGAGAAAGCTGGGAGGGCGGTGTGTGCCCAAGCTGTCGAGAAGATCAAGGCCAGTGGCGTCACCTTCAAGCGATATGTCCGAGAGAACAAGCGCAATATCTGGCAGGTCTTGCGCGAGCAGTAGCGCTTCGTCAGCGCTTGTGGCTTCAATGACCGAGTGTCCTTGTGCCACAAGCATTTCGCGCACGTTGGTGCGGATTTCCGGGTTGTCCTCAACCAGGAGCGCAAGGCCGGGGGCGACGGGCGCAGGTGCGTGGCGCAAAGGAATGCGCAGAATGACTTCCGCGCCTCTCTGGCCGTTTTGCGCTTTGACATGTCCGCCAGAGAGCTTGGCCATATCATAGACCATGGCCAGCCCAAGGCCTGAGCCGTCATCGCCTTTGGTTGTGAAAAACGGGTCAAATACATGTGCCAGCGCGCGCTCGGAGAAGCCGGGACCGGTGTCTGACACCATGAATTCTATCCATGTATCCTTAACCACCTGCACAGACAGGGTGATCTCGCCGTCGCCTTTGCAGGCATCGCGCGCGTTGAGAACGAGATTAGGAGACTGTCTTGGAGCATGCCTGCGTCAAGCATGAGGGTGAGGCCCGGCGGGGTGGCATGTGTGTCTGTGGTCAGGGTTACACCCTGTGGAAGCGCCGTATCTGCCAGTGTGTTGAATTCGGCCAAGAACGGAGTGAGGCGGGTTGGAGCGGGGTGCACATCGCGGTGACCTGTCATGTCTGCAATACGATTGAGAAGGTCGCCCCCACGCCGTGCAGCTGTCAGGGTCGCTTGGATGAGAGCAGTTGCCTTGGGTGGTAGCTCAAGGTTCTGGAGGCGGCTTTGGGAGCCGAGGACAATGGTAAGCAGATTGGAGAAGTCATGTGCAAGGCCTGATACCATTTGTGCTGCCAGCTCGCGGCGGCGGGTTTGCTGCAGGGCTGCGCGGGTCTGGGTTTCTTCTGTGATATCCATCGACAGAATGTAGACCCCCCCTGTGCTCGAGTCAGGGGTGAGCGCCACGCGGATGCGGCGCGAGCTTGGGTCGTGGTTGAACTCAAAGACGGAGGCTTTGCCCGCAAAGCCGCGTTCAAGATGTGGCCCGATTACGCTGTAGGGTTGCGGGCCGAGCACTTCGGCGGCGTGGTGGCCCACCGGATCTGCCAGGCTCCCCGGCATGACCGAACTTACGCGACGGTTGGAAAATGTGTAGACTTGGTCGGGATTCACATGGGCGATGTGCGCGGGCATCATCTCGGTTGTGAGGCGGGTGCGGGCTTCCATAGCTGTGAGCTGGCGCTTGGCTTCTTCCAGCGCGGTCACCGTGGCTTCAAGCTCGCGGTTTGTGGTGGCCAGCTCTTCGGCGCGGTTGAGCAGCTGGTCGGAGAGGGTTTCAGAGCGGGTGCGCAGCAGCTCTTCTTGCCGCTTGGTGCCTGTGATGTCGGTATAAACTGCAACCCAGCCACCGTTGGGCAGAGGCGAGCCTTCAACTGAGATCCAGCGTCCGTTTCCCATCTGCCGTTCAATGTAATGCGGCTCAAAAGCGCCTGCGAGGTCAACGCGCTCTTTAACGAAGGCGTCGATATCATCAACCGCGCCGTATTCACCGCGCTCTGCAAGGTAGCGGATGGTAGCGGAAAAATCGGCCCCCGGTGAGACGATCCAGTCGGGCAAGGCAAACATGGAACGAAAGCGCTCGTTGGACACCACGAGGCGCAAGTCGCTGTCATAGATGGACAGGGCCTGTTGGATGAGGTTGAGCCCCGCCATTGTCATGGCTTGATCGCTGGAATGTGTGCTCATGATCTGCCTTTCTGTGCCCGTGCTAGCACCCCAAGACGCTTTGGCAAAGCCCTGTGGCGCGCCATCTGGCGCTTGTTACAATTTGTTAGATTCGGGAAATGTTCAGGTAAAAGTTGACGTTGAAGCTGTAATCGTCACGCTAGGGGGAGGAGAATCGCCCGGTAAGTGGCGGATTTGCCCCGTAAGGGACAAAGGGAGGATACATTTTGACACAGTCGTCAGAGGCGACGGGCGGGCTTAGCTCCGTTCCAGCGCTGTTGCAGCGGAACGTACGCGAATTTGGTGGCAAGGCTGCCTATCGTGAAAAAGAATTTGGCATCTGGCAAAGCTGGACATGGGCCGAAGCCGAGAAAGAAATCGAGGCTCTGGCGCTTGGCTTTATCAACCTCGGTGTCAATGAGGGCGACTTTATCGCCATCATCGGGCGGAACCGTCCACATTTTTACTGGTCGATGGTTGCTGCGCAGTCGGTTGGGGCTGTGCCTGTGCCGCTGTATCAAGACGCCTCTGCCGAAGAGATGGCTTATGTGATGGAGCACTGTGGCGCGCGCTTTGTGGTGTGCCAGGATCAGGAACAAGTCGATAAAGTCATCGAGATTCAGGACGGGCTGCACCAGTTCGAACATATGATTTATGTCGATCCGCGCGGCCTGCGCAAATATGACCACCGTGCGCTGCACCGCTTTGTCGACATTCAGGCGCAGGGCCGAGCGGCTTACTACGAGCAGATCGAAGAGCTGAAAGCGCGCCGCGAAAAGCTGACCTATGACAGCACCTGTGTGATGCTTTACACATCGGGCACGACGGGCAAACCAAAGGGCGTCGTTCTTTCGAACCGCAACATCATCGAGACTGCAAAGAACGCCAGCGAGTTTGACGGGCTGAACGCAGGCGACGAAATTCTTGCCTATCTGCCTATGGCTTGGGTGGGTGATTTTATCTTCTCGTTGGGGCAGGCTTACTGGACGGGCTTCTGCACGAACTGCCCTGAAAGCCCCGAGACGATGATGACGGATTTGCGCGAGATCGGGCCGACCTATTATTTTGCGCCGCCCCGTATTTTTGAAACGCAGCTCACCAATGTGATGATCCGCATGGAGGATGCGAGCAAGTTCAAGAAACGCTTGTTTGACGTGTTTATGGCGCATGCCAAAAAAGTTGGCCCTGCGATCCTTGATGGCAAGCCTGTCGGGTTGATGGACCGTCTGAAATACAAGCTTGGCGAACTGATGATTTATGGCCCGCTCAAGAACACGCTTGGCTTTAGCCGCGTGCGGGTCGGCTATACTGCCGGTGAGGCCATTGGCCCGGAGATTTTTGATTTCTATCGCTCGCTCGGTATCAACCTCAAGCAGCTCTACGGCCAGACAGAAGCGTCTGTTTTCATCACGGTACAGCCTGATGGCGAAGTGCGCGCTGATACCGTTGGTGTGCCAGCAAAGGGCGTGGAAATTCGTATCGAAGACAACGGCGAAATCTATTACCGCTCCGAAGGTACTTTTGTAGAATACTACAAAAACGCCGAGAGCACGGCCTCGACCAAAGACCCCGAAGGCTGGGTTGCTACGGGCGATGCTGGGTTCTTTGAGCCCGACACAGGGCATCTGCGCATCATCGACCGTGCCAAAGATGTTGGCAAAATGGCTGATGGAAGCCTGTTTGCGCCCAAGTATGTTGAGAACAAACTCAAGTTCTACCCCGATATTCTCGAAGCCGTGCTCTTTGGTAACGGCAAAGACCGTTGTGTTGCGTTTATCAACATTGACCTGACCGCGGTGGGGAACTGGGCCGAGCGCAATAACATCGCTTACGCGTCCTACCAAGAGCTTGCGGGTCACCCCAAGGTTCTTGCCTCGATCCAGAGCCATGTTGAAGAGGTGAACAAATCGGTTGCCCAAGACGAGATGCTTTCGGGCTGTCAGGTGCACCGCTTTGTTGTGCTGCACAAAGAGCTTGATGCGGATGACGGTGAAATGACGCGTACCCGCAAAGTGCGCCGCGTGATCGTAGCCGACAAGTTCAAGGATATTGTCGATGCGCTTTATGACGGCTCCAGCGAAATCTCGACAGTAACGGAAGTGACCTATGAGGACGGCCGTAAAGGCTCGATCAGCGCAACTTTGAGCATCATGGACGCCAAAGTTCAGGCCGTGACGACACAGAAGGTGGCAGCAGAATGAACGATATGAGCACAGAGGGCTACACCACCGAAGACGGCCGCAAAATTGGCGGCACTCTGATGGAGATGAAGAACATCACGCTGAGCTTTGGTGGTGTGAAAGCGATCACGGATATCAGTTTTGACATCAAGGAAGGTGAAATTCGTGCCATTATCGGCCCGAATGGCGCTGGCAAATCCTCGATGCTCAATGTGATCTCGGGCTTTTACATCCCGCAGCAGGGTGAAGTCTGGTACAAAGGCGAGAAGCGCCCCCAGATGAAGCCCTACGAAGTGGCGCGTCTCGGGATTGCGCGGACATTTCAGAACATTGCTTTGTTTGACGGTATGAGCGTGCTCGATAACGTGATGACAGGCCGCCTGAACCACATGACGACAGGGCTGTTTGCCCAAGGTCTCTGGAAGGGCAAAGCCGAGGCTGAAGAAGTAGAAAACCGTGAGAAGGCCGAGAAGATCATCGACTTCCTCGAGATTCAGGCGATCCGCAAGACGCCCGTTTCGCGGCTGCCCTATGGCCTCAAGAAGCGTGTTGAGTTGGCGCGTGCGCTTGCGGCGGAGCCTTCGCTTTTGCTGCTGGACGAGCCGATGGCCGGTATGAACGTTGAAGAAAAAGAGGACATGAGCCGCTTTATTCTTGATGTGAACGACGAATTTGGCACGACGATTGCGCTGATCGAGCACGATATGGGCGTGGTTATGGACTTGAGCGACCGTGTTGTCGTGATGGATTACGGCAAGAAGATCGGTGATGGCACGCCTGATGAGGTGCGCAACAACCAAGCTGTGATCGACGCATATTTGGGGGTGAGCCATGACTGATCACACCCTGAACATCCAACGAAATCTGGAGGCCTGAGCCATGTCTGACAACTTAATCTTCGGGGCTGAAGTCTTCCTCAACGGCCTGATGGCCGGGGTGCTCTATGCGCTCGTCGCTCTGGGCTTTGTTCTTATCTACAAGGCGTCGGGTATCTTTAACTATGCTCAAGGTGTGATGGCGCTTTTCGCGGCAGCAACGCTTGTGGGCATCATGAAGGGGCAAGTGCCCTTCAGCCACCTGATCAATGCGATCTTCGGCACAGACCTGCATTACTTCGGTTGGCATTTGCCCGCGATTGCGGGAATTTTGCTGACTGCGGCTGTCATGGTTGTATTGGCCTGGCTGGTACAGAAGTTTGTGTTCCGCCATCTGGTGGGCCAAGAGCCGATCATTCTTTTCATGGCTACCATTGGCCTTGCTTACTTCCTTGAGGGCGTGAGCGATCTGATGTGGGGATCCGAGATCAAGAAGCTTGATGTTGGTCTGCCGCAGGGTGCGAGCTTCTGGCTCGAAGAAAACACGCAGTGGCTCGGCTTTGGCAACGAGAACTTCTACGGCTTCTTCATTGACAAGCTCGATATGGTGGCAACGGCTATCGCCGCAATCCTTGTTCTGTCTCTGGTGATATTCAGCCAGTACACAAAGCAGGGCCGTGCCATGCGCGCTGTGGCGGATGATCACCAGGCGGCTCTGTCTGTCGGGATCAACCTCAACTTTATCTGGGTGATGGTCTGGTCTTTGGCGGGGTTTGTTGCCCTTGTCGCGGGCATCATGTGGGGCACGAAGTCGGGCGTACAGTTCTCGCTCTCGCTGATTGCTCTCAAGGCGCTGCCCGTTCTCATGCTCGGAGGTTTCACCTCTATTCCTGGGGCGATCGTCGGTGGCCTGATCATCGGTGTGGGTGAAAAGCTCTTTGAATTCTCTGTTGGCTCCCTCGTGGGTGGCGCGACAGAAAACTGGTTTGCCTATGTTCTCGCGCTCATCTTCCTCGTCTTCCGCCCTCAAGGGCTGTTTGGCGAGAAGATCATCGAGAGGGTCTAGCGCGATGATGAAGTTGATCGCAGTTATCAATGTCATTGCATGGGCCGGGTTCTGGGCTTTTGGCTACCTCGCTTTTTCGGCCAGCGCCGACAGCGCGAGCCACATAACCACCGCCGTCATACTGGCTGCATTGGGCGCGGGGATTGGCATATGGGCCTATTTCCAGCTGGTGCGGCACGCAGAAGAAACAGGCTATGCCAAACGCACAAACCGCGTTGATCTGAGCCACCAAGAACACAACGGGGAGAAAGTCTGATGTTTTATCGTGAGGCTGGTGACTACAAAACATCCTATCAGGACGACGGGCAGACCTTTCCGATCAAGTTTGACCGCTATCGCTATTACTTTGTGCTCTTTGTAGCCTTTGCGATGGTGCCTTTTCTGATCAATGACTACTGGGTCAGCGCCATCTTCCTGCCGTTCCTGATCTACTCGATTGCGGCTATTGGCCTGAACATTCTGGTTGGCTACTGCGGGCAGGTCTCGCTGGGTACGGGGGGCTTCATGGCTGTGGGGGCTTACGCTTGCTACAAGTTCATGACCGGGCTCGATATCTGGATTGATGGCGTGCAATATGCGCTGCCGCCGATCAATATCTTCTTCTCGGTTATTCTGGCAGGTGTTGTGACAGCGATCGTTGGTGTGCTCTTTGGCCTGCCAAGCCTGCGCATCAAGGGGTTTTACCTCGCGGTGGCAACGCTTGCGGCGCAGTTCTTCCTTGTCTGGCTTTTCAACAAATGGTCATGGGCCTACAACTACTCGGCGTCAGGCCAGATCAGTGCGCCAGAGCGTGAAATCTTCGGGGTCGCCATTACCGGGCCGAGCACCGAGGCTTGGGCGACCTACCTCTTCTGTCTGGTCATTGCGACGATCTGTGCGGTTGTAGCACGGAACCTGACGCGTGGTGCCTCAGGGCGCAAATGGATGGCCATTCGCGATATGGATATTGCGGCCGAGATCATCGGGGTGAACCCGCTTAAAGCCAAGCTGAGCGCTTTTGCTGTGAGCTCGTTCTACATCGGCATCGCTGGCGCGCTTTTCTTTGCGGTCTATCTTGGCGCTGTTGAAGTTGGCGAAGCCTTTGGAATCCAGAAGTCGTTTATTGTCCTCTTCATGGTGATCATTGGTGGCCTCGGCTCAATCTTCGGCTCTTTTGCAGGNGCTGCATTCCTTGTGCTCTTGCCTGTTCTGCTCAAGCTCATGCTGGCGGATAGCACAGACGAGATTTCTGGGTTTGCCTCTGTGATGGGCTGGATCTTCCTGGCGGGCTTTGCTGCTTCGGTCGTGATGCTGCTGATCAACATCGTCCGCACACGTAGCTTGATTGCCGGATCCGGTATTTACTGGATCTTTGCGAGCCTTGCGACCTTCATGGCTTATGCACTTTCCATCGGCGGCATGGGGTGGCCCACAGATATCGTGGCGCACTTGCAGCTCGTGATCGTGGGGGCTTTGATCATTATCTTTCTCATCGCCGAACCACACGGGCTTGCCCAGCTGTGGCGCGTTGCGAAAGAGAAACTACGGTTGTGGCCGTTCCCCCACTAAGGGGCACGGCAACAAATATGGGCTTCGGCGCAAAGTCGTGGCCTGCATCGGATATAACCAAGGGAGGAGACCCCGATGAAGACGAAACTAGCAACTATGGCCGTGGCTGCCGTGATGGCAGCAGGCCCAGTGATGGCAGACCTCGTGTTCCCGTCACTGTCATATCGCACAGGTCCATATGCGGCAGGCGGCATTCCGTTTGCGGATGGCTATGCGGACTACTTCACACTGCTCAACGAGCGTGACGGTGGTATCGGTGGCGTGATGACCAAAGTCCCCGAGTGCGAAACAGGCTACAACACCGAAAAAGGCGTTGAATGCTATGAGGCCACAAAGGGCGAAGGCGCGCTTGTGTATCAGCCGCTTTCAACGGGCATTACATACCAGCTGATCCCCAAAGTGACGGCTGACGGTATCCCGCTCCACACCATGGGTTACGGCCGTACATCGGCTGCAAACGGTAAGGTGTTTAGCAACGTCTTTAACTACCCTGCCAACTACTGGAACGGCGCATCTGTTGCGATCAACCACATCTTGGACACCAACGGTGGCGACATCAAAGGTAAAAAAGTTGCGTTGGTCTATCACAACTCTGCTTACGGCAAAGAGCCGATCCGCACGCTCGAAGAGCTCTCGGCCAAGCACGGTTATGAGCTGACATTGCTTGCAGTTGACCACCCCGGTCAGGAGCAGAAGTCACAGTGGCTTCAGATCCGTCGTGAGCGCCCAGACTATGTCATCATGTATGGCTGGGGTGTTATGAACCAAGTGGCGATCCAGGAAGCGGCAAACATCCGTTTCCCCATGGAAAACTTCATCGGGATCTGGTGGTCAGGTGCGGAGCATGACGTGACACCTGCGGGTGATGCGGCCAATGGCTACAAATCTGTCACGTTCCACGCGGTTGGTGATGACTTCCCGATCTTTGACGACATCAAGACACATGTTGTTGACAAAGGCCTTGCGGCTGGCGCGGGCGACCAAGTCGGCACAGTGGTGTATAACCGCGGTATGTATGCGGCGATGCTCGCGGCTGAAGCGGCGCGTAAAGCTCAAGAGATCCACGGCACAGCCCAGATCACGGCGGCTATGATGCGCGATGGCATGGAAGCGCTCGAGATCACTGAAGAGCGTATGACAGAGCTTGGCATGCCGAACTTCGGCCCTAGCTTCGCTGTGTCTTGCGAGAACCACGGTGGCCCCGGCCTCGGTGCGATCACGCAGTGGGATGCATCGGCCAAAGAATGGTCAATGATCTCTGACTTCGTTGAATCAGACATGGACGTTATCCTGCCGCTGATCACTGAAGATTCAGAAGCATTTGCTGCTGAAAACGGCATCGAAATGCGCTGCAACTAAGCGCCTCTGGCCGCCTGCGCAGTGCGGGCGGCCAACCTTTTAACCGAAGTTCAAACAAGCGAGCCCTGACATGCTGGATGCTGGTGAAACAAACGAAACCATTCTCGAGATCAACAATATCGAGGTGATCTACAATCACGTCATTCTGGTTTTGAAAGGCGTCTCCTTGAAAGTTCCCAAAGGCGGGATCACGGCCCTTTTGGGTGGGAACGGCGCGGGGAAGACAACCACGCTGAAGGCGATTTCAAATCTGCTTCANTCGGAGCGTGGCGAAGTGACAAAAGGCAGCGTGAGCTACCGTGGAGAGGTGACACAACACCTTGACCCAGCNGATGTTGTGAAGCGCGGCGTTATTCAGGTTATGGAAGGGCGGCACTGTTTCGAGCACCTCACCGTTGAGGAAAATCTGCTCACAGGCGCCTACACGCGTACCGAGGGCAAGGGGGCTGTCGATGCTGACCTTGAGATGGTCTACAATTATTTTCCGCGGCTGAAAGAGCGCCGCAAAAGCCAGGCTGGCTACACCTCGGGTGGTGAGCAGCAGATGGTTGCCATTGGCCGCGCGCTGATGAGCCGCCCCGAGACGATCCTTTTGGATGAGCCGTCAATGGGTCTTGCTCCGCAGCTCGTGGAGCAGATTTTCGGGATTGTGAAGCAGCTCAATGAGGAGCAGGGCTATACCTTCCTGTTGGCGGAGCAAAACACCAACGTGGCACTGCGCTTTGCGCACTACGGCTACATTCTTGAGTCTGGCCGCGTTGTTATGGATGGCCCTGCTGCAGAGCTACGCGAGAACCCCGATGTGAAAGAATTCTACCTTGGAATGTCGGATGACGGGCGCAAGAGCTTCCGCGATGTACGCTCTTATCGCCGCCGCAAGCGTTGGCTCAGCTAAGGCTGCCCGGCCTGAATATGACGTGACGAGGCGCTGCATAAGCAGGCCTATACCAGCCCATCCAAACGCCGTCTTGCACGGCATGATAAGCACGAGAAAGTTTCACCGATGAGCCAGTTTTTTGATGAGTTGGAAACACGGTCTGCCGACGCCCGCGCGGCAGAGATAGCCGAGCGTTTGCCCCAGCAAATCGCGCTGGCACAGAGGCTTGACGGCTACGGGAAAAGCCTGAACGGCGTTGACGCCAGCCGGATTACAAGTGTCGAGGCCTTGGCGGCTTTGCCTGTGCTGCGCAAATCAGATCTTGGTGCCGCACAGAAAAAAGCGCCGCCCTTTGGTGGGCTGACCGCCACAAATGCGGCGGGCTTTGCGCATATCTTCCAAAGCCCCGGACCGATCTATGAGCCCGGAAATGTGAGCCACGACTGGTGGCGCGCAGGGCGCTTCATGGCCGCTGCAGGAATTGGCGCGGGCGATATTGTGCAGAACTGCTTTTCCTACCACCTCACGCCGGCGGGTATGATGTTTGAGAGTGGCGCGCGCGCTGTTGGTGCAGCTGTTTTGCCTGCGGGTGTCGGCCAGACCGAACTACAGGCGCAAGCGGCGCATGACATTGGCTGCACGGCCTATGTGGGCACGCCTGACTACCTCAAGATCATTCTGGATAAGGCGGACGAGATGGGGCTGAAGCTCCAGTTTACCAAGGCGGCTGTCGGCGGCGGGGCTTTGTTTCCGAGCTTGCGTCAGGAATATAAAGACCGTGGTATCATGTGCTTGCAGAGCTATGGCACGGCAGATCTCGGCACGATTGCCTATGAGACTTCAGCCATGGAAGGAATGATCGTGGATGAGGGCGTGATCGTTGAGATTGTGCGCCCCGGCACGGGCGACCCTGTGGCCGTTGGTGAGGTGGGTGAAGTTGTTGTCACCACGCTCAACCCCGACTATCCGCTCATCCGCTTTGCGACGGGTGACATGAGCGCTGTGATGGAGGGGCAAAGCCCCTGTGGGCGCACCAATATGCGGATCAAGGGCTGGATGGGCCGCGCGGACCAGACGACCAAGATCAAGGGTATGTTTGTACGCCCCGAGCAGGTTGCGGCCTTTGTGGCCAAGCACGGTGAGATTGTGAAAGCCCGTGTTGTTGCCACGCGCAAAGGCGAGATGGATGCGATGACTGTGATGGTCGAGGCCGAGGGTGGTGACGCTGGGGCCTATGCCAAATCTGTTGCTGAGGTTCTGAAGCTGAAGGGCGATATCGAGCTTGTGGCCAAGGGCAGCTTGCCAAACGATGGCAAGGTTATCGAGGATCTGCGCAACTACGACTGAGCCCGCAATTACGACTGAACCTGACGAGCCAAGGCGTATTTGCGCCTTGGCTTTTTTATGGGGCGCAAAAGAAAAGAGCCGCCACCTTTGCAGGTGCGGCTCTTTTTGCTTTGCAAGCTTTCGCTTGGCTCAGCCCTGACGGGCTTTGAAACGCGGCTGTGTTTTGTTGATCACATAGACGCGGCCCTTGCGGCGCACGATGCGGCAATCACGGTGCCGGCTCTTGAGCGAGCGAAGTGAGTTTCTAACCTTCATGAGGTTATCTCCTTTGTCGCGGCGCAGGCCTTGCGCCTTTGGTTTAGCGGGTGCGCAAGAGTTACCTCTTGTGCGGTGAAACGTTCATGGTGGGCGATACAAGGTTCGAACTTGTGACCCCTTCGATGTCAACGAAGTGCTCTACCACTGAGCTAATCGCCCGAACTGGCTTGGTTTTTCTTGTCCCCTTAAACAAAAAGGGACGCGGAATTCCGCGCCAGCGCCTCGTGTCTATAAAAGGAGTCGCAGATATGATCAAGAGCTTTTGACGCTTCAATTCTTTGAGCTATACTCAGCCCTTAGAGCAGGAGCCAGAATGCCGCGTGTCGCCTATGATTTGATCCACCCAGAACGGCGCACAACCTCGGTTGTGTTTGCCTCGCCGCACAGCGGGCGGGACTATCCCTGGACCTTTCTGCGCAAGACAATTCTGGATGCCCATAGCATCAGAACATCGGAAGATGCCTTTGTAGACAAGCTCTTTTCCCATGCGCCAAAGTGCGGTGCACCGTTTTTGACGGCGGGCGCGCCGCGCGCTTATGTGGACCTCAACCGCGCCCCAGACGAGCTGGACCCCGCCTTGTTTGAAGGCGTGACAGCACGGGGGCACAACCCGCGCGTGGCGTCGGGGCTGGGCGTGGTGCCCCGGGTGGTGGCGGGCGGGCGCGCGATTTATCGTGGCAAGCTGCCAGTGAGCGAGGCCGAACGCCGTATCAACATCTACTGGCGGCCCTATCATCAGATGCTCGCCAAGCTTCTGGACCAGTCTCGCGCCGCTTTTGGCGAGGCGATTCTGGTGGATTGTCACTCGATGCCGCATGAGGCCATGGATATGGCTGCGCGCGGGCTTGTGCGGCGGCCCGAGATTGTCATCGGTGACCGCCACGGCGCGTCAGCCAGCGCCGAGATTGTCGACCGTCTGGACGCCGCATTCACAGCAGCAGGCCTGCATGTCGTGCGCAACGTGCCGTTTGCAGGCGCTTATATTTGCCAGACCTATGGCCGCCCGTCGCGGGGGCAACATGCGATCCAGATCGAAATTGACCGCTCGATCTATATGAACGAGCAGATGATACGCCCGAATGGCAACTTTGAGGCGTTTCGCCGTTTGCTGAAAGGCGTCACAGCCGAGGTCTGCGAGATCGGCCGCAAAGAGGCCAAGCCTCTGGCGGCAGAGTAAAATCAGCGAAAAACACCTGTTTTCAAAGAATTAACCGCCATGGGGGTGAGCTTATCACCTGTGCCTTTGCTGCGGGTTTAGAGGCCGTGCGAAGAGGTTAACGCTTTTTGGCGCTCCCAAAAGAGGGGGGTGATATGCGTGCACCGGGCGTGCACCATGCGTGCACCGCCTCTACGGGGCTTTGGTTAACCGAAATTAAGTTAACGCGGCGTGCGGTGGGTCTGGCCAGACTTGAGATTTTGACTGACTGACGCGGCTTAGAAGATGACTGCTGCAAGTATTACGCCCGCCCATAAAACAGCGCTCCAGCCCCACAGGTAGCCTCTTCGTATTTTGCTCAAGACGTCATTGGCCCATGCTTTTGAAATTTGAGCGGGCGGTGTCTTGATCATATCGACCGCGCTNGACCAGCTCTTGGTTCGTTGGCTGTAGTTATTTGAGCAAACAATCAGGAAATGCACGATGGACGGCGCAAATGTTGTTGCGCCAAAAATGCATACAATGATCGCCATGAGGACGAGTGTTGAATCAAGAGTTTTCTGTGTGGCCGTGGGTGCCTGTTTAGCGCTTTCGTT
>P_2C_Liq_1_UnCtyDRAFT_1000069_pt1 | contig 39439 bp, 39 predicted proteins | sample Pon2CUnioCityCA_2_FD_10234 | JGI IMG/M metagenome (IMG submission 10234) | reverse complement strand
ATCGACGTCTTTTTTCGGATCAATCGCATCCATCACCCGTTTCACATCAAGTCCTTCGGCGAGTGGAAGCTGGACTAAAATGCCATGCACGTCCGAATCATTATTTAGGGTATGAATCATTTTTAATAAGTCCGCTTCATCACCCGTCGTATCATGGATGATGGTCGATTTAAAGCCAATTTTTTTTGCGGCTTTTTCTTTCGCTTTGACATATGTCGTACTGGCGGGATTATCCGTCGTTAAAATGACGACGAGATGCGGTGCTCCATCCAAGGATTCAACCGTCTTTTTAAGATCGGCTTGACGCGTCATGGATGTCGCTTTGCCATCGAGAATCATAGCGCCTCCTTAACCTATATATAGGGGTCCATATTTGGCTTTGAGATACTCAATATAATAGTGTGGATTAAACGGTTCACCTGTGACATCCAGTAAGAGTTCTTCGGGCGTTTTTGATTTGCCGTACTGATGAATTTTGTCTTTCAGCCACGCATTGATTTGTGGGATGTCATCGGCTTTAATAATGGCTTCAATGTCCAGTTCTTTTTGCATGGCATAGTAAATTTGTGCGGCGTATGCGCTACCTAATGCGTACGTTGGGAAGTACCCAAATGCGCCCCCACTCCAATGCACATCTTGCAGCAATCCGTCGGTATCTTTTTCGACGTGAATGCCAAGATAATCACGAACCTTTTGATTCCAAAGATCTGGCAAATCATCTAGGGCAATGCCGTCATTGAAAATGGCCCGTTCACATTCATAACGAATCATGATGTGGAGGGGATATGTAAGTTCGTCAGCTTCCACACGAATGAACGATTGTTCCACCCAATTAATGCCTAGATAAAACGTATCTAAGTCAACGTCGTGTAATGCCTCATCAAAAATCGATTTGAGTCTGTCATAATGGACCGTCCAAAAAGCGTAAGACCGGCCGATCACATTTTCATAAAACCGTGATTGGGATTCGTGAATTCCCATCGACGTTCCGCCTTTTAAGCGAGTTTCCGTGAACGCTTCATCAATCCCCATTTCATAGGTGGCATGCCCCAGTTCATGAATGCCTGCAAAGATGGATGAAAACAGAAAGTCTTCTAAATATCTAACGGTATATCGTACGTCACTTGGATGTGTGTTCCAGGTGAATGGATGCACACTTTCTTTCAGTAACCCCTTATCTAAATCGTAGGCAAATACCTCGTTCAAATATTCGACAAATTCTTTTTGTTTCGCTTTTGGAAAATGGCGATCAATGAAAGCGGGTTTTTCCGGACGATTATTTAACACGTTTTGCACAAACGGGACGAGGTCTTGTCGAATAACATCAAAGAAGGCATCGTATTTTTCCATCGACATGCCTGCTTCATAATCATCGAGTAAGACATCGTACGGCGCTTTGTCTTCATTGCGATACGTGATGAATCGTTTTGACGTTTCGATAATCTTTCCGAGCGTCTCTTTAAAACTGTCATAATCATCGTTTGCTTTTGCCTCTTCCCACGTGCGTTGCGCAAGCGCCAATAACTTATCGTACGCCGCATATTCATCCGCGGGTATCTTGTTAACTTTACGCAGTGCTTCCCCGGCTTTTTTCACACTTTTGCGGTCGATCTCAGAAAGGTCATCTTGCGCTTCTAACGCTTTTAACGTTTCTAAGTATGTGTCGCTTGTCCAGAGTTCAAACGCCTCTTGAGCGATCATACTCTGCATCTCAGCTCGCCGTTCAAACGCACCCTTTGGGGCCTCGGTCGCTGAATCCCAACCGACGACATTAAGGACATATTGATAGGCTTGTAATTTCTTTTCATACGCTTTAAATTGTTCGAGATATGTCATTGTTTCCTCCTTTTAAAATAACCCGTCAACCCGGCCGTCTTCATGTAATTTCATGTGGACGGCTGATGGAACTTTGGGTAATCCTGGCATGGTCATCATATTGCCGGTTAAGGCGACGATAAACCCTGCCCCAATCGATGGTCGTAGTTCACGAATGGTGAGCGTGAAATCTCTCGGGCGTCCTAATTTTTTCGGATCATCCGATAAACTGGATTGGGTTTTTGCCATGCATATTTTGAGCGACTCCCATCCATGTTTTTTGAACGTTCTCAGTTGTCGCTTCGCCGTGTCTGAGAAAACGACGCTGGACGCTCCGTATACGGTGTGAGCAATGGTTTCAATCTTCGTTTTTAATGAGTCACTCGCTTTATATAACGGTTTGAATTGAGCGGGACCTTCGGTCATTTTTAACACTTCATGGGCGAGCGCTTCACCGCCTTTACCCCCTTCGGCAAAGACGCGAGATAACGCGTATGCGTGGTTCGCTTTTTCTAAACGATCACTTAATGCTTGAACTTCCTGGTCAGTATCGGTTGGAAATTGATTAATCGCTACCACATATGGAAGGTTGAATGCTTGAATGGTTTCAATGTGTTTTTCTAAATTTTCGAAGCCTTTTTCTAACGCGTCTAAATCTTCTTTGGCCAAATCATCTTTGGCTTGACCGCCGTGCATTTTTAACGCCCGAATGGTTGCGACAATGACAACAGCATTCGGCGTTAAATCACCGTCTTGAGTTTTTATATTTAAGAATTTTTCCGCTCCTAAATCAGCGCCGAACCCGGCTTCGGTTACGACGTAATCGGAGAGTTTTAAGGCAAGCTTTGTGGCGATGATTGAATTACAACCGTGGGCAATGTTGGCAAATGGGCCACCGTGCACTAAGGCAGGGGTCCCTTCTAAGGTTTGTACTAAGTTTGGTTTGATGGCATCTTTTAAAACCATCGCTACTGCTCCTTCCGCTTTTAAATCACGGACTGTTATCGGCGTACGATCTTTCGAGTAAGCGATGACCATTCGCCCTAATCGCACTTTTAAATCATCGATGTCTCTTGCTAAGGTAAGTACGGCCATGACTTCTGAAGCGACCGAAATATTAAACCCATCTTGCCGGGGAATTCCTTGACCCAATCCTCCGAGTCCAACGGTGATATTACGCAAGGCTCGGTCGTTCATATCCAGCGCTCTTTTCCAAGTAATTCGATTCACATCAATGTCTAGTTCGTTGCCTTGATATAAGTGATTATCGAGCATGGCAGCGATTAAGTTATTGGCCGTTGTCACGGCGTGGATGTCACCGGTAAAATGGAGGTTTAAATCTTCCATGGGAACCACTTGTGAATACCCGCCACCAGCGGCGCCACCTTTAATTCCAAAAATCGGACCAAGCGACGGTTCACGCAAGGCAATCATGGCATTTTTTCCAAGTCGACTTAACGCTTGCCCCAGCCCAACTGTCGTCGTTGATTTTCCTTCACCAGCTGGTGTTGGATTGATCGCAGTTACTAAAATCAAGCGGCCATCTTTGGCTGATTTTAAGCGGTCAAAAATGTCTAAGTCGACCTTTGCTTTGACGCGTCCATACCGTTCAATTTCACTGACTTTTATTCCCGCTTTTAAAGCAATTTTTTCGATGTCTTCCGGGGTGTGAGATTGAACAATTTCTAGATCTGATTTAAGCATATAATCTCCTTTGATTTAACGCGCTCTTATCATTGATTAAAAATATCCTATGGTATACTGTGTGTAGACAGGAAGGTGTCATGATTAAACAAAAAGTGTTGCAGTTTTCTGAACCCATCGTATTAATGATAAGTTTCCTTTCACTGATTGGAATCTTTTTTCAAGTGCGTGGGGGAACCGGCATTTTTAATGGCATTTACATCGCTTTATTTATGATAACACTTTTAGTTTATCCCGGACTTTTAGCATGGATTGGTCGCGACGTCATCGCCAAAGCCACGCCGCGTAATATTCCGGTAATGACATTCCCAATTTTGTTTTTGTATACCTTTGTTCCGACGCTATACTTCCTCGTCCCTTATGTCTTTTCTGGATACTTTAACAACAACTCAACAGAGCTCTTATTTATCGTTTTTGAATTTTCGGTCTTTACCGCGGGTTTAGGATTTTTCTTCTGGCAAATTAAGAAATTCAAAGAGAAGAAACTGAAGCGTCGTGACTTTAATTTATACACGGTATACTTGTTTGGTGGGTTGATTTATTTTTACTTCATTCGGCTCACATTTATCGCCATGATTCTTTTACAATCAACCTTTGATATCCTCGCTTAAAAACTTACCGAATGGTAAGTTTTTTTATTTAAAATATGCGTGTCATTAAAATCGTCTGCCGACGATCTGGCCCGACCGATACCATTCCAACGGGGACACCTGTAAGTGTTTCAATGCGTTGTAAATACTGGCGGGCATGATCGGGTAATGCATTCCAATCCGTGAGGCCTGATATATCCTCATCAAAGCCTGGTAAAGTTTCAATCACCGGCTCACACGCTTGCAGTGTTTCACGTTCAGCAGGGACGTAATCAATGACGGTCCCATTTAATCGATACCCCGTCACTAAATGCAATGATTCAAACCCGGATAACACGTCAAATAACGTGATTGCGAAGGCGTCAAAATGATTGACTCGGTGGGCGTGTTTTAAGGCGACCAAATCGAGGTACCCAATGCGTCTGGGTCGACCCGTTGTCGTCCCGTATTCATTCGCTTTTTCACGAATGATATGGGCATCTTTTTCTGGCATTTCAGACACAAACGGGCCTTCCCCCACGCGAGAGTTATAGGCTTTAACAATGCCAAGTACTTTTTGTACGTGTTTCGGTGCAACACCCGCACCCAACGGAATCCCAGCCGCCGTAGGACTCGAACTTGTGACATACGGATAGGTCCCTTGTTCAATGTCTAACATCGTGCCTTGAGCCCCTTCAAAAACGACTTTTGCATCTTTTTTAATCGCTTCTGATAAAAGCACACTTGTATCTTGAACAAACGGTTTTAATGCGTCGATGATCGGTGCGTAGCGTCTAATGAGCGCTTCGGGTGTTTCTGTTGAGGCTCCTTTGACGTACGGATAGTACGTCTTTAAATATGCCGCAAAAAGGTCTTTATCTACAAAAGTCCCCATCCGCAATCCGACGCGGGCTGCTTTATCTTGATAAGCGGGCCCGATGCCTTTTAACGTGGTCCCAATATTTTGGGTATCTTCCGATGCTTGATCACGCATCAGATGATACGGCATGATGACATGCGCCCGGTTAGAGATGGCAATTTGAGGATGCCTACCTAAGGCTTTCAATGTATTCAGTTCCTCAATTAAACTCTCTGGATTGATCACCATGCCATTTCCTAAGACGTTCATGATGTCATCACGTATGACACCAGATGGCAGTAAATGAAGGGCGTATTTGACGCCTTTAGAATGAATGGTGTGACCGGCATTATCACCGCCTTGAAAGCGAACGACAAAGTCGGCACTGCCACTAAGAAAGTCCGTAATTTTTCCTTTTCCTTCGTCACCCCATTGGGCGCCGATAATTGCAATTGATGGCATGTGTGCTCCTTTTATTGAATGCTTTCAAGCAAGGTAATCAAAATTTCTAATCGCGGTTTTGGAATTTCTAAATGGGGAATGGTGACTTTAATTTTGCGGTCTTTATAGGCCAGTTTAATCTTCGGTGAAATGCCTTCGGCGGCGGTAAACAAATGATCGCCAGACACGGTGTCAGAGGCCTCTTTTGATAACACCATAACCGTTTCAAATTTGTGTTGCATGACGCGTTCAACTTGCTTCGTTTTTGCGAGATGTTCGTACACTTTTGACAACATGTACGCATACACCGATTTAGGGAGTGTCCCGAATTGATCGGTGAGTTCCTCTCTTAATTGTATAATATCCCAGCTCGATGTCAGCGCACTGATTTTCTTGTGATAGACGAGCTTGTCATCTTCGCTTTTAATGTACGTATCGGGGAAGGCTTTAGACACATTAATTTTAGCCATTTTTTGCAGTTTTTTGGGGGCATTTTCCGGCTCATTAATGGCGGTCATTTCATCGGACACCATCTGCATGAACATGTCGATGCCTACCGATTCAATAAAGCCCGATTGTTCAGCTCCTAATAAATCCCCAGCCCCCCGAATGGCTAAGTCTCTGGCAGCAATTTTATACCCACTCCCAAGTGCCGTAAAATCTCGGATGACATTCAATCGTTTGATCGCCTCTTCTTTGAGCACTTTGTGTTCATCGACCATCATATAACTGTAAGCAATGCGGTCGGAGCGGCCAACCCGTCCCCGAATTTGATACATCTGTGCGAGTCCTAACTGGTCGGCATCATGAACAATGAGGGTATTGGCTCTTGGAATATCGATCCCTGTCTCAATAATCGTTGTAGAGACTAAAACGTCAAATTTATAATCGAGGAAATCTTGAATGATCGATTCCAGCGCCGTCTTTGATAAGCGACCGTGCGCAAAACCAATCCGAGCGCCTGGGAGTAACTGTTCTAAATGCGATGCAACCTGGGCAATCGTCTCGACCCGGTTGTATAAATAAAAGACTTGGCCTTTACGTCCGAGTTCGCGTTCAATCGCTTCTTTAATCACTCGGTCGGATCGTTTCATGACGTACGTTTGAATCGGGTGACGGTTAGCAGGCGGCGTGTTCAGAAGGCTCATTGATTTAATGCCTGATAAAGACATTTGTAAGGTTCTTGGAATCGGCGTCGCGGTTAATGTGATGACGTCGACGTGATTGCGGAATGACTGAATCATTTCTTTATGATTGACGCCGAAGCGTTGCTCTTCATCAATGACGAGTAGGCCTAAATCCTTGAACGTCACATCATGCGATAATAACCGGTGTGTCCCAATGACGATATCGATCTCGCCGGTCTTTAGGTGGGTGAGTATTTCTTTGGTTTTTTTGGCCCCTGCGTACCGGTTCAATAAGCNGATTTTTATACCGTGTTTGGCGAGCCGATCGTAAAACGTATCGTAGTGCTGTTTCGTAAGAATCGTGGTCGGCGCTAAGTAGGCAACTTGCTTATTATCAAGGACTGCTTTAAACGCGGCTCTCAGTGCAATTTCTGTTTTCCCATATCCCACGTCACCGCAAATTAAACGGTCCATCGGTACCTTGTCTTCCATGTCTTTTTTAACATCGGCAATGGCCGTTAACTGATCGGGTGTTTCGGGGTAGGGAAAGTCAGCTTCAAAGGCATCTGTCAAATCCGTATCTGGACTAAATGCAAACCCCTTTTGCGACTTCCGTTCGGCGTATTGTTTGAGTAAATTGACCGCCACTTCTTTGGCTTTTTTCTTCGCTTTTTGTTTCGTCTTTTGCCACTCCGAAGATCCCAGTTTAGAAAGCTTCGGTTGGATGCCTTCATAGACATCATATTTTTGAATGGAAGTCAGGTTTTCAACGGGAATATATAGCTTTTCAGTCCCTTGATATTGCAAGACCATATATTCGTTAGTGACGTCTTTTAACGTCATCGCTTCTATGCCTAAAAAGCGACCAATTCCGTGGTCGTAATGGACGATGAAATCCCCACGTTTTAACGTCTTCGCAGAGTCGATACGTTGGGTATCTTTAAAAATTGATTTATATCGACTCTTTTTCTTTTTGGCGGTCTTAAAAATGTGTGCGTCATCGAGTAATAAGAGCCGAGCGTCAAACCAATCAAAGGCGAGCGGGTTATCGGTTTTAACAAAGTTAATGCGTTTTTCAACGGGAACGTCATCGGCCCCAATGATAATTGGGCGCAGACCAGTCTCTTCCAGTTGGCTACTCAGTTGATCGATGGTTTGTTTGGTATCACATTGTATTAATACTGTTTGCGTCTGTTCGGCTTTTTGCAAATCTTGAAATAGCATCTGCATGTTTTGATGATAATGAAAGCTTTCTTTTGCGCGCATTTGATACGTCTTTAAATCACTTCGTTCATCAAATGCGTTAAAAAATATTTCCGGCGTTTTGGGCAAATGTTCAGGCACCCATTTGAGTCCGATTTTACGGAGTCCAGGGAGACTTCTTAAGTGATTAAAAATATCTTTTTTTAAAGACTCTACCTGTCTGGAGGCCGTCGTTGAATGGATGTAAACCACCAACGGATCCTCGCGCATATCCAACAATGTTTTGGCTGCTTCAAGTTCTGGTAAATAGCGTTTAAAGGCATCCCCCTCAGCACTGGATACGCGGAGTAAATCTTCTTCGACTGATTGCTTTTCATCGTCAGTGAGTGACGCTTGACTCATCCGTTGCCGGACACCCTCCTCAATCACTTGTAAATCATCCGATGAAAGGATCATTTCTCGGGTCGGAATCAAGGTGAATGTTTCCAACGTTTTAATCGAGCGTTGTGATAAGGCATTAAAGACGCGAATGGAATCGATGTCGTCGTCAAAAAAGTCAATGCGAATGGGGTGTTCATACTGAATTTGATACAAGTCAATGATTGAACCACGCCGGGAAAATTCTCCCACGTTTTCCACGTGATCCACAGCCTCATAGCCGTACAACACGAGACGTTCTAAAAAGTCTTGCATGGGGACGGTATCGTGCGTGTTATACGTCTTAATAAATCCTTTTAATTTGGCTTTTGGATGCAGCCATTGATGGAGTGCTACGGGGTGTGTGACGACCGTATCTGTTTGGCCGTCTAAAAGGCGGTACAACGTGTTAAGTCGCTCCGTTTTCAACGTATCATTGAGAATGAGTTGATCGAGAGTCACAAATTCATCGTGCGGATAAAAGCTCGCATTAGGTACAACTCCCAAGAGTTTTTCATAGGCGTTTTCTGCTTGAAATAAATTGGGATAGACGACAAAGATTGGCCGCTTTGTAAGTGCCCGTATAACCCCCACCATAAACGACGAAAAATCTCCCTCAGGGAGATTTAGTTGAAAACTATGTCCATCCTTAATCGCTTGCCCAATCGTGCGTAAAGACGGGTGCTTGGCGTAGTGCTTAATCAGTGATTGCATAACGACCTCTGGCGACTCACCCCAAGAGGGGGGAGTCGCTCATTTGAAAGTGATTCATGAGATATTCAATGGAATGGCCGGACAAGAATGCATCAAGTGCGTGTTTGACGTTTTCAAACGCCGCATCGTAAAGCGGTCTTTCTTTTTTAGGAATGGCTTTTAATACATACGCTTTCGGATTTTTTCCTTTGCCAATGCCAATGCGGATGCGGGCAATGGCCTCGGTCTGTGTCACGGCGATGATTGACTTCATGCCATTGTGCCCGCCGGTCCCGCCGCTTTCTCGGATTCGGCACGCTCCCGGCGGTAAGTCAATGTCGTCATAAATGACTAACACATCTTTCGCGTCAATCGAGAAATAGCGCATCGCCTCTCCCACGGATTCTCCAGATAGATTCATGAAGGTTTGCGGTTTTAAATACATGACATCAGGGCCTTTATAGATCAACCCTTTAAATTTTTCTGACGGGTTTAATCCTTTATCTTTCAAGTAATAGTCGAGTGCCATAAAACCGATGTTGTGCCGAGTCCCTGCGTATTTATCGGTTGGATTTCCCAGGCCAACGACAAGTTTCATTCGCTCGGTTTAATGACCAGATACCGGTTTGGCCGTTCGCCTTCTGACGTAGTCGTAACGTCTCGCCAATCCGCGAGTTTCGTATGAATGATCCGTCGTTCATACGCATTCAAGTCACGCAAGGTCGCAGGAATTTTTGAGCGCGCCACTTCTTTGGCTGTTTTCGTGGCTAAAATTTCCAGTTGTTTTTCTCGGTTGGCTTTATAGTCACCGATGTCTAAGACAACGGTCACTCCCTCATCACTATATAAGTTCATAAGGTTGCGCATGTACGTTTGAAAGCCGTGTAAAGTCTTTCCACTTTTACCAATTAAAAGTGGGTTTTCTGAAGAATCAATCGTGTAATGATAGGCGCCGGTTTCTGTGTTGTACTCGGCTTCAATGGTGGCTTCAATTTCAATCGCTTGCAAGGTATCTTTCAAGAAGTCGTAGCCAAAGTCGAGTAAATTGACGTTCACGGTGGCGGTATATTCCACCGTTTTTTTGAGTCCTAACATGCCTTTTTTCTCGGCGTGGTTTAAGGTGATGTAGGTTGGGTTTACGCGCAATTCTCGCGCTGCATGAAGTAAGGCTTCGTCGTCATTTTTGGCTTCAAAAACGAGTGTTTTCATTAATATGCTCCCTTCATAGCTTCCATTTTACGGGCCGTTTTCTGGCGATTGATATAGGCTTGTAAGAATGAGAATCCGTTTCCGATGAGCCAGTAATAGGCAATCCCTAAGTTTGTATAGGCCACGGTCATAATCAGGAAGGTTAAGAAATACGTCATATATTTCATCGTGTTTTGCGATTGGTTTTGGACAGCGGTTTGATACTTTTTGTTTTGTGCGTAGTCCGGTTTTTTCATCGAATACCGCTGATACCCAAACATCGAGGCTCCCACGATGATGGCAAAGAGTATAAACGTCCAGTTGTTTCCTAAATCGAATAAGTTATCGGTTGGTTGATCTTTAAAATCAAACCACAAAAATGAAAAGTTTAAATAATTATATTCAGCCGTTAAGGGAATCCGGCGGACCGTTTGATACATGGCAATGAAGATTGGCATTTGTAAAAATGGTAAGAAACATCCGAGTGGATTGATGTTGTATTTCTTATAAATTTTCATCATTTCTTGTTGTTGCGCCCGGCGACTTGCATCATCGTTTTTACCGGCATATTTTTCTTGCAACTTGTTAATTTCTGGTTGGGCAAATTGCATGTTGGTACTCATCCCAGTTGTTTTGGAATAAATGGGCCACCCAACTAAACGAATCAACACCGTAATAACAGTGAGTCCAATCCAGTAGCGTTCACCGAAGAAATCACTGATGGCGACGACCGCATTGGCAATTTGTTCGACAATCCATTGCACCCAACCAACGCCGATGCCTTCAATACCGATGGGTGAATCATACACTTCCGCACACCCAGCGAGCGTTAATACGAGTAACAGCATTACCCCAAGTGTGATTTTTTTCTTAAGACTTGTCATGGTTATCTCCTATGAGTTTGAGTTGTTTGAAACATGCGTGAACATTTTTTTCGAGAGCCTGATAGGTGAGTGGTTTAATGTCAGCTTTGATGAGGATAAATATATCCACATGATTTTTGATGGAAACCCCCCGAACAATTTCTCTTAGTTGCCGTTTCATTCGGTTGCGTTTGACGGCATTTCCATACTTTTTCGGCACGGAGAATGCAATACGGTAATGAGGAATCGTTTTATTTGGTTTCATGAAAACACCGATTCCGTTTGAAAATCGTTTTGTTTGATGATTCAATACGGCTTTAATGTCTTCATTTTTCTTTAAACTATACAGTCGATTCATAGACGTCCTTAATCCAAAAAAAACACCCTAAACTGATCGTTTTCAGGTGTTTTCAGGAGTTAACGATTTATACCGTGAGTCGTTTTCTGCCTTTTTGACGGCGTCTAGCTAACACAGCGCGTCCCGTAGGCGTTGACATACGTTCTCTAAAACCATGCGTTTTTGCACGGCGTCGTTTATTCGGTTGGTAAGTTCTTTTCATACGTGGCACCTCCTAGTTCTATATCTCTAGATTGCTTGAAAATTATAGTTGATAAACCAAAAAGTGTCAAACCATCCCTAATTTTAAAAATAATGAGGATTTTTTCCACACTAAAAAACGGCCACTTTTAGGGAAGTCCACATAGACGAATGTGGAAAAGGGGAAATGGGGAAAACAGAATATGTGGAAATGCGGATAAATCAAATGAATCGCTCATTCCTTGATCGTGAGAATTTATTTGCATGTGTAAACGATGTGAATCCAAATATTTTTCCACATTTTATGTGGATAAAAAATTGTTTTTATCCCCATTTTTCTGTGATAGACTACTAGCACTCAAATGGATAAGGAGCCCGCGATGGAAAACACTGTGATGTGGACGGAGATTAAATCTCAACTCGCCCATGAAATTGAACCTGACACCTTCCAAGAGATTTTTTCACACATCGATACCATTTATGAAATCAAAAACAATTTCATTTATTTGATTGTTGCGAATGATTTTATCAAACGTCGCGTGGAAATGCTTTATTTAAAAAAAATGAACCGGATGTTGGAATCCAAAGTCCAAGATAAACACGAGTTTCGCTTGATTACAGAAGCCCAAGTGAGTGAAAAAATTAAATCACAATCCGATTACGAAGAATCCGCCGATGAATACACGTCGACTCAATCAAATTTAATCCCTGGATACACTTTTGATAATTTCGTCATTGGAAATTCCAACCGCTTATCGTATACGAGTGCCATTAAAGTGGCCGATCAGCCTGGTATTGTCGCTAACCCACTCTATATATTTGGCGATGTTGGCCTCGGAAAAACACACTTGATGCATGCGATTGGTAACTACATTAAAGAGGGCAACATTCATGCCAATGTGCTCTATATCAAAGCCGATCAATTTGTGGAAGATTACGTCAAGCATGCAAACCGTAAAAAATATGCTGAATTTGCGAATTTATATAAAGATATAGACGTCTTACTGGTTGATGACATTCAATTTTTAGCGAAAAAAGAAAAATCCCAGGAAGAATTTTTTAAACTGTTTGAGAAACTCTACCAGCAACAAAAACAAATCGTCATTTCATCCGACCGAAAAGCATCGGATTTACGCGATATTATGGCCCGCCTCACGTCACGCTTTGCATGGGGTGTCAACGTCGATATTAACCGACCTGATCTCGAACACCGCATTAAGATTTTAGAAAAGAAATTGAACGCCGAAACGAGTGAACGTGACCTCATTCCCAAAAAGGTTTTGGAATACATTGCCTCGGTCTTTGACAATAACGTACGAGAACTCGAAGGCGCCTTAAAACGCGTGTTGTTCTACTGTACAGCATTCGATTATGAATTCAGTATTCGAAACGCTGAAATCGCTCTGGAAAACCTCGTCAAACCTAAAGCAACGAGCCGTGATTTTATGAAAGAAAAAATCACCAATGTAATGAGCGTCACAGCGGATTATTTTAAAATCTCTGTGAGCGACTTGGTGAGTAAAAAGAGGACGCGTAATTACTTATATCCGAGACAAATATCCATGTACTTAATTAAGCATCTTTACGACATTCCATACAAACGCATTGGCGAATACTTTACCAACCGGGATCACTCCACTGTGATGCATTCAGTGGAGAAAATATACAACGATTTACACCTTGACCCAAACATCAAAGTGGATGTGGAAAAGTTGTCGATTAAATGTGGAGAAAGTGATTAAATCAAACCTCGTTTTTTCGCCCCACTATGGTATAATTATAGGGAGAAAAAATGGTTATCCACATTTCCACATGACCTAACAATAATAATACTTAAAATAAGTAATTAATAAGGGGTGACTCTATGCGGTTTCAAATGAACAAAGATAAACTCTTGTATCATCTCGTCATCGTTCAAAAAGCACTGTCGAATAAAACTCCCAATCCAGCGTTAACAGGAATTAAGTTAGAAGCCTTTAAAGATCATTTACAAATGACCACAAGCAACGGAGAAGTGTCCATTCATAAAGTGGTTAGAGATCCATCGCTCTCTGTGGAGCAAGAAGGGTCTGCGTTAATTCCCGGACGTTACTTTGTGGAAATTATTCGCAAACTCGACGGCCAAAATGTATTGTTGTCAGCGCTTGAAGATAACTTACTTAAAATCGAAGCTGATCACTCCGACATTACGCTTAATTTACTCGACTTAGAAGACTACCCACATTTACTGTTTAAAGAGAGTGCGGAAGTCATTAAAGTAAATGTTCGTGTCTTTAAGTCATTGATTCGCCAGACCGCATTTGCTGCCTCATCGGTCGAAAATCGCCCCATTTTAACCGGTGTGTACATTCAACTTAATGGCAACCAACTTACCGCGGTCGCGACGGACAGTTACCGGCTTGCTAAAAAATCGATTGAACTCGATCAATCGTACGGCAAAACAGATGTCATCATTCCGTCTAAGTCGTTGGAAGAGTTAGTGCGCATTTTAGAAGACAATCAAAAAGACGTGGAATTACACTTCAGCCCGTCCAATGTGCTCTTCAAATATGACGGCACCGTGTTCTTGTCACGCTTATTAGAGGGCAACTACCCAGAAACTTCGAAATTAATCCCAGGAGAATTCCCAACAGAAGTCGTCTTTAGCAAAGAACAATTGTTAGTTGCCATTGAACGCGCCAGCTTACTTTCCATTCGAGATGGCCAAAATGCCATCGTCAAATGTGAGATTCGCGACGACGATGTCGTTGAAATATCATCCTCATCGCCTGAAATTGGGCGTGTGTTGGAAGAACTCAATCCTGTTGAGGGTGTGAAAGGGAACGGACTTAAAATTGCCTTCAGCTCGAAATTTTTAATGGATGCCTTAAAAAGCTTCAATTCCTCAGAAATTAAAGTGGGATTTACTGGAGAAATTCGACCGTTCGTAATGACCGGCGAATACGATCCGGATTCCTTGCAATTAATACTCCCTGTAAAAACCGATTAAAGACCTTCATTAAGGTCTTTTTTTTTGCCCTAAGATAATTGTTTTTTAAGGGGTTCTAAGGTATAATATGACGTATATATAATATATGAAAGAGACCCCATGACATCCATAACAATCCATACCGAATATATTACCCTAGGCCAATTTTTAAAATTCGTTAATTTAGCCTCTGGCGGCGGCGATGTCAAAGCTCTACTGGCAACCGCTCAAATTTTTGTAAACGATGAAGTGGAACATCGACGCGGTCGAAAGTGTCGCCCGGGTGATCGCATCCGAGTGAACGATGAAGCATGGTGCATTCAACCATGTCCATAACGACACTTTCTTTAAAGTACATGCGCGTCTATGAGGCGACTTCTTTTTCTTTTCACCCCCGCCTCAACGTGTTAACTGGCGATAATGCGCAAGGGAAGACGACGGTGCTGGAAAGTATCTATTATTTGTCGTATACCCGGTCGCATCGTACCTCATCGGATAAAGAAATCATCCGAACCGATCACGCCTTCGCCAAAATTTCTGCGAACACGGCCGATACACTGTATGAACTCGTCGTCAGTCCACACGGCAAAACCGTCAAAGTAAACGGAGCTCCAGTGGAGAAACTCAGTGCCTTTGTTGGGGACTTAAGCGTCGTCATGTTCGCTCCTGAAGATTTGGATTTAATTAAAGGTCCACCGAAGGGTCGGCGGCAATTCATGAATATGCAAGGCACCCACCAAAACCGGGGCCTAATGGGGGAGCTGTCCCGCTACCAAACGTTGTTGAAAGACCGCAATCACCGGATTAAACAAGTCAGCACCTTAGAAGCGTTACAAAATGACGGCTTATTTCAAGTTTTGACGCAGCGTCTTGCATCTTCCGCAGAAACCATCATGATGCAGCGAAAAGCGTTTCTCACAGCACTCAGTACGCGACTCACACCAATTTATCAAGCGATTGCGCAAGATGGGTTAGTGCCAGTGATTCAATACGTTCCTTCCATGGCCTTTTATGATCACGCCACGCAACTGCGCAATATGATTCCACGTGATTTTCAAACGAAAACGACCAACTTAGGCATCCATCGAGACGATTTCCTGATTAACCATCTCACGGAAGATTTCAAACTTCACGCCTCACAAGGGCAAATTCGCTCCTTAGCCATCGCTTTAAAGTTAGCGTTGGTGGATTGGATGCGCGACGTCAAAGGCGTCACACCGATGGTGTTGCTCGATGATGTATTCTCGGAACTCGACGTTCATAGGCAAAATGCGCTTCTTAAGCATTTAGATGAACGAACCCAAGTATTCATCACCACCACTGACTTAAATCTCATCAAACGCGAAAATTTAAAGAATTACAGTCATTTCACCATCAATCAAGGAAAGGTACAGGTAGATCACTATGAATAATCCGAATACGTATACCTCCGATAACATCCAAATTTTAGAAGGACTCGAGGCTGTAAAAAAACGGCCCGGGATGTACATTGGGTCAACGGGACCGCGCGGCCTTCACCATCTGGTCTGGGAAATTGTCGATAATGGTGTCGATGAAGCGTTGGCGGGTCATGCCACGTACATTACGCTGGAAATTTTGGAAGATAATTCCATTCGCGTGCGAGATGATGGTCGGGGAATCCCCGTTGACATTCATCCAAAAACTGGAAAACCTGCGGTTGAAACCATCCTTACCACGCTCCATGCGGGAGGTAAGTTCGATAACAAATCATACAAAGTATCCGGCGGTTTGCACGGCGTTGGGGCCAGTGTGGTCAACGCCTTATCGTCGCATTTTGATGTGGAAATTCATCGAGATGGCGTGAAATATACGCAACTCTATGAAAAAGGCTTTGCGACGACTGAAGTCATTGAACAAGGTCCAACCGATCAAAAAGGGACGTTAATTACCTTTAAACCAGACCCTGATATTTTCCAAGAATCGCAAGTCTATGATTTTGAACAACTGCGATTACGGATGCAACAAATGGCCTTTTTAAATCGGGGCATTCAATTTACGATTAGTGATCACCGGAAAAACGAGCAAGACCCCATTCACTATAAATATGACGGGGGCATTCAAGAGTATGTGGCGTATTTGAATAAAAACAAAGAAGTCTTGCACCCAAGTGTGATTTATTGCGAAGGTGAAACCGACGACATTATCGCCGAAATTGCCTTGCAGTATAACAATGGGTTTAACGCCAACATATTTCCCTTCACGAACAACATCCATAACCCAGAAGGGGGAACTCACGACGAAGGATTTAGAATGACCCTCACCCGGGTACTGAACAATTACGGCAAAGCCCATAACTTATTTAAAAAAGACGAAACATTTGTCGGTGAAGATACGCGTGAAGGGCTCACAGCCATCATTTCAGTCAAACACCCTGATCCACAATTTGAAGGACAAACCAAAGGAAAATTAGGCTCGACGGAAGTCCGTAAAATTGTCGGAGGCATTTTAGCCGAAGGACTCGAACGATTCCTCTTAGAAAATCCGCAAGATGCGAAAATCATCATTGAAAAAGCTCTCTTAGCCTCACGGGCTCGCTTAGCCGCCAAAAAGGCCCGCGAAGCAACGCGCCGGAAAAGTCCACTCGATGGCTTAGGGTTTGCCTCAAAACTGGCCGATTGCCGAGAAAAAGACCCCGTTAAATCTGAACTTTATATTGTGGAAGGGGACTCCGCCGGTGGATCTGCTAAACAAGGTCGAGATTCAGGGTTTCAAGCAATTTTACCTCTGCGCGGAAAAGTCTTGAATGTGGAAAAAGCGCGCCTCGATAAAATTTTGGGTAATAAAGAAATTTTATCGATGATTCAAGCGTTTGGCACAGGCATTGGTGAAGAATTCAATCCCGATGCAGTCCGCTACCATAAAATCGTTATCATGACCGATGCCGACGTTGACGGTGCGCACATTCGCACACTGCTTATGACGTTCTTATTTAGACATATGCGACCACTCATCGAACGAGGCTATGTCTACATCGCTCAACCCCCTTTATATAAAGTGCAACAAGGGAAAAAAATCGCCTATACATTCTCTGATGAAGAGCTTGAAGAAGCGCTTAAAGACTTTGGTCAAAGACCTTCCATTCAGCGGTATAAAGGGCTTGGTGAAATGAACCCTGAGCAGCTGTGGGAAACGACCATGGACCCTGATCACCGGACGTTATTGAAAGTCAATTTAGATGACGCCATGGAAGCCGATCAAGTGTTCACAATGTTAATGGGGGATGAAGTGGCCCCACGTAAATCATTCATTCAAGACAACGCCGATCGCGTTGTGAACTTAGACATATAGGAGGCCAATGATGCAAGACGATTTAAATAAACGCGATAAAATGGCGGACATTAATATTAGCGACGAGATGCGGACATCGTTTCTCTCGTATGCCATGAGTGTCATCGTATCACGGGCATTACCTGACGTTAGAGACGGCTTAAAACCAGTCCATCGCCGCATTTTATACGGCATGGAAGAACTCGGGGTCCAACCGGAAAAATCGTACAAGAAAAGCGCCCGGATTGTGGGCGATGTCATGGGAAAATATCACCCCCACGGTGACTCAGCCATTTACGATGCGATGGTTCGCTTGGCGCAGCCCTTTTCGTCCCGCTATCCGCTGGTGAATGGGCACGGAAACTTCGGATCCATCGATGGAGACGGAGCGGCGGCCATGCGGTATACGGAAGCTAAAATGGCGAAGATTGCCGCTGAAATGCTCGCCGATATTAAGAAAAATACCATTGATTATCAAGACAACTACGACGGGTCTGAAAGTGAACCGGTCGTTTTACCATCGAAATTTCCTAACTTGCTAGTCAACGGAGCGACTGGGATTGCCGTTGGGATGGCAACCAACATCCCGCCGCACAACTTAAATGAAGTCGTCGATGGGTTACTTTTATTGTTGGAAAACCCAGATGCAACGCTCGATGAGATTATGGAAAAAATTCCCGGACCTGATTTTCCAACCGGAGGAATTTTAATTGGTAAAACGGGGCTTCGAGAAGCCTATGAAAATGGCAATGGGTCGATCAAAATTCGTTCAAAAGCGACCATTAGTGAAACAAAAACTGGGAAACAGATGATTACGGTCACAGAAATTCCCTATCAAGTGAATAAAACCCGTTTGCTCGAGCGAATTGCCGAGTTGGCCAAAGAAAAACGCTTAGAAGGCATCACCGATTTACGCGATGAATCGAACCGCAATGGCATCAAAATCATCATTGAGTTACGCAAAGATGTCAGCGCTGAAGTGACGCTTAATAACTTGTATAAATATACGCCATTGCAGACTTCATATGGCATCAACATGCTCGCCTTGGTCGACAATAAACCCGTCGTCTTAGGCATAAAGCAAGCACTCAGCCATTATTTGGACCATCAATTCGAGGTATTGGTCCGTAAAACGGCCTATGATTTAAAGAAAGCGGAAGAACGTAAACACATTTTAGACGGACTCATTATTGCGTTGAATAACATCGATGCCATCATCGACATTATTCGCAGCGCTTACGACGACGCCGAAGAAAAAATCAAAACCCAATTTAAATTATCGGCCGAACAAACAAAAGCCATCTTGGAAATGCGCTTACGACGCTTAAGTGGCTTAGAACGTGAAAAAATTGAATCAGAATTAAATGACCTCGCACTGTCTATCGACGAGTATCAGGCCATTTTAACCGACACAGACAAACAAAAAGAAGTTATTCAAGACGAATTAAGAGAATTACAAAAAACCTTTGGTGACGATCGCCGGACAGAGATTTCTTTGGCCATCGATTTAGACATTGAAGACGAAGATTTAATTCCTGTGGAAGATGTGATGATCGTCATTACGCAAGCGGGATACACGAAACGGATGCCCGTTGATTTAGCGCGCACGCAAAACCGCGGAGGCGTGGGTGTCACAGGCTTAAAAACCAATGATGATGACGTCTTAGAACACATCATCATGACCTCAACGCATGATTATTTACTCTTTTTCACCAACAAAGGCCGCGTCTATAAACTAAAAGGCTATAAGATTCCGAGTTATGGACGTAATTCAAAAGGGCTTCCCCTCGTCAACATCTTGAACTTTGAAGAAGGAGAAACCTTACAGTCAGTCTCTACCATTGATGACTTTGATAACGAAGAATTCCTCTTCTTCGTGACGAAAAAAGGCCGGGTCAAACGAACCGCCATTAACGCGTACCGAAACATTCGAACGAGTGGGATTCGGGCGATTGAACTCAAAGAAGATGATGAATTACTCGCCGTACGTCATACCACGGGCGATCAAGATTTAATTTTAGGTGCGTCCAACGGGAAAGCCATTCGCTTTAGTGAAACGGATGTCCGCGTCATGGGACGAACGGCTTCAGGCGTTTTAGGTATGCGGTTAAATCCAGATGATGAAGTCATCGGAGCGGCCCAAATTGTCGATGAATCGCAAACCATTTTAGTCGTCTCACAAAAAGGCTATGGCAAACGCTCAAGAGCCGAACTCTACCGCCAGCAAAAACGCGGGGGACGTGGCGTCAAAACACTGCAAGTCACCGACAAAAACGGGCCCCTCGTTAAGCTGAGAAGCGTCAACAACGACGATGACCTCGTATTAGTCTCGGGCAAAGGCATGATGATTCGCATTCCCATCGTCCAAATTTCTGAATCTGGGCGAGCCACGCAAGGCGTTCGCTTGATGCGGATGCAAAAAAATCAACAGATCGTCAATATTGCCATTGTCAAACACGAAGAAGAAATAGAACAGACACTCTTAGAAGACACTGAACCACTGACTGTCAGTGAGTCGAAAACCTCCGAAAAAGGCCAAGACGTTAAAGAGGCAGAATCACATGATCCAGAAAGTTTACTCGATCTACTCAACGACGAGTAATTGCAGGAATCTTAGCACCATGCTATACTACAAAAAATGTGAGATTAACGCTTTATGAAGAGATTTATTAGAGACCTAAGGCTTGGTGAAACTTAGGAAATCTCAACGAGCTTTCCACCTCACAAAATGACCGGATCGGATCCGTTATCAACGATGAAAGTGAACGTTTTAAACGTTAATCAGGGTGGCAACACGGGTACACTCGTCCCTATCATAGGGGACGAGTGTTTGTTATTTAAGGAGGCGTTCAAATGTTAGATTTGAAAATGATTCGTGAGTCAAAAGCAGCGGTTATCAAACGCTTAAATAGTCGGGGTGAAGACGTCACCGCGGCCATTGAATCGCTGCTGGCAACCGATGACACACGGCGTCGTGTGCTCACAGAATTAGAGGAATTAAAAGCAACCCGCAATCAAGCGTCCAAAAAAATTGGCGATGCCAAGCGTCATGGCGAGGATGTCAGTGCCTTATTGGCGGAAGTAGAAACCTTTAAATCACGCATTCAAGAGCTAGAAAAACAAGCCAATGATGCCAGTGAAAGCCTCCACGATCAACTTCTTAGAATTCCCAATTTACCCCATGAGGCATGCCCCATTGGGGCCGATGAAACGGCCAATGTCGTGCTTCGCCGCGAAGGATACCCGCCGACGTTTGACTTTACACCGAAAGCACATTGGGATCTTGCGGCGGAGAAAAATCTTTTAGATTTTGAGCGAGCTGCAAAAATTAGCGCCTCACGGTTTGTCGTCTATAAAGGCGATGGTGCGCGCTTAGAACGTGCCTTGATTCAATTCATGATGGACACGCACAGTGCGCGTGGCTATGAAGAACTGATGTTGCCGTATTTAGTGAATGCCGCGAGCATGACGGCGACCGGACAATTTCCTAAGTTTAAAAATGACGCCTTTGCTGTCAATGATGAGCGAGGCTTATACCTCAATCCAACGGCGGAAGTGCCAGGCATCAATTTATACCGTGATGAAATCATCCCACTGGCCGATTTACCACTAAAATACACCGCCTTTACTACGGCATTCCGCCAGGAAGCTGGGAGTGCAGGCCGTGATACGCGGGGCATCATACGCCAACACCAATTTAATAAAGTGGAACTCATTAAGTTTACCCATCCGGATACATCTTACCAAGAGCTCGATGAGATGTTAGCATCCAGTGAATCGATATTAAAAGCGCTAAAACTGCCGTATCAAGTGATCGAGTTATGTACGGGAGATTTAGGCTTCTCAATGCGTAAAACCTATGACATTGAGGTCTATTTACCCGCGTACGAGACGTACCGTGAAGTCGGATCAATATCGAACGCCGAAGATTACCAAGCTCGCCGCGGCAATATTCGTTTTAAAGCCGATAAGCAGGCGAAGCCAGAATTTGTCCATACGTTAAATGGCTCCGGCTTAGCGGTGGGAAGAACCTGGATTGCGGTGGTTGAAAATTACCAAAATGCAGACGGCACTATTACCGTGCCTGACGTCTTAGTCCCCTACATGAAAAAGACAGAATTTTAAAAAAAACGAGAGCTTAGCTCTCGTTTTTAAGATGTTGAATAATATCGGATTGAATGGCTTCGTATGTATCTTTAGAAATGTTGGGAGTCGCTTTTTCCAGACCAATGTGAATGCCATCATCGGGGTAGCGGGGCAATAAGTGAAAGTGCAGATGGAACACACTTTGCAAGGGTTGATCGTTGTTGTTAATGAGGTTTAATCCAATCGGGTTAAACGCGTCTTTAATCGCAGAGGCCACGTTGGGCAACGCTTTAAACACCCCTTCCGCCACATCCGGACGCATCGCATAAATATTTGGCACGTGGGTTTTTGGAATAACCAACGTATGCCCTTTTGTGACTTGTGAAATGTCTAAGAATGCAAGCACACTAGCATCTTCATAAATGGTATAGGCCGGAATCTCTCCCGCCACAATTTTACAAAATATACACATCGTCTAAGCCTCCATTTTTGCGGCAACATAAGTGACGATATCTTCCATTGAGTCAAAGACAGCGTGCGGGTTGAAAGTCTGTAAGAAGGCTTTGCCCTTGATGCTCCATGCCACTCCAGCCCCTTCAATGCCGGCATTTAAGCCTGCTTGAATATCGCCCGGGTTGTCGCCGATCATAATCGCCCAATCGGCACCGCCCAATCGCTTTAATGCGACGTTGACCGCTTCTTGATTTGGTTTTGGCTCTGTCACATCATCCAATGCGACGAACGCATCAAAAAATGTATCGAGCTGATAATGCGTAAAGCTTCGCCATGCCGCGACTTTGTATTTAGACGTCACAATACTTAACTTTGCGCCGAGTTGTTTGAGTGCCACCAGTCCGGCAATGACTCCTGGGTATAAATGATGATGGTGGGCCTCGTTTTCTACGTAATGTGCCCGGTAAGTTTCGATCATTGGGTTAATTTGATCCGCCGCCACGTACTCTTTAAAGACCATTTCTAATGTTGGTCCAATAAAGGTTAATACAGTCTCACGGCTTAACGTTAAATCAGGTCGAAATACTTTAAAAGCATGCACGTAGCTTTCAATGATGATTTCGTTTGAATCAATTAACGTGCCATCTAAATCAAATAATACTGCAATGTCTTTGGCCATTTTTCACCTCGGATTCATTTTACCAAAGAATCACGGTGGACGTTGAAAAATGACCTAAAACCGATATAATAATGACGAATAGAGGTGACTCAATTGGCACATATTTTAGATGAATTAAAAGCAAAAATTCAGGGAAAAAACATTCGCATTGTATTTCCTGAAGGCAACGATCCACGAATTATTGAGGCGGTCAACCGGCTGGCTGAAGAAGCACTCATCCAGCCAATTGTGGTAGGCCCAGTATCGGCAACACTGCATGCAGACGTCACAGTGTTAGACCCCGCTGATTATGCGGAAAAAGACGCCATGTACGATGCATTTATGGAACGCAGACCCGGTAAACACACGAAAGAAGACGCTCAGGCATTATTGGCTGAAGAGACGTATTTTGGCACGATGTTGGTGTATCAAGGAAAAGCCGATGGCTTAGTGAGTGGTGCGGCGCATTCGACGGGAGATACCGTCCGACCCGCCTTACAAATTATTAAAACGAAACCCGGTATTAAACGCGCTTTTGGGTATTTTTTAATGTTGCGGGGAGACGAAAAATATTTAATGGCTGACTGCGCGATCAACCCCAATCCGTCTGCCGAAGAATTGGCTCAATTTGCCGTAGAATCAGGAAAAATTGCCCCGTTGTTTAATATCAATCCAAAAATTGGCTTACTGTCTTTCTCGACCAATGGGTCAGGTGTGACAGAGGAATCATTGAAAGTCAAAAAAGCCACACACATCGCCCAAGCTGACCAACCTGACATGGCAATTGACGGTGAACTTCAATTTGACGCGGCATTTGTCCCATCTGTGGCGCAAAAGAAATACCCAGATTCAAGGGTCGCTGGACAGGTAAACGTATTTGTTTTCCCTACGCTTGATGCCGGGAATATAGGGTACAAAATTGCTCAGCGATTGGGTCAATTTGAAGCCATCGGCCCTATTTTAGCGGGACTCAATCAACCCGTGAATGATTTATCACGAGGGTGTGACGCAGATGACGCGTATCACTTAGCAATTATTACAGCGGCACAAACCATCAAATAAAGGCTCAACAGAGCCTTTTTTTAAAGAGGGACGGGATGCAAAAACACTGCAATATTATCTTTAATCCAAACAGCGGACGTGGCACTTTTAAAAATGAATTAGGAAAAGTTACTAAAACTCTTACATCACTTGGTTACACGTGGAACATCTACCCCACCGAACACCCAAAACACGCGACAGAATTGATGCAAGAGCATGGTAATTCTGACATGGTTTTAGTGAGCGGAGGAGACGGCACCATGCATGAAGTATTGCAGGCCGTTGAATCTTTACCAGATATTCCTGTCGTTGCCTATATTCCAAGTGGAACCGCCAACGATTTTGGAAAAACACTCGGGCTGTCTAAACGGATTGTGAGTAATCTTCAACTACTCAAACAGCCGGTTGTCAAACATAAAGATATCGTACGCAGTTCTTTTGGCATGTTTAATTACATCGCGGCGATTGGCAATTATGTTGACATCAGCTATAAAACGACTAAACGAATGAAAAAGATTTGGGGGTTTTTAGCGTACGTTTTCTTCGGCATTAAAGCGTTCTTCACGGCGCCTCGCATTCAAGCGACGATTCAGACTGATGATGAAAGCTGGAGTGGCGCGTTTTCATTAATTTTAGTCGTTAATAGTGAGTCGGTGGGTGGGTTCAAAATTTTGCCTGATGCAAAATTAGATGATCATTATTTAGAAGTGATTACACTTCCCTATGTTCCGATATTTAATAATGTGTATTTTGCATCGTTTTTTCTCTTTAAAAAACTAAATTTACCTGGCATTAAGCGTGTAAAAACCCGCAAAGTATCGGTTGAAACAACGCATGATCGCGCGTGGAGCTTAGACGGAGAAGTGGCACAGTCTGGCGCCTTTGAAGCAAGTGTGTATGAGACCCAAGTCCCCTTTGTCGTCAATCCTAAAAAAGTGTATTTATTTGATGCATAAACCTAATTTGTATATTGTGGAAGGCCAGCACGATTTAGCAAAACTTAAAAGCGTGGATTCCTCACTGTCTGTATTTGTCACGCACGGCATGCACTTTTCCAATGAAACAATCGAGCAATTGAAGACGCTTGCAGCATCTCATACGTTGATTTTACTGTTAGACCCAGACGGGGCTGGCGCTCGCATTGAAGCGCGAATCCGTCAGACGCTCCCAAATATATCAGCCATTTATGTGGCCAAGTCCGATGCGCAACGAGATGATGGTAAGATTGGCATCGAACATATGACAAATGATGCGTTAAAAAAGGCATTAGAGCAGGGTGCGCACCCACATGTTTCACGTGGAACATGGACATTGGACAAATTATTTGATTACGGCCTTGTGGGTGTTTCAAAGGCACGTATTAACCGCCAATTGATTGCAGAAAAGGTTGCCGTTCCGTATACAAATGCGAAACAGTTTGTGACAATATTGAACCGATTTGGAATCACAGACACTCAAGTAAAAGAAGGTTTATGTGATGCATAAAGCGCAAAAAAAGTGGGGGCAAAATTTTCTTCATGATACGTCAATCATTCAAGCAATCATTGACGCTGTGCCGACCATTGATTCGGGGCTTTATTTAGAGATAGGTCCAGGCAAAGGCGCACTCACAAATCTGTTGGCTGAGAGAGACGCCCCATTGCTCGCCTATGAAATCGATCCAGCATTATTTCGATCGTTGGATGCTCAGTTTAAAAATCACGACTCTGTGCATCTCACCCGGGGAGATTTTTTATCACGGGATGTCGATGCAGACATCGAAGCAATTGGGGCCTCAAATGCGCCCGTTCATGTGGTGGCGAATTTGCCGTATTACATTACCACACCGATCATCCGTCGCTGTTTAGCACTCACACACATTCAAACACTCACCATTATGGTTCAAGATGAAGTGGCCAAACGGCTTGCTGCAGTGCCAGGGACGAAAGACTACGGGGCGCTCACAGTTTTGACGCAGTATTATGCGACAATCGACTATTTGTTTACCGTCCCTCCCCACGTGTTTAACCCAGCCCCTAAAGTGAACTCAGCAGTCATCCAACTTACCATTAAAGAAGAGCGACTGTTAGATTCATCCCTAGAGGCGCGTTTTGAAGCATTTATTCATCAATGTTTTGGCCAAAAACGAAAAACGTTAGTCAATAACTTGTTGCCTTATTATGACCAAGCCAAACCTTTGTTAGTGGCATATTTTTTAGAAAATGACCTTAATCCGCAGAGTCGTGCGGAAGCTTTACATTTGAATCATTTGATAAAAATTTTTCAAAAGTTTGACTCTCTCGAACACGCCTAGAACGGTTATGTCGCATACGTATGCGGTGTAAACAATTTTAAAAAGTTTGATAACGCTAGGGGCCTATGATATAATGCAAGCGTATTCATACAACTAAGTCATTTCCGTGGGGTGGTCAATAATGGAAATTACGGATGTGCGCGTCAAAAAGTTTAATGGAGAAAATCGCTTAAAAGCGATTGCTGCCATTACGATTGATGATTGCTTCGTGGTCCATGAGTTGCGCGTCATAGATGGTAAGGAAGGGCTCTTTGTTGCGATGCCAAGTCGCAAAATGCCAAACGGCGAATTCAAAGATGTGGCTCATCCAATCAATCAAGAAACACGAAATATGATTGAAACCATCGTGATTGAAGCGTACGAGAGCATTGAAGATGAACTGATTGAAGAATAAGATATCACTGTTTAATGCAACTTTGTGCTGAAGTTGCATTTTATTTTGAGCAAATTTAGTTATAATGAAATTAGTGAATAATAAGGAGTCTAAATGGCAACTTTTAATGGCGAAAAAGTAAAGTTATTCAGTCTTAATGCCAATCGGCCGTTAGCTGAAAAAATATCCGAATATACACAGATTCCTCTGAGCGACTTAGAAGTTAAGAAGTTCGCCGATGGTGAAATTACCATTAACATTGCTGAGACTGTTCGAGGCCATCATGTATTTGTCGTTCAACCAACGCAAACCCCGGTTAATGAGCATATCATGGAACTATTAATCTTGATGGATGCCTTGAAACGCGCTAGTGCGCGAACCATTAACGTAGTGATGCCTTACTATGGGTATTCCCGACAAGATCGAAAAGCTAAATCCAGACAACCCATCAGCGCGAAATTGATCGCCGATTTATTAACCGTTGCAGGAGCGACTCGAATTATTTCAATGGACCTCCATGCGGCTCAGATTCAAGGGTTTTACAACATTCCCATCGATAACTTTAAAGCGATGCCAATTTTAGCGAATTATTTCGAAGAACGATTAGCTGGAGAAGACTTAGTCATCGTCTCACCAGATCACGGCGGAGCCGGACGAGCCCGCGAACTTGGGAATGCTCTGCACGCTCCCATCGCCATCATCGATAAAAGACGACCGCGTGATAATGAAGCGGAAGTCATGAACATCATCGGTGATGTCAAAGGACGCTGTGCCATCATCATCGACGACATTATAGATACAGCAGGAACGGTGACGGCTGCTTCAAACGCCATTAAAGATGCTGGCGCAAAAGATGTTTATGCTGCCTGTACACACCCCGTACTTTCAGGGTCGGCAAGCGAACGGATTGAAAAAAGTGCCATCAGTGAGCTAATTTGCACCAATACGATTCATTTACAAGATGATCAACGCACGAAAAAAATTAAACAATTATCTGTGTCAAGTTTACTTGGCCAAGGAATATTAAACGTCATCAATAACGAATCATTAAGTGTATTATTCGAACGACAAGATTAACACGTTGAATGGATAAGTAAAAAAGGCTCGATTGATTAGCGACTTTGGAAACGGTGAAAGCCAAAGCAGTCTTCTTTTTGAAAAACCCCACGAGTGATGAAAGAATTCAGTAAAATCATCCGCCGCTCTGCGTTATAGAGATGAGTGATAAACCAAGGTGGTACCGCGTGTAAACGCCCTTAGCTTTTTTAAGGGCGTTTTATTTTGGAGGCAAACATATGGATTTAAGTCAATTGTTTCAAAGCTATGAAACTCAAGCAGATCAACCGGTGATACTGGAAGGTTGGGTGAGAAATCACCGCGACCAGAAATCCTTTGGGTTTTTAATGGTCTCAGACGGTACAGATTTTCGAGTCGTCCAAGTCGTCTACGACGAGGCACTTCCTCGTTTTGACCAACTGAAAAAAATAAAGATTGGGGCCGCTGTATCGGTGGAAGGAACGGTTGTTTTAACACCAGACCTCAAACAACCGTTTGAAATCAAAGCGACGTCAATCACCGAAGTTGGACCGTCGTTAGAAGATTATCCGATTCAACCCAAACGACATACGAGAGAATTTTTACGGACACATCCCCATTTGCGCTTAAGAACCAATTTAATGACAGCCGTTTTTCGAGTCCGTAGCATTTTACACCATGCCGTCCATCGCTTTTTTGAAGCGGAAGGATTCATTCATCTGGCGGCTCCCATCATCACTAGCAGTGATGCTGAAGGGGCTGGGGAAATGTTTAAAGTGACAACCCTTGATTTAGAAAGTGTGTCTCAAGGGAAAAAAGCGGTTGATTATGCGGAAGATTTCTTCGCAAAGCCAACCCATTTAACTGTATCTGGACAGCTGCAAGCCGAAGTATTTGCCCAAACATTTAAAAAAGCCTATACCTTCGGCCCCACCTTTCGGGCAGAAAACTCCAATACGAAAACGCATGCGTCAGAATTTTGGATGATTGAACCAGAAATGGCTTTCACCGATTTAGCTGGGGCGATGGATAACGCAACCAAATTCGTCAAATATTTGATTGAACAAGTGCTCGAAAAAGCACCTGAAGAAATGGCCTTTTTTAACCAATTTGTGGAAAAAGGGTTGATTGATAAACTAAATAAAGTGAAAGATACTCCGTTTGCTGTGTTGACACATGCAGAGGCTATCGAACGCTTAAACGCCTCAGATTATTCCTTTGAACACGCGCCGAGTGCGGATGAAGATTTATATACAGAGCACGAAAAAGCACTGGTCGAAATCATGCAAGGGCCTGTCTATGTGACGGCGTGGCCCAAAGATATTAAAGCCTTTTACATGCGTTTAAATGACGACCAAAAAACAGTCGCTGCTATGGATTTACTCGTCCCTGGATCCGGTGAATTAATCGGTGGATCGCAACGGGAAGAACGGGTGGACCAGTTAGAAAGCCGGATGCGTGACTTTAAGATTAATCCGCGCGACATGGAGTGGTATTTAGACTTAAGACGGTACGGCACAACGCCGCATGCGGGATACGGACTTGGGTTTGACCGCATGTTGATGTACGTCACGGGTGTTGAAAACATTCGTGATGTCATCCCCTTTCCTAGAACCCCTAAAAACTGTCAACTCTAAGGACGGACATGACCCCACGTAAAACACTGTTTCAACTGACTTGGCCCACGTACATTGAATTTTCCTTTTTGATGTTCATGATGGTCGCGGACACTTTGATGCTCTCGCAGTATTCAGATGCGTCCGTGGCAGCGGTTGGGAACGCTAACCGAATTATTTTCTTACTGACTGTCATCGTCAATATTGTCGCCATTGGCGTCGGTGTTGTAGTCAGCCAATACATCGGTGCAAACCGAGATAAAGATTCTCATAAAGCTCTTCAAGCTGGCCTTTATGGGGCCTTTTTCATGGCTTTTTTATTATTGGTTAGTTTACAAATATTTGCCCCAAGTTTATTAGGGCTTGTGAATACGCCGGAGGCAATTTACGAAGAAGCGCTCACCTATTTACGGATTGTCGGACTTGGGCTCGTGTTTGTGGCACTGTCACAAACAACAGGCGCCGGATTTCGGTCATTCGGCTATCCCAAACGTGTCATGGTGGCGGGAGCGAGCGCAAATCTATTGAACATTGGCCTGAATGCACTGCTTATATTTGGGGTCTGGGGCGCCCCTGAACTCGGTGTAATGGGTGCTGCCATTGCGACCTTAACTGCTCGGTTTTTTAACGCAGGGATTTTGTTAATGAGTTTGATTTATGAGAAGATTATAGATATCACCGTGTCCATTAAACGGCTTGTTAAATATTTAAAAGAAGTCGTCACGATTGGGTTTCCCAGCGCCCTTGAACAATTCATTTATCAATTGAGTGAGTTTGTCATCTTGATTATGGTAAATACCATTGGTACTTTGGCGGTAACCACACAAATTTATGTGTTTAACCTCTCACTTCCCGTACTCATTTTCGCCATCTCACTCGCCCAAGGCAATCAAGTGATGGTCGGCTGGCACATCGGCGCTTTAGAGGATGGAAAAGCCTATCGCCGGACCATTCGAACGATGATCATTGGGCTATTAAGTGTCTTGGGTATTACCTTACTTGTCTATTTTAACGCCCGACCGTTGCTGTCTATTTTTACCGACTAATCCAGACATTATTGCGACCGGTCAGCGCGTCTTACTCGTCTTCATCTTTTTAGAGATGGGGCGGCTTTCAAACATTGTGGTCATTCAAGCCTTAAGAGCAACCGGCGACGTGAAGTATCCAGTTGTCGCAGCCATTTTTTCGATGGGACTGATTAAAATTCCGGTCGCTTACATCCTTGTATTTATCTTTGATATCGGACTTTTAGGGATATTCATCGCCATTGCTGCGGATGAAATCGTCCGCGGAGCTTTGGTCTTTTACAGGTGGTTTAAACAGCCATGGCGAGACAAGGAGCGTGTCATTTCATGAAACGAATCGGCCATTACGTGAAACGATTTAGTGTCTTATTTCTCGTCACTTTTTTCATTATGGCACTGGCTTTTTGGCAATGGACATCGGGAGAGTTTCTCACGGCTTTTGTCTTAATGTGGGGGATTCCGATCAGCCGTATATTTATGCTTGGGAGTTTAAGGAATCGGCTGATTAACGGACTATCATTTATTGTTTTGTACGTCTATCTCATTTTAGGTGTGCGATTTGGATTATGGGATGAAGCGAGTTATTTATTGATGGCGACGCCGTATATTTCCTTGGCCATCAAACCAAATCGGTCACGGATTAAATACCTCACAGTGGCATTGACGACAGTCTATTTAATCGTCGGGTTAGTCACAGGAAACCAAGTGCCTTGGTTTGTGAAGGTTCCGTCGATTGCTTTTGTATACGCCATCTTTTTCCCCGCCATTGTACAGTCAATCTTTGCCAAAAGTAAGCAACGTATCACACGTCTATTGAGCGCAAACAATGAGTGAAAGACTGACCCAAAACACATTAAAAAACGCGATTATTATAGGCGTAGTGGTCAACGCCTTCTTAATGGTTTTAAAGCTGAGTGTCGGTTGGATTGGTGGGGCCAATGCGCTCGTTGGAGATGGCCTCAATTCAACCACAGATTTAGTCATCAGCATCATGATTTTACTCGGCCTAAAGATTTCCAAAAAACGTCCGGACAAAGACCATCACTACGGTCATGAAAAGTTTGAAGGCGTTATTTATTTCACACTGGGCATTTTATTTTTAGGATCAGCCCTCGTCTTAATTGGTGCGTCATTACAGTCAATCACCCAAACGCTATTTTTTGAGGGGACAAGAACCACGCCGAGTCGTCTCACTTTGAGTGTTACAGTGCTTGCACTTTTCATAAAAATTGGGTTGTACGTGGGCATGCGCGCGCTTGCTTCAAAGACCGAGCACCGGATGATTAAGGCCGATGCGACCAACCATTTGATTGACATATTTGCCACACTGATCACCTTGTTTGGGATTTATCTCGCGCGGATCAATGCGGTCATTTATGATGACTTAGCGGCGTTAGTCATTTCTGGATTTATTATTCATTTAGCCCTCGTTATAATTCGTGAATCACTTGGGTATTTAACTGACGAAGCCCCCGCCCAAAAATACGTCAATGACGTTCGCCTCTTTATTCAAAATGTCAAAGGGGTCCGAGCGGTGGACGATTTAAAAATTCGTAAGCACATGACCCATTGGTATGTCGATGTAGAGATTGCGGTGGAACAAGACTTATCGTTAATGCAAGCTCACACGATTGCCGAAACCGTGCATCATGCAGTTGAAGACATGTACGAAGACGTCATACATTGTATGGTCCATGTGAATCCAGATACATAAAAAAAACCCTCTTTTCTTGAAAGAGGGTTTTTTGTTTTATTATTTAGTTTCAGCCGTTTTTTTCGGTGCTTTAGAGGGTGACTTTGCGGCGTTTGAGGCACTCGTTAAACTCTCGGCAATGCTTGAAGTGAGTCCGACAATCCCTTGCATATCGGATGGAATAATTAGCTTCGTTGCATTTCCTTCAGAGACTTTTTCTAAGGATTTATACGCCTCTAACCGTAAGAACGCTTCGTCGGCGCCTGCCTTTTTAATAAATTCAATCCCTTGGGCAGTTGCTTGTTGGACTTTGAGAATCGCTTCGGCTTGACCTTGCGCTTCTAAAATTCGCGTTTGACGTTCCCCGTCTGCTTGCAAGATGCGAGATTCTTTCTCACCCTCTGCGTTTAAGATGGCAGAGCGTTTGTTCCCTTCAGCAATGAGAATCGATTGCCGTTTTTCCCGTTCAGCACGCATTTGTTTTTCCATAGCTTCCCGGATGTCTTTGGGCGGAATGATGTTTTTCACTTCCACACGGTTAATCTTGATGCCCCAGGGGTCGGTGGCTTCATCGAGGATGCCGCGCATTTTTTCATTGATGATATCGCGGGATGTTAAGGATTGATCGAGCTCTAAATCCCCAATAATATTCCGTAACGTCGTTGATGTTAAGTTTTCAATGGCTTTGATTGGTTCGTTGACCCCGTACGTATAAAGCTTTGGATCAGTAATTTGAAAGAAGACGACTGTGTCAATTTGCATGGTGACGTTATCTTTCGTAATAACCGGTTGAGGATCAAAATCAACGACTTGTTCCTTAATCGATACCTTTTGTTTGACGCGATCGATAAAAGGAATTAAGAAGTGTAATCCAACGTCCCACGTTTGATAATATCCCCCTAAGCGTTCCACGATGAATCGGTTGGCTTGGGTAACGATTGAGAAGCGTGTAGCGATGTAACCAAGTACGATTAATACAATAATGATTAATAAGATGGTTCCGAATCCGAATTGCATAAGTCCCTCCTAAATGGGATAAAGTGTGTCTTCAACGACCACTTTGGTTTTTGTGAGATAATCACGAATCGTTTTTCTTTGTTGCGTGAGACTTATTAAGATGAAATCAATAAAGATGCCAAAGCCAAGTGTGAAGACCCAGTAAATTGATTTCCAAAATACTTCGCGAACGAGCAAGGTCCACCAATTTACGGGACCTGCTAAGCGCAATTTCGCGACGCGTCTGCCAACGGTTCGTCCCCCAGTAGTCGCTTGGTATAGATAATTGATTAAGGTGCTTAAGCCGATAAAATATACGGCACTGGAGGTAATAAACGTTGTATATGCAGCTGTTTCATCGGCGTAATTTTCGTTGTAGGCTTGATCAATTTCATCGAGTCGCTCGGTATACGCTTCTTCGCTAATGAGTCCTTGATCTAAGTCTTCTTGGACACTAACGATTTCTTCAAAGCGAGCGTCTTGGGCCTCGATAAAAGTGCTATATAAGGTGTCAAAGTTGGGAATACTATTTTCGATTAAAGGACGGGCAACCACGCGGTAGAGTAATACGACTAACGCTAGAATAAATACAGTGTCAATAAAAAAACTTAATCCGCGTTTTAAGACATTTGCATTCATGTTTTCTTCACAATCAATTTGACCCCTTCAATGGCTAGTATCTCAACCGTGTCATCTTCCATTATCTCGGTGCTATCTTGACTAATCGCGGTCCATATTTGGCTACTTACTTTTACTTCACCGCGGCCTCCTTGAAGGATTGATTTTGTACATATGGCTGTTTTGCCAATCAACCGATCGGAGTTCGTAGATACAATATTGGTTCTAAAGTAATTTTGTGCAAGTGGTCGAACACTGAACAAGAGTCCGATGGAAACGACGACGAAGACGCCGAGTTGAACACCAATATTGACTCCAAAGACCCCAAGCATAAAGGCGATTAGTGCGGAGAGTGAAAACCATATACTCGTTAAATCAAGTGTTAAAGCTTCTAAAATGGCCGCAACGATAATAATCGAGAACCATAAAATTAAAAACCATGTTTCGATGGACAAATTTAATTCGAATATATTATCCATTATGCGGTTCCTCCTCGGCCGACTGCAAGTCAACCACTAATACTTTTTGAGAATCATTCCAGGATGCAGAGAATTTATAGAGTTTGTTTTGCTCGAAATCAAGCCCTAATTGCTTGCTTAAATCCGTGACAAAACTTTTATTGCTAATGCGGGCATATGAACTGCGAGCACTGATCTTATAAAGCTTTTCTTCCGGAATATCGCCCCGTTCAAATTCTTCTTTTGATAGTGGTTTAATGCCTAATTGCTTAGTGTCATCATCAATGCCCAGCAATACGCTATAGGCGTGATTGAAATATGTACTTGCTGATTTATTCAAGGTAATGTTTGTTTCGTAAATAGTTACAATTTTAGAGCCTTGGTTGCGCGTTTTCCAATTGAACATTATCTTCACCTCACGAGTATTATACGATAAGTTCAACAAAATTCATAATAATTCAATTTTATTATTAATTATTATTTACCTAAACAGAATTGTGAAAAGAGCGTGTCAATCAATGCGGTATCAGATACTTCACCCATGACTTCACCGAGGCGTAGCCAAGCTTCTTTTAAGTCCATTTCAATCATATCTACTGGGTAATGATTGCGCGCAGTAATCAGTGCTTGATCAATGTGAGTAAGGGCCTCTTTAAATTTCCCAACATGCCGGGCATTCGACAAGTATACATCTTGAGATGTATCTAAGTAGCCACTTAAGTACATGGTATGTATGGTTTCTTCGAGGCGATCTAAGTTTTTCTTGAGTAAACTGGAAATGGGGATTGCGTCTTTAAATGTTCGATCGACTTTTTTCGGCAAATCATCTTTATTTAAGATGATGATTCGCTCTTTGTTTTCAGTCATGGCAAGAAGTTTTTTATCGTCTTCTTGAAGAGGTTCACTTTGATCAATGACTAAAAGAATTAAACGTGCGTTTTCGATGGCTTTGACACTTTTTTCAATGCCAATTTTTTCGATTTGATCAACGGTCTCTCTTATGCCTGCAGTATCAACTAAATTGAGTGTGACACCACCGATATTCAGTCGACCTTCAACCGTGTCTCGAGTGGTCCCCTGGACGTCGGTGACAATGGCTTTTTCTTCGTTGATTAAGGCATTCAATAAACTTGATTTACCCACATTGGGTCGACCGACGATGGCCGTAGACACACCGTCTTTAATGAGCTGTCCATAGACCGCTTGATCGAGAATATGTTGGATACTTTTTTTTACCTGTTCGGTGTTTGGAATCAAGATAGTTTCAGTCAATTCTTGCACATCATCATATTCAGGGTAATCGATGTTCACTTCAATTTTTGCAATGATATCAAGGAGTTGATTACGAAGCGTTTGTGTTAGGTCACGGATTTTACCTTCAAGTCCTTGCGTCGCCAGTTTGAGAGAAAGCTCTGAGCGTGATTCAATTAAGTCTAAAACACTCTCAGCTTCCGTTAAATCAATTCGACCGTTGAGAAATGCGCGTTCAGTAAATTCACCATTTTCTGCCAGCCTCGCACCGTGAGATAAACACAGTCCCAAAACACGCTCAGCGATGTAAACACCGCCATGCGTATTAATTTCCACAATATCTTCCCGTGTAAACGTATTAGGTGCCTTAAAATAACTCACCAATACTTCATCGATGAGCTGTGAATCGTCCATAATTTTTCCGTACCGTATTGTATGGGACGGAAACGAGTTAGTGTGACTAGAGTGGAACAGTTTACTTAAAATCTCTAAGGCTTCATCGCCACTCATCCTAACGATACTAATGGCCCCAATTCCTGGGGCCGTAGAGATGGCTGCGATCGTCTGATTTTGCATGTTTATCACCGCTTAAAGTATACCATAAAGGGGGCTTATCGTGTATAATAAGGCCAAGGAGTCTCCATGAAAAAACCGACGCTAAAAAGACATGTCATATACTATGTGGGAACCTTAATTTTAATGGTTCTTTTTATATCCGGTTACGCATTAATCGAATGGATTATTAATGACATTCCATTTGCGGACACTTACATGCGTTTATGGATCATTCCTCCACTGGTTGTCAGTTTATTATTCGCCTATGAATTTATTCTTGGAGGTATTGTTTTTTCCAAGAATCCAAGACGAAATGAACGCAACTACGTGATCCATGTGTCCAGTGTTGCAAAAGAGGTATTAAACTTAGAACTCTCTGATTTTGAAACGCTCAGAGATAACGAAGGCTTCCAAGAAGCACTGAAAAAAATCTACCGATTATACAGTGCCAAAAATCAAGATGAAACTGCCTACACTAATCAATTGAAAGGCTTCCAAGAAGATTCTTTGGCCTATCAAGTTTTAACAATAATTGTCAAAGAAACCCGTTTTTTATTAAACGAACCGAAAGCTAAAAAATAGGAGATTTTTGTGTCATATACCGCCTTATATCGTAAATACCGACCGGTAGATTTCACGCAAGTCGCCGGCCAAGAGCACATCACAAAAACATTCCAAAATGCCCTAAAATTGGATAAGCTTTCGCATGCATATTTATTTAGTGGACCCCGTGGGACGGGCAAAACAAGTATTGCAAAAATCATTGCCAAAGCCGTGAACTGTGAACAAGCTCCGACGGCAAATCCGTGTAATACATGCGAGATATGCCAAGGCATTCAAAACAATAGTATTCACGACGTCATTGAGATTGATGCGGCCAGTAATAATGGGGTTGATGAAATTCGTGAATTACGGGATAAAGTGAAATATCTTCCATCAGTTGGACGGTATAAAGTGTATATCATTGATGAGGTCCACATGCTGTCTATGGGCGCATTTAATGCCTTGTTAAAAACACTTGAAGAACCGCCCAAACATGTCATTTTTATTCTCGCAACGACAGAACCCCACAAGATTCCAGCCACCATCCACTCGCGGTGTCAGCGCTTTGATTTTCGAGGTGTGTCAGAAACTGAAATTAAGACGCGACTTAATGAAATCATCGTCCAAGAATCCATTACCGTGGATGATGAAGCCTTGGAATTGATTGCATCCAGTGTCGAGGGCGGTATGCGAGATGCGGTCAGCTTACTTGACCAAGCTTTGTCCTATGCAGACGATCAAATCACCGTTGAAGATGTCCATGCCATTCGTGGTTCAGTGCAGGAAAAAGATTTACTTGATATCGCCGTTGCGCTGGAAGAAAAGAATGTCGTACAAGCCCTTGAGAACTTAGAAGCAATATTGTCAAAAGGNAAAGAAGCAAGACGGTTTATCGATGACTTTATTATGTTTTATCGGGACGCATTAATGCATTTAAATATGCCCCAAAAAATAGGTAAAAAAATNGTTCAAGATTCAACGTTTCAAAGTTTTTTAAAGGGNCTCCAAAACGATCANATATTTTTNATTTTGGATCTTTTGCATGACGCTAANAATCAGATGCGGTTTACGACAAATCCAAAAATCGTGTTNGAGNTACTTTTCATGAAATGGGTCAGTGATCAAAAACAAGAATCACTCCATTTATTAAAGAANCAATCAGACATGGAAACAACCATTCAAGGACTCGAAAAAACCATCCAGAGTTTGAGTGAGCAAGTGGACAACATGCCGACTCAAAACGCGGGGAATACCGAGCGACCTTTCACGGAAAATGTGGAACTTCCAGAGTCGGATTTAAGAGCGTCAGAAAAAGAGGTCGTCAGCACACCTGACCAAGAATCATTCACCGAAGGATCCGTGATTCGCAAATTAAAATCAAAAGATGGTGAATCAACGGAAACTCTAGAAAAAGCCCCCGAACTAATCGAGGCAAAACCTACGGAAATTTCAGCAACACCGCCACCCGAAAAACCTGTGGATTCTCCGCCGGAAACACCCACTGAAATCGCGCCTGAATTTCAATCAATTATTGACCGGTTCAAAGATAAAAACTATGCGACATACGACATTAAATTTGTTGAAGATATCTTAAACACTGGAGATCGAGAAGTGCGGATCGACATGGTCAAAAAATGGTATGACATTGAGCGATTTGCAAATGGCGATCATTTGAAATATGCGAAATTAATCACGGAAGGGCAACTCGTTGCGACAAATGGAGTGATGATTATCATCACGTATGAAACACCTGCTACGTGTAACCGGATGATGAAACCCGAAGTCCATGCGCCACTGAGTGAGTTACTGACAAACTATTACGAAAGACCCATTCGGTTTATCGCGTTGCCCCATGAATTATGGGAACATATTTCTGATGAATTTGTGAAAAAATTTAGAGCGAAAAAAGCCCCCGATGAGTGGATTGAGTTAACGCCCATTCATCACCCTAAACTGATATCAATTCCAGACTCAAAAGAAACGTACGAAGACACTCGAAACGACACTGAAAAAGAAGCCATTGAATTATTTGGTGAGTCAGTCGTCAAGGTGAATTAAAGGAGAGAATGTCATGAATCAAGGCATGTTAAAAAAGCTGCAACAAATGCAAAAAGATATGGTGAATGCGCAAAAAGAACTCGAGGCATCTACATTCTTTGGAACGGCTGCCGGTGGTAGTGTATCAGTTGAATTTACAGGCAATAAGAAAATGCAGAAAGTGACCATTGATTATGCCGCTTTTAGTTTGCCTGACGATCAAGAAATTTTAGAAGATACCATATTGGCTGCGGTCAATGATTGCATGCAAAAAATCGATGAAGAAACCGAGGCGACGATGGGTCAATTTTCCCAAGGCCTTGGAGGGCTTCCAGGCATGGGTCGATGAATTATCCCAAAGCATTGAATCAGCTCATAGACCATTTTCGAAAAATCCCCGGCGTTGGTCAGAAAACTGCTGAGCGTTTTGCCCTATATATTTTGACCCAATTCAAAGCGCAAGACATTCAAGGGTTTGGTGAAAGTTTATTAGACCTCCAGGCATCTGTGAAACCATGCGAACAGTGCGGATTTTTAACCGAAGAGGCCCGCTGTGAGATTTGTAAAGACTCAACCCGAGATCACGCTCAATTAATCGTCGTCGAAGAAGTGAAAGATGTCATCGTCTTTGAAAATACGCACACGTTTCATGGACGGTATCACGTGTTAAATGGTGCCTTATCTCCAAGTGATGGAATTGGCCCAGAGGATTTGAATATTGAGACACTTAAAACACGCCTTCAAGACTCCAACGTTGACGAATTAATAGTGGCCACAAACTTTTCTGAAGCTGGAGAGACAACGGCCCTTTACTTAAAACATATTTTTTCTGAGTTACCCGTGAATGTGACCCGCATTGGATACGGATTACCAGCGGGTGGAAACATTTCTTACGCCGATGAGATTACCTTAAATAAGGCCTTAGAAGGCCGCAAAAAAATGGAATAATTTATCTTTACAAAACTTTATACGATTTCAATGTTTCACCACTCTAAAATGCGCCTAATTGGAGTATAATAAATTTAGATTGAGTTT
>P_2C_Liq_1_UnCtyDRAFT_1000067_pt1 | contig 39468 bp, 28 predicted proteins | sample Pon2CUnioCityCA_2_FD_10234 | JGI IMG/M metagenome (IMG submission 10234) | reverse complement strand
GTCACCAAAACCTCCGTTGGCTATATGGGGGGACATTTCCCCAATCCCTCCTATCTTGACGTTTGCGCTCGCATTACCGGTCATGCTGAAGTGACTCAAGTTGAATATAATCCCGATCAGGTGTCCTACGACGAGTTACTCAATCTATTTTGGAAGATTCACGATCCCACCTCCTTCAATCGTCAGGGGGCCGATCGCGGCGAACAATATCGTTCCGTCATTTTCTACCATAGTCCTGAACAAGAACAGATAGCGCGGCGATCGAAACTCAAGCGTCAACAGCAAGAAACGGAAAAACAGACGGAAAAACACATCGTCACGCAAATCGAACCCGCATCGGACTACTATCTCGCCGAAGAGGAACACCAACAGTACTACGCCAAACATCGAATTTAGCTCAACCGGCAACACCAAGATGGGCCATGACTCGCCCATCCTGGGTTTCTCAGTTGACGTTGGCCAGACAACTAACCCAACCGACGGGCGATCGCCCCCTCATACATGGCCCCCATCTGAGACAAGGACAGACTCAGCAACGTTTCTCCCTCCGACGACACCTGCAACAGTTCACCCGACACCGTCCCCAGTCGCTGCCAAGATCCCGATAACTGCTCCTCTAAGTACGCGTCCCAAGCCACCACATCCGGCGGGGAGACGGAAACCACAATCCGCGCACCCCCTTCCCCAAACAGCAGCGTATCCCAACGGCCCCCGCGAGGCAAATCCACCGTCACCCCCAAATTCCCCGACAAACAGGACTCAGCCAACGTCACCGCCAAGCCTCCTTCAGAGACATCATGGGCTGAATTGACCCAACCCCGGCGAATCCCCTGACGACAGACCCCTTGCACCGCCTTCTCTAACGCCACATCCACCCGAGGCGGCTTCCCAGCTACCATCTGATGTACCGTGGCCAGATACTCAGAAGCCCCTAACGTCGGCGCGGCGATCGCATCTTGCGTCTCGCTAGAAACGCCCAACAGATACACCACATCCTCAGCCTGCTGCCAACCCTGGCCACAAATCTGCTCAAGAGTCTCAATCAACCCCACCATCCCCACAACAGGAGTCGGATAAATCGGGGTTGGCTTACCTTCACTATCGAGGGTTTCGTTGTACAGCGAAACATTGCCTCCCGTCACCGGAGTGCCAAACTCCTCACAGGCCTCGGCCAACCCCTCACAGGCACAGGCTAACTGCCAATAACCAATGGGATTCTCAGGACTACCAAAATTCAGGTTATCGGTCACAGCCACCGGTTCAGCCCCCACACAACTGAGATTGCGGGCTGCTTCGGCGACCACCGCTTTTGCCCCTTCCGTGGGATCGAGATACACATAACGAGAATTACAATCGACCGTCGCCGCAATCCCTCGCGTCCAGTCCTGGCCTGATTTTTGGCTTTCTTGAGGACGCAAGCGCACCACCGCCGCATCCGCTCCACCTGGCACAATCACGGTATTGTTCTGCACTTGGTGATCATATTGCCGATAGACCCATGCCTTAGAGGCAATACTGGGGGTATCTAACAGGGTCAATAGCACCTGATTCCAGCTCTTAAACGCCCCATCCACCTCGATGCCCGAGGGACTACAGGGGGGGAGAGATTCTGGAGTCCAAGCCCAGGCGATTTGGGCATATTCCGGGGGCTGAGCGGGTTTCTCGCGAGGGTAGAGGGGCGTGTTATCGGCCAAAGCTGAGGCGGGGATTTCGGCGGCAATCTCTCCTTGNAAGCGAATCCGCACNANNGGTTCTTCGATGACTTCTCCGGCCACGACGGCGTGGAGTCCCCATTTATGAAATACGTCAATTAATTCCTGTTCCCGCCCCTTCTGCGCCACAAACAACATCCGTTCTTGGGATTCTGACAGGAGATATTCATAGGGGACCATCCCAGACTCACGCACAGGGACGCGATCGAGGTCAAAGTCAATGCCCACCCCGCCGTTGGCGGCCATTTCCGACGTTGAACAGGTGATGCCCGCTGCCCCCATGTCTTGGGCCGCCACGACGGCCCCGGTTTTGAAGGCTTCGAGACAGGCTTCGACGAGGGATTTTTCCAGGAAAGGGTCCCCCACTTGTACGGCGGGACGGTCATCGACAGAGGACTCGTCACTGAGTTCGGCGCTGGCGAAACTCGCGCCCCCCATACCGTCGCGGCCGGTGGTCGATCCCACGTAGAGGACAGGATTGCCAATCCCTGAAGCGCCGGATTTAACGATGGTCTCGGTTTCCATGATGCCGATCGCCATGGCGTTGACGAGGGGATTGCCACTGTAGGCGGCATCGAAATAGACATCTCCGCCCACGGTTGGTACGCCGAAGCAGTTGCCATAGTGGGAGATCCCTTCGACGACTCCGGCAAAGATGCGGCGGGTGCGGGGATTGTCGAGGGTGCCGAAGCGTAGGGCGTTGAGGGCGGCGATGGGACGAGCGCCCATGGTGAAAATATCCCGCAGGATACCCCCCACGCCGGTGGCTGCCCCTTGGAAGGGTTCGACGGCGGAGGGGTGGTTGTGGGATTCGATTTTGAAGGCGATCGCCAACCCCTCGCCAAAGTCTACGACTCCCGCATTTTCACCGGGACCGACGAGGATGCGATCGCCCGTCGTCGGGAAGTGCTTCAGCAGCGGCCGGGAGTTTTTATAGCAGCAATGTTCTGACCACATGACCCCGAACATCCCCAATTCGGCGCGATTGGGGTGTCGCCCGAGTCGTTGGACGATTTCATCATATTCGCCGGGTTTGAGTCCTTCTGCGGCGATTTGGGCGGGGGAAAAGGGAGATTCGGAAAGCGCTACCATGCTTGTCTTGGGGCAAAACCACAAGCACCATTATCTCAGGTTTCGGCAACCACGTCTCTCCCTCGTTGGGGATGACTCTAGTTCCGGGCCAACCATTTTTGAGCGTTCAGTCGCTGGACAACGCCAAAGACTAACAGGGGCAGTTTTATCTTACGTTCGTCCATGAGGAAGGGTTCGATGGTACTCGGTTGGGTTCCGTCGGCGGAACAGGAAAAGGCCCGCGGCCCTTTGATGTCGGCTTTGGGAAAATAGACCACAAAGCGACGGTTGCCCCCTTGCCAAGTCCCGATGACTTGCCAGCAGTCTCCTTTGGTGTCGAGGGGCGGAACCCGCCGCTTCTCGAATTTCAAGTCCAAATCCTCAATTCCCTGATTCTGAAGTTCCTCTTTTAAGGCCGGGAGGTAGTCTTGGTGCATGAAGTCGGCGAAGGGTTTATCTTCGACGGCGGGGGGCTTTTCCTTTTTCTTTTTCCCACCTTTGTCAGCGGCGGTGGTGGTTTGAGCTTTTTTGTCTTCTTCTGCCATGAGTTTCGAGTTGGTCGCAAGTGCTGTGTTCAGATTAGTATATTTTGCCGGTTCCGCGTTGGCTGGCCGGGGAACAGCCACCTTGATGTCCAAGTTCTACGATGTGGTTGTATAATTGAGCAAGGTCAAGATTGGGCTGGACTCAACTCTGGACTCAACTCTTGAGTTAACTGTCGTATCGGGACAATTTTTTTATGCTCCTCATCTCCTGGCTACGCCGCCTCTCTCTGATGGCGATCGCCCTCGTGGCGGTTTTCCTCTGGCAAACGCCTCTCCAGGCTCAATCCCTCAACCCTGAGGAACTCTCTGAGGCCGTGACGCAGATTGAACAACTCGATGGGATGCGATCGCAACTGGCCTCGGGCCTAGAAGGAAGCGACATCGAACCCACCCTCGAAACCTTCAAACAAGTCTGCAAACCGGTCGGAATGCGGGCTAAACAACTCAGTCAAGAGACGGGTTGGACGGTTCAACAGATTGCTGAAAAATATCGTAACCCCAACCATGCCCCCAAAACCGAGAGTGCTGAATTTGCCTTAAACCTCTTCAAAGAAAACCCCACGTTGGTGGGCTATTGGGATGAAGAAACCCTCAACGGACAACAAGGTGCGCGCTATTTCCGTCGCATCAATGTTGAAGCCAGTTGTCAGGTTTGTCATGGACGCAAAGGCGATCGCCCGGACTTTGTCAAAAACAACTATCCCCAAGATTTAGCTTACGATTTTGAAGTCGGCGACCTGCGAGGACTCTACTCTGTCTTCATTCCTTACCTCAACTAATCATCAGCTTTCATCCTAGAGGGAGAGTTAAGACGATTCCTCTAGGATGCTTGTTGCAAAGGCAACCGTTGACTTTCAAGCAACAAATGCTTTAAAAATCCCTCCGCCAACACCGATAGCTGTTTCCCTGAAGGATAAACAATATACCAACGACAAGGAATCGGAAATTCCTTCACATTCAAAATGGTTAAGTCTCCTTGTTGATAGTCTAGGCGTAAACAATGGAGAGACAAAACCGAAATGCCCAATCCGCCCATGACCGACTGTTTAATCGCTTCATTACTGCTAAATTCCAGACGCACATTGACCGTAAGTTTATGGCGATCAAAAACTTGTTGCACGGCCCGACGGGTTCCTGAACCCTGCTCTCGCATAATAAACGCCTCCCCTCGCAGCCTTTTTAGGGGAATTTGAGGTTGGTTCGCCAAGGGGTGATCCCGAGAGGCAACCACCACCAAGGGATTGTCTAAAAAAGGAGTCACCGCTAAATCAATATCCTCCGGCGGATGACTGAGAATGTACAAATCATCCTGGTTTTGCAACATTCGCTGCACCAGTTTTTGATGATTGCTCACTTGCAGGGAGACATCAATATCTGGATGTTGCCGACAGAAGGAACCGAGGAGACGGGGAACGAAATACTTGGCCGTCGTCACGACACCTAGTCGTAGCTTTCCTCGTTTGGACCCTTGAAGATCGGCAACCATCATCTCAAAGTTGGCAAGCTGTCCAAAGATTGTCTGACAGGTATTGAGCAGTTCTTCCCCGACTTGAGTGAGATAGAGCTGTTTGCCAATTTGCTCAAACAACGGCAGGCCAATGGTTCGAGTCAAATGTTTAATTTGGGTCGATACCGTCGGTTGCGTGATCGAGAGTTCCTCGGCGGCGCGGGTGAAACTACCGTGACGGGCCACGGTTTCAAAGACACGTAATTGGTGTAATGTTGCTTGGATCATAGGGGGGTTCAGGAGAGAACAGCGATCAAGCCGTATTCTGAATCACTGTGATATTTTGCCCTAACTCGTTTAATCCAAAATTTTTATAGCAATTCCCACATAGCAATTCCTATCTTGATGAGGTACTGACTCTTTAGTCGCGAGTGAACCGGCAACCGGCAACCGCTCATCTCACAACGCCGCACCTGATCAGACTCGGAAGTGCAATATCAGAATTGTATTCTGGCTTGAAACGCTTTATCTTACCCCAAACTATAGAAAAAAAACAATGGTTATGGTGTTTATCATTGAAATAATTTAATATTATTTAAGCAGCTTCAGCCTAAACCTGTCCTCACTCAACCATTGACTTGAGTCAAATTTCCTCTCGATCAGCCCAGTTCCGTGACGGTTTAATGGCTGTAATCAGGGGGCGATCGCAGCCTCTAGGATCTGATAGAGGCTTTGAAACTAGGGCGATTGGGGGGATTGATGACAAAGTATTTTGCTGTGAAAGGCTTGATGCTACAGTAAGCCATAGAAAAAAATCAATGGTTTTGATTTTCCCTATTGGAATAATGTAATCGTCTGTAATCGTCGCGATCTCAATCCCAACCTGTCATGAAAATTCTCAATTACATCCATACCCGCAATCTGCGGGGTGATTTCTTTGGTGGTCTAACCGCCGCGATCGTGGGGCTACCCATGGCCCTAGCCTTCGGTGTCGCTTCTGGAGCCGGGGCGATCGCCGGAATTTATAGTGCCGTTCTCTTAGGCTTTTTTGCCGCCTTATTTGGGGGAACGCCCACCCTCATCTCCAATCCGACCGGGCCAATGACCGTCGTCTTTACCGCTGTGATTGCCACCTTGACTGCCAAATATCCCGAGGGCGAAGGGTTGGCGATCGCCTTTACCGTCGTCATGATGGCGGGAGTGTTCCAAATTATCTTTGGTCTGCTACGGCTCGGGAAATACATCACCCTGATGCCCTACACCGTCATTTCCGGCTTCATGTCGGGGATTGGGGTGATCATGATTATGCTGCAACTGCCACCATTACTCGGACAAGAAGGCGTTGGCGGCGTCCTAGCAACCGTGAGAGTCTTACCTGAATGGATTAGCCCGGACCTGATCACTAACCCCGAACTGGGATTAGGACTGTTGACCCTCGCGATTCTCTTCCTGACTCCGAGCAAAATTGCCCGCGTCTGTCCACCGCAACTGTTAGCATTGCTCATCGGAACCGGCGTCTCAGCCAGCCTACTGTCAGGACAACTGAGAATTGTCGATGAAATTCCCGCCGGCTTACCCACCCTCTATTTCCCAAGCATCTCAACACCAGACTTGCAAATGATGGTGATTGACGCCGTGATGCTGGGGATGCTCGGCTCTATCGACTCTCTCCTCACCTCCGTCATTTCCGATAGCATCACCCAATATGAGCATGACTCTGACAAAGAACTCATGGGTCAAGGAATTGGCAACATTCTCTCAGGGATCTGTGGCGGGTTACCCGGAGCGGGAGCAACCATGGGAACCGTGGTGAACATCCAAGCTGGGGGACGCACGGCCCTGTCGGGAATGATTCACGCCGTCACCCTCCTGGTGTTCGTCTTTGCTGCTGCCAGCTTCACTGAAATTGTGCCGTTAACGGTTCTGGCGGCGATCGCCCTCAAGGTCGGGATTGATATCGTCGATTGGAGTTTCTTAAAACGAGCTCATCGCGTTTCTCTCAAAGCCGCTGCCATTATGTATGGTGTGGTTCTTCTCACAGTTTTTGTAGATTTAATTGTTGCCGTCGGAGTTGGGGTCTTCGTTGCCAATGTCTTAACCATTCAGCGTCTATCTGACGTTCAAGCCAAAAGCATTAAAGCCATTACCAATGCTGAGGAAGCCGAACTGCTCGAACATGAAGAGCAACTGTTATTAGAGAAAGTTCAAGGTCAGGTCTTACTGCTTCATCTCGGTGCGTCTCTGAGTTTCGGGGCTGCCAAAGCCATTTCTCAACGCCATTCGCTCATTGGAGATTATCAAGTCCTCATTTTGGATTTTCGGGACGTTCCCATGTTGGGTGTGACCGCGACGTTAGCCATGGAAAAAATGGTTAATGATGCCCTAAAACGGGGATTAGACGTTTATGTCGTGGGCAGTTCTGGCAAAGTCGAAAGCCGTTTAGAGAAATTTGATATTCTCAGCCGCGTCCCCGCCAATCACCAAACGGCAACCTTGCGAGATGCTTTGCAACAAGTGGTTGAGAGTTCCGTAGATGCCCCCATGACCCCAGTGGCTTAATCACCGTGGCTTAATCACCGTGGCTTAAGTCCCATTGATCGTAAGAGTTAAGTGACACCTAAAACGTCACGAATCGTTTAAGGCTGTGTATCCACATTGCCCCAGCAATTGTCATTGGAAATCATGAGAATTGCTGGGGTTTTGACTCAGAACTTGTGTGCGAACAAGACCTCTGCATCACAGATGTAGGTAATGCCTGAATAATCCTCGAAAAACTCCGCTGCGATCTCATCGGAAATCCTCAGCGCCATATCCCGATCCGCCGTAAGCACCTCAATCTTGATATTCGAGGAGGTTTCGGAAACGTTGGGTTTTCCTGATGATCGCACGTTACGACTGCCTTTACCGCCAGCGGCCACCACCGTATAACCGGCAGCACCGGATTGATCGATGACCTTGGCGATCTTGTTCAGCAGCAAATTTTCCGTGATGATGACGAGCTTGCTGGCTTTTTTGGTCATGTGAGTTACCTCTTAATGGGTTGAGTTGTGAAAATCCAAGACAAGATTCTATGGTTTTGCCTTGAACCATATATTTAACTTTATATCAAACAACGGCGAATCCACGACACTCGATTGAGCGAGATGGACTCAGATTAGCGGAAGCATTGCATAAGTATGACTTATGCTTTAGGCGAGGTCAATAATCACCAATGAGACTCACCGCTGAGAGTTAAACCGTTCTCCTGGGGGAATTACCTGGGTTCGATTGACCTGGGAGATACGAGGCTTAGCACAACATAACTTTTACTTATAGCTTGCATTTAACATTACTTCGCCGATCCATGTAGAGCGATCGCAGATTTTAAGATAAACTTAAGCGCATAGACTTAGGCAGATGGAGATTTGATTTTTAATAGACATTTATCTATAGTAGGTGCTGCCCGAGCGCAACACCTTCGAGTCTTGTTCGGAGAGCGGCCACCTCTGAACACCCTGTTGATAGGTATTCGCGTAACACCTGTGCAGTAGGGATGACACGCTTTATCCTAACTGTCTTCAACTGTTTCAAGCCCACTGACCACCATAATCACTTCTCGTCAGAGGAGTCCGAAGGAGGAATTACAAAATGGAGTTCTTGTCCGATTTCTTAACGCGCTTCGCAGATAAGTTGCAATCGCCGACCCTTGGCTTTCTGATTGGGGGTATGGTTGTTGCCGCCCTCAATAGCCGACTGCAAATTCCAGATTCGGTCTATAAGTTCATCGTCTTCATGCTGCTTATGAGAGTCGGCCTGAAGGGCGGCATTGCTATCCGCAACGCCAATCTCGCACAGATGCTGTTGCCGGCCGTGTTTGCTGCAATCATCGGGATTGTTATCGTACTCATTGCCAGTAATACGTTAGCCAGACTGCCGAAAGTCAAAACCGTCGATGCGATCGCCACCGGAGGCTTATTCGGTGCCGTGAGTGGCTCAACCCTCGCCGCTGGCTTAACAATGCTCGAATCCGAAGGCATGGAATACGAAGCCTGGGCGGCGGCACTGTATCCTTTTATGGACATCCCAGCCCTCGTGACGGCGATCGTCTTAGCCAGCATTTATACCAGCAAACAGAAGCAGCGCGCTCTCGAAGAGGAGTCTGTCAGCAAACAGGAGTCTGTCAGCAAGCAGGCCGTTGCCGCAGGTGGGTATCCCAGCGAGCCGGAGTATCCCAGCAGTAGGCAGGAGTATCTCAGCCAGCAGCGCGGTAGCACCAACAAGCGGGTCGAGATCTGGCCCATTATCAAGGAAAGCCTCCAGGGTTCTGCCCTATCGGCATTGCTGCTCGGCATCGTTCTCGGCATAATCACCCGGCCCGACAGTGTCTATGAGAGCTTCTTCAATCCCGGCTTTCGCGGCCTGCTTTCGGTCCTGATGCTGATCATGGGGATGGAGGCCTGGTCAAGAATCGGCGAGCTGCGTAAGGTGGCTCAGTGGTACGTCGTATATGCCTTTGTGGCACCACTACTGCATGGCCTCATTGGCTTCGGTCTCGGCTATGTCGCCCATATCACAACAGGATTTACCCCCGGCGGCGTCGTAATTCTGGCTGTTATCGCGGCTTCGAGTTCCGACATCTCAGGACCGCCCACGTTACGTGCAGGGATTCCCAAAGCCAATCCCTCCGCCTACATCGGCTCCTCCACAGCCGTCGGGACGCCGATCGCCCTGGCTGTGGGAATCCCCCTCTACATCGGGTTAGCCCAAGCCGTCATGGGAGGAGGCTAATTCCAAACCGATTCGAGATCTGCCGATGCTGTGCCGGCTCGGCAGATCCCGGACCCACAGGTCTCTCGACGAGATAGCATCTAGCCCCCTTGACTGACTCATTGACCTTGACTTCTGATAACAATTAATTCTGATAACGATGAAACCTTTATCTACAAACTCTTCTCCTCGCTGGGGCAATTGGTTCAATGGAATCCACATCATTCGTTTTCTGGAGCTAGTGCAGGACTTAATTGTGATTTCCTTGTGCGTTGGCCTGTTTAGCTTCATGGTGATGCAATTGCGAGAGATGTTTCTGTCACTGTTGCCCCCATTAGACTTTCCTCGGGTTACGTCCGATATTTTGTTCTTGTTAATTCTGGTAGAATTGTTCCGATTACTGATTATTTATTTAAAAGAGCATCGGGTTTCGATTGGCGTCGCCGTAGAGGTTTCGATTGTCTCGGTACTACGGGAAATCATTGTCCGAGGCATTTTGGAAACTCCCTGGGTGCAGGTCATGGCGGCTTGCTCTTTTCTCATTGTCCTCGGAGGTTTATTAGTCGTCCGTGCTTGGATTCCGCCGACCTTTGATGGCGTTGACCCAGAGCAGGTGGTCTCCCGCCGTCATCGGATACGCTTGGCTGAAACCATGGCTGAACGGGAGAGCAAAGCGGATGCTCAATCGGTTCAAAGTTGACGTCGTCTCGCAATGATGATGGCGGCCGTCCCTGTTTTTGATCGCAAAACTTGATTGATCGCAAAAATGCGTCTCAATCAGACAAAAAACGTGAGACGAGAAGGCACTGGCCTCTCCTTTTGACCGCCACGGCGTAGGCTATTTCTCGTCCTCGTTAATCCTCTGTGAGTTGAAGCTGAAGCGTCACCAAGGAGAGGGCCACCAATAATAAGAGGGTGGCTGAGGCGGCGGCATAGCCAATGTCAAACAGGGCAAAGGCTTGTTCATAGACGAAATACACCAGAATATTGGTGGAGTTCAACGGGCCGCCTCCAGTCATCACATAGACTTGTTCAAAGCTACGCAGGGTAAACATGGCTGTTGTGACAATCACAAAAACCAGGGTGGGATACAAGCCGGGAACAGTGACATGGCGAAATTGCTGAACGCCATTGGCCCCATCGAGTTCGGCCGCGTCATAACGCGATTGAGGGATGGCTTGTAAGCCAGCCAGAAACACTACGAGGTTAAAGCCGAGTTGTTTCCAAATACTCAAGAGAATCAGAATCGGCATGGCCCAGGTGGCACTCCCTAACCAGGGAATCGGGGTGATGCCGAGGCTGTCGAGAAGGCTATTGATGGGGCCATCGGTTTGGAACAGCCAACGCCAGCCGAGGCCGACAGCGACGGTGGAGGTGATGGCGGGGAGAAAGTAGGCGGTTCGCAGTAGGGATTTGAGGACGATCGCCTTTTCCAACACGGCCGCCAAGATTAAAGGAATGATAATACTCGGAATAATCGTGGCGATGGAGAAATAGAGGGTATTGCCGAGGACTTGCCAAAACTCCCGAGAGGCGATCGCCCGTTCATAATTGCCTAGGCCAATCCATTGACTGCCGCTGCGGGTAAAACTGCCACTGGTGAAGCTGAGATAGATTAGATAGACAATGGGTCCGAGGACAAAAATGGACAACATGACTAAAGCCGGGGCCAAAAATAACCAAGCNACTCGGGTTGGATTTCCTAAACCAATTTTCGCTTTTGCCATGTTTTTTGCCTCAATAATAAATACAATTTAGTGAGGATTAGAAGCTCCTTAATACCATTTTCCGAAATGCTTGCTATATATCAACACTGGGGGATCTATATATCAACACTGGGGGAGGGCGCGCCACTTGCGGTTCGCCCCTACTGTGGCACGAATTTTGAAAACTGGGATAACGTTAAAAACTTAACATCATAAAAAACACAGCAAACGCTTATTGATTATCTATTCTATTTCAAGGCTTTTTTCACTAATTTAGAAATTTCTGACGGACGTTCAGCTACCGGAATCCCGGCCTCTTTAAAGGCTTTAATTTTATGTTCTGCGGTACCAATATCGAGGTCAAAAAGTGCAGAACTTCCTGCTTCTTGGATTTTTTTCTCAGTTTTATGACTGAGATTAGCGGCGATCGCCCCCGCATGGCCCAGCCGTCGTCCCTTGGGAACATGGCGGCCGGCCACATAACTAACCACCGGTTTATCAATCGCTTCGGCCACATAATCGGCGGCCGCTTCTTCCCCACTTCCACCAATCTCGCCCACAATCACGATCGCCTCAGTCGTGTCATCTTCATCAAGAATCTGTAACCATTGGGCAAACGATGACCCTAAAATACCATCCCCGCCAATACTGACCCCAATTGACTGTCCCAACCCCGCTTCCGTCAGAGAAAGGGCAATTTCATAAGTGAGAGTGCCACAGCGGCTAATCAAGCCCACACAACCGGGCGTATAAAACTCCGCCGGATGAGTCCCTAACAGGATATTCTGTCCAGGAATAATCAATCCAGGGCTACTTGGTCCCACCACCAGAGTTTCCGTCGCATCAGCTTTGCGAATCAGTTTCACCATGTCCATCGGCGGCATCCCTTCCGTGACAATAGTTAACTGACGAATCCCCGCCGCGATCGCCTCTAGGGCCGCATCCAACACCAAATAGGGTTGCACAAAAATCACCGCCGCATCAATCGGCCCCACATCCTTCATCGCCACTTCCACCAAATCATAAACGGGAATCCCATCCCGTTCACTCCCCCCCAAACCGGGACTCACCCCGGCCACAACTTGCGTTCCATAGGCTTTCATTAAGATGCTATGGGTGGCCGCGAGGGGTTCGGCAATCCCATGAATTAAAACTTTCGTATCAGCGGTGAACTGCATGAGTAATTAAACAGCTTTAACAGCAAGAGAAACAGCTTCATCAAGACTTTTAACCGTCGTCAGATTCGCCTGTTTGAGCGTTTTTTCAGCGGTAACGAGGTCTCCCCCTACCAAGCGAACAATCCACTTACAGGGGTGATCGAGACCATCACTAAACTCAACCAAGGTCGCCGCGATATCCTGACAGCGAGTGACCCCAGCGATGAGATTAACCAACACCACCGACACCTGGGGCGATCGCGTCACCGCATCGAGGCCCAATCGTAACCGTTCGAGGGGGTCAGCATGGGTTCCATACCAGGCCTGTTCACTGCCTAAATTAAGGAAATTCGCCGGTTTTCCCTTCGCTTCACAGACCAAATCAAAGGTGGCCATCGTCAAGCCGGCCCCATTACAGAGAATCGCCAGTTTGCCCTCAAACTCAACAAAATCATGGGTCGGAAACACCGAGGACTGGTCCGGTTGCTCAAAATTGCGTTCTTGCAGTAACCGAGTCAGATTGTAATGGCGATTGAGAGCCTCATTATTGACCGTCACCTTGCCATCGAGGGCCATCACCTCACCATTATCACGAATCCCGAGGGGATTAATCTCCACGAGATCCAAATCCTTCTGCACAAACAAGCGATACATCCGCTTGATGACGCGGCTAACCGCTTCGATCGCCTCTCCACTCAACCCCATCTTCAAGGCCAACCGACGAGCATAGAAGGGGGAAAACTCCTCATCAACGACGACCCGCTGCATTTTATCCTGAGTGAAGGCGACCTCAACCCCACCATAGGGCGAGCCCAAAAGAACCGGGCGGCGGGCCGTGCGATCGAGCAAAATCGCCAAATAGAACTCCTGCGAGGCGTTGTATTTCGCCTCAGCCAGTAGGATCTCGGGTAACTCTCCCTGAATCGGCAAATGAAAAATCGCTTGGGCGGCGGCGATCGCATCAATGGTATTGGTTGCAAAGCGAATCCCCCCCGCTTTACCCCGGCCTCCGGCACGAACCTGAGACTTGAGCACAATCGGGTAAGGTATTTTAAGCCCCTTAAGATCTTGGGGACAATGAATTTTTTGCGAGGGCAGGACAGGAATGTCCATTTCGCGGAACAGCTCTTTGGCTTGATACTCTAGAAGATCCATCGGCGATTTGCGTGCCACCACTCAACTACCATAGCCCGATCCGGTCATCACCGTTGAGACAAGGACTACATTCCCAAATTNGATTCACCAACCCAGGCCTCAGCTAGACCGCTAAAATCCTAGCGTTTACACAAACCGAAGCCCAAGATCAGATGAGCTATTCATGTTAGCTCACCCTCGGGCAAACGGCCACATCGATTGACGCCAATCTACCTGAACTATGGCCAATCCACCGCCTCGCCCCACTCCCGAGCCATCTCCTCCTCGACGCCGTTCCCTAAAACGACTTCTAATTGGGGGAGGAATCGTTGTCATCTTGGGAACCGTCGGCTATCGCGTCACCACCACCTGGCTGCGATCGCAGCTTCCGGGCCTCATCGAAGCCCAAATTATCCCCATCCTCAACCGTCCCCTCGAACTCGGGGCCGTACAACGACTCTCCCTGACGGGTGTCGCTCTCGATGGCCTCTATCTCCCGCCCACCGCCGACAATCCCAACTCCCTGCGCGTCGATCAAATCCGCATTCAATACAACCTCCCCGCCCTCCTTAGCGGGCAACTTCCCGTCACCATCACCCTGCGCGATCCCAGCCTCATCGCCCAACAAGGGGACGACGGCCAATGGCTAACCTTAGATCTCAACCTCCCCGAACCCAGCGACGAAGAATTGCCCATCGAGATTCCCCTCAACCTCATCATCGAGGGGGGACATCTACAACTGACTCCCCAGGGCCGTTCCGAGGCCTTTGAACTGGGATTTCAGGGCGATGCAACCCTCACCCAAGCCTTTGACCAGGCCCAGTATGACCTAGCCGTTACGCTTCCCGAGGGAGCCATTGACGTGCAGGGAACAACCCGCCTCAGCACCCTTGAAACTCGCCTCAATCCCCGCTTACAACAGGTGCAGTTACGGCAATTTTTCGCCCTGTTGCCCCCCGAAGTCGGCGATCGCATTCCCCTCACGAGCGGCAGCGTCAACGGCAACCTCAACCTGGAGATCCCGCCCCTCCTCGATGACGCGGGACCCCTCAACTGGGGATGGCCCGAAATTCGCGGAACCCTGAATCTCGACGAGTTAACCGCCAACCTAGATGGCTTAAATCAACCCCTCACCGCTGAAGTAAACTTGCGCTTTCAGGGGCGTCGCCTGCAACTCGATCGCCTCACGGCCCAAACCGGCAACCTGCAACTCAACGGCAGCGGCAGTATCAGCGAGTCCGCTGGCTATAATCTTGCCTTCAGCGTCCCCGAAATCGCCCTAGAACGCCTGTCTGGACTTATTGATGACCCTCTCCTCGCGCCCCTAGATACCCTGAGCTTAACGGGGGTTTTACAGGGGCAAGCCCAACTCTTAGGAGACCTCACCAATCCCCAGTTAACCCTAAATCTCAGCAACAGCAGCCCTCTGATTGTGGCTCAAACCGGCATCTCGCAACTGCGGGCCAACCTGACCGCCACCCTCGATCGCGTCACCCTCAATGGCCTTCGTCTCAACCCCGCCGTCGGGGGCAGCATTGTTGGCCGAGGCGATGCCGAAATTGGCCAATGGACTGGCCCATTAATCGAGAGCCTACCCGAGACTCTTCGCGATCGTCCCCGCCTCGCCAACCCAGGCGGGTCTAACCTCAACCTCGATCTGCGTTTAGATCTGCCCAGCGATGCCCTGGTGGCCCCCTATTTGCCGCTCCCCAATACCGTCAGCTTGGGGCAACTGCTGGCCCGCGTCAACGTCAGCGGACCTCTGACCAATCCCCAAGCCGACCTGACCTGGTCAACACCCGATGTCCTGGCCGCCGACGTGGGAGCCGTCAGCAGTCAAGGAAATGCCCGCTTTGCCAACAATCGTCTCCGGCTCGAACAAGCTGAGATTACCGCCGGGGGCGGAGACATCACCCTAACGGGGAACGCCGATTTGCTGACTCAAACTTGGGACCTCGATGTTGCGTCGAGTCCCCTCAATCTCTCCCCATTCTTGCCCCTGACGGCTCAACTAACGGAATTGACCGCTCAACTGTCAGGGCCTTTAGATGACCTCTCACCGGCGGGAGTCAGAGGAACCCTAGCGGTGGGCCTGAATTTGGCCGATGGGGTGGCTCGGTTGCAAGGGACTCTCAATCAAGGAGAGGTCGATGTTGAAGCGTTGGCCTCGGGCCTGTCGGCCGGGGGGCTGAATCTGGAGTTACCCCTGGCGGTGAGTCTCAGTGGCGGTGAGGCTCGGTTGCGGAGTTCCTTGGCTAGTCTCATGGATGCGGCTGTGGCGCGGGATTTGTCGGGGATTCGCCTCGATGCTGGGGGACGCTTGGCGATCGCCGACGGAACGGCCCAGGTTCAGGCCCAAGTGGCCAATGGCCGGATTGAGAGCGACTTCTCCGCCGCCAATGTGGCTCTCAATCCCTATCTGCCCAATCTTCGGGCCAGGGTGGGGCTAATGTCGGCGGCGGGAACCGCTCGTCTGAGTTTGGCGAATGTGCTGGGTATCTTGGACAGCGGAGATTTGAGGCGACTCAACCCCGAGTTAACCACTGAGGCTCAACTGGCTCTCAATCAGGGGTCAGGAACGGTTGTCGCGGCGGTAACTCGAGGCCAATGGCACGTTACCACAGACGCGAATCTGCCCGTTGATGATGCTTTAGTGCAGGAGTTGATCGGCGATCGCATTGTCACCAGTCCCCGCTTCCCCACCACGCTGCTGGCCCAGGCCACTCTCTCAGGACCGCTGAATCCCCTGTTAGAACTAGGAGCGGTTCCCATTCCGGCTCAGGTGAATCGCCTCACGGCCAATATCGACGGGGATTTACTCGAGGCCCAGGGGAATGTTCTGTTGAGCAATCTCAGACAAACCCCCGATTTAGCAGCCAATTTAACCCTAGAGGCGAATTATGATTCCCAACGCCTACCTCTAACCTTGCTACTGGCTGATGTCGCTGTGGGTGAGAATTTAAAAAGCCCCAGTCCGGTTAACATCGATGGTAGTGTGGCGTTTTCGGGGCAGTTTCAAGGCCGTCAGTTACTCTCAAATCCCTTGGGCGAGAGCAATCTCAATCTAGCCGGTGGGGTGGAACTGCGGGATTTTGCTGTCAATGAGGTGGTGTTTGACCCCTTGATGGCGGGAATGGTACAGGTTCGCACTGGGGGAACCTTGGCCCTGGCGTTGCAAGGACCGGGACGGGAGAGCGATCGCCTGGCGGTGGCCTTAGAAGCCTGTCAGCAGGGATCTCGATGTCTGGCTCCCTATCTCCCCCGTGATTTCGAGATTCGTAAAGCCGTCAATGGTCAGGTGGTGTTCTCGGCCTTGGGAAACCGTCAGGGCGATCGCTTTGCGATCGGCTTGGATGACTTTAACTTAGCTCTATTAGACCTTGTTCCGGGCCAAGCCTTGGGGATTATTGGACCGGTTCGCGGCCAGGTGACGGGAGAGATTGTCACGGATCTATTTACCCTGCAAACTCGCGGTGGAGTGAGCGTCGCCAACCCCGGTTTAGGCTATTTACGGGCCGAGGCGATCGCCGCTGAGTTTGGCTATGACGGACAAGAAACGGTGATTCGCAATGGCGTCCTCCAACTCCGGGACAGCCGCTTTGTCCTCAACGCCGCCGCACAACTGGATCTGTTGGGGGTCGTTCAAGGACGTATTCCCCTGACCGCTTGGCCACAAATCCCCGTTCAGGGACAACTCACTGTTGAATCGGGGACTGTCGGAGATCTACTCACCACCGTGGCTTGGTATGAAATCGAGGATTTACTCCGTCGCGGCGTCGCCAGTCCCAGTTTAAATCCCCAAGACTTGACCGCGACTGGGGTTGGCATTCCCAAACAGCCGTTACCGGACCAGTTAGCTCTGTTTGACCGTATCCGTCAACAGGTAATCGAACGAGTGACCCCGACCGGTGAACCTCAACCGCCTCAAGTGGCGGAGATTGAGGGAACTTATACCGCTGCGGTGACTCTGGGGGGAACTCTGGGAAATCCCAATCTTACGGCTGACTTGGCGGCGTCGGATTGGGTTTGGTATACGCAACCACCAACTCCTCTGGCCCCGTCTGAGCCTCGACCTCGGTTAACCCTCGATGACCTGCGCGTTAGAGCCAGTTTTGCGGACAATCTCTTGACCATTGAGGAGGCTCGAATACAGGCCGAAGGGGGGGAGGCATCTTTAGTGGGTCGTGTCTCCCAGACGCAGCTAGAGGGCGGATTTGAGGTGGTGGATGTGCCGTTAAGCCTTTTGCAACGGTTTGTCAGTCTTCCGGTGACGGTGGCGGGGGATTTGCGGCTACAAGGACGGTTCGGCGGGACGCTGCAAGACCCGATTCTGCTGGGAGAGGTGGCGATTGAGTCGCCGCAGTTGAATGACCGTCTTCTGGAGTCGTTTTTGGGCAATTTTAGCTATAACGGCGATCGCGTTGAGTTCGTGACGTTGGCCCCGAGTTGGAGTCAGCTTCAGGTGAGTATTCCTTTTCCTTTGACGGAGTTAACCCCGGAGACGGCGATCGCGAAGCGTGCGGGAACCGCAATCGCTCAGGGACGATTTTCTCTGGATACACCGGCGTTTGAGTTGGTTGAGGCCCTCACTGAGGGTCAGGTGGTTTGGCTTGGCGGTGAGGGACGGCTGGATGTGGCGGCTCGCGTGGATCTGATGGCGTTGACCTCTGGGGAGATTGAGCGGATTTTACAGTCGTTTGAGGTTGACGGGGCGATCGCCTTTGATCAGGCCCAGGTTGAGGCGGCGGCGTTTCCTCAGGCTCAAAGTCAGCTTGATGGGGTAATTCGTTTTAATCAGGACCAACTCGATGTTGAGGGATTGCTGGCCCAGGTGGCCGATGGCTCATTTAGTCTGGCGGGAACCTTACCTCTGTTGGTCCCAAATCCAGACTTGGAACGTCCTTTGACGTTGAGGGTCGATCAGGGTGCGATCGCCCTAGCGGGACTCTATGAGGGCCAACTCGATGGAGCGATAACGGTCGCAGGAACGGCGTTAACGCCTGTGATTGGCGGCGGAATTGAGTTATCTCAAGGACGCGTCTCGATTCCTGGGGGAGAGTTGGCGGCTGGGGGGGGAATCCTGGAGTCGTCAGGGACCAACTCAACCGCGACCAACTCAACCGCCGCAAACCCAACCACTACAACGTCCCCGTTCATTACACCGGTCTTAGATAGGTTTCGGGTGAGTCTTGGGGAAGACTTGAGGATTGTTAATTCTCTACCGAGTTTTAATGCACAGGTGGCCGGGGAGGTGACGGTGAATGGGGTGATTGATGGTGATTTGGGGAATCTTCAACCCCAGGGGACAATTCGCGTTGAGGAAGGCCAGTTAAACGTCTTGAGTAGTGTCTTTTTTGTCACCCCAGGTCGTCCTCAGACAGTGACGTTTCTCCCAGAGGAGGGCCTGTTCAATCCTCGGTTGGATGTACAGGTGTCGACGCTGGTGTCGGAACAACGCCGCAACCCCATGGCCGATCGCGATCGCAACAGCAATGAAGTCCCCGATACGACGATTCTACCGCTGCGTCAGTCACGCCAACTGTTGGTTAACATCACCATTGATGCTATGACGGAAGATATCTTGGCGGCGATTGTGGCCGATTCGTCGGGAGAGGTGACGGTTCAGGGGTTTGAGTCGAATCAGGCGTTGTTAGATACGGTGCAGTTGAGTAGTGTTCCCAACCGCAGTGAGAATGAGTTGGTGTCTCTGCTGGGGGGACAGCTGGTGACGACGATTGATGAGATTGGTCAGTTACGAGGGACGGAGTTTTTTGAGTATGCGTTAGTTCGGTTTGTCTTGGAACCGGAGTTGACAAGACTTTTGGTGGATATTGATCGGGTGACAAATCGGGCGGGAGAGGCGATCGGTTTAGATCGTCTCAGTGTGTTTCCCATTGGTCAAATTGAGGCGATTTATGAACTCAATGAGCGATCGCTATTGGGATTGACGTATGATTATGGTCTCAGTGGCTTTTTACTCCAAGGCGGCCAAACTGAATCGGGAACGCCTGGTTTTGAGTCCATTGAACTTCGCTATGAGTTACGGTTTTAAACTCCGTAATGTGAGCAACTGTAATCTGGGCAACTGTCGCCGAAAAAGAGCGACCCGAAGAGGGCGACCATCACTTCGACTATCGCTCAGTGACCAAAGGTACGCCCCTACTATTCCCTATTCCCTATTCCCTGTTCCCTATTCCGGTGTTCCCTTATCAATGAGTGATATTTGGTTTCGGTCAATCCAAGGAAAACTTCAGTCTTGGTTCACGCAACCGCCGAGTAGTGAATCTGAAGATGAGTTAATTGAACTTCCCCCACGGCTTAAAGCTGAGCTTCTCGAACGAATTAGCCAGTCTCCAACTCCTCAGTTTTATAAAACCACGATTCTGGAGGCGATCGCCCCAGCGGTAGAATCCTGGCGGAATCAGGTTGATGCTCCGAATCATTTGGTAATTTTAGGGAGTGCTGTTGAGTCAATCCCTAAAATTATTAATGATAGTTTTGAGAATTGGCAAGATTGGTCGATTGAGGTTATTCGTCCCTTAAATACCCTCAAGCGTCCTTACAACTCTCGCCTGATTGAGAAACGAATCTCTAAACTCCTAGAACCCTATCTTCAGGTCGAAACAACGAATTTTGAGTCCAGGGAACATCATCCAGATATCCCCTTAGAAAAGCAGCGCAAAACCCTAGTTTTAGTTCCTCAGTTGGAACAGTGTTTTTTGCGTGCGATTGGCGGTTGGAGTAGTATTGAATTTCTTAGGGATATTATTTTTAAAAATCCCAATTGCTTTTGGGTGATTGGGGCGAGTCATCCCGCCTGGAATTTTTTGGATTTTGTTTGTCAAATTAGTGCCTATTTTGACCAGATAAAGCCTTTACCCAGACTCGACGATGACATGCTCGCTGATTGGCTAATTCCGGTTGCTGAAACATTAGTGACACTCGATGAAGCGGAGTATTCTAATAATGATCCTCGTCAAGCCTATTGGGATCTGATTGCTCATCAAAGTTCGGGAATTGCCCGTGTTGCTCAATATCTTTGGCTTGAAAGTTTGCGGATTCACAAGGATAGAATGCAGGATGAGTCAGGAGAGTCTCTCAATCTCGAAAAACTGTTAAGAATTGAGGCTGATGCGAAACGGAAACTGGTTCTTCACCCGGTTAAACCGTCATTACCAAGTTTACCGTCGTTGACGAATCTAGATCGGTATTTACTCCACGCCACGTTAATTCATACCACCATCACTCGCAGTCATTTGGCGCAAACCTTAGGCGAGGCGGAAAGTCAAATTCAGGCGCGGGTTCAATGGTTATCTCGCCAAGGAATTTTGGAAAGCTGTGAGGGCAGTTTAAGTATTCATCCCTTGTATTATGATAAATTACGGGTTGATTTATCTCATAATAACTTTTTTATCGGGGACAACTGATGAGAAAAATTACGATTTTTGGCGGGTTTTGGCTGGGTGTACTCCTGAGTTTATCTCCGGTTTTAGTGTTAGCTCAAGATGAGAGTTCCGAGGATTTACCCAATCAATTTTTAACGGATATTACGCCGCAGAAAATCCTGTATGGGGTTTTGGCAATTCTGGTGGCTTATGGAAGTATTTATATCATTCAGGCGATCGCCAACTGGATTTCCGAGCGAGTCCCCCGACGGTTTCGATTGATTACAAAGCAGTCTATTCCCTTCTGGAAAGCCTTGATTTTGCTGATTACGGCATCCTACTTGGCGAACCTATTTTTAAAGCTCTCAGAGTCCAATTTAGTGGCGGTGACGGGGACGATCGCCGTCGCCTTGGGGTTTGCGTTCAAAGACTATGCCAGTTCCGTGATTGCGGGGGTGATTGCTTTGTTTGAAGCGCCTTATCGCGTTGGCGATCGCGTCAAAGTTGCTGACCATTATGGGGAAGTCGTCAGCTATGGCCTACGAGCCATTCAGATTCAAACCCCCGATGATAACTTAATCACCATTCCCCATAATAAAACTTGGACTGAACCCATTTCTAACGCCAACAGTGGTGAACTCGAAGCTCAAGTCGCTACGGACTTTTATTTTAGCCATGAGGTTGATGTGGAGAAAGTGATTCAGATATTATATCAAGCCGCCTATAGTAGTAAATACACTCAACTAAAACTGCCAATTGTGGTGGTTCTTCAAGAGAAGATTTGGGGAACTCAGTTTAAGTTACGATGTTATCCCATTGATGCTCGGGATGAGTTTATCTATAAAACCGATTTAATTCGCCGAGCTAAAGCTGCATTTGCTTACGAAAAACTCTCCTATCCTAATATTTTGCAATCAAAAATTACGGAGGAGGATTGATAAGTTCTATAGCCATCGAAGATTGGACTAGGACAACTCTGAGTTGGGAAAGAATCTCCGACCTCTTGCCTCTTGCCTTTTTATTCCCTATTTTTTGTCCCATTCAGACCAACTTTTGCTAGACAATTTTGTGTCTAGCCTCGTCGATAAAATGGTGTTTTGACCACCTCTGCTGGATGTCGTTTACCACGAATTTCGACCTCTAATGCTTGTCCTGGATGGCTCAACCCTGGGGGAACGTAGCCTAAAGCAATGTTAATCCCTAACGTCGGTGAGGGAGCGCCGGAGGTCACATATCCCACCGAGGTTCCCTCGTGCCACAATGAATAGTCATGACGGGCAATCGATCGCCCCAGCATGGCAATCCCCACCAGTTGTCGAGGCCATCCCTCGGCCGCCTGGTGTTCTAAGATGGAACGACCGATAAAGTCCCCTTTGCGCTTCAGATGAACCAGCCAGTCTAATCCCGCTTCTAAAGGGGTCGTTTCCTCGTTCATATCCTGTCCATAGAGAGGGAGCGCGGCTTCTAAGCGCAACGTGTCCCGAGCACCGAGTCCGCAGGGAACCGCCTCTCGTTCGAGGAGGTAATCCCACAGATGCAGTCCGGCTTCGGGAGGAAGCATAATTTCAAAGCCATCTTCTCCGGTGTAGCCAGTACGAGCGATAAAGGCGGGATGGCCGAAAATCTCGGTCTGACAATGGTTGAAAACCGAGAGTTGAGCCAAGTTGGTATCAACGAGAGGTTGCAGGACTGATTGAGCCAGTTGACCTTGCAGGGCCAGTAGAACTTGGCTGTCGCTGCGATCGCTCAGATGGGTTGTCTCGGGTAAATGAGCCTGAAGCCAGTCATGATCTCGCTCTCGGGTGGCGGCGTTGACGATTAAAACCACCTCATCGTCAGCCTGACAATAGACAATTAGGTCATCGAGAATACCCCCTTCGGGGTTCAAGAGTAGGGTATAGCGGGCTTTACCGGGCTTGAGACGGCTTAAATCTGAGGGAACGAGGGGATCTAAGGCCTCTAAGGGATTGCCGCCTCTGAGGATAAATTTACCCATGTGGGAGATATCAAAAACTCCCACCTGTTGGCGGACCGCCTGATGTTCTTGGCGAATCCCTTGGAATTGTAGAGGCATCTCCCAGCCGGAAAAGGACGTCAGTTTAGCCCCGAGATCCGAGTAGCGGGAAAACAGGGGAGAACGGCGCGGTTGTGGTGGGATCGGGGAAGCAGACACAGGTTAAGTTCCGGTTGAAGTTGACGATTGTTTACAGAATGGGCGATCGCAGTCCATTGGTTTCTAAGATACGATACAACGAGGGAGCCGTAATGGTAAGACGTACCAGTAAGTATTTATGACTATGACGACGACTGCGACTTTTGCCGAGTCTTCACAGGGTGAAACGGTGGCACAGGGTGGAATGGCTATGGAAAACCCCCTCAGTATTGCCCCGATGATGGATCGGACCGATCGCCACTTTCGCTTTTTTCTTCGGCAAATCGCACGCCGCCCCTTGTTATATACAGAGATGTTGACAACTGGGGCAATTTTGCATGGAAAACGGGCGAAACTGCTTGGGTTTTCGCCTCAGGAAAAACCCCTAGCCTTACAAATTGGTGGGGATAATCCCCGCGAACTGGCTGAATGCGCCCGTATTGCTCAGGATTTGGGCTATGACGAGGTGAATTTGAATGTGGGTTGTCCGAGCGATCGCGTCCAAAATGGTAATTTTGGTGCTTGCTTGATGCAAGAACCCCAGCGAGTGGCCCAGGCCATCGCTGCTATGACGCGGGCCGTGAAAATTCCGGTGACGGTGAAGCATCGCATTGGTGTCGATGAGTGCGATCGCTATGAAGATATGACGGAGTTTGTGCGCATTGTCTCGGAGGCGGGCTGTCAACGCTTTACCGTCCATGCTCGCAAAGCCTGGTTAAAAGGACTCAGTCCCAAGGAAAATCGCACGGTTCCCCCTCTACGCTATGAGGATGTCTATCGCCTGAAACGAGACTTCCCTCATCTGTTTGTTGAAATCAATGGCGGCTTTAAGACGCTCAGCCAGATTCGCGACCAATATCAATATGTAGATGCGGTAATGGTGGGCCGGGCCGCCTATGACAATCCGTTTCTCCTGGCGACGGTGGATCGGGATATCTACGGCGATGAGCATCCGCTTCCGACTCGCACTCAGGTGGTTGAGGGAATGCTCGGTTACTGCGATCGCTGGGTGGCTCATGGCTACAAACTCCACAGCATCTCCCGTCATATGTTGCAGTTGTTTACGGGACAACCGGGAACGAAAGCCTGGAAACGCTATCTCAGCGAACACGCGCATCTCCCCGGTGCTGGGGCTGAGGTGTTAACCGCAGCCCTAGCCCAAGTTCCTACGGCTGAGTCAGCACAGACTCAGCCAGTCACCTCCTAGGGGGGTTAGGCGTTTTGCAGGACTTTCAGGGATTCGTTGATATGTCCCTGGAAGTCCAGTTGGGAGTTAAAGATATGACGGATAACTCCCTCTTTGTCGATGACATAGGTCACACGACCGGGGAGAATAAACAAGGTCGCCGGAACGCCATAGAGTTTACGAACTTGGTTCCCCTGATCACTGAGGAGGGTGAAGGGGAGGTTGTGTTTCTCGGCGAACTGTTTATGGGAGGAGACGGAATCGCCGCTAATCCCGATGACTTCGGCTCCCGCATCGCTAAAGGTGGTGTAGCTATCTCGGAAGGCGCAGGATTCGGCGGTACAGCCGGGAGTATCGTCTTTGGGGTAGAAATACAGCACGACGGCTTTGTGACCTTTAAAGTCGCTGAGGCTTACGGACTCGCCGTCTTGGCTTTTGAGGGTGAAGTTGGGGGCGCGATCGCCGACGTTAATCGTTGTCATAGCTTACTTTCGAAATCGTGATCTTCATTCACCGTAGCAGCTTGTCAAAGCCTCGGCTTCACCCAACTGCGTCTGAGAGCAACATCGAGGCCCAGTCCCGCTAGGCCAAAGAGTCCTAAACTTTCAAATAGCGACAATAGGGCGATCGCCCCCACGTCATCGGGAATCTGTAGGCCTTCGAGTTGCGCTAACCCTCGCACTAAGCCAAACGCTCCCACAACCCCCGATTTGAGATGGGGGTTCGCGTCTCCCCGCACCGCATAGCGATAGGTGACTCCAAACAAAAAACCACTGACCGCCACAATCGCTAGACGCAACCCTAGTTCATCGAGTCGTGAACTCAGATACAGGGCCACGCCACTATCAGCAATGACGACGGTTAGGGCGCTCAACACCCCGGCTTTCAAGGATTCAAGACGATCTTGGTCGGTCATAACGTCGGTAACAGTGTGATCTCGACAGTTCCTGACAACAGATTACCGTGATATTACAGAGGTACAATCATCGACAGCGAACTCGTCAAGTTGAGAGTATAGCAGGGTTTCCTCGGGGTCAATAGACCCGTCAGGAGAACAGCTCGCTGAACGATCCTGGCATCCGTATAATTACGGATGCTTTCTACTCTGGGGGTAAAATACAAAACTACTATCCTTGACTTTAGTCATACCAAATAAGACTTTAATGTGGCTATTAATTCATTTTTTACAGGCTTTTTGTCGGTACAATATGTCATAGTTGAAATGCTTTTTTAAAGCGTCGCGATCGCCGCTTGACGTTTTGCCTAACCTTGGTTACACTGATGAGAAGGATGTCAGTATAAACACGCAACTTACGTCCAGCCAAAAATTTTAGGCAGCTCAGGCGAAGATTCCAGAGCAACCCAGACCGGGGCGAATCGAGAGACCTGAGGGCATCACCACATCGAGGAACGGGCAACCATTAGGAGACACTCATGAAACGCGTAACGACAGCAACCTCCCATCATTCCGGCTGGCTTTCTCTGTTTTGTATCAGTTTGTTGCTCAGTAGTTTTGTCGCACTACCGATGATCGAAGACGTAACGCGATCGCAACAGGCGGAATCAGACCCGTCACAGCGGCTGGTGCAAACGAACCCCACACGTTAGATTCTCAGACTCCCCGGCGATCGTCACAAACTTGCTTAAAAACTGGGTGTTCTTGGGTGTTCTCCTGTAGCGGTTAATGGAGATCGGCCCGAGTACATTCTTTATTTCTTAATTCTTTAAACGTGTTAACCCCTGGAGTCGAGGTTCTGCATCGGACAGAACCTCATTTTTGCGTGCTTGATGCCCACCATGAGTAGGGGCGAAACATGTTTCGCCCCTACTCCTCGTCGTCCTCGTCGTCGTCTTTGGTCGGATAGACAAAGCCACGAGAGCGCCCGGTTAGCACAGACTTACCCAAGGATAGGGCTTTTTCTGCTTCAAGGGCGGCTTTTCGCTTCCAAACGGCATGACGCTGATTGCGCTTGGCTTTGGATGTTTTCTTCTTAGGGACTGCCATAACGGTAACTGTCGTGATGTTTAAACGGTTGCCAAACCTTTCTATCTTAAAGCATAATGACCCTTTCGGAGAAAGTAATTTTCGCTACTCTGATCTGACAGTTTCTCTGGCCCTCACCTGTTCCCTGCTACAGTGGCTTATTCTTCTGCATCTCAGCCCCCGAGAGAAGCGGCTCTATCCCTCGATCGAGTTGCCTTTACCTATGCGAATGTGACCTCCGTCCTCAAAGAGATTAGCCTGACGATTGAGTCAGGGGAGCGGGTGGGAATCATTGGCCCCAACGGTGCCGGAAAAACGACCTTATTTCTGACCATCTGCGGCGTCTTGCGTCCGAGTTCAGGAGCGGTGAGTGTCTTCGGAAAACCCGTCATTCCTGGACAATTTCGCCCGGATGTGGGGTTAGTCTTCCAAAACCCCAATGATCAATTGTTTTCTCCCTCAGTTTGGGATGATGTGGCCTTTGGTGTCGAGAATCTCGGCTATAGCGATGCTGAGGTAGCTTGTCAGGTGCAGGAGACCTTAGAGCAATTGGGGATTCTCGAATATCGCGATCGCCCCCCTCATCATCTCTCTGGAGGACAAAAACGGATGGTGGCGATCGCCGGGGTATTAGCCATGAAACCCGATCTCATCCTCTACGACGAACCGAGTGCTAACTTAGATTTGCGATCGCGCCGTCGTCTGATCGAGTTTCTGCAACAATCCCCACAAACCCTCCTCGTAGCCAGCCACGATCTCGAATTAATCCTAGAACTGTGCGATCGCGTTCTCCTGTTAGATAACGGCCACCTCATCGCCGACGGTCCCCCGGCCGAGATTCTCAGCGATCGCCCTCTCATGGAATCCCACGGCCTAGAAACCCCCTCAACACTCACATAGAGAGAGAGCAACCCCATTCCCCATTAACTATTAACTATTAACTATTCACTATTAACTATAACAGAGGCTGACAAATGCGAATCCGCTCATAAATCTCCTCCAACGCCTCTCCTGGCCGCGCCGGAGAGAGCCAATAGCCTTGAATCTCATCACAATCGAGTTCAGACAACAACTGCATCTGTTCAACAGTTTCGACCCCTTCAGCGACGATTTTCATCCCTAAGCCTCGGCCCAAAGCCACAATCACCGACGCGATCGCGCGATCTTTCGATTGAGTCGTCACATCTCGGACAAAGGAGCGATCAATCTTCAGTGCATTCAGAGGAAAATTCTTGAGATAAGCCAACGAAGAATAGCCCATGCCAAAATCATCGAGAGCAATCCTCACCCCCATCTCCCGCAACTGCTGAAGAATCACCTGAGTCAGTGCCACATTTTGAATGGCTACCGTCTCCGTAATCTCGACCTCCAAATACTCCGGCGACACCTGCGTCGTCTCCAACACCTGTCGCACCGTCTGCACCAAATTCGTCTGCAAAAACTGACGGGCCGACAAATTCACCGCCACCGGAACCAGCGGAAACCCCTGTTCCTGCCAACGGCGAATTTGCCGACAGGCTTCATAAAGGACCCATTCACCAATCGGCACAATTAAGCCATTCTCCTCCGCCAGCGTAATAAATTCCTGAGGAGACACCTGGCCCAGACGGGGTGAGTTCCAACGAATCAAGGCCTCTAACCCCGACAATCTGCCCGTTTTAATCGATAATTTGGGCTGATAGAACAGCACAAACTCCTGTCGTTCGACAGCTAAATGTAACTCCCGTTCCAACAACAACAGATCATAGCTTTGATGCTCTAACATCCCTTGGTAGAACTGAAAACTACCCCGTCCCGCCTCTTTAGCTCGGTGCAGCGCGATATCAGCGTGTTTCATTAAGCTGGCCGCATCCTCTCCATCCTGGGGATAACGGGCAATGCCAATACTGCCACTGACGTAACAGGAATAGGGTTCAATATCAAACGGTAATCCCAGTACTCCCACCAGCCGTTGTGCGAGCCGTTCACAGGCGACAGGATCAATGGGAGGCCGTAACAGTAGGGTAAACTCATCGCCACCCCAACGAGATAAACTCCCCTCTTGTGGCAGTTCAGCTACGATGCGACGACTGACTAACTGCAAGACTTCATCACCGAGATCATGGCCGAGGGTGTCGTTGATTTTCTTAAAACAGTCAATATCGATGAAAAAGACAGCCAGAGACTGCTCCTGTTCCCGTGCATCCTGTAGAGCGTTGGTGAGTTGTTGGCGGAATAAGAGGCGGTTGGGTAATCCGGTTAGGGTATCGTACAGGGCTTGATAGTCGGCGGCGCCAATGGTGCGAGCATTCCACCAAATCACAGCCCCTAAGACGAAGACACTGCTAATACTTAAGAGAACTAAGGCCACTTCTCCGTCGTAGAAGCCCGCTCGTTTTCCCAACAGAACGACGCCACAGCCGACGGTGGGCAGGATCAGGGTTAGGCCAATCAAACGACGGATGGTTGCACCGCCAGCTAGTTCACTGACGATGATTCCCATACCGCCGCGATCGGGGTAGCGCCCCAGAACCCCCAAAGACAGCAAAACAAAGGCCAGGCCGGTATGTAGGGCCATCTCGGTAAACTGCCCTAAACCGTAAAAGGCGGTAATGCCAAACAGATAGCCGAGACAGCCGAGTAGGGCAATGAGAAAGGTGACAATCGCCCAGAGTTGGGCGGCTCGATCGCGACGAAAGGTTTGATAAGTTAGGGCGATGCCGATGCTGCAAAAGGCGATCGCCGTATTTAAGGCCATGCGCCCTGGAATGTACGTGCCGACGGGGTTAGGATCATCGGGCAAGATTGCCTGATCCAGCCCCAGTCTCAGGTCTAGGGCATATTCGAGGCTGGTGATCGCCCCAAGGGCCACAACTAGCCCCGCTCCGGTCATCGTTAGCAGTCTGAGCCGGTGATGACTGGCCAGCAGCGCCCCAGCGGCCAAGGTTAGGCCAATGGCGGTATTGACTTTCATAGTCACCCAGAAGGGCAGGATACTTTTAAACAAGCCAATATCAAAGACCCAGCCGAGCAAGACCAGACATCCTAAGCCGATGACGGCATAGGCACAAATCCGTGACCAACGTTTGAGATTAGCTACATATTGTGGATTTTTGGGCGTCTCAATGGCTAAGTCAATATGAGACTGAAGCTGCAACCGTTTGAGGAAAGGATAGCTAAAGAAAGATACGAACACCGGGGAACCTGGGTGATTAGCATTGACGCTGGAATTGGATTGGCGATCGCGTTGCGTTTTCACGGTCATAGTGGCTTGACCATTTCTTCTGCATACCATTCAGCCTAACTCGTCAAGGATACAAGAGTGATTGACCCGCAGCATGAGAGTGGGAGATTTTCTTGAGTTTTCTAAGGTCTCTTGAACTCGACGATCGGTGCCCCTGTAAGCGCCAATGATAATACCATGGTCCCCTCGAGTGTGATGGGGTCTAGGTTGCGATCGCCACTCCTAATTTTTTTCGACCTGATTCTCTCTTTAGGTGAACATGGATCTCCCCTCGCCGCTGCTATCCCTTACCCAGGAGCAACTTTGACAGGTTTAGTTTAATCCCGACAAAATTTATCGGGATTGTTTGACGGGACTTGACCCCCGTGTTACGATTTCGATTCAGGTTGAGTTAAGACAAGTAGAGACCCCCCATGACCCAAGCCATTGAACGCCTCAAACAAGCTTCCACCGCCGCTTTCACCGGACTAAAATGCAAAGAATGCGGCACTGAATACGAAGCCACCGCCAAACACGTCTGTGAAGAGTGCTTCGGGCCGCTCGAAGTCAAGTATGACTATGATGTCTTGCGCCAAACCGTCAGCCGCGACACCATCGAAGCCGGACCTCACTCCATTTGGCGCTACAAACCGTTTCTCCCGGTGGCCACAGATACCCCCATTGACGTCGGAACGGGAATGACACCGTTGGTTGAAGCACACCGTTTGGCCCGTCGCTTGGGATTGAAAAAGCTTTATATTAAAAACGATGCCGTCAATATGCCCACCCTGAGTTTCAAGGATCGGGTGGTCTCGGTAGCGTTAACTCGCGCTCGTGAACTGGGGTTCTCTACCGTATCTTGTGCCAGTACCGGCAACCTCGCCAACTCCACAGCGGCGATCGCCGCCCACGCCGGTCTCGATTGCTGTGTCTTCATCCCCGCTGACTTAGAAGCCGGTAAAATCCTGGGAACTCTGATCTATAACCCGACTCTGATGGCAGTCAAGGGCAACTACGATCAAGTCAACCGCCTCTGTTCAGAAGTGGCTAATACCCAAGGTTGGGGATTTGTCAACATCAACCTGCGTCCTTACTATTCTGAAGGTTCAAAAACCCTAGGCTTTGAAGTCGCCGAACAACTCGGTTGGCAACTGCCGGATCATATTGTCGCCCCTCTGGCCTCGGGATCTCTATTTACCAAGATTTATAAAGGCTTCCGCGAATTTGTCGAAACCGGCTTAGTAGCAGACAAAGAGGTTCGTTTCAGTGGCGCCCAAGCCGAAGGCTGTTCTCCCATCGCCAGCGCCTATAAAGAGAAACGGGACTTCATCGCCCCAGTCAAACCCAACACCATTGCTAAATCCATTGCTATTGGCAATCCCGCTGATGGTATTTACGCCGTCGATATTGCCAACAAAACCAATGGCACCATCGAATCCGTCACCGATGCTGAAATCATCGACGGGATGAAGTTATTGGCAGAAACCGAAGGCATTTTCACCGAAACCGCCGGCGGAACCACCATCGCCACTCTCAAAAAATTAGTAGAAGCGGGCAAAATTGACCCTGATGAAGTGACCGTGGTTTATATTACTGGCAATGGCTTGAAAACCCAAGAAGCGGTTCAAGGTTATATTGGTGAACCGCTCACCATTGAGCCGAAACTCGATTCCTTTGAGCGGGCGTTGGAGCGTTCTCATACTCTCAATCGTCTGGAATGGCAGCAAGTTTTGGTTTAGTTTTGTGGTGTTTTCCTTTGTTTTGAGTTATTTTGAGTTATTTTGAGTCCTTATGTCTGTCACCGTTCTCATTCCCACTCCACTGCAAAAGTTCACCGGCGATCGCGCCAAAATCGAGTGTGACGCCGGCAGTATTTCCGAGTTAATTGAGGCTCTCGAAGGCTCTTGTCCGGGGATTAAAGCTCGTCTGTGTGATGAACAGGGCAAACCCCGTCGCTTCCTCAATTTCTACGTTAATAGCGAGGATATTCGCTTTTTGCAAAACACTGAAACCACACTCAATGATGGTGATGAAGTGAGCATTGTTCCGGCCGTGGCGGGAGGTTGAGGTTTTCTGAATCCTTGAGTATAAGAAACGGGGGTGTACTGCTGTGAGTACACCCCCATTTTTAATGCGTTAATTGTTAATGCGTTACCTCAACGGTTAACGATCTTAACCATTAAGCAGGAATCGCCGTTTCTTGCAAGAGTCCGTCGTAGATTTGTGTCAGATGTTGGGCCACCCCTTCCCAACTGAACTCTTCTAAAACCCGTTGGCGAGAGGCTTGGCCAAGTTGATCGCGCCATTGGGGATTCGAGAGAAGGCGATCGCAGGCCGCAGCAAAAGCCGCTTCGTCTTTAGCGGGGGCCAACAAGCCCGTTTGTTCGTGAACAATCGAGTATTGTAAGCCACCCACCGCACTGGCGACGATGGGAGTACCGCAGGCCATGGCCTCAATGGCCACCAAACCAAACGGTTCATAGTGACTCGGAACCACACAGACATCAGCGGCGGCGTAGTAAGCACTCATCAAGTCATCCTCAATGCGGCCGGGGAACTCAACCTGGCCATCCAGGCCGAGTTGTTGGGTTAAAGCCACGAGGCGATCGCGTTCATCCCCATCTTGATGGCCCGATCGCGCCCCACCGCCGATCACCACCTTAAAATCAGGATCATGGCGGAACTGCGATCGGCCAGCGGCCCGAATCAGGGTTTCAATCCCCTTACGAGTATCAAAGCGTCCCACATAAAAGAGACGTTTTTGTTCCGGGGGAATCCCCAGTAACTCCCGGGCCGCCGAGCGAGAAATCGAACCAAACCGATGCACATCCGTACCACAGGGAACCACTTGGATATTCCCCAACGGCGTCACCCGCCGCATATCCTCAACTTCCTGAGGACTCGTCGCGATGACACAATCAGCCGTTTCAATGCAACGCTTTTCAGTAGCCAAACGGGTTTGGGCAATATCGGGAATAGCTTGCACCGAGCGATATTTCACCGAACCGAGAGAATGATGCGTATGAATTTGGGCCAGGGATTGAGTCTGTCTCAGTTGCAATCCCACCCAAGCCGAGAGCCAGTAGTTGGTGTGAACCAGGTGATAGTGTCGCCCTGAATCCCGTTGATAGTGATGGAACGCCTGAACAAACTCAGGTAGATAATTAAAAATCAGATCTCGATGAATAAAGCGTGCTGCCCCCGCCCTGAGGCGAATCGTGCGACAATTCGGTCCATGTTGAACAACATCCGCTTGGCTGGAGTTTGTGCGGCGGGTGAACATATCTACCTGCCAGCCTAAATCGGCTAACGCTTCGCCGACATGGCGCACATAGACATTTTGTCCTCCAGCTTCTTCCTTACCAATTTCGATCGCCGGATCGCCATGAACCGAGATTAAGGCAATAGATTGTAGAGAAGCCATAGATGAAATTCCTTGTAAAACGCGACAGCAACTCAACCTTAAAGTAGGGGGTGCAGGCCTGTTCAGAGAACAGGACTGGTACATGATGAATCAGGCTAAGTTTAAGGGTTAGAGTCAGAGGTAAACGTCAGTGGTTGAGGGTTAATCCTAGAGAGGGGTCAGTTCGGGCGATCGCCGCCGGGGCGATCGCAGCATGAATTCCACTGATTCTAGCATTTTCAGGCCTTCAAAACTGTTTTCAGAGAACCACCGAGAAAAGTGGCACCGTTCCTCCTTAAGACTCAACCAACGCCAGAACCCGTCCCGTCAAACTAAAAGGACGAACCTCCGAGATTTCTACAGACACTGTTTTTCCTTTCAACTCCTCTAAACTCCCCTCAAAGAACGTTAAGCGATTGCCCCGTGTCCGTCCCATAACTTGAGTGGGATCTTTAGGATTTTGTTCCTCGACTAACACCTCCTCAACACGATTCGCATAGCGTTGAGAGCGTTCAGCAGCTTTCACGCTCACCAAGTGATTGAGTCGTTGTAAGCGGTCTTGTTTCACCTCATCGCTGAGTTGATTCTGCCAATGAGCCGCTGGGGTTCCGGGACGGGGAGAGTAGGCAGCAGTATTGAGAATATCAAAACCAATATCGGCCGTTAAATCCAGAGTTTTTTGGAACTGTTCCTCAGTTTCGCCGGGGAAGCCGACAATCGCATCAGCACTAATCGCCGCATCAGGCATATAATGGCGAATTTTGTCGATAATGCGGCGATATTTCTCATGGGTATAGCCCCGGGCCATCGCTTTGAGAATCTCGTTGTCACCAGATTGGAAAGGAATATGGAAATGTTCGCAGACTTTAGGCAGTTCCTGACAAGCGCGAATCAGCCGTTCAGTGAAGTAGCGGGGGTGACTCGTAGCGAAGCGAATGCGTTCAATTCCCGGCACATCATGGACGAAATATAACAAATCCGTCAGGGTATGGAGATGTCGTCCTTCGGGGGTACTACCGGGCAAATCTCGTCCATAGGCATCGATATTTTGCCCGAGGAGGGTGACTTCTTTATACCCTTGTCGTCCGAGTTCCTCCATTTCAGCGCGAATCGCCTCCGGAGTGCGGGACTGTTCCACACCGCGCACATTGGGAACCACGCAATAGGTGCAGCGTTCATTGCAGCCGTAGATGACATTCACCCAAGCACTCACCGCACTATCGCGGCGGGGTTTGGTGATGTCTTCCATAATATGCACCGGTTCCGTAGCCACCACTTGGCTACCAGAGAACACCTGTTCGAGCAAATCCCCGAGGCGATTGGCGTGTTGCGGTCCCATCACCAAATCTAGTTCCGGAACCCGTCGCATGAGGGCTTCTCCTTCCTGTTGGGCCACGCAACCGGCCACCGCGAGGATGAGGTTGGGGTCATTTTGTTTGCGTTTGGCCTGTCTCCCGAGATAGGAATAGACCTTTTGTTCAGCGTTGTCGCGGATAGTACAGGTGTTGTAGAGGACTAGGTCTGCCAGGTTTGGGTCGTCTGTGGCCTGGAAATTTAGAGTTTCGAGAATCCCGGCCATCCGTTCCGAGTCAGCTTTGTTCATCTGACAGCCGAAGGTGGTGATGTGGTAACGACGAGGGGTAACGGTCATAGGTATCTGTTGGCGTTTAGATGTTCAGGACTGTTCAGGGAATCCCTATTTTAGCGACTTGGGGGGGCGATCGCCCCTTGAACTTCCACTGACCCCAGTGTCTCACTATAATGCTTGCGTACTATTACTGAGTTTTTGACCGTATTTTTACGGAAGCATATCAATACGCCGTTGAGCTTTATCAAATCTTTGCAATTAAATTCCGGAATCCTTAGGAAATAACCCAGGCCTGGGTTATAAAGTGTAGAGGTATGGCTTTGCTCCAGGGCGATCGACCATCCGGGTGTCATTCAGTCCGATTGAATACGATGTCTCTACCGTAGACATCATATTGAGAGTTCATCACTCGTGTAGAAGTGTCTCCCCCATAAGGGAGCTTTTTTAGGCATTTCTTCAGTTGGCTCGACCTTAGCCACTGGCTAGACCTTAACCACACTCATTATTTTCCCAAACGGCCCAAGAGATTATCCCTGAATCTAGGGAGCCAGCCTCAGCATAAACACCCAGAAGTTTGTCAGACCCATCATGAATCTGCACTACCCATATCGTCCCCTGATCGTCCTTGATGCTGCCATTGAGGCGCCTGAACAGTTACTCAGAGGGGTCATCGACACGGCCCAAGTCCTCCAACTTGATGCCCAGCGTAATGGAGTTGAGCAGATCTCCGAATATCTTGAGCAGCATCAGGGCATCAATAGCCTGCATCTGATCGCCCACGGACAGCCGGGAGGGTTGCAGTTGGGTCAAACTGGGTTAACCTCCGAGAACCTTGCGGACTGGGCCAGTCAGCTACGTCAATGGTCGACATCTCTTAGTTCTCAGGCCTCGGTGGTTCTTTACGGCTGTCGCACCGGCGCCGGAACTCTGGGACAGCAGTTTCTGACGCATCTCCAGCAACTGCTCGGAGTCACCATTGCCGCATCCAGTCACATGGTCGGTCAGGGACAATGGCACTTTGACCGCATCTTCAGGTCAAAATCCAGCCAAGACTCTGCCGAAACCAGCGCGAGGGGACTCGATGCGCCTTGGCTTCCTTTCCACCCCGACACCTTAGCCAGTTATCCCGGTCGCTTTAACACCCCCAACTTCTTTTACTCCAGTGGAGGAGAGGATAATGATGAATTATTTTTAGTTAACCCGACCAATGCTGAACGGGAACGTATTGGTCAACTAGCAGATAGCAGCTTTGCCTTATCTCGCAGCAGTGATGGCGATTTATTTTATACCGACACACAGACCGTAGCCGAAGGGATTACCGTCTATAAATTCGACTTTGAGACTGGAAACAATGAGGCGATTGGAAGCTTTAACCCTACAACTCGAGGAAATGATGATCCAATCTCAGGTGACCTAAGCAACGATAATGATCAGATTGTCAAATTAGGGCAATCTCAAGATGGGCGCATCTACGGCATGGGGTTCAGGAACCGGGTTCTCTATGCCATTGACCCCAACAATGTCACAGATGGTGAAGTTGGCGTCCAAGAGATCGGTATTACTGGAATTGGTCGCGGTGGGGGTGACATCGCCTTTGACCCAGAAAATGAGAATGTTTTCTTCATCACGGCTCGCCGAGGTTCGTCAAATGACTACCAACTCTATCGGGTAGAGTTATCCTTCGATGCTGGCAATCAGATCAGCAGCGCCACTGGACAACAAGTTGGAATTATCGTCAATGAGGACGAGGAGGCGATCAATGGACGTGCAGGCGCCTTAGGCTTTGGAGCCGATAATAATCTCTACTTCAACGCCGAGTCAATCATGTACCGCTTAGACCGTGAGCAGCTCTCGGCCCGAGGTACGGACAACTTGCCAGCGGTGAGAATTGGAGATATAGGTATTGCCATCTCGGACTTCGCCAGCCTGCCAGAAGCCACCGTGGCCCTAAATGTGACCGTAGAGAAGGATGCCAACGCTGATTCAGTTAATGCCGGAGGAACCGTCAATTACGAAGTCACCATTGAAAACGAGGGCATCACCGACCCCAGCACGAATCAAATTGGCGACGGGACTATCCCCGGTATCCAAGTCTCAGATCCCCTTCCTGGTGGCATTGAGAGTTTTAGCTGGACGCGCCAGATTCTGAATGCCGATGGCGATGTGGTCAGTAGCACCAGTGGCAGCGGAGCGATATCAGATACCTTCGACCTCGAGGCCAATCAACGGGCAGTGTACCAAGTTGCAGCCACCGTCAGCAGTTTGCCGAGCGGTGATGCCATTGCCAACACGGCCCGAGTCCGAGTGCCGGGATTTGGGATTGTTGACCCCGACAATCCCGATCGCCTCCTACCCGAAATCACCGCAACAGATTCGATTGACATTGGCAACCAACCCCCAGAGGTTGATGATGGCTTAGTGACCACTCCCGCCGGTGAAGTCACGGCGGTGGATGTCCTCTTTGGCAGCGACGATGGTGAAATTGAACAGTATGTCATTGATACCATCCCCGAAGGCGGCGTCTTGCGAGTCAATGGTCGTGAGATTAGTGCGGGGGACAGCATCAGCGCCGATGAGTTGGACCAGTTGGTGTTTGATGCCAACGATGACTTCGATGGATCGAGTTTTACCTATCGGGCCATTGATAATCAAGGAGAAGCTTCAGAACCGGGAGAGATTACCCTCAACAGTCCCCCTCAAGTCACCGGAGGCGAAGAAGATGTGCCACCCGGGACAGTCACTAACCTCTCCGATGATCTCTTCAGCGGCGAGGATCCCGATGGAACCATCAATCGCTACGAAATTGCCGAATTGCCACCAGCGAGCCAAGGCACCCTCTTTATCGGTGATCCCGAACGAGGGGGACGAGAAGTGGTTGAAGGGGAAACCTTGACCCCCGACCAACTCGATCAACTGTTCTTCCGAGCCGAACCGGGATTCAGCGGAACCACATTTGGGTTTCGCGCCATTGACAATCAAGGGGCCGAGTCTCCAACGGCGGAGGTGACGTTAGGGACAGCCAATGCACCGCCGGACACTGACGATGTGCTACAAGTCATCGAACCCGGTGAACCCGTCACCCTCAACGGACTCGGTGGAACGGATATTGAAAGCGATAATGATGATCTCACCTATCGGATTGATGAGTTACCCGGCGAGGGAACCCTAACCCTTGATGGAAACGAGGTCAGTGCTGGGGATGTGCTAACGCCGGATGAACTGGCTCGCTTGGAATTTAGCTTCCCCGAAGGATTTACCGGCAATACCAGCTTTACCTATGTTGCCATCGACGAAACCAGTGCAGAAGACCCGACCCCCGGAACAGTATTCCTCAAAACTGAGGGCAGCAATATCCCCCCGGAAACGGAGGAGACAACCGTTGAAGTTCCCCCCAATACCTTTGGAGGAGCTAATGAAATTCCCCGGGGAGTGGCGACCCGTTTAACCGGCTTAGGGGGCAATGATCCCGATGGCGAGATTGACGAGTTTCGGATTACTCGCGCACCGGGGAATGGAACCCTATTCCTGGGAGATCCCGCTGATGGCGGTCAGGCCTTGGGGACTGATGACACCATTCCTGCCAACCGCATCGATGAGGTCTTCTTCCTACCCGACGATAACTTCAACGGCAGTGACTTCGCCTATACGGCGATCGACAATGAATCGGAAGAAGACCCCACCCCGGCTGAAGTCACCCTAGAGGTGGGTAATCGTTTCCCGGACACAGATAATGTCACCAATCCTGTGCCAGATCCGGGTGAGGTGATTCGTCTCTCGGGACTCGGTGGTAGTGATGATGATGGCAACATTAGTGGTTTCGTGATCAACACGCTGCCCAATCGAGGCACTCTCTTCTTGGGTCGTCCTGGTGCTGGAGGGGTTGCGGTGGAGGAAGGGCAAATCCTGACTCCTGATGAATTGAGCCGCCTTTTCTTGGATGTAGGAGAGGGTAGCGGGGATATTCGCTTTACCTATTCGGCTATTGATAATCTCGGGGCCATTGACCCGATTCCTGGCGAAGTTCGCTTTACCAATGAGACCACCTCTCCCGGCGATGAGGAGGAGGATGAGGACGATGATCCCGTTTCGGATATTGGTGGAGATCCCTCTCCCTCTCCGACTCCCTCACCTTCTCCAGACCCTGAGCCGGACCCTGAGCCGGACCCAGACTTCGACTCCCTCTGTCCTCCGAAACCGGAAAAACCCGAGCTTCCTGATTTACCGGAGTTACCCGACATTCGTCGGGCCATGCCTGAGCCGTTGCCGGCTTTACAGGTGGAGGGGTTAGAGCAACTCGACAGCGTTGAAGTCCTCGATAGTACCGCCGGTAATATCGTGACCGGGGGATCTGGGGATGACGATATTCGTGGCAGTCTCGGAGATGACCAGTTGCGGGGTAGTCAGGGCAATGATCTCATCGCAACGGGTGGGGGTAATAATGCTCTGGCCGGGAATCAGGGGGATGATACCCTTCTCGGGCATCTGGGGGCGGATACCGTCAATGGCGGCCAGGATCGTGACCTGATTCTGGGTCGCGGTGGTAATAATGTGATTTGGGGCGATCGCGGCGACGATACCGTTTCGGGCGGCCCCGGCAACGACATCATTGCCGGCGGTCCCCAAAACCGCACCCCTGACTTTGAAGGCAGTGATGACCTAATTTATGGCGATGGGGGCAATGACACCATCTTCGGCAACCTCGGTCAAACCAGTCTCTCGGGTGGCGATGGCGATGACCTGATTTTCGCGGGACAAGGGGATGACCTTGTTCATGGCGATGCCGGTAGCGACAGCCTCAAAGGGGAGTTTGGCAACGATACCCTGATTGGCAGTCCTGATACCATCGAAGCCGTTGCTGCCGAAGATGTGGTGGATGAGGATGTCGCCGATGAGGAGCGGCTTGAGGATGCTGAGGCGTTCACTCCTCAAGAACTCACGTTGGAGTCTTTGGCGGGGTTAGATGACCCCCGTGAGGCGGCGACGGAGACCGAGACGGAGGACTCGCAACCGACTCCAGAACCCACTCCAGAACCCACTCCAGAACCGACTC
>P_2C_Liq_1_UnCtyDRAFT_1000066_pt1 | contig 39834 bp, 33 predicted proteins | sample Pon2CUnioCityCA_2_FD_10234 | JGI IMG/M metagenome (IMG submission 10234) | reverse complement strand
TTTATTTAAGAGCCATTGTAAAGCCTCTTTTTTTTAGGTTCATAAGTAGCTATTTTCAATAAATTGATTAATTTCGCAATCTGATCAGAAAAGAGAAAAGATGAGCGCGAAATTTACTGAATATAAAGGACTTGACTTACCAAAAGTAGCAGAAGAAATACGAAACTACTGGGAAGAAAATAACATTTTCGAAAAAAGTGTTAGCACAAGAGAAGGCAAAGAACCTTATGTTTTTTTTGAAGGACCACCTTCTGCAAATGGTTTACCAGGTGTACACCATGTTTTAGCACGTGCAATAAAAGATATTTTTCCTAGATACAAAACCATGAAAGGATACCAAGTAAAGCGAAAAGCTGGTTGGGATACCCATGGTTTACCAATAGAACTAGGTGTAGAAAAAGAACTAGGCATTACCAAAGAAGATATTGGTAAAAAAATCTCTGTAGAAGATTACAATGCAGCTTGTAGAAAAGCAGTAATGCGTTACACAGATATTTGGAACGATTTAACCCAAAAAATGGGGTATTGGGTAGATATGGATGATCCATACATTACTTATGAACCCAAATACATGGAATCTGTTTGGTGGTTATTAAAACAGATCTATACAAAAAACTTAATATATAAAGGCTATACAATTCAGCCATATTCACCAAAAGCAGGTACAGGGTTAAGCTCTCATGAATTAAATCAACCTGGTACCTACCAAGATGTAACAGATACAACAGTAGTTGCACAGTTTAAAGCAATTCATAAGAGTTTGCCAGATTTTTTAAAAAATGAAGAAACTATATATTTCCTTGCTTGGACAACCACACCTTGGACTTTGCCAAGTAACACAGCCTTAACTGTTGGTCCAAAAATAGAATATGTTTTAGTAGATACGTTTAATCAATATACATTTGAACCTACAAAAGTAGTATTGGCTAAAAATTTAGTAAGTAAACAATTTGGAGGTAAAAATAATGTTCAAGTTGATAATGCTGAAGCATTAAAAGAATACACTGCAGGTGATAAAAAAATACCTTTTTACCTAGTAAAAGAATTTGTGGGTAAAGATTTAGTAGGGATACAATACGAACAAATATTAGACTATGTTTTACCAAACGACAATCCAGAAAATGCCTTTAGAGTAATTGCTGGCGATTTTGTAACTACAGAAGATGGTACAGGTATTGTACACACAGCACCAACTTTTGGTGCAGACGATGCGTTGGTTTGTAAACAAGCAACACCAGAAATACCACCTTTATTGGTAAAAGATGAAAATGATAATTTGGTGCCTTTAGTAGATTTACAAGGTAAATTTAGACCAGAAATGGGCGAGTTTGCCGGTAAATACGTAAAGAATGAATACTATGCAGAAGGTGAAGCACCAGAAAAATCGGTAGATGTAGAATTAGCCATCAAACTAAAAACCGAAAACAAAGCTTTTAAAGTAGAAAAATACAAGCATAGTTATCCAAATTGTTGGAGAACAGACAAACCTATTTTATACTATCCATTAGATTCGTGGTTTATTAAAGTAACAGATGTAAAAGATAGAATGCACAGCTTAAACAAAACCATAAACTGGAAACCAGAATCTACAGGAACTGGTCGTTTTGGTAACTGGTTAGCAAATGCAAACGACTGGAATTTATCACGTTCTCGTTATTGGGGTATTCCATTACCGATTTGGCGAACAGAAGATGGTAAAGAGGAAATCTGTATTGGTTCTATAAAAGAACTAAAAGAAGAAATGCTACGTGCCGTAAACGCAGGAATAATGAGAGAAGACATTTTTGGAAGCTTTGAGGTTGATAACAACTCAGATGAAAACTATGCAAAAATAGATTTACATAAAAATATTGTTGATGAAATTGTCCTAGTTTCAGCATCAGGAAAACCAATGAAACGCGAGAGCGATTTAATAGATGTTTGGTTCGATTCTGGTTCTATGCCTTATGCACAATGGCATTATCCTTTTGAAAATAAAAATAAAATTGATGGTAACGAATCGTTTCCTGCAGATTTTATTGCAGAAGGAGTAGACCAAACACGTGGTTGGTTTTATACTTTACACGCAATTGCAACAATGGTTTTTGATTCTGTTGCCTATAAAAATGTAGTTTCTAACGGATTGGTTTTAGATAAAAACGGACATAAAATGTCTAAACGTTTGGGCAATGCTGTAGATCCGTTTACAACCTTATCTACCTATGGGGCAGATGCCACAAGATGGTATATGATTTCTAATGCAAACCCTTGGGACAATTTAAAATTCGATTTAGAAGGGATAGAAGAAGTAAAACGTAAGTTTTTTGGAACTTTATACAACACATACTCGTTTTTCTCTCTATATACAAATATTGATGGTTTTGCTTACAAAGAAGCAGACATTGCTTTACATGAAAGACCAGAATTAGACAGATGGATTTTATCTGAACTACATACTTTAATAGAAAAAGTAGATACATTTTACGCAGATTACGAACCAACAAGAGCTGCAAGAGCTATATCAGACTTTACACAAGAGTATTTAAGTAACTGGTATGTACGTTTAAGTAGAAGACGTTTTTGGAAAGGAACGTATGAAACAGACAAAATATCTGCCTATCAAACCTTGTATACTTGTATGCTAACCATTGCAAAATTAGCATCGCCAATTGCGCCATTTTTTACAGATAGATTGTATCAAGATTTAAATGGGGTAACACAAAAAGAAACCTCAGAAAGTATTCATTTAGCAGATTTTCCTGTTTTTGATAAAAACTTTGTAGATAAAAGTTTAGAGCGTAAAATGGAAAATGCACAAATAATTTCTTCATTGGTATTATCATTAAGAGCCAAAGAAAAAATAAAAGTTCGTCAGCCACTGCAAAAAATAATGATTCCTGTTGATAACATTCAACAAAAAGAAGAAATACTAGCAGTTGCCAACTTAATTAAGCACGAGGTTAATATTAAACAAATCCAGTTAATGGAAGATGCTTCAGACATCTTAATAAAGCAAATAAAACCAAATTTTAAAGCCTTAGGTCCTAAATTTGGAAAAGATATGCGTTTTATTGCAGCAGAGGTACAAAAGTTTACACAAGAAGATATTAACAAAATAGAGAAAGATAAAAACATTTCTATAATAGTTAACAGAAAAAATATTACTTTAGAGTTGTCAGATGTAGAAATATCATCTAAAGATATAGAAGGTTGGTTAGTTGCAAATGAAGGCGCATTAACAGTGGCTTTAGACGTTACCATTACAGAAGAATTGCGTAAAGAAGGTATTGCTAGAGAATTGATTAATAGAATTCAGAATGCAAGAAAAGATACAGGTTTAGAAGTTACAGATAAAATTAAATTATTGGTTGTAAAAGACTCCAATTTAGAAAACGCGATAACTGCAAACAAAAACTATATCATGAGCGAAACACTTACCAATAATTTGGCATTTGTAGACACGCTAGAAAATGGAACAGATATTGAGTTTGACAATATAAAAAGTAAAATATTAATAGAAAAAATCTAAGACTATGTCAGGAGAAGCTAAATTAAAATATTCAGACGAAGATTTACAAGAATTTAAAGCAATTATAGATAAAAAAATTGCAAGAGCGCAAGAAGATTTGGCTTTGCTAGAAGCTTCTTACAAAAATGATGCTAATAATGGTACAGATGATACATCACCAACTTTTAAATCTTTTGATGAAGGTTCTGATGTTATGAACAAAGAAGCGAATGTACAATTAGCAATAAGACAAGAAAAGTTTATCAGAGACTTAAAAAACGCACTTTTACGTATAGAAAATAAAACCTATGGTATTTGCAGAGTTACTGGTAAATTAATTCAAAAAGAACGTTTAAAACTTGTACCACACGCAACTTTAAGTATAGAGGCTAAACGTAAGCAATAAATAATCAAATACTATACAAAGCTTCTTTTTTTAAGAAGCTTTTTTTATGAAAAATTTATTTACAATCATATTACTCTGTTTTTTTTCTGTGGGTTTTTCTCAAAAAAAAGTCCTAAAAAAATTTGAAACAGAAGCCTCAGAAATAACTATTTATACCACTGGTTTAGACAATATAGTTTTAAAAAACTCTAACACCAATTTTGTAGAGGTATATCTGTATGCCCAAAATTACGATGAACAAGTAATTAAAATAGACAACAAAGAACAACTTGTAAATATAAAGTTCGATTTTGAAGGTGCAGAAACAAGAGAAGTAATTTTTAGAAAGTTTATCACCAAAAGATTGCAAAGGGCTACAGCTATTATAAAAATACCTAGCAATAAAAAAACAATTATTTTTGGAGAAAATGTAGATATAGAGTCTAAAAGCTATAAAAATAACTTAGCCATTTATATAGAAAATGGTATTGTAAAATTAGGAACCGTAAGGGAGAAAACGCTCTTAAAATTATACTCTGGTAATGTATATGCAAAAACACAAAAAAATAGCTTAGACCTTGTTTCTAAAAACGGAAAAATTAAAATTGATAATACTTCTTATAACAGTAAGCATAAAAATAGAGCGTTAGGTGCAGAGGCTAAACTCACAATTATTTCTCAAAAAGCAAATATTTATCTAACTACACAATAATATTGTTATTTTTGTGTCCATAAAAAATTACAAAATGTCAAAAAAGACACTTGCCATATTTACGGTATTAATTGCTATAATTTTAGATCAAGTAATTAAAATTTACGTAAAAACTAATTTTTCTTTAAACGAAAGTGTAACGGTTTTTAGTTGGTTTCAAATTCATTTTACAGAAAATAACGGAATGGCAATGGGTATTGAGTTTGGTGGTAAAGCAGGAAAACTTTTTTTAACGTTATTTAGAATTGTTGCAGTTGCAGGTATTGTTTATTGGCTAGTAGGTACTATTAAAAGAAAGGTACCTAGTGCAGTTGTAGTAGGAATTGCTTTAATTTTAGCAGGTGCCGTAGGTAATATTATAGATTCTGTTTTTTACGGTGTTATTTTTGACGATTCTTACCACAAAGTAGCAACCCTTTTTGCAGACCAACCTTATGGAACGCTGTTTCATGGTAAGGTAGTAGACATGTTTTATTTTCCTATTTGGCAAGGTATCTTACCAGAATGGATTCCTTTTAAGGGTGGAGAACAATATACTTTTTTTCAATATATTTTTAACCCAGCAGACGCCTATATAACTATCGGTGTAGCCTTGCTTTTTATTTTTAGCAAACAAGCTTTTCCAAAGGAAGAAAAAAAAGAAATTGCATAAACTTTTTAGTACCATTAAAGAAGTTTTTAAAGATTCACTTTCTAAAAAAATAAATATCTATAAGATATCAGAAACTGAGATAAAAATTTATCCAGATGTAAAATATTTTGATGTGCACTAAATCAGTTTAATGAGCTTTCTAATTTTTTTTAATTCGCTACTATTTTCGCTTTTGAGGTTGTAAATAATTCTAATTCCAATTTTTAACAGATTTTGAATTGCAATTAGATTAATTTATCAATCAAAAATAAGTACTTTTGGGTATGACACCATCTTTAGAAATCCAAATACAAACCTTACCCAATACACCTGGTGTTTACCAATATTTTGATAAAAATGATGTAATTATTTATGTTGGAAAAGCTAAAAATTTAAAAAAACGTGTTTCGTCTTATTTTACTAAAAAACACGATAGTGGCAAAACCAGAGTTTTAGTAAAAAACATAGCCAATATAAAACACATTGTAGTTAACACAGAAACAGATGCGCTTTTATTAGAAAATAATTTGATAAAAAAGTACAAGCCACGTTACAATGTGTTGTTAAAAGATGATAAAACATACCCTTGGTTGTGTATAAAAAACGAACGTTTTCCAAGAGTTTTTTTAACTCGTAGGGTTATTAAAGATGGCTCTGAATATTTTGGGCCTTATACTTCTGTAAGAACTGTAAGAACTTTATTAGACTTAATTAAAGAACTCTATCCGTTAAGAACTTGTAAGTACGATTTAAGTGCGCAAAAAATTAACGAAGGCAAATATAAAATTTGTTTAGAGCATCATTTAGGCAATTGTAATGGTCCTTGTGAAGGATTAGAAACAGAGGCACATTACAATAACTCTATCAAAGAAATAAAAAACATTATTAAAGGTAATTTTAAAGAAAGTTTAGACCGTTTTAAAAAAATGATGTTTGCGTTTTCTGAAAACATGGAGTTTGAAAAAGCACAGAAAATTAAAGAAAAACTAGACAGACTAAACAATTATCAAGCAAAAAGTACCATTGTAAATCCATCTATAAATAATGTAGATGTGTTTTCTATTATTTCTGATGAAACCCATGGTTATGCCAACTTTTTAAAAATTTCTAATGGAAGCATCATTCAGTCTCATACTACAGAAATTAAGAAAAAATTAGACGAAACCGATCAAGAATTATTAGCCTTATTTATTGTTGAAATTAGACAACGATTCAACTCACAATCGCCAGAAATTTATGTACCTTTTAAAGTAAATTTAGGTGATGATGTAAAAGTAACCATCCCAAAATTGGGCGATAAAAAACGAATTGTAGAACTATCTGAAAGAAATGCAAAATATTACAGACAAGAACAATTTAAACAAATAAAAATTGTAGATCCAGACAGACATGTAAAACGCATTATGGCACAGATGAAAAAAGATTTGCGTTTGTCTGCAGAGCCAAGGCATATAGAGTGTTTTGATAACTCGAACATACAAGGTACCAACCCAGTAGCTGCTTGTGTGGTTTTTAAAGATGCCAAACCCAGTAAAAAAGATTACAGACATTTTAATATAAAAACTGTAGTGGGACCAGATGATTTTGGTTCTATGGAAGAGGTAGTGTACAGGCGTTACAAACGTTTATTGGCAGAAGATCAACCTTTGCCACAATTAATTATTGTAGATGGTGGTAAAGGCCAATTATCATCTGGTTTAAAAGCCCTAGAGAGATTGGGTTTACGTGGTAAAATCGCCATTATTGGTATTGCTAAAAGATTAGAAGAAATTTATTATCCTGGAGATCCTGTTCCTTTGTATTTAGATAAAAAATCTGAAACTTTAAAAATAACCCAATATTTACGAAACGAAGCCCATAGATTTGGTATTACTTTTCATAGAAATAAACGCAGTAAATCTGCCATTCAAAGTGAGTTAGAACAAATACCAGATATTGGCAAACAGACGATTACAACTTTATTGCGTAAATTTAAATCGGCAAAAAGAGTAAAAGAAGCAAACCTAAAAGATTTAGAAGAAGTAATTGGGCATTCTAGAGCTGTAAAAGTGCATCAGTTTTATCACCCAGACAAAAAGTAAACCACCATGAAAAAATTAATATTGCTACTACTTACTATACCTGTAGTTGTTTTTTCTCAGCAAAAACAACCAAAAGTAGGTTTGGTATTAAGTGGTGGTGGTGCAAAAGGTTTTGCGCACATTGGTGTTTTAAAAGAAATAGACAAAGCAGGCATACATTTAGATTACATAGGAGGCACAAGTATGGGCGCTGTTATTGGAGGTTTATATGCTGCTGGTTATTCTGCAAAGCAAATAGAAGAAATTATTTTAAAAACAGATTTTTTAAAATTACTTAGAGATGTACTTCCTAGAAAAGCCGCAACTTTTTTTGAAAAAGAATTTGGCGAAAATACTTTTGTTACCTTACCTGTAAATAAAGGTAAAATTGGTTTGCCTAGAGGTGTTTCTAAAGGACAAAATGTGTTAAATTTATTATTAGAATTATTCGATCCTTTAGATGGAAATCAAGATTTTACAAAGTTACCTACGCCATTTTTTTGTATTGCTACAGATGTAGAAGATGGTTCTCCTATTATTTTAGATAAGGGTTCTTTACCCATAGCTTTAAGGGCAAGTGCTTCTTTTCCATCACTCTTAAACCCTGTGGAATATAAAGGTAAATTGTTGGTAGATGGTGGTGTTGCCAATAACTTTCCTGTAAGTATTATGAAAGACAAAGGCATAGACATCGTTATTGGTGTAGATGTAGAAGGGAGGTTGTTTGAAAAAGATAAAATTAACTCTGTTGTGGCACTCTTAAACCAAATTATGAGTTATCAAATGTATCAAAATACAGACCAAGAAATAAAAAAACTAGATGTTTATATTCACCCAGATATTTACAAATATTCTGTAGTAGATTTTGATAAAAAAAATGAAATTTTAGAAAAAGGAATTCTAGAAGCTAAAAAATACTCAAAAGTTTTTGAAGAAATTGCTGCAAAACAAACCGTAAAAATAGAAAGAGAACCTATAGAGTTTAACACCCAAAAAATGCTTATTTCTTCTATTGGCATAGAAGGGATAGAAAATTATACAAGAGCTTATGTGCTTGGTAAATTAAATATTATAGAAGGAGACAGCCTTTCTAGACAAGACTTAACAAAAAAAATATATTTACTTTCTGCAACCCGAAATTATAACAAAATAGAGTACAACCTTATAAAAAAAACAGATGGTAGCTATTTGCTAAACTTTAAATTGAATGAGTCTGACGAAACTGCCAACATAAAATTAGGCCTGCATTACGATTATTTGTACAAGTCTAGTTTATTGGCAAATTATAATCATAAAGGGTTGCTGGGTAAAAACGATTTGTTTTCTCTAAATTTAATTTTAGGTGATAATTTACGTTACGATTTAAACTATTTTGTAGATAATGGATTTTACTTTAGTTATGGCTTTAGGTCTAGGTATAATCACTTTAGATCTCAAGTACCATTTGAAGAGGCTTCATCACCAGATATTAACAGTATTAGTTTACGATATTCTGATTTAACAAATCAATTTTTTGTACAAACTACCTTTAACAGAAAATTTGCTGTAGGATTAAAAACCGAATTAAAAAGAATAAAAGCAGCAACAGATAATATTACAGATTTAGACGATAAAAATATATCAGACAATAGTAATTATTTTAACGTTTCAGGTTATTTAAAACTAGATACCTATGATAAAAGCTATTTTGTAACCAAAGGATTTTATGCAGACTTAGCGTTTAAATATTATTTATGGTCTTCAGATTTTAATAACGATTTCGAAATGTATCCGCAGGCAAAAGGTACCCTTGGTTTTGCAACTTCTTTTACAGACAATTTAACCTTACATACTACAAATGAAGCTGGTTTTTCTTTCAAACAAGTAGCTTCTTCTACTTTCGATTTTTTTCTAGGAGGAAACAATCAAAATTACATTAATAATTTTGTGTCTCTTTATGGTTATGAGTTTGCAGAATTGTCTGGTGCTTCTTTTCTAAAATCAGAATTTAATTTAAGATACCAGTTTTACCCAAAACATTATTTTTCTGTGATAGCCAATTATGCAAGGTTAGAAGACAATGTTTTTAAAGATATAGACTTGTTTAAAAACGTTAAATCTGGCTATGCAATTGGTTACAGTTACAATTCTTTTATTGGGCCTATAGAACTTAAATATGCATGGACACCAGACATTAATAAAAGCGTACTTTTATTTAATTTAGGATTTTGGTTCTAATAAAAAAACCAGTAAAATAATTTACTGGCTTTTATAAAGATATATACTAAAGTTTTATTGTTTTGTGGTTAAATGAAACTCTTCGTAAGTCTGTAATAAGTTCATTAAAGCACTCACTAAATCTTTAGTTTCTAATAATACACTAAAATACAAGGTTGTGTTTTTAGGACTTGTTTCATCGGTTCTAATTCTTGCAACTTGATTTTCTACAGAGCTAGAAACTTTTACAAACAATTCTTGTTTCTCTATTAAAATATCGTTTAAATTATCGAAAGTTCTGTTTTCAAAAATTTCTGACACTCTGTTTAAAAGATCAGATAAATCCTCGTCTATATGTTTTAAATCTTTTAATTGTCCTTTCTTTAAGTTTTTATGATTATTATTTACATGCTTGTAACTTGCTCTAGAAATATAACTAATAGATTGTGCTACATCTTGTAAATAACCCAATACCATAATATAAAATCTACTAGCTTGTACAGAAGTTTCATCTAAAGATTTTATAAAATAGAACACACCATCTTTTAAACCATCAATTTCATCATTTAACTTTCCAACGTGCTTATCTGTTTTGCGCAGTTTATTTAAATCATGATTTGACAGGTCATTAACCACATTTGTGTATAATTTATTAATACGTGTTGCAACTTCTGCAATATGGTCAGCACTCTCTTCTATAACTCCGTTTATAGTAATTAATTCAGCTCTTTCTATGTATTCTTGTTTTTTAACTTCTTTGCTTTTATTTCTGTGTATTAAAGTATTTCTACCAATTAATATCGCAACAACAGCTAATAAAATCGGAATCATTACCATATCCCAACTAATTAAGTATGCCACAATAGCAGCAGCTAAAAAGGCAGTTATAGCAGTCAAAAACCAGCCACCAATTACATTAATTACACCTGCAACTCTATATACAGCACTTTCACGACCCCAAGCTCTATCTGCTAAAGAAGTACCCATAGCCACCATAAAAGTTACATAAGTTGTAGAAAGTGGTAGTTTCATAGAAGTTGCAATAGATATTAAAATACCAGCAACAATTAAGTTTACAGCAGCTCTAACTAAATCGAAAGCAGGTAACTCGTAAGTTTTAGATTTTGGTAAATCTATAACTGGTTTTTGAAATTTAGAATCTATAAATACTAATGTCTTTTTTGGTACAATATAACTAATGCCCTTATTTATAGACATAGATGCTCTAACAACGATTCTAGATAATGGGTTTGGTTTAAATTTTTCATGCCCTTCTCCTTGTCTAGATAAATCAATTCCTGTTTTTATTACGTTTTGCGCTTTACTAGATGTCCATAAAGTAACTACCATAATAGCACCAGCAATTAATAATAACCAAACATTAGAAGGCACTTTCTTTGCTAAAATACCCATAGAAAATGAGTCTGCAGCAACACCAGAAATTTCCCAGGCTTGGTAAGAATTCCATGCAGCAATTGGTACACCCACAAAGTTTACCAAGTCGTTACCTGAAAAAGCCATTGCTAAAGAAAACGTACCAACTCCAATAATTAACTTTAAAATATTAATTTTAAAAGCCTGAATTAAAAGTTGAGAAATCAAAGACCATGCTACAAAACTTGCAGCTATAATTGTAACCGTATTTCCTTCAATTAAAAATTTTATATTACTATAAAAAGGAGTTCCTTTTAAACCTTTGATAATGATAAAGTAGGTAATTGCAGTAATTGCAAAACCACCAAAAAGTGCATTAATATAGGTTGCTCTTTTTTCAAAATTAAAAGAATAAATTAATCTAGAAATAAATTGAACAATAGCACCAACAGAAAAAGCAACTACTACAGAGAGTAAAATTCCGTTAATAATTTGTATGGCTTTTTTATGGTTGATATAATTCCAAATATCACCTAATGAATGTGCATCGTTTGCAGAGATCTTTAATAATGAAATACAAACTGCAGCACCTAACAATTCAAAAACAATAGAAACTGTGGTAGAGGTTGGCATTCCTAAAGAGTTAAAAATATCTAATAATAAGATATCTGTAATCATAACTGCCATAAAAATGAACATGATGTCTTGAAACATGAACATACTAGGGTTAAAAATTCCTTTTCTTGCAACTTCCATCATACCACTAGAGGTAATTGCACCAAAGAAGACTCCTAAACTAGCAATAATCATAATTTTCTTTACAGAAATTGCTTTAGAGCCAATGGCTGAATTTAAAAAGTTAACGGCATCATTACTAACACCAACTACAAGATCTACAATAGCTAAAACAGCTAAAGCAACAAGCATTAAAATATATGGATCTCCCATTTTTTCTTAAAATTTAGTTTTGCAAAATTAGTAACACTTTTTGTTTCAAATGTTACCTTTATGTTATATAATTTAATATTTTAAAAATGAATATCTACCTGAAATCTATACATTAGTTGATTGGTTTTAAAACCAATATCTGTATAGCTTACATCTGTTTGTACTTTTAATTTATGACCAACAATATATTTAGATAATCCTAGAGTATACATGTTTTCTGCACCTTTACCAGTAATATTTTGATCGAAAGTAATATTTGAATAACGCGCTGAAAGCTCAACTGTTTTAGAAAGTAAATAACCTGTTTGTAAATTTAAACCATTCCCTACTTGTACAACATCTCCTGTTAGAGAACCATCAGAGTTTTTTGAAAATGGGTCTGCTGCATCTCTATAAGCATATTCTCCCATAAAAGAAAAACCTTTGTGCTTGTACATAGCATCTATGTAAAATGTGGTAATGTCTGTTTGATAAAATGCTGCACCAGAACCTTCTGATGTGCCATCTATATACATATAAGAACCTTGATTACTTCGTGTTTTAGAAGCATCATTATTTAAATCGTAGTTAAAAGCCAAAGATAGTTTTGGTGTTGGTTCAAATTTTAAATCACTTCCTTTATAATCTCCCTTTCCAGTAAAATCTCCAAAAGGAAATAATTCTACTCTTGCTGTGTATTGATATCCACCTTGGTTTCCTCTTGTAATATTTCTACCTTCACCTTGTGAAATTGCATAAATATGTTTTATTAAAAATTTATCAGACAATTTAAATTTGTGCCTTAACTGTACACCTATATCTCTATCAATAGTAAATCTACTATTTAGTAAAGAACGATCTACCATTTGTAAATCTCCAGAAGAAATTACACGTTCTCTGTTACCTGGTAATTTTGTTTGACCTAACCAAACAACCCAGTTTCCAGAAAAATTCCATTTTAAAACGGCATCTAAAATTTGTCTTGGTGCATCATGTGTATAGTAAGAAGCGCCAGATTTATCTCTATTAGATAAACCCAACTCTAGTTTATATTTTAATTTGGGTGAAAAAGCCCAACCATCAAACTTTAAACGAGATCTTCTAATTAACATAGAAGAATAAGGATTTGATAATCCGTTTTCTGCATCCCAACCAGCAATTGCTAATGTTTGAAATCTTGCACCTATTTTCATAGTCCAAGTACTATCTTTTCCAACTAGGTTAAACAAGCCTTTTCCAAACTTAGGTGCATTTGATTTTTGAGCATAGGTATTTAAACATACCATTACAATTATACTTATAGATATAAGTATCGATTTTAAATTCATAATTTATTAATTTTTGACGTTGCAAATAACTAACAAACATGTTAAGGTAATGTTAATGCAATATTATTAAAACAAAAAAAGCTGCCTTATTTAAGGCAGCCTGTCATTTAAATAGTCGTCAAAAACTAATAAATTAAAATGACTAAAAATCTTTAAAAGATTATAACAAATATAGATATATGACTTTGTGCTACTGTTTTCTTAAAATTAATAAAAAGTTAATAAAAAGGTATTACTTAACATTATAATAATAATTGCCTAATACAAAGATAATTTACAACTAACATAGACTTTACAAAATTAATAGACTTTTGGCCCAGTAAATAAAACATAAAAATGAAGAAAATTCTATTTATTGCTTTAGTAGCATTAAGTCAAGTTTTAACAGCGCAAAACAAGGGTACTTTAAAAGGTTTATTAACAGATAAAGAAACCAATAATGAGCCATTACCTTTTGCAAACGTAGTTATAAAAGGTACCACAATTGGTGCTACTACAGATTTTGATGGTAACTATTCTATTAAAGTACCAGCAGGTACACATGTAGTACAATTTAGTTTTTTAGGGTATAAAACCATAGAAAAAACGTTTACCATAAAAGCTGATGAAACAATTGTAATTAACCAATTAATGTCTGCATCAGAAGGTGTTTCTTTAGATGAGATTGTTGTAAAATCTTCTACAAGTAAAGAAAAAACAAGTGCTTTAATTTTAGAGCAAAAGAAAGCAGTTTCTATTAAAACAAGTATAGGAGCTCAAGAATTATCTGTAAAAGGTGTTTCTGATGCTGAGGGTGCTGTTACAAAGACAGCAGGTGTTTCTAAAGGTTCTAAAAATATTGTTGTTAGAGGTTTAGGAGACAGATACAACTCTACAACCTTAAATGGTTTACCATTACCTTCTGATGACCCTGAATACAAAAATATTTCTTTAGATTTTTTTGATACAAGTATCATTAAAAACATAGGTATTAACAAGGTGTTTACTTCTGAAATTGCTGGTGATGTTGGTGGTGCAAATGTAGATATTGTATCAAAAGAATTAATTAAAAAAAGTTTATTAAATGTTGGTGTTTCTGCAGGTATAAATACACAATCAGTATCAAAAGAATTTTTAACAATTGATGGTACCAACAGGTTTGGAACTCAAAATTTATCTATACCAGTAAATGATTTAGGAAACTATTCTTTTGGAAATTCTTTCAAGCCAAACAGTCAAAACTTTCAAATGAATAATAGCTTCTCTTTTGCTGGAGGAAAAAAGTATGACATTAAAGATGATAGTTTTAGCTTTTTTGTTGTTGGTGCTTTTGATGCCGGTTATAACTTCTTAGAAGGTAATATTAAACAAACTACAAGTGCAGGAGCTATTTTTCAGGATCAAGATTTTTCTAAATACGAATACAATGTTTCTCAAGTAGTAATGGCAAACTTAAAATATAAGTTTGATGCCGGTCATAGCATTGCCTACAACCACTTATTTATTCATAACAATAAACAGTCTATTGGAGATTATTTTGGAGAAGTAAATCCAGAACAAGATGGCGATTTGGAGTTTCAAAGAAGACAACAAACAAATAATAATGAGGTCTATGTAAACCAGTTTTTAGCAAACTACAAATTTTCTGATAGATTCAATTTTGAAGCAAAGGTTTCTTTAAACTTTATTAGAGGAAATGAGCCAGATAGAAGAACAAATAAATATTTATTAAGAGACGATTTTTATAGTCCACAAACTAGTTCTGCAGGAGAAAATGAACGTTTCTATTCTAAATTAGAAGAAAATGATTATGCTGCTAAAGGAAAATTTAGTTATAAATTAAAAGACGATGAAGAAGATATTAGTGTTTTAGAATTTGGTGGAGATTATAGATATACAGAACGTTTATTTTCTGCAACAATTTTTAATCATGATTTTTCTACAAGGGTAGCAATAGATATCGAAAATCCAGATGCTGTTTTTAACCAATCTTCTATTGATAATAATATTTTCGAATTAGAAACTGGTAGAGGTAATGGAAGTAATCCAAATGCTTTTGTACCTTTTACATATAGAGGTAAAAGACAAATATTTGGTGCTTTTGGTAATGCCGTTTATCAGATAAGTGATAATTTAATAGCTTCAGCTGGATTAAGATTTGAGAAAATTCAACAAAGAGTTACTTTTAATACAAACATTGCACAATCTTCTGTAGAAGGACCCTCTTTTTTAGATAGAATTTATGTTCTACCAAGTTTTAATATAAAGTATAACTTTAATGAAAATAGTATTTTTAGATTAGCAGGTAGTCAGACCTATACATTCCCTCAGTTTAAAGAAACAGCACCTTTTAAATATCAAGATGTTACTTTTTCAAGTCAGGGTAATGCTAATTTAAAACCCTCTGATACTTATAATTTAGATGCTAAATACGAGTATTATTTCTCATCATCAGAATTAATTACATTTACAGGATTTTATAAATTTATAAAAGACCCAATTTCTAGAAGTGAAATACCATCTGGAGGTAATACACTTACTTATTTGAATGTTGGTAATGATGCTAGTGTGTATGGTATTGAACTAGAGGCAAGAAGAAAAGTTGTTGAAAAAGAAGAACAAGATTTAGAAGTTTTTGCAGGTTTAAATACATCTTTCTTAGTATCAAATGTAAATTTAGATAGTGGTTCTGTAGCTCAATTTACAAACGCAACAAGTGATTTAGAAGGTGCTACACCTTTCTTATTAAATGCAGATATTTCTTTAAATAAAAAAATTAACGATAACACTTTAATCTCTTCGTTAGTATTTAATTATTTCAGTGAAAGAGTTTACTCTGTTGGAACAAGAGGATTTGAAAATGTTCTAGAAAAAGGAATTCCAACTTTAGATTTAGTTTCCTCTTATCAATTTAATAAAAATTATAGTGTAAAACTAAAAGCAACAAATTTATTAAATCCTGATTTCCAATTAACAAGAGCAGGTTTTAATGGAGGAGATAATGTTGTGTTAAGAAATTATAAAAAAGGTGTTAACCTTAGTTTAGGGTTTACGTATAATTTCTAATAAAGTAACAGAAACCATAACAATTCTTTAAGATTTAGATAAAATAAATAAAACAGTACAAAATTAGCTTTGTTGCAGATAATAACAATAAAATCTAATCAAATTAAAAAAAAATGAAAAAAACAATTTTAACAATCGTAACCATTTCTGCTTTAATATTTACAGGATGTTCTTTAAGTGATGATGATAACATTGGAACTGGAAATAATGGTGGACAAGTTACTTCTCAAAATTTAGCTGGTAACTTAACAACAGATTTAACGTTAAGATCTGGAGTTGCACATAACTTAATTGGTACATTATTAGTAAAATCTGGATCAACATTAACTATAGAAGCTGGTACAACTATAAATGCTTTAGCAGGTGGTACAGATGTTTATATTCTAGTAGAAAGAGGAGGTAAAATTATTGCTGACGGTTCTGCTGATGATCCAATAAAATTTACATCTAATGCAACTGTTCCTAAACCTGGAGATTGGGGTGGTATTATCATTAACGGCAATGCACCTATAAGTCGTCAAACTGGAACAGATAGTAATGCTGCAACAGAAGTAAACAATGGTATTTTCTTTGGTGGCTCAGATGCTGCTGATGATTCAGGGATTTTAGACTATGTAATTATAGAATATTCTGGAGCAAGAATTGATGATGAAGCAGAACACAATGGTTTAACTTTAAATGGAGTAGGCACAGGAACAACAATTTCTAACATCGCTATTTTTTATGGTGATGATGATGCAATTGAGTTTTTTGGTGGAACTGTAAATACTGAAAACATATTAGTAGTAAATGCTAAAGATGATATGTTCGATTTTTCTCAAGGTTATGCAGGTACTTGTACAAACTTATATGGTATAAGAGAGAATGGCTATACTGCTGTAACTTCTGACCCAAGAGGTATTGAAGCAGATGGTAATTTAGATGGTAATTCACCTTCTGATATTAACGAATCTAACTTTACAGTTAATGGTGTAACTATTATTAATAATGCAGATGGTGTAGAAATGTCTGATGGTATCAAAGTAAGAAGAGATGCTACTGCAACAATTACAAATGCATATTTAGCATTAGGTGCTGGAGCTATTTTTGGTGATGTGATCGATTTACAAGATAGTAAAACAGATTCAACTGATGCTACTTCAGTAACAGCTGTTGCTAATACTGCTAACGGTTTAGATATTACAGATGTTAAAAATACAACATCTGGTGGAGCTACAATAAACCTTTCTGCAGGAACAACTGGTGGTGCAGATGCTACTGTATTCGCTTGGACAGGTTACCAGTTTTAAGAATTAAATTTAATTAAAAAAGCAGGCTTTAAGCCTGCTTTTTTTGCTTTTAATAAAAACCTATTTTGTGCCTTCTGTAGCGCAACAAGCCATTTTACAGTCTTCTTTACATTCTTTTTTAGAAGCCATTTTGTTTTCGCAATCTTTTTTACAATCTTCAGTACAAGCATGAGCTGTTTTAGTTGAAATAGAAGTTACTTTAGAGCTTTCTGAAGCCTTTATACATATCTCCACCAGCAATACCCTCTACAAATGCAATTAAATCTTTTTTAGAGGTTGTATTTGCATCAAACTCAATATTGGCAATACTATCTGTAAAAATAACTTTAGCGTCTAAAACACCTTCTTTTTTAGATAATTTAGATTGAATGGTTTTTGCACAACCAATTTCACAAGTCATACCAGAAATAGCAAGAGCTACACTTTCTTTTTTAACTGTTTTGTTTTCTTTGCAAGCTGTTATTACAAACAAGGCAATTGCAAAAGCGTAAAATATTTTTTTTGACATCATAATATTTAGTGATTAAATTATATTGCAAATTTATCAATAATACCCTTTATATTTCAATAATTGTAACATTTTTGCAGTTAGAATAAAATTTATGAACAAGCAACAGCAAAAATGGTTATACCTTATCTTACTTTCATTGGTTTGGGGTAGTTCTTTTATTTTGATGAAAAAAGCATTGTTAGGCGTAACTCCCATACAATTAGGTGCTTTAAGAATGTTGTTTACAGCCATTTTTTTGCTTTCTGTTGCACCAAGATCATTAAAAAAAATTCAAAAAAAGCATTATAAATATATCTTCTACACTTCGCTTTCAGGAACGTTTATACCTGGTTTTTTGTTTGCTTTTGCCATTACAACTATAGATAGTTCTATTGTTTCTATTTTAAATTCTTTAACACCATTTTTTACACTCATTTTTGGAGCCATATTATTTGGTTTTGCATTTAAAAGAAATCAGTTATTAGGTATTTTAATTGGTTTGGTAGGGACTTTAATTTTGATTTTAAAAGGAGCTGAATTAAATCCGAATCAGAATTATTGGTATGCTGTATTAATTATTATTGCCTCTTTTGGTTATGCTTTAAATGCCAACATGGTTAAAAAGTATTTGTACGATTTAAATGCATTATCTATCGTAACAGGTAATTTTTTATTGTTGCTTGTACCAGCATTTATGGTACTATTTTTTACAGATTTTTTTACCACTTTTCATTTTCAAAATAAAGTTTTAATGCAGTCTTTAGGATATTTAGTAATTCTCTCTGTGGTTGGTACAGGAATAGCAAAAACTATTTATAATAAGTTAGTACATATTTCAGATCCTGTTTTCTCATCTTCTGTAACTTATTTAATTCCTTTAGTGGCTATTTTTTGGGGTCTTTTAGATGGCGAAAAGCTAAGTTTAATTCAGATATTTTCGGGTGTAATTATTTTGGTGGGTGTTTATTTGGTAAATAAGAAGAAGTAATTTTAAGTTCAACGTTTAAAGATCAAAGTTTATTTTTTAAAAATTAAAAACAAAAAAAGAGCCAAAAATTAATTTTTGACTCTCTGTATTTATTTTGATTTCTAATTTTGATTATTCAAAATCAACATCAGAAACCCCTTCATTTACTTTTATTTCTTTCACAGTAAGATTTAGGTCTATTGGTCCCATTTTGGTTGAAATAGTATGTGGAAACAGAATTCCACTTACTTCTTTATAATCAGAAAAGTTGGTTGGTGTTTTCCCCTCTTTTCCATCAGGAGTTTTTGTTATTTTAACTTCCTTTATTTTTAAACCAGAAGCCATATCATAAAAAATTTCTGTATCGTTATATTTTAAAACGATAGCATTTTCACCTTCAATTGGCTCTATTCTCAACAATTCTCCTGCATTGTAATGTAAGTCGCTAAACAATGTATTAGACGCTTTAGCTTCTGCAATTTGTGCTGGTTGCATGTCTATTTTTTGTCCTCTAGCTTCTTGATAACCGTTTTCGCCATTAAAAACCATTTTCTGCATTGTGTTTCCCATTACAGAAATAACTAAAGATGTTTTGTTTGGTTCTGCAGCCTTTGTAGTCATAACAATTGGAGTACCTTGAATGGTTGCGTTTGCTAAAGTCATCTTAGTTTTTACAGCCATAACTTTGTCTTTACCACCAATGGCTTCAAAATACTTATTTACTACAGTTTCAGCGGTCATTCCTTCAGGAATTGGCATTGTCATTGCAGGTTTTTCTGTTGGGTTTCCTTCTTTGTCAAAATAATTAATTATATAATCTGTTTTTTCAAGATTTTTAAGAACTTCAATTCCCTTTCCTGTAACTACAATTCTTGCTTTATCTCCTCTAAAGTATTTAATTGCAGCATTTTGTACATCGTCTAAAGTTACGGCTTTTATATTTTTTATGTAGTTTGCATAAAAATCTTTTGGTAAGTTGTAACGTGCAATATTTAATGCAAAATTAGCTACCGTTCTTGGTTTTTGAACATCCATTACAAAACCACCAATATATTCTTCTTTAGAATTTTCTAATTCTTCTGCAGTAACTTTTTGGTAACGTATTCTGTTAATTTCTTTTTGTAATTCTACCACAGAACTATCTGTAACCATATTTCTAACACTAGCAGTTGCTCTAAAAGTACCAGCATATCTGCTTTGTCTTAAACTAGAATAAGAGCCATAAGTGTATCCTTTATCTTCTCGTAAATTCATAAATAAACGTGCAGTACCACCACCACCAAGTATGTTGTTAGCTATTAAAGCAGCATAGTAATCTTTATCTCCTAAAGTTAAATCGACATTGTTAATAATTGCAATTTCAGATTGAACAGCATTGTCCATATTTACAAAATTAATTTCTGTAGTAGCAACATTTTTGGTTACTGGCATAGTGTACGCAGGAATTGTTCCTTTTTCCCAATCTGCAAATAGAGATTTTACTAATTTTTTTATTTTTTTGGTATCAATATCCCCTTCAATTACTAAATACGCATTGTTGGGTCTGTAATAAGTATTGTAGTTGTTTTTAATGTCTTTTAAGGTAATTTTTTTCACACTTTCTTTAGATGTAAATTCTCCCAAAGGATGATTTCTACCATATGTTAATACATTTTCTACGCGCCTAGCTGCAGCAGTTACACTTTTTTCGCTAGATTTTAAGCCATCTAAAGTAACTTGCACCTCTTTATCAAACTCTTCTTTTGTAAATTGAGAGTTTTTTACACCATCTGCCATTAACTCTAAGATCTCTGGGAAATATTTTTTTAGAGAAGATGCAAAAGCACCAGAACTAAAAAAAGAAACGTTAGCTCCTAAAAAGTCTACTTTTTCATTAAACTCATCTTTAGTAATATTAGAAGTTCCTCTTCCCAATAAACTACCCATCATGCTAGAAACTCCAGCAATTTCTCCTTCTAAATAAGGTTTATTGTCTATAGTTAAACTTGCAGAAGCTCTTGGTAGTTTGTTGTTTTCTACCATAATTACTTTTAAACCATTTTTTAAGGTAAAAGTTTTTGGTTTTCCTAATTTTATTACAGGATCTGGACCAGCTTCTGGCATTTTACTTCTATCTATTTGTGCCTGTACAGTTAAAGACAGCATACATAGTGTTATAAAATATATTATTTTTGTTTTCATAATTTATGTCTTTGTGTTATAAATCAGTAATCGATTTTATTTTTCTTTTGGTAAATATTCTAACGTTAATCTCTGATTAGGATTTAAATATTTTTTTGCAACATCTCTTATTTCTTCTCTAGTAATAGATCTAAAAATATCAATCTCTGTGTTTATTAGATTTGTATCACCATACAAAACATTGTAACGTGCCAAAGAGTTTGCAATACCTTCTACACTAGAATTAGAGTTTACAAAATTATTTTCGAACTGATTTTGTAATTTTTGATAATCTTTTTCTGAAATTAAATCTGTTTGCATCTTTACAATTTCTTCGTCGATTTCTTTTATAATATCTGCTAATTTAGTTTCACCTTGTGGTAAACCATATAAAATATAAGTTCCATAATCCTCTTGACTCGCGTTAATTGCACCTGCTTGCAATGCCATTTTTTTATCATCTACTAATTTTTTGTACAAAACAGAACTTCTACCAGAACTTAAATAAGAAGAAATCATATCTAAAACTCTAGAGTCTCTAGTTTTCATAGAAGGTGTTCTATAAGCAGCCATAATTGCNGGTATTTGAATATTTGGGTCATATCCTTTAGCCGTCATTGGCTCTGNAATAGGATCTTCTTTAGGGAAGTTCTTTGTAACCTCTGCACCTCTTGGTATTGGACNAAAATAATCTTCTACCATTTTTTTTGTGGTAGTAAAATCTATATCTCCAGCAACAACTAAAGTTGCGTTGTTTGGTANATAAAACTTTTTATTAAAAGCTAAAAATTCATCTAGAGTGGCAGCATCTAAATGCTCCATTTTACCAATAGTAGTCCCTTTATAAGGATGTTTTTTAAAGATGTTTTCTTTAACATATTCTAAAAAACGAGAATAAGGTTGATTGTCTACACGTAACCTTTTTTCTTCTTTTACAACTTCATTCTGTGTATCTACACCCTCTTGTTTGATAATTGGGTGTAACAAACGCTCAGACTCCATCCACAAACCTAATTCTAATTTGTTAGATGGGAAAATCTCATAATAATACGTTCTATCGTCTGTAGTATTTGCATTATTTCTACCACCATTGGAGGAAACTATTTTAAACCATTCTCCTTTTTTAATATTTTTAGTTCCTTCAAAAAGAAGGTGTTCAAAAAAGTGAGCCATTCCAGTTCTATCCGATTGCTCGTCTTTTGCACCAACATGATACATTACAGAGGTTACAACTACTGGTGCAGAAGTGTCTTTGTGCAAAATTACATGCATACCATTATCTAAATCATACTCCTCAAATTCTACTTTCTGTGCATTTGCAGACAATGCAATTAACACAGCAAAAGCAAGAGTTAAAATACTTTTTTTCATTTATTTATTATTTAATTAATACTTGTTGATTTATTTGACGCCACCAAAATGTATTTGTTACAATTTGGAAACATATTTTTTGATTTGCTCAAAAATAGTAAGAATATTAGTAAGCTAGAAAATTAATAGTATTTATTTGGCTGATTTTAATGCTATTATTTTTTTAATCAGTGTTGTAGGATTGCAAAAAAAATGTATATTTGCACCCGCATTTTAATCAAATAAATGCAACTAATAAGTATAAATACGCAAAACAAATAGTATGTACGCAATCGTAGAGATAGCAGGGCAGCAGTTTAAAGTAGCAAAAGACCAAAAAGTATACGTTCATCGTTTACCAGGAGAAGAAGGATCAAAAGTAACTTTTGATAACGTTCTTTTAACTGATGATAATGGAACAATATCTATTGGCGCCCCAGCTATAGAAGGAGCCGCAGTAACGGCCAAAATTTTAGGTCACTTAAAAGGTGATAAAGTAATCGTTTTCAAAAAGAAAAGAAGAAAAGGTTACAGAAAGAAAAATGGACACAGACAAGCTTTAAGTGAGATTCAGATAGAATCTATTGCTACAAGCGGTGCAAAAAAATCAGCAAAAAAAGAAGCTGCTCCTAAAAAAGAAGTTGCTTCTAAAAAGGTAGCTGCTCCAAAAAAGGAAGTTGCTCCTAAAGCTGAGGTAAAAGAAGCTGAAACAACAGATTATAGTTCTATGACTGTTGCTCAATTAAAAGTTGCTGCAAAAGAAGCAGGTATCAAAGGATATACTTCTTTAAAGAAAGCAGAATTAATTGAAGCTTTAACTAAATAAAAATTTCAATTTTAAAACCATATTATCATGGCACATAAAAAAGGAGTAGGTAGTTCGAAAAACGGTAGAGAATCAGAATCGAAACGACTTGGAGTGAAAATATTTGGAGGACAAGCTGCAATTGCAGGTAACATTATAGTTCGTCAAAGAGGTACAACACACAATCCAGGAGAAAACGTTTACATGGGTAAAGATCATACTTTACATGCAAAGGTTGATGGAATTGTAGAATTCGAAAAGAAAAGAAATAACAGATCTTATGTATCTGTTACTCCATTTGAGGCTTAAGAAATTAAGTTTTAAAAAAATAGTAAAGCCCAAACATTTTTAATGTTTGGGCTTTTGCTTTTATAAATAATATGTTTTGTACTTTTACAGGCATGAAATTCTTGTACAACCTTGCAATTTTTTTAACCTCTATTTTACTACCCATTGTAGCAATTTTTAGTAAAAAATTAAAACTTTTTGTAGAAGGTAGAAAGCAAACTTTTTCTAAAATAGAGACCTTAAAAAATAAAAAAGTTATTTGGTTTCATGCAGCTTCTTTAGGCGAATTTGAGCAAGCAAGACCTATCATAGAACAACTTAAAAATAAGGGAAAAAGTTATAAAATAGTAGTTACTTTTTTCTCGCCTTCAGGGTATGAGATTCGTAAAGATTATCCATTAGCAGATGTAGTTTGTTATTTACCATTAGACACTAAAAAAAATGCTAAAAGATTCATCAAAGAAGTAAATCCAAAACTAGCTGTTTTTATAAAATATGAATTTTGGCCAAATTTGTTAAACGAACTTAAAAATAAGGAGATTCCTACCATTTTAGTATCTGGTATTTTAAGAGAAAAACAACTGTTCTTTAAAAGTTATGGTGGTTTTATGCGAAAATCTTTAAACGCTTTTCATCACTTTTTTGTGCAAGATGTAAATTCAGAAAAATTACTAAATTCCATCAATTTTAAAAATGTTACAGTTGCAGGTGATTCTCGTTTTGATAGGGTTTCTAAAATTTTAAAACAAGACAATCATTTAGATTTTATTTCAGCATTTAAAGATAATAAATACACGATTGTAGCAGGTAGTACCTGGCAAGAAGATGAAGAATTATTAGTACATTATATCAATAATAAAGCCTCAGAAAACGAGAAATTTATCATTGTACCTCATACTATTAAAAGTGACTCTATTGAAGCTTTACAAAAAGCTATTAATAAAAAAAGTATTCTTTATTCTGATGTTATTTCGAGCTCAGTTGATAAATTTTTAGAATTAAAAGAAACGCAAGTATTTATCATTGATACCATAGGAATTTTAACCAAAATATACGCTGCTGCAGATTTGGCTTATGTTGGTGGAGGTTTAAAAACAGGGTTGCATAATATTTTAGAACCTGCAACTTTTGGTATTCCTGTTATGATTGGCTATAAATACGAAAAATTTAAAGAGGCTGTAGATTTGGTTAATATTGGAGGTTGCATTTCTATTAAAAATCAACAAGAGTTTACAGAAAATTTAGAGCATCTTAAAAATGATGTAAATTTTAGAAAGTTAACAGGCACCATTAACAAAAAATATATTGCAGATAATTTAGGTGCCACAAAATTAATTATGAATTATATAAATAATCATTTAACAATGTCAGGTAAAACGCATTCTAGCACTCAAAAAAACAAATAACTATGGATTTTATATTACAACCTTGGCCTTGGTATGTTGCAGGCCCGTTAATAGCACTTGTACTATTTTTAATGTTTTATTTTGGTAAAAAATTTGGGGTTTCTACAACCCTAGAAACCTTTTGTACTTTAAGTGGGGCAAACAAATTATCAAACTATTTTAAAAATGATTTAAAAACACAAAAATGGCGCTTGTTTTTTGCAGCAGGCATCTTTTTAGGTGGTGTTATTGCTGCAAATTTTTTAACTCCAAACCAGTCTGTAAATTTAAACCCAGATACAGTGCTAGAAATGGCAAGTTTAGGTTTTGCAGATGGAGGAAAAACTTTTTTACCAAAAGAAATATTTAGTGTAGAAGCACTCTTATCCGTGAAAGGTTTTTTAATTTTAATTGGTGCTGGTTTTTTAATCGGTTTTGGGTCACGTTATGCAGGTGGTTGTACTTCTGGGCACTCTATAACTGGCTTAAGTAGTTTACAAATACCTTCTTTAATTGCCACAATTGGTTTTTTTGTAGGCGGATTAATTATGACCTGGTTTTTAATTCCTTTAATTTTTTAGACCATAATTAAGATTTTATAAAATATCACAATTAAAAAAATATTTAAATGAAAAATATCAAACTACTAATTTTAGGAATTTTATTCGGAATCGTCTTAAGCAAAGCAGAAATTATATCTTGGTATAGAATTTACGAAATGTTTAAATTTCAATCTTTTCATATGTATGGCATTATTGGAAGTGCTGTTGTAATTTCATTTTTTTTAATGCAATTATTTAAAAAAGGAATTATAAAAGATGAAGCTGGAAATAAAATTAAAATAGAAGAAAAAGAAAAAGACTTTAAAAGAACTTTTTTTGGAGGAACAATTTTTGGTTTAGGGTGGGCATTATCAGGTGCTTGTGCAGCCCCATTATTTGCACTTTTAGGCTATAGTTTTTTACCAGCATTCATAGTTTTAATTGGTGCAATTTTAGGTGCATTTGTATTTGGACTAGTTAGTAAAAAGCTACTTAATTAATGAGTAAATTAACAGACAATTTTGGTAGACAGATAGAATATGTTCGTCTTGCTGTTACAGATCGTTGTAATTTGCGTTGCCAATATTGTATGCCTGCTCACGGAATAGAAATTGTACCTAGACAAGAGTTACTCACCTTTAAAGAAATGTATCGTTTAATTCGTGTTTTAACAGAATTAGGCGTTAAAAAAGTACGTTTAACTGGTGGCGAACCTTTTGTTCGTAAAGATTTTGTGGGTTTTTTAGAAATGTTGTCTTACAACGATTTGTTAGATGCCATTAATATTACTACAAATGGCGCTTTAATTTCACATCACATAGATAAAATTGAGCAACTTAAAAAAGTAAAAAACATCAATTTAAGTATTGATAGTTTACAACGAGATAAATTTGAAAAAATTACTAGAAGAGATGTGTTTCCAGAAGTATATAAAACTTTTGAATTGCTAGAAAAATGCAACTTAAATTTAAAGTTGAATGTAGTAGTGCAATCAGGTTTTAATACCGATGAAATTGTAGATTTTGTAAAACTCACAAAAGATAAAAATGTAGCGGTTCGTTTTATTGAAGAAATGCCTTTTAACGGAAAAGGCCAACGTGAAATGCAAGAAAATTGGACGTTTAAAAAAATCTTAGAAGAAATAAAAACCGAGTTTATAGTTGATGAAATTCAATCAGAAAAATCATCAACTTCTAGAAATTATAAAATAGAAAATCATCTNGGCACTGTAGGGATAATACCTGCATTTACAAGAACTATTTGTAACGATTGCAACCGAATTAGGATAACAAGCACAGGCACTTTTAAAAACTGTTTGTTTGATGATGGCGTTTTTAATTTGAGAGATTTTATAAGAAATGGCGCAAGTAACAACGATTTAAAAGAGCTTTTTTTATCTTTAGTAAAAGAAAAACCAGAAAATGGTTTTATAGCAGAAGTAAATCGTAAAAAAGGAGATGTTTCTGAGAGTATGAGTACAATTGGAGGTTAGAAAAGTGTAATCGTGTAAATGTTTAATTTTATAAACCAGTAGCCAATGATTTCAGTAGAAGAAGCAAAAAATATCATTTTAAACGCAACTCAAAATTTTGGAGTTGAAGAAATTCCATTTATAAAATCTGTAGGTAGAATTTTAAAAGAAGATATTGTTGCAGACAGAGATTTTCCACCATTCAATAGAGTTTCTATGGATGGTATTGCGGTTGATTTTAATGTTTTCCAAAACGGACAAAGAGCCTTTAAAATTGAAGCAATTCAACCTGCAGGAAGTCCACAAATTACACTACAAAACAAAGAAAACTGTTTAGAAGTAATGACAGGTGCAGTATTGCCCAATAATACAAATGTGGTTATTAGATATGAAGATGTAGTTATCAAAAATGGAGTTGCATCAATTCAAGTTAACGAGGTTAAAGAATTACAAAATATTCATCAAAAAGGAAAAGATAGAAAGTCTGGAGATGTTTTAATCGACAAAAATAAAGTTATTTCTGCAGCAGAAATTGGGGTGTTAGCAACCGTTGGCAAATCAAACATAAAAGTTGCAAAACTACCCAAAGTTATAATTATTTCTACTGGAGATGAATTGGTAAAAGTTACAGCAAATCCTTTGCCACATCAAATTAGAAGATCTAATGTGTTTACTTTAGTTTCTTTATTAGAGCGATTGAATATTTCTTCAGAAACAGATCATATTACAGACGATAAACCCATTTTAAAACAAAAAATCGTAAACTATTTAAAACAATTTGATGTGTTGCTTTTTAGTGGGGCAGTTAGCAAAGGAAAATTTGATTTTTTACCAGAAATTTTTACAGAATTAGGGGTAGAAAAATTGTTTCATAAAGTAACACAAAGACCAGGAAAACCATTTTGGTTCGGGCAAACTGAGAATTGTAAAATTTTTGCATTTCCAGGGAATCCAAATTCAACGTTTGTAAATTGTTTAGCGTATTTTTATCCATGGTATTACCAATCTGTTGGAGTAGAAGTGCAAGAAGAAACCGCCATTTTAAAGGAAGATGTTACTTTTAAACCGAATTTAACCTACTTTTTACAAGTACAATTAAGTGATAAATTCGGGCATTTATTAGCAACACCCATTCAGGGAAATGGTTCTGGAGATTTAGCAAGTTTGGTAAATGCAGATGCTTTTATTCAGTTGCCAAAAACAGAGAAGTCACTTTTTAAACAAGGTGAGAATTTTCCAATTATAAGATATAGATAATGAGCAATTTTACCCACATCAACAAAAAAGGAAACCCTAAAATGGTAAATGTTTCTGACAAGAAAATTACCAAAAGAACTGCTATGGCAAAAGCAACTATGTTTTTAGGAAAAGAGGTTATTTCTAATTTTACAAATAATGAATTAAACACCAAAAAGGGGCCCGTTTTTCAAACAGCAATTATAGCAGGAATTCAAGGTGTTAAAAAAACTTCTGAGCTAATTCCTATGTGTCATCCTTTGTTAATTAATGGTGTAGATATTAACATAAATATTGCAGATGATGAATGTATAGAGGTGTTTTGTAAAGTGACTATTGAAGGGAAAACAGGAGTAGAAATGGAAGCTTTAACAGGCGTAAATATCACCTGTTTAACCATTTATGATATGTGTAAAAGTATCAGTCAACAAATGGTGATTAAAGAAGTAAAATTGATAGAGAAAACAGGAGGAAGATCGGATATAAAAAATTAAAATGTCTCCTCGAGTCCAGTCGCTAGGTTAAAGGAAAAAACTGCAACACAAAAATGAAAAACCACAAAAAACATACAAATTTAAAAAGAAGAGATAATGATAACTTTGCACCTAACGAAATTGCAATTTTAGGAACAAATTGTACTACAATTGCTAATTTAGTTAATAAAGTTTCACAAAAATTATCCAATTTTAAATTAGCTTATTTTGATGCTTCTCATGTAAAAGATGTTGAAAAAAATATATTATCTGAATATACTTTTCACCACAAAGGAAATGTACAAATAACCACTTCTGGAAAGCTAAATAAATACCAACAACGTTTAGATTTTGCACAATTTGATTCTGTGTTTATCAATGGAAACCATTACCAAGCAGCAAAACAAATTCTAGTTTTAGATGAAGCAAAAGAAGCTTCTGTGTTAAAAAGATTAGAGCAATTAGATTGTATACAGTTTATTGTAAAACTGAAAAAAGAAATTGAGTTTTTCGATTTTTTAGTTGAAAAATATCCAAACATAAAAAACAAGATTTGTTATACCATTGATCAAGTTGATCAAATAGCAAATCACATTCATAATTTGATTCAAGAAAAAATAGCCCCCATAAAAGGTTTGGTTTTGGTAGGTGGAAAAAGTACCAGAATGGGACAAGATAAATCTGAACTTGATTATTTTGGAAAACCTCAAAAAGAAGTTGCTAAAGAATTATTGGAAAACAACAATTTAAAAACGTTTTATTCTGTTGAAAAAGCCACAAATAATGTAAATGAAATTTCAGATAAATTCTACAATTTAGGTCCATTTGGTGGCATTTGTTCTGCGTTTCAGAAAGATCCAAATTCGGCTTGGTTTGTTTTGGCAACAGATTTACCTTTTGTAAATAATAAAGTAATAGAGTTCTTATTAAACCATAGAAATCCAAGTAAAGTTGCCACGGCAATTAAAGGAAAAACTAAGCAATTTGTAGAGCCATTAATTACAATTTACGAACCAAAAGCGTATCCTATTTTATTGCAATATTTAGCACAAGGCTATTCATGTCCGCGTAAAATGCTTATCAATTCCGATGTAGAAATCGTAGAAATTGATGATGGTTTGATTAGAAATGTAAATACACCTGAAGAGTTTGAAATGGCTATAAAAGAGATTGTAAAGTAATGAACAAAAACCAACTTTTCAAACGTCAAATTACTTTATCAGAGATAGGCGAAATTGGACAAGAAAAATTACAAAATGCATCAGTTTTGGTAGTTGGTTGTGGTGGTTTGGGGAGTCTTATTGCAGTGTATTTGGCTTCAAGCGGAATTGGAAAACTACATTTGGTAGATTTTGATACAGTAGATATTACCAATTTGCATAGGCAGGTTTTTTATACTTTAGAAGATGTTGGTAAACCAAAAGCAGCAATTTTACGAATGTTTATAAAACAAAGAGCACCTTTTACTGAAGTTAGTTCTACCAATAAACCAGTTACAAAAGAAAATGTTTTCGAGTTGATTGAAAACGTAGATATTGTAGTAGATGGAACAGATTCTTTGCCCACAAAATATTTATTAAACGATGCTAGTGTTATCAAAAACAAACCTTTGGTATATGGCTCTTTGTATAAGTTTGATGGCTATGTAGCAACTTTTAATGTGTTGCAAAAAGATGGAAGTTATTCAGCAAATTTAAGAGATGCTTTTCCAGAAATGGCAACAGAAATTCCTAATTGTGAAGAAGCAGGAACACTAAACTCTATTGTAGGTTTGATTGCTATACAACAAGTAAATGAGGTTTTAAAACTGGTTACAAAAACAGGAAAACTTTTAATAAATGAGTTGTTAATTTATAATTCGCTACAAAATACACAGTTAAAAATAAAGTTAAAACCAAGTGTTTTAGAAGCTAACATTGCCAAAATTTTTAACATGCAAACCTATGTAGTTGCTTCATGCGTAGGTCAAAATCCTGATTGGCAAATATCATCACAAGAATTAAAAGAACAACTATCTATTCAATCAGCATCTAAAAACTTAGAAATTATTGCAGTTTTAAATAATTTAGATGTGCCTTTTAAGGTTGATAAAACCATACATATTAATGATTTTGATGCAGAAAAGATAGCGGTAGATTTTAATAAAACTTATGTAATGGTTTGTCAAAGAGGATTTAACAGTTACAAAGCTACAGAAAGGCTAAAAAAGAAATATCCAGATTTAAAAGTACTAAATTTAACGGGTGGAATTTCTACATACAAAACACAAGTAAGCTCATGAAAAACCCTTTAAAATTTTACTTAAAAAGACTAAAAAAACTAGAAGAAAAAGCAGCCGATTTAAAAAAGAAGTCTGTAAACTTAAGTATTTTTAGGTTTGCTGTGTTTTTAGGAACTTGCTTTTTAGTTTACCTAACTTTTGGGACTTATCCAGATGTTTTTATCATTGCTTTTTTAGGAGTTGTCTTGTTTGCTTTTTTGGTTGTTAAACATCTAGATTTAAAAAGGAAACGAAATATAGTCTCTAAAAAAATAGATATAAATACTACAGAAATTAAAGTTTTACATCGAGAGTTTTATCACTTAAAAACAGGTAAAGAATTTATAAATTCTAGACATTTTTACAGCAATGATATAGATTTGTTTGGTGTAGGTTCTTTTTTTCAATATCTAAATAGAACCGTAACAAAAGATGGTAAAAAAGAGTTGGCAACTCTTTTAACAGCAAATAAAACCGATGAAATTTTAGCCAAACAAGAAGTTGTAAAAGAGCTATCAAAAAAAACAAAATGGAGGCAACATTTTAATGCCATAGCTAGTTTGGTAACTGTAAAAAATACTTCTGTTTTTATTACAAATTGGATTGTAAATTACAAACAAACATTACCCAATATTTTAAACATTTTCAAAAAAGTGTTTTCTGTTATTTCTGTATTATTGATTGGTTTGGTTTCTTTTGGTTTTCTATCTTTCAATTATATGCTTGCCTGGTTTTTCTTTGGGTTGTTTATAACCGGAATATTTTTAAAAAAGACCAGTAAATTATATGCAGAAACAGATAAAGTTAGAGAAACATTTAAACAATATTACGAATTGTTAAATGAGATCGAAAACGAAGAATTTACCTCAGAAATTCTTCTACAAAAGCAAAAAATTATTACATCAGAACATAAAAATGCCTCTACAATTTTTAAAAAATTTGCTAGAATTTTAGATGCTTTTGACCAGAGAAATAACATTATAATTGCTGTTTTTGGCAATGGCTTATTCTTATCTGAAATTGCGAACGCACACAAAGTAGAAAAGTGGATTGCAACTTATAAACATACTGTAAAAAAATGGTTTGAAGTAGTTGCTTTTTTTGATACACAAAACGCATTAGCTAATTTTCATTTTAATCATCCAAAATTTATTTTTCCAGAGATAACTACACAAAAACAAATTATAAAAGCTACCAATTTAGGACATCCATTATTGAATGCAGAAAAAAGAATAGACAATAATTTTACAATTGATAAAGCACAATTTTTTATTGTTACAGGAGCAAATATGGCTGGTAAAAGCACGTTTTTAAGAACAGTTTCCCTATCAATAGTGATGGCAAATTGTGGCTTGCCAGTTTGTGCTGCAAGTTTTAAATATCATCCTATAAAACTAATTACAAGTATGAGAACTACAGATTCTTTAACAGAAGATGAGAGTTATTTTTACTCGGAGTTAAAACGTTTAAAGTTTATTGTTGATGAAATTGCACAAGAAGATTACTTTATCATTTTAGACGAAATTTTAAAAGGAACCAATAGCAAAGACAAGGCAATTGGCTCTAAAAAATTTGTAGAAAAATTAACAAAATCAAAATCTACAGGAATTATTGCAACACACGATGTAAGTTTATGCGAATTAGAAAATGAGTTTTCTAGCATAGAAAACTATTATTTTGATGCAGAAATTACAAACAATGAATTACATTTTGATTACACTTTAAAAAGCGGTGTTTGTAAAAATATGAATGCTTCTTTTTTATTGAAGAAAATGAAGATTGTTTAGAGAAAGCAATTAAGACTTTTTAGGGTATCCATTTGGTCGTTTCTATTAACTTTAAAATATCTTTTTTAAGATATGCTATTGCAGGTAGAATAGAATCATAATTGGGTTTTGCATAAAAGTACAAAGAGCCTTTTAAGAAGTTTTTAGTGCTATCTGTAGCGTGAAATTGTATATGAGAAGCTGCATTACCCGTAATTTCGTAAATACTAGCAAATACTCTTTTTTGGGAATTTGTATAATCTTTAGGAATTATTTGCTCTGCTTTTATAGCGTGTTTAAATACCAGTTTCTCTGCCTCTGTTAAAAGCTCTTTTATGTTATTATTTACAGGTCTATAAGTAATATCTATTGATGCTTTTAAGTTTGGGTACATAATGGTAAGCCAATTGTTGGGTTCATTAATTACTTTGGTATTTTTTAAAACATCAAAACTGTAAGGTCTTTTTAACTTTAGTTTTTGGTAGTTTTTTTTTGGATATTTTAGACTTAAATAGGCTGTTGGTTTTGGTAAAGTATCTTCTTTACATCCTAAAAAAATTAATACAAAAAAAAAGAAAAAAAGGTTACGCATTTCTGGTTGCTTTTACTTGTTTTATGCGTTTTTTATCTAACGCCTCTATGGTAAACGTATAATTCTTAAAGTTTATTTTCTCTCCCTTTTTTGGAAATTTCCTAGAAATTTCTAAAATAAAACCTGCTAGGGTTTCGCTTTCTCCTTTTTCTTCTTCAAAAATTTCTTCATTTTCATCATCTAAAACTCGGCAAAAATCTTTTATGCTTGTTTTTCCTTCAAAAATAAAGTTGTTGGCGTCTATTTTAGAGTAGGTTAAATCATCGTCATCAAATTCATCGTTAATATCACCAACAATTTCTTCTATTACATCTTCTAAAGTAACCAAACCACTTGTACCACCATATTCATCAACAACAATGGCTAGGTGATTTTTTATGGCTCTAAAATCGCTTAATAAATCGTCTAATTTTTTGTTTTCTGGAACAAAAAAAGGCTCTCTTAAAAGGTTTTGCCATTTAAAAGATTTTTTATTGAGGTGTTCTAATAAATCTTTAGCATATAAAACACCAATAATATTGTCGATATTTTCTTTATAAACAGGGTTTCTAGAATACCCGTTTTCTAATATTTTTTTTAAAACTACTTCATAAGGCTCGTCATCAGAAATGGCAAAAATATCTATTCTAGGTTTCATTATTTGCACGGTTTCTGTGTTGCCAAAATTTACAATTCCTTGTAAAATTTTTTGTTCGTCTTTACTAGTGGCGCCTTGTGAAGTAAGTTCTAACGCTTGTGATAAGGTTTCTACAGAAAAGTTTGTGCCTTTGCTGCCTAGTTTTTTTTCTATCCATTTTGTTAGGCTAATTAAAGGCAAACTAAAGGGAGTTAATAATACACTTACAAAATTGATAAATTTAGACATGGTTTTAGAAAAAGTAAGCGCATTTCTAGAGGCATATACTTTTGGTAAAACTTCGCCAAATAATAAAATTAAAAAAGTTACTAATATAATTTCTATTAAAAAACGAACGGGTACTGTAAAATAATAGAGGTCTACATCTAAATTAAAATCGCCAAAAAGGGTTTCTGCCATAGATGCGAATAACAATACAATTAAAATATTTATAAAATTGTTTGTAATTAATATGGTTGCTAATAATTTTCTGGGGCTTTCTAAAAGAGTAACNACAATGTTTTCTTGTTTTCCGTTATTAGAAAGTTCGTTTAAATCTGTTTGNGATAAAGAAAAAAAAGCAACTTCTGTTCCAGAAACCAANGCAGAACTTATGAATAANGCAATTAATAAAATTCCATTTATGGTGGTTATAAAATCGAAAGAGGCTAATAGAAAATATAAAGATTCGGGATCTGGATCCAAAATTTATGAGTTTAAATGGTTAAAAAGGTAAATCGTCATTTTCTTCAGATGTAATAGACGGTGTTTGCTCTGCTTTAGTTGGCTTGCTTTCTTGTGGTGCAGCAGTATTTGTATCTGCATTCTTTTTTGTTGTTAACATGGTCATTTCTGTTACAACAACCTCTGTAGAGTAGCGTTTAATACCATCTTGTTCCCACTGTCTGTTTTTTAATTTGCCTTCTACGTATACTTTATCTCCTTTTGCCAAGTATTTTTCACATACTTTAGCCAACCCATTTCTAACAACAATATTGTGCCAATCTGTATTGGTTACTTTTTCGCCACTTTGTTTGTTGGTATAACTCTCTGAGGTTGCAATAGGAAAACGACCTACACAATTTTGATCATCAAAATAATGCATTTTTACATCATCGCCTAAATTACCTATTAAAATTACTTTGTTTATTGTTCCTGCCATAGCTTGTTAAATTAGATATCAAAAGTACTAAAAATATCAATTACTTTTTAGTCGATATTCCTTTAGAAAATTCGCAATTAAAATAGGTACAGGATAATCTTCTATATTTTCCCAAGAAATAGAAGCCTCTTTTAATGAGCTGGTTTCTACAATCCAAAATTGAGTGTATAAATGTTGATGAGATAATTTATGAATAATTTCTTTTTTGTTAAATAATGAAAGGGTAGTTTCTGCTGGGAATAAATTTTGAAATTCCTCTGAAGCAATAATTTCTTTTTGATTGCTGATGTTTTTTGTTTCTATTAAAGGAAATTGATACAAACCTTGCCAAATACCTTTGCCTTTTCTTTCTTTTAAGATTGTGTTATGGTCATCCGTTTTTATCACCAAAAAATTAAAATATCGTTTTGTGATTTTTATTTTTTTTTCTTTTACAGGTAATTCTTTAGTTAATTTTTTTTCTAAAGCAACACAACTATTTGCAAAAGGGCAAGTATCACAAAGCGGATTTTGGGGTTTACAATGCATTGCGCCAAAATCCATTAAAGCTTGATTATAAGTCCCCGGTTGCTTCGTGTCTAAAAGCGATTGCGCTAATGCTTTAAACTCTTTAATCCCTGCAGATGAGTTTATAGGTGTTGCAATGCCAAAATAGCGAGAAAGTACTCTGTAAACGTTTCCATCTACTACAGCCGTGGGTTTGTTAAAACAAATAGAGGCAATTGCAGAGGCTGTATAATCGCCAACACCTTTTAGTTTAATAATTTCTTTATAGGTTGATGGGAATTCGCCATTTAGCTCATTTGCAATGTATTTAGCGCTAAAATGTAAATTTCTTGCTCTAGAATAATACCCCAAACCTTGCCACATTTTTAAAACAGTACTTTCATCTGCTTTAGCAAGGTCAAAAACGGTCGGAAATTCTTCTGTAAATTTTAAATAATAGGCCAAACCTTGGGCAACTCTTGTTTGCTGAAGCATGATTTCGCTTAACCAAATAAAATAAGGATGCTTACTTTTACGCCAAGGTAATGCTCTTTTATTTTGTAAATACCAGTATATTAGTGTATTAGAAAATTTCATTTGTTATAAATAGATTTGCAATATTACATTTAAAAATTCAGATAATTTTAAGGTTTAATTTTTTTGGAATTGATTAATTATCATATATTTGCATCCGCATTTTTGAAATTAAATTAATAAAAATATAGTAAAAATAGAGACATGACGAAAGCAGATATCGTATCAAAAATTTCAGATAAATCAGGAATCGAAAAAACAGATGTTTTGGCAACTGTAGAGGCATTTATGACTGAAGTAAAGGATGCATTAGAAAATGGCGACAACGTTTATTTAAGAGGTTTTGGTAGTTTTATTATCAAAACTAGAGCAGAAAAAACAGGTAGAAATATTTCTAAAAATACAACTATTAAGATTCCGGCTCATAATATTCCAGCATTTAAACCAGCAAAAACTTTTACAGAAGGTGTAAAAAGTAAAGTAGCTGTTAAATAACAAAATACTAATCTAAACCTTAACTGGTTTAAAAAACAACAGACATTATGCCAAGTGGTAAAAAAAGAAAGAGAGCTAAGATCTCTACACACAAAAGAAAGAAAAGAGCTAGAGCAAATAGACACAAGAAAAAGTAAGCATTTGCTTACTTTTTCGTTTATTGTTTAACGAAAAAGAAAAACCAACCCCAAAAAAGTTCATTGACATTTGAAAATTTACACGCTGTGTAAGGCAGTAAATTTTCTAACGGTATTACAAAATACCTGACAATATTAATCCATCTGCACAACGAAGTGCAGTGTTAAAACCAAATTCAGCATGAAAACAGAATTAATAATTCGTTCGAATTCATCTGATATTGATTTTGCCTTATTAAGAGATGGAAAACTTATTGAATTAAATAATGAAACAACTGGTAACAAATTTTCTGTTGGCGATATATTTTTAGCCAAAATAGGAAAAGTGTTAACAGGTTTAAATGCAGCCTTTGTAAATGTAGGATACCCAAAAGATGGGTTTTTACATTATCACGATTTAGGTGCGCAAGTAAATTCATTAAATACATTCATTAAGAAAGTAAGCACAGGTAAGTATAAAGAATTCACTTTAAAAAACTTCCGTTTTGAGGAAGACATTAACAAAGACGGTAGTATTAACAACGTACTAAAATCGGGGCAAAACCTGTTAGTACAAATTGTTAAAGAACCAATTTCTACAAAAGGCCCAAGATTAAGTTCTGAGTTGTCTATAGCAGGTAGATTTTTGGTTTTAGTTCCTTTTTCTAACAGAGTATCTGTATCTCAAAAGATTGCAGATCCAAAAGAAAAAGAACGATTAAAAAGATTAGCAAAAAGCATAAAGCCAAAAGGTTTTGGCGTTATTTTAAGAACTGTTGCAGAAGGTAAAAAAGTAGCAGAATTAGATAAAGATTTGCAAAACTCCTTAGAACGTTGGAAAACCATGTGTAAGCGTATTGCTAACACAAATACACCAACTAAAATTTTAAGCGAACTTAACAGAGCATCTTCTATACTAAGAGATGTTATGAATGATAGTTTTACAAGTATCATAACCAATGATGAAACTTTAAAAGTAGAAATTAAAGAATATCTACAAGAAATTTATCCTGAAAAGGAAAAAATTGTAAAGTTGCATAGGTCTGATATTCCAATTTTTGAAAAATATGGAATTGAAAGACAAATAAAAACATCGTTTGGTAAAACAGTTTCTATGAGTAAAGGTGCCTATTTGGTAATAGAGCACACAGAAGCATTACACGTTATTGATGTAAATAGCGGAAACCGTTCTAACAAAGCAGGTTCTCAAGAAGATACAGCATTAGAAGTTAATTTAATTTCTGCCACAGAAATTGCACGTCAATTACAATTACGTGATATGGGTGGTATAATCGTTGTAGATTTTATAGACATGCATAAAGCTGAAAATAGAAACAAACTCTATCAGCATTTAAAAGAACAAATGGCTTTGGATAGAACAAAGCACAAAATATTACCTCCAAGTAAATTTGGTTTGGTGCAAATTACAAGACAAAGGGTTAGACCAGAGTTAAGTATAAAAACTACCGAGACCAACCCAAATAAAAATGGAGAAGTAGAAGCGCCCATTGTCTTGTTAGACAAAATAGAAGCAGATTTAGAAAAATTTATTTCTAATCCAAAAAATAAAAAGATACAATTACACTTGCATCCTTTTATCGCTGCTTATTTACTAAAAGGCGTAAATTCTATACGTTTTAAATGGTATTTAAAACACAAAAAGTGGATTACTATTATACCTAGAGATGCTTACACATACTTACACTATAAATTTAAATCTGTAAAAGATTAATTTTTATACATGTAGAAGGCAATAATTTATTATCAATAAAAACCCAAAACTTATAAGTTTTGGGTTTTTTTTATTTTTTCTCTTTAATGAGATACACATATACAGGAAAATGATCTGAGTAACCCCCTGTATAACCTCCATTAGAAAAGCTTCTAAAAGGATAGCCTTTGTATCTACCTTTTTTCTGAGTTAAAAAACGCTTATTAAAAATGTTTGCTTGATACATTTTATAAGTAGTATAATCTTTTGTTCTTTTGTTTAGTAAAGGGGCAGAAATTAAAATCATATCAAAGAGGTTTAAATTATCTCTGTAAGCTAATGTGTTAAAGCCTCTTCTATGAAAGTCTTCATAAGGGTTGTAAATATCGTTTTCATTTACATCTCTTTTTCTACTTTTGGTTTTTAAAACTTTTTTAAAACTAGAGTTTATAGGATCATCATTAAAATCGCCCATAGTTAAAATCTTAGCATTGGGGTCTTTTTGTCTAATTTTTTCTATAATTTTTGTGTTTTGGTAAGCCGCTTTTTCACGCAAAGGTCTACTTTTTGCTTCACCACCACTTCTAGAGGGCCAGTGGTTGACTATTAAATGAATTAACTCGTCATCTAAATACCCAGAGACTAATAGTTGATCTCTAGTATAAACTTTGTAACCATCTCTATAAATATTTGGGTTAAAAGCTTCGTGATACACAGGTTTAAAATATCTTTTTTGATATAATAAAGCTACATCAATACCTCTTTTATCAGGCGAATCATAATGTATAATACCATAATGCTGTTTTGTCAAATGTTTAGATTTCACTAAATCTTCTAAAACACTTAAGTTTTCCACTTCAGAAACCCCAATTATTGCAGGACTCGTTTTTGCTTTATCCAGTCCAATTTGAGCAATGGTACTTCCTAGTTTATCTATCTTATCCCAATAAACTTTTGATATGTTGGCTTTTAGATTCATTATTGGGCTTGCTTCATCATTGATAGAGGTATCATTTATAGTGTCAAAAAGATTTTCTAAATTGTAAAAAGCAATAGTTCTAATTGTGTATTTTTTTTCTTTTTTTTGAGAAAAAAATACTGTATTTATAGAAATTAGAAATACAATAAGTAGGGTTACTTTTCTTTTCATTTGTGCTTTTTCTTTCTGTAAAAATATCAAACATAATTTATAATTTACTAATAAAATAGGTTTATTGTTAAAAAAAACCTAAATTTAAATGCTAAATTGAATGAAAAAAAGAGAAAGTTATGGTAAAATTTATTTTATCTACAATTTTTGTGATGCTATTTTTTATAGAAACAAATGCACAAAATATTGTAAAAGGTATTGTTATAGATAACAATACAGAAAACCCCTTAGTTAACGTTCTCATACACATTAAAAATACAATTATCAACAAAAAAACGCAACTAAATGGTGTTTTTATTATTGATAAACTTCCCAATGGAAAGTATCTTTTAGAGATTTCTATTA
>P_2C_Liq_1_UnCtyDRAFT_1000065_pt1 | contig 39843 bp, 40 predicted proteins | sample Pon2CUnioCityCA_2_FD_10234 | JGI IMG/M metagenome (IMG submission 10234) | reverse complement strand
TTCTAAACATAAAAAAGGTAGAAAATCTACAGCTTCTAAAAAGAAGAAAAAACGCTGGTATTAAGCTACTTAATTTATTTTGTTTCTAAATTTAAAAACCTGTAACTTCGTTAACACCGAATGTAAGTCACTTGTGCTGAACTTGTTTCAGTATTAAAACGACGTCATATTCGTCTTAAGTTGTGAGCATAATTATGAAAATCAAAGACCCAAAACAATTTTTCAAACAAACTCTTCTGCTGTGTAAGTCTTTGGAATTACATTTTTAAAAGAAATTAACAGAGATATTATATTATACCTATGCTTGTATCTTTAAACCATCGTAAGCTAAAAATACATTTTTGGGTAGTTTTTTAGAAACCTCTTTATGAAAACCTAACTTATGACTAATGTGCGTAAAATAAGTTTTTTTAGGCTGCAGATCTTCAATAAAACCTAAAGCTTCCTCTAAATTAAAATGTGTGGGGTGTTTATTAATTCTTAACGCATTTACTATCAAGATATCTAAATCTTTTAACTTTGATTTTTCTTCTGCCGTAATACTTTTCACATCTGTTAAATAAGCAGTTTTGTTAATTCTATAGCCCAAAATGGGTAAGTTACCATGCAATACTTGTATGGGCGTAATTTTTAAATCATCTATAAAAAAGGAATCATTTTTTACAATATTGGGAGTTACACTTGGAGCTCCTGGATATCTATTTTCTACAGAAAAAATGTACTGAAACCGTTGTTCTAAACTCGCCAAAGTTCTCTGACATAAGTAGATTGGCATTTCACCAATTTTGTAACAATAGGGGCGTAAATCATCTAAACCAGCTGTGTGATCTGCATGTTCATGGGTAAATAAGACCCCATTTACCAACTGTATATTTTCTCTTAACATTTGTTGCCTAAAATCAGGACCACAATCTATAACGTAATTTTTATCTCCGTAAGAAATTAAAACAGAAGAACGCAAACGTTTGTCTTTGGTATCTGTAGATAAACACACAGGATCATTACTTGCAATCATAGGAATGCCTTGCGAAGTTCCTGTACCTAAAAAAGTGAGTTTTAACAGTTTTTTATCAGTTTTCATACAAACAAAAATAAGATAAAAATTGACTGATTGCACACTTATTCCTTACATTTGTTAGGATTATTAAAAAGACATTTATGGCTATTTCTTTAAAGGGAGATCAAAAAATAAGTAGTGTACCAACCACTAAAAGCAAAGCACTTAGAATAAACTTAAACTCAGATATTTACGGAACTTTTTCTGAAATTGGTGCAGGACAAGAAACTGCACGTAATTTTTTTAGATCTGGTGCCGCTTCTGGTACAATTGCAAAAGCGATGAGTGCTTACGATAAAGATTTTTCTGACGCTATTTACGGTGTTGAAGACGACAAACGTTATGTTACGCAACCTCGTTTAAAAAAAATGCTAGGGCACGAAATTGATTTAATTGAAGACAGACTTAGTAGACAAAAACACCCTGATAAATTATTTTTTAGTTACGCAAATACAGTAACTACTATAGATTTTGCAAAAAAATTTAAAGGACATGGTTGGGTTGGTATTCGCTTTCAACTAGATCCATTAGAAGGTTACAACGAAATTATTTTACACCTTCGTTTTAAAGAAACTGATGCGCGTTTGCAACAGGAAACCTTAGGCGTTTTAGGGGTGAATTTAATTTATGGGGCTTTTTACTTAAATGATAACCCTAAAGAATTGGTAAAATCTTTTTATCATAATTTAAGTAACGATCAGTTAGAAATTGATATGATTAATTTTTCTGGTCCACGTTTTATGTATGTCGATAATCGTTTAATGAGTTTACAACTGCTTAAAAACGGAATGACAAATGCTGTTATGTTTGGTCCTGATGGAAACAATCTATTACCCGCACAAGTTTTATACAAAAAAAACATATTGGCTTTAAGAGGTAGCTTTAGACCTGTTACAAAAGTTAATATGGATATGTTTGAAAAATCTAAAAAACTCTTTTTAGACGAAAAAAAAGTTGATGAAAGTAAAACACAAATTATTTTTGAAATTACCTTAAGTAACTTAACAGCAGAAGGTAAGATTAACGAAAGAGACTTTTTAGATAGAGCNGAANTACTTTGTTCTTTNGGGCAAAACGTGATGATTACTAGCTTTCAACAATACTTTAAATTAGTAGAATANTTTAGTGAGTTTACCAAAGAAAGAATGGGACTTGCNATGGGGGTGAATAACCTAATTCAGATTTTTGATGAAAAATATTACCGAAACTTAAGTGGTGGTATTTTAGANGCTTTTGGTAAATTATTTTATAGAGATTTAAAAGTATATTTGTACCCTTATCATGACCAAAAATCTGGAGAGTATATTAATAGCGAAAACCTTAAAGTACACCCACGAATGAAAGAATTGTACAAGTTCTTTAAAAATAATGGGCGTTTAATTAATATTGATAACATTGATAAAGACATTTTAGATATTTTTTCTAGAACTGTTTTAAAAATGATTATTAATGGCGAAAAAGGTTGGGAAGAAATGTTACCAGAAGGGATACCCGAAATAATAAAACAAAAAAGATTATTTGGCTACTCTAGAACTAAAGTAAAAAAATAGTTATCAAACTTAAACCTTTCTAAAAACATTTTGTCTAAACTAAAAAAAGAGTAGTTGACAGATGAAACTGTTTTAATTGAGCAACTAAAAAGTGTTGTTACCAAAGAAAAAGCGTACAGAGTATTAATAAAACTCTATAAAGAACGCTTGTATTGGCATATACGTAAAATTGTAATTTCTCATGAACATGCAGATGATGTTTTACAAAATACATTTATTAAAGTATATAGAAATTTAGACAAGTTTAATCAAAAAAGTAAATTATTTTCTTGGATGTATAGAATTGCTACAAATGAGTCTATTACTTTTTTAAATAAACGTGCCAAAGAAAGAAATATAGACATTTCTGAAATGCAAGAACAATTGGCATCTACATTAGAAAGCGATGTATATTTTTCTGGTGATGAGATTCAGCTAATTTTACAAAAAGCTATAGCAACATTACCACAAAAACAACAATTAGTTTTTAATATGAAATATTTTGAAGAACTGAAATATAATGAAATTTCAGAAATATTAGAAACTAGTGTTGGAGCGCTAAAAGCCTCTTATTTTCACGCAGTTAAAAAAATAGAAAATTATATAAAAAACAAAACCAATTAAACTTTTATTATAAGAAAAGGTCTAAATAATACCATGAAAAATAATTATAAAAATAGCGAAGAGTTTTTAAAATCTGTAGTAAATAAAACTACAGGATTTAATGCACCTAAAGATTATTTTAACGATGTAGATGATAACCTTACATTATTTTTAAAAGAAGACAAGCTACCTAAAAAAACTAGTTTTAAAGCACCTGATAATTATTTAGATAACATTGATGATATTATTTTAAAACAAACCGTTGATAAAAAAGAACCCAAAGTAATTTTACTTAAAAAAAGGTTTTTAAATGCAATACCTTATGCAGCTGCAGCATGCGTTCTTTTGTTTTTTAGCATCAACTTTTTTAACTTTTCTAATGCAGATAAATTAAGTTTTGACAATTTAGTAAACACAGATATAGAAAATTGGGTTTTAGAAAACAATGTAGAACTTTTTAATGAAGATTTTGTAAATACATTAAATACAAATATTTTAGACGAAAACGAATTTGTTTTTACATATTTAAAAAATGATGAAATAGAAGAATACATTATAAACACAGACAATACCTCTATAATAAACGAATTATATTAAAATGAAAAAATATTTATTAATTATAGCAATGTTTCTATCGGTTTTTTACTCTTTTGGGCAAGATCGAAAAAAAAGTAGACAAAAAATTAAAGCGCTTAAAATTGCTTTTTTAACTCAAGAATTACAACTTACCTCTTTAGAAGCAGAAAAGTTTTGGCCACTTTACAATATACATCAAGAAAAATTAGAGTTATATAGAGATAAAGGAAGGTCTGAAATCAATAGAAGAATAAAACAAGTTGGTAGTTTTAATAATTTAAATGAAGAAGAAGCAAAAGACTTTTTAAGTTTAAAATTAGATTTAGAACGAAAAACAGTTTTAGAAAAAGAATGTTTTTTAAAAGATGCCTCTAAATTTTTAAGTTATAAAAAATTAATGAGGCTTCAGCTTTCTGAAAGAGAATTTACTCGAAAACTAATGCGTAAATATGGTAGAGAAAGAAGACCTAAAGAATAAAAAAATCATTATATGATTATATCAACTAAAAAAGAGGCTTCTAAAAAGCCTCTTTTTTTATTAATGTCATACAAACATTTAATTCTGGTTTGTTTGCTGTAAATTGCTTTACCCAAATGGTTAGTTCTTCAATTTCATAAGGTAACAACCTTTTTAGTGATTTTTCTAATTCTTTACAGAACAAATCTGAGTTAAAGCTTACTTTTTTTAATACAGTCTTAGTGTATTCAAACATTGCTCTAGCCATAGTAATTATTGATTTAAATTATAACGTAAATGGTGTTCTATTTAGTATAATATTTGATCAAATTTAATAAAAAAACCATCAATTAAAAATTGATGGTCGTTAAAAATTGTTTAAAAAGTGTTAATTTATATCTTGTTCACTTTTTCTAACAGAGCATTTGCTTTTTTTTCTAACGCTGCACTAACTGCTTTATAATGAGCTTTTTTATTTTCTACCCCTTTTTGGTTAATTTTTGTAATTAACTCATCAAACGTAGTAATAGTTTCATCTACAATTGCTTCTACTTTTTTATTATCTCCTTTTAGGTCTACTTTTTCGGTTGCATAACCAATAATATCACCTAAGGTATAATTAATATCTTTTTTTAAGTTTTTTATACTTGCCATAATCTCGATTGTTTTAAAGCTACAAATTTAGGATATTTATTTAAATAAGCGTTAAAAGTTCTTTGATATTTCTTAAAGTAACATAGTCTGCATTTTGTTGCTCATTTGCACTTACCTGCTCATGCACCCAAGTTGTATGAAAAGGAATATGAATGGCAGAAGCCCCTATTTTTAATAAAGGCAAAACATCTGACTTTAAAGAGTTACCAACCATTAACAACTCTTTGGGCGCTATTTCTAAGTGCTTAATAATTTTTTTATAATCTTTTGTTTTTTTATCACTCATTACCTCTATATGATGAAAATATTTTAAAAGATTCGATTTTTCTAACTTTCTTTCTTGGTCTAATAAATCTCCTTTTGTAGCAACAATTAATTTGTATTTTCCTTGTAATTTTTTAAGCACCTCTTCTACTCCATCTAATAATTCTATGGGTTTTTCTAGCATTTCTTTACCAATATCAACTATTTTTTCTAATGTCGTTTGCTTTATTTTGTAGTTAGAAAGCTCTAAAGCGCACTCTATCATAGAAAGTACAAACCCCTTTATACCATAACCATAAATTGGCAAGTTTTTAATTTCTTTTTTAAATAATTCTTGATCTATTTTATTTTTGGTTTCGTATTTAGACAACAATTTGGCAAACTCTTCTTCTGCCTCTCTAAAATACGTTTCGTTTACCCATAAAGTATCATCTGCATCAAAAGCTATTACTTTAATATGCTTATTCATAAATCAAAGGTTTAAATATTGTTTGGCTTTCTCTAAATCTTCAGGAGTATCTATACCTACAGCTTCAACAGTAGTTTCTACCATTTTAATTTTTTTACCAATTTCTTGGTATCTAATTGCTTCTATTTTTTCTGCAGCTTCTAAAGGGGTAATTGGTCTGTTATAAAAATCTAACAACGCTTGTTTTCTAAACGCATAAACACCTTTGTGTTTGTAATATTTTACATTGATAGTTGCATCTCTATGATAAGGTATTACGCTTCTAGAAAAATAGATTGCTAAGTTATTAACATCTGTAATGACCTTTACATTATTAGGATTTTCTATGTCTTTTTTATTGGTAATTTGAACTTTTAGAGAAGCTAGGTCTATTTCTTTTTTAGTATCGGCTTTAAAAACTTCTATCAATTTAGATAAAGATGTTTTGTCTATAAAAGGCTCATCTCCTTGCACATTTATTACTATATCTGTATTAATATCTTTTACAGCTTCTGCAATTCTATCAGAACCACATTCGTGCTCTTTTTTACTAACAATTACATTACCACCCGCATTTGTAATGTTTTCTTTAATAATTTCTGAATCTGTAACGACATAAACCTCATCAAAAAGTTCTGTATTTAAAGCAGCTTCATAGGTTCTTAAAATCACAGATTTACCTCCTAAGTCTTTCATTAATTTACCTGGAAAACGGCTTGCACTGTAACGTGCAGGAATCATTGCAATAATTTTCATATACAGCTTGTTATAAGCAACAAAGATAATATTTAAATGAATAGCGTTAAAAATAGGCTTGTTTATTTTCTAATTTTGATTTGATTAGAAAAACAAATAATCAACTTTTATAATTATGTATTTTAAAAAACGAAGAAAAAAAATTATCAAATAAAAAAAGACTCACAATTGTGAGCCTTTTTTTTACACTTACTTTAAACCATTTAAACTATTGATAATAGTTTCTATTTTCGCCAAAGTATCAGCTTCTTTTTTACGTTCTAAAGCAATTACTTTTTCTGGTGCGTTAGAAACAAAACGCTCGTTAGATAATTTCTTTTGTACACCTACTAAAAAGCCTTGTGCTCTTTTTAATTCTGCAGATAGTTTTTCAATCTCTGCTTCTACATCTATATTTTCTATAGAAATTGGTACAAAATATTCGTTAGATTTTACTCTAAAAGAAGCACCTTCTACTTTTTCTGAAATGTAATTTATTTTACTTGTATTTGTTAATTTCTGAACTACAATATCAAATTGTTTGGTAAGCTTATCATTATCTATTACAAACAATTCTACTGCATCTTTAAAAGAAATATTTTTATCTTTTCTAATGGTTCTAATTCCAGAAACCACATCTGTTGCAACCTCAAAACTTGAAATTATTTGTGCATCAAACTCTTTTTGAGTAGGATATTTTGCAACAATTAAAGCTTCTTCTGGAGTTCTATCAGTTATATATTGCCAAATTTCTTCTGTTAAGAATGGCATAAATGGATGCAATACTTTTAAATTATTTTCTAAAACTTCTATAATTGCATGATAGGTTTTTGCATCTATTGGTTGCTGATATGCTGGTTTTAATATCTCTAATAACCAAGACGAAAAATCGTCCATAATTAATTTATAAATAGTCATTAAAGCATCAGACAACCTGTATTTAGAAAAATGATCTTCTATTTCTGTCAAAGCCTTATTAAACTTGGCATCGTACCAAGCCAAACCAATTTTTGCGGTTTCTGGTTGTGCTAAATTTTCATCTATTTCCCAACCTTTTATCAACCTAAAAGCATTCCAAATTTTATTAGCAAATCCTTTTCCTTGCTGACATAAATCTTGGTCAAATAAAATATCATTTCCTGCAGGAGCACTTAATAAAAGCCCAACTCTTACACCATCTGCACCAAACTCTTTTATTAAATTTAAAGCGTCTGGTGAATTCCCTAAAGATTTAGACATCTTACGACGTTGTTTGTCGCGAACCAGACCTGTTAAATAAACATTTTTAAAAGGTTTTTCATCTTTATATTCATATCCAGCAATAATCATTCTAGCTACCCAGAAAAATAAAATATCGGGTCCTGTAACTAAATCGTTTGTTGGGTAATAGTATTTAATTTCTTCGTTTTCTGGATTTCTAATTCCATCAAAAACACTCATTGGCCAAAGCCAAGAAGAAAACCAAGTATCTAAAGCATCTTCATCTTGCTTTAAATCTTTAGTTGTTAATTTATCGTTTTTAGTTTTTTCTTGAGCTAAAACTAATGCTTGTTCAATGTTTTCTGCAACTACAAAATCCTCTTTACCATCACCAAAATAATAGGCTGGTATTTGTTGTCCCCACCAAAGTTGACGAGAAATATTCCAATCTCGAATATTTTCCATCCAGTGTCTATAGGTGTTTTCGAACTTTTTAGGCACTAAGTTAATGTTATTGTCATCACCTAAAACAGCGTCTATAGCGGGTTTTGCTAAATCTGTCATTTTTAAAAACCACTGGTCAGATAATCTAGGTTCTATTACTGCTTTGGTTCTTTCTGAAGTACCAACTTTATTGGTATGTATTTCTGTTTTAGTCAAAATACCTTTTGCTTCAAGCTCTTTAGCGATTTCTTTTCTTACAACAAATCTATCTTTACCCGCATAATGCAATCCAAAAGAATTTAAAGAAGCATCATCATTAAAAATATCGATTACTTCTAAATGGTGTTTGTCTCCTAAGTTTTTATCATTTTCATCATGAGCTGGCGTTACTTTTAAACAACCTGTACCAAATTCTAAGTCAACATACTCATCTTCAATGATAGGTATAATTCTTCCACAAAGTGGTACAATTGCTTTTTTACCTTTTAAATGTGTAAAACGCTCATCATTAGGGTTGATACAAATTGCTGTATCTCCAAAAATGGTTTCTGGCCTTGTAGTTGCAATGGTTAAAGTATCTGTAGAACCTTCAATTTTATATTCTAAATAATATAAATTTCCTTGTCTTTCTTCATGAATTACTTCTTCGTCAGATAAGGTGGTTTTTGCTTCTGGATCCCAATTTACCATTCTATAACCTCTGTAAATTAATCCTTTATTGAACAAATCAACAAAAACTTTAATTACAGATTCAGACATTTCTGGATCCATCGTAAAAGCTGTTCTTTCCCAATCACAAGAAGCCCCTAGCTTTTTTAATTGCTCTAATATTTTACCTCCATATTCGTTTTTCCAATCAAAAGCATGTTGTAAAAATTCTTCACGAGTTAAGTCGTTTTTAGAAATACCTTGTTCTTTTAATTTGGCCACTACTTTTGCTTCTGTTGCAATAGATGCATGATCTGTACCAGGAACCCAACATGCATTTTTACCTAATAAACGTGCACGTCTAATTAATACATCTTGTATTGTATTGTTTAACATATGTCCCATATGCAAGACACCTGTTACATTTGGAGGTGGAATTACAATGGTATAAGGTTCTCTTTCATCTGGTGTTGAATGAAAATAATTGTTTTTCATCCAGTAATCATACCATTTATCTTCTACTTTACTTGCATCATATTTAGATGGAATTGTCATACTTTGGTATTCTTTTTGATATTTAATCGACAAAAATACAATTATCTAATTTTGTAGAGAAAATTAGAGCTTGATTTTTTAGAACAAAAAATTAATATTAATTTTACAACATAAATTAAAAAAACGTGAAAGCATTTGGATTTTTTTTAGTGGCATTATTTATTACTGTTTCGATACATTCTCAAGAATTTAAATTTGAAAAGGAAACTATTGATTATGGAAAAATAGCAAAAGGTTCTAATGGAGAGAAAACATTTGTTTTTACAAATATTGGTAATGAACCTTTAGTAATAACAAAAATACAATCTTCTTGTGGTTGTACAGTGCCTAAAAAACCAGAAAAACCAATTATGCCTGGTGAAAAAGGTGAAATTAAAGTATCTTACAACACCAAAATTTTAGGTGGTTTTTATAAAAAAATAACCATATTTTCTAATGCTAAAATTACAAGAAAAGCAGTAACAATTAAAGGGAATGTTACAGAGAGTGTTCCTTTAGAAAAAGAAAAGAGCCTACTGTCTAAAGAAAATTAAATTCTTTTTCTTAAACGAAATTTATATGTTTTTACAAGTTTGTTTCTTTCTATTGTAATACTTATTTTTTTATTGTTTTTTTCTTGAAACTTGTAAAATATTTCACTCAAAGTGAAAGAATAAGCTGGTTTTCTATTAATTTTTAAAATAATATCCCCTGCTTTTAAACCAGCTTTACCTGCAGGAGAATTAAGGATAACTGTTTTAATTTTATAAGAAGGTTTAAATTTATAAAAGAAATTAGTTACAAAAGAAATAGTATTATTTTTGTTTATATCTCGATTGCCAGAATCTAAAATTTTATTTGTTGTTTTTTCTCTTACCAATTGCTTACCGTTGTAAACGACATCTAAACCAGACATATTATAGTTAAAACCGTCTTTAAAAGAAACGTTTTTCTTTAACATAATTTTGCGGTTTCTATAATCTAACCAAACCTTAAATCTTTTTAAAACGCTACCTCCAATACTACCATTTCTTTGCTTAAAAGTTCTTGCATTTCTGGTAGATGTAGAATCTAAAAAAGATACAGTGGGTTCTTCTATTTCAAACTTTCCAATTTTTAGTTTAGGTATTCTACTTCTTTTACCATAAATAGTGCCGCTTAAACCTCCCCCCAAAATATCATTAAAATATAATTTTGGAGTTTTTATATTTTTTTTAGAGTTTTCAAACAACCAAATAGCATCACTACCACCAGAATCTACTAACATTTTAACTTTGGTTAATTTATAACCTACAGTATCTAATTGAATATTCACATCTATGTAAGGCTTTTTTAAATGAAATTGAATGGGCAAAATTTCGCATCTTCTACATTTTTTAATCTGATATTTTTTTGGATTGTAAAAGTGTATTCTTTTTGTTCTATAGTTAATTTTTACCACAAAATTTCGTAACAAATTATAGCCAATAATACCATGTATTGTAGTACCCATTTTACTAGATAAATCAAAAAAATCTTTCAGTATAACGTAAACAGATTCATTGTAGCCTATTAGATTTTTAATTTTTAAATTGTTATTTTTTGAGAGTATTGCCTCAACAGCATCTCCACCACCTAAACCTCTTAATAAAATTTTTTCTGTATTTAATAAACCTATACTATCATTTTCAGATAAATTAAAAATAATTGTTTTATTTACACCAGTGTCTAGAATAAAAGAGAGTTCTTTGCCATTAATTTCTAAAGGAACAATAATTAGGTTATTTACTAGTTTAAATTTAACAGATTCTTTTAGATCAGACTTGTTTAATAAACGAAAACCATCTTGAGCGTTTACATTAAAGCCTAAAAGGAGAATACCAAAAAAAAATAGTAGATACTTTTTAAACAAATTGAATAGCATATTGGGTTCTACTCAAATTTACGATTTAACTTTTGCATTTATCTAAATTTTATAAAACTTTAACCTTTAAAAATTGTTACATTTCCTAAAAAAAGTGGAATTATTTTTGCAAATTTGCAGAAAACAAAATATTATACTTTTATGCCATCAATATCTAAAAAAGGTACTCAAATGCCAGAATCTCCAATAAGAAAACTGGTACCTTATGCAGAAGATGCTAAAAAAAGAGGAGTTCATGTTTTTCATTTGAACATTGGGCAACCTGATATAAAAACGCCACAAATTGCCTTAGATGCAGTTAAAAACAATAAAATTGAAACACTCTCTTATGCACGTTCCGAAGGTTCTGAAGAATATAGAACCAAATTGGCAAAGTATTATGTTAAAAACAACATAAATGTAACTGCAGACAATATTATCACAACCACAGGTGGCTCAGAGGCACTGCTATTTACTATGGGTAGTATTACAGATCCTGGAGACGAAATTATTATACCAGAACCATTTTATGCAAACTACAATGGTTTTTCTACAGCTTCTGGAGTAAAAGTAGTACCTGTTATTTCTAAAATTGAAAATAATTTTGCACTACCAAAAATTGAAGATTTCGAGAAATTAATTACACCAAAAACCAAAGCTATTTTAATTTGTAACCCAGGTAATCCTACAGGTTATTTATATTCTGAAGAAGAAATACAAAAATTAAAAAAAATGGTTTTAAAACACGATTTATTTTTAATTGCTGATGAAGTATATAGAGAATTTACCTACGATGGCTTAAAACATACTTCTGTGCTTTCTATAGANGGCTTAGAAGAAAACGCAATAGTGATAGATTCTGTGTCTAAAAGGTACAGTATGTGTGGTGCACGAATTGGGTGTGTTGTTTCTAAAAATAAAACATTTATAAAAACAGCAATAAAATTTGCGCAGGCACGNTTAAGTCCACCAACATATGCATTAATNGCTAGTGAAGCTGCTTTNGACACACCACAAAGTTATTTTGATAATGTAACTAAAGAATATGTAGACAGAAGAAACACTTTAATTAANGCTTTAGAAAACATTGATGGCATTAAAGTAGCCAAACCTAAAGGTGCTTTTTATTGTGTTGCAGAACTACCTGTTAAAGATACAGACCATTTTGCACAATGGATTTTAGAAAGTTTTAACGATAATAACCAAACAGTTATGGTGGCTCCTGCAAGTGGATTTTACTCAACTAAAGGAGAAGGTAAAAATCAAATAAGAATGGCGTATGTTTTAAATAAAGAAAACTTAATTCGTTCTGTAGAAATTTTAGCAAAAGCCTTAAAACAATACAACTCATAAAAATATTTACTCAAGTACAATTGAGAACTTAAAACCCTTATGACTGCCTTTAAACAGACAAACCAATAATTAATTGAATACACAACAAAACATCTCTCTTAAAAATTACAACACGTTTGGTATTTCTGTAAATGCCAAACGTTTTGTTTCTATAAATTCTTATTACGATTTACAACAGCTTTTAAAAGTTGAAAAAGACTTATTTTTAATATCTGGAGGAAGTAATATGTTACTTACAAAAGATATCGAAAAGTTAGTAGTTCATATAGATATAAAAGGGATTTCTATTGATAGAGAAGATGATAATTTTGTTTATATAACTGTAAATGCTGGAGAAAACTGGCACGATTTTGTACTTTTTTGCATTGCCGAAAATTATGGTGGAATTGAAAATCTATCTTTAATTCCTGGAAATGTAGGTACTTGTCCTATCCAAAATATTGGTGCTTATGGTGTTGAAGTAAAAAACACCATTACCAAAGTAGAAGCTATTGAAATTGAAACAAGTAAAAGACTTACTTTTTCTAATGAAGACTGCCAATTTGGATACAGAAATTCGATTTTTAAAAATGATTTAAAAGGCAAAGTTATCTTAACTGCGGTTAGTTTTAAGTTGACGAAGAAAAACCATCAATTAAATACTTCATATGGAGCTATTGAAACTGAATTAGCCTCTAAAAACATTTCTAAGCCATCTTTAAAAAATATTTCCGATACTGTTATTGCTATCAGAAAATCGAAACTACCAGATCCAAAAGAAATTGGTAATAGTGGTAGTTTTTTTAAAAACCCTGTAATTTCTAAAACACAATTTTTAGAACTTCAAAAAGAACACCCAAGTGTGCCAAGTTATGCAGTTTCTGAAACGGAAATAAAAGTACCTGCTGGTTGGTTAGTAGAACAAAGTGGCTTTAAAGGCAAACGTTTTGGTGATGCAGGCGTTCATAAAAAACAAGCTTTAGTATTGGTTAATTATGGAACCGCTTCTGGCTCAGAAATTTATCAGCTTGCTAAAAAAATACAACAGACAGTTTTAGAAAAGTTTAAAATTTCTTTAGAAATTGAAGTGAATGTAATTGTATAAAATCTTAGAAACTTTACTTGTAATAAATCACATTTTTTTCACCATCCACCTAAGAATATGTATCTTTGTATTAGAATTAAATTTTATGAAACTATTACTCATTACATTAGGTTTATTAGCAATTGGTGTTGCTGGGATTGCCATAAAAATTTGGGCAAAAAAAGATGGTAAATTTGCAGGAACTTGTGCAAGCCAAAACCCAATGTTAAATAAAGATGGAGAAGCTTGTGGTTTTTGTGGTAAAACACCAGATCAATTTGAAAATTGTTCAGAACCACAACATAACTAATATCTACTTCTCTTTATGTTTTTACCTGTAATTTTTAGATATTTATAGTTTTTGTGGCAACACAAATTACCAACTCTCTTTTTTACAAGATTTTTAGTGTAATAAGATATATTAAAGAAATAGAAAAGACTGATTCTTTTTATAACCTATTGAAATAATTCGTGCTGTTTACTGCTTATTTTACATAAAAGTATTTTTAGTTATGAGTCTTCTTACTAAAAAATAAAAAAAATCAAATTGTCTTTTTTTTTCCAATTTCAAAAATTGGTTTACTATTCTTTCATTTTAGTATATTTACCCCTAATTTTATTTCAAAACCCAATCATTGGAAATAAGCAAAAAAAACATCGAAACAAATATTAATAAAGCAAAAGAAGGCAATCAAGCAGCATTTCGTTTTTTGTTAAATACTTTTTGGGTAGATATTTATAATTATCAATTAAAACGGACCAAAAGCGAAAACGATTCTGAAGATATTACCATACAAACCTTTTCTAAAGCCTTTGATAAAATTGATACTTTTGATGATAAATACCTATTTAAAACATGGTTAATTGCTATTTCTAAAAATGTTCATATCGATTTATTACGAAAAAAAAATAGTTCTATTTTTATAGAAACTACCAAAGAACAAGAGGAAAAAGTGTATTTGGTAATCGATGAAAACCCAACTCCAGAAGATAAAATTATTAGAGATCAGAATTTAGCAAAATTGTTAAGAGACATTAAGCAATTAAAACCTAAATACCAAGAAGTAATTCAGTTACGCTATTTTCAAGAGTTGAGTTATAAAGAAATTTCTAAACAAATTAACGAACCTATGAGCAACGTAAAAGTAAAATTATTACGTGCTAAAAAGTTGTTAGCAGAAGTTATCAAAAGAAATTAGTAGTAAAATTAAAAAAACAAAAGAGTCAGAATAAATCAATTATTAAATTGTGCCAAAAAAATCATTTTTACAATCTTTAGGTCCTGGGTTATTATTTGCAGGCGCTGCCATTGGTGTTTCGCATTTAGTGCAATCTACCAAAGCTGGTGCCGAATTTGGTTTTGGCTTAATTTGGGCGTTGTTATTTGTACATTTATTTAAATATCCTTTTTTTCAATTTGGCCCAAGATATGCAGCTGCCACTGGCGAAACTTTGTTAGATGGGTATAAAAAATTAGGTAAAGGCGTATTAATTGCCTATTACATTTTAAACTTTGCCACCATGTTTACCATACAAGCAGCAGTTACTATTGTAACAGCAGGTTTGGCATCTCAATTATTTGGTGCTTTTAGTGTAGAAAATAATTTAGTTTTATGGGCTACCTTATTAATGTTTATCAGTTTAATTATTCTGCTTATTGGTAAATATAGATTGTTAGACAACTTGATGAAATACATTATTATGATACTTACAGTAAGTACTATAATAGCAGTAACAGTAGCACTATTTAGCTCTAAAGAAGCTTTTGATGTTACTCAAATTATACCTTCTGGAGCCACCGAAATAACATTTTTAATTGCTTTCTTAGGTTGGATGCCTGCACCTTTAGACATTTCTATTTGGCACTCTATTTGGTCTGTAGAAAAAGATAAAACCACAATTTTAAGTACCAAAAGAAAAGATGCTGTCTCGGATTTTAATATCGGATATATGAGCACATTATTTCTAGGAATCTGTTTTGTGCTTTTAGGTGCTTTGGTAATGTATAAATCTGGGGTAACTTTTTCTAATAAAGGAGTGGTATTTGCTTCACAATTAATAGAGCTATACACCAAAAATTTAGGCGATTTTTCTTACATTTTTATTGCAATTGCTGCGTTTACAACCATGTTTAGCACAACGATTACAACTTTAGATGCATCACCAAGAGCTATGAATAGAACTACCAAACTCTTATTTAAAAAACAGTTTAAATATGGCTACTGGTTTTGGATTCTCTTTTTATTTCTAGGTACTTTTTTAATATTAAGGTACTTTATGGAAAATATGGGCCTATTGGTAAAAGTAGCTACTATCCTATCTTTTTTAACAGCACCTTTTTATGCCATTTTAAACTACAAACTAATTACAGGCAAACACACTCCTAAAGAACATCAACCAAGAATTTATTTAAAAATATTAAGTATTGTGGGTATTGTTTTTTTGGTTGGATTTAGTATTTGGTATCTTACTATTATTTAGTCTTTTATTATCATAAAATTTTTATTTTTAACACATAATTAAAAAATTAAAATATACATTTGAAAAAATTTAAAACAGAATGTAATCGATTACAAAAAATAGTAAAAAAAGATTAAAGAAGGTTTTTAGAATCCTTTTTTTATCGATTCTTGTCATTAACTTAAGTTGTTCTAGCGAAACTGTTATTGATGAATTACCTGAAGATATCTTAGTAGAATCATTAAGTATTGTTGGTGATAATATTAGCGATGGAAAATCAAGTCAACTTAGAGTTAATATATTTCCAAACAATGCTACCAAAAAATCTGTAACTTGGAGTGTTTTAGACACATCTGTAGCACAAATTTCTGAATCAGGTTTATTAACTGCAGTATCAAATGGAGATGTTATTGTAAAAGTTGAAGCTAAAGATGGTTCTGGTGTTTCTGCAGAAAAAACAATACAGGTTTCTGGAATTGCAGCTCCACCTGTTTTAGTTGAAAACATAAAAATTAATGGAAATGATATTACAGACGGAAAACCATTACAATTATCTGTTACAGTTGTACCAAACGATGCCAACAACAAAACTGTAACTTGGTCTGTATCTGATGAAAATATTGCATCAATAGATGAAAACGGTTTATTAACTCCCAAAGAAAATGGCACAATTACTGTTTCTGCAACAGCAAAAGACAATAGTGGTAAAAAAGGAACACTTGAAATTAATATTTCTGGTGTTACCACTACCTATCAAACGATTTTAGAGGCAGAAAATATGCTTTTATGGCAAAGAAATAATGGTGGTTGGCCTAAAGAACCTTATAATGATTTTTCCGGTTATAAACGCACACAAACCGCAAGCGAAATTAGTACAGCAAACAACACTAAAAATAAAACAGATACTACTATAGACAATGATCATACTGTTGGTGAACTTAGAGTTTTATTAAATGCCTATAAAACTACTAACAATCCAAACTATTTAGATGCAGTAAACAAGGCTTTAGATTATTTATTTGAAGCTCAATACGATAATGGTGGTTGGCCTCAATATTATCCAGATAAAAGTGGCTATAGAGCTAGAATTACTTTTAACGATAATGCCATGGTTAATGTTATGAATTTAATGTGGGACATTACCAAAGGAAAAAACAACACCAATCTTTTAGATAATAGTTATGTAGCAAAAGCTAAAACTGCGTTTGATAAAGGTATAGAAGTAATATTAAATACTCAAAATACTGTAAACGGAGTAAAAACTGCTTGGTGTGCACAACATGATGAAGTTAGTTTACTACCTGCTGCTGCTAGGTCCTATGAATTAGCTTCTAATAGTGGTTCTGAATCTGTAGGTATTGTAAGAACATTGATGATGATTGAAAACCCTTCTGAGGAAATTAAACAAGCTGTTATAGATGCTGTTACTTGGTTTGATGATGTAAAATTACTTGATATTGCTACTCAAAAAACATCTGATGATTTAATTGTAGTTGATTCTTCAGGAAATATTATTTGGGCAAGGTTTTACGATTTAGACACAAATTTACCCTTTTTCTGTGGTAGAGATGGTATCAAGAAAAATACATTGGCAGAAATAGAAAGAGAAAGAAGAACAGGCTATGCTTGGTATGGTAACTGGCCTAAAAACTTAATTGGTTCTGAATATAATTCTTGGAAAAACAAACACGGTATATAATGGATTTTTAAACCAAAAATCAATTGAGCTAGTATTTTTATTTTAACAAGTATTTAAAACTTTCCTTTGTATCTTTGCAAGGATAAAAATGAAAAGACAATGGCTGTAGAATCAGTAATACTTCCAGAAAAACCAAAAAAACCAAAATGGTTACGTGTAAAATTACCTGTAGGTAAAAAATACACAGAACTTAGAGGATTGGTAGATAAATATCAATTAAACACTATTTGTACAAGTGGTAGTTGTCCGAACATGGGCGAATGCTGGGGAGAAGGAACTGCAACTTTTATGATTCTTGGAAATATTTGTACACGTTCTTGTGGTTTTTGTGGTGTAAAAACTGGAAGGCCAGAGACTGTAGAATGGGATGAACCAGAAAAAGTAGCACGTTCTATAAAAATTATGAGCATAAAACATGCTGTAATTACCTCTGTAGATAGAGACGATTTAAAAGATGGTGGTTCTATTATTTGGGCAGAAACTGTGGATGCTATTCGTAGAGCAAACCCAAACACTACTTTAGAAACTTTAATTCCAGATTTTCAAGGAAACACTAAACAAATAGACCGAATTATAGAAGTGCATCCAGAAGTGGTTTCTCATAATATGGAAACTGTTAGAAGATTAACCAGAGAAGTTAGAATACAAGCAAAATACGATAGAAGTTTAGGTGTTTTAAAATACTTAAAAGAAAACGGAATGCGAACTAAAACAGGGTTAATGTTAGGTTTAGGAGAAACTGAAGAAGAAGTTATACAAACTATGAAAGATTTGCGTGCTGTAAATTGCGATATTATTACCATTGGGCAGTATTTACAACCTACAAAAATGCATTTGCCTGTAAAAGAGTTTATCACTCCAGAACAATTTAAAAAATACGAAACTTTAGGTTTAGAAATGGGCTTTATGTATGTAGAAAGTGGTGCTTTGGTACGTTCTTCTTACAAAGCACACAAACATGCTGTTTAGAAAAAAATCTTTATAAATTATACATAAAAATGATTCCTAATTTGGGAATCATTTTTTTTATAAAAAATCTAAAAATTTCATGTAAAATAATTTTTGGCACGCAGTTTGATATTTATAAAATGAAAGCAACCTAGTAAACTGTTTTCATTGTGTAAATTATTTGAATTAGTTAAGTCAAAAAAAACCATCTTTAAGGGATGGTTTTTTTATAATGTATTATCAAATTAAATTTAATTACATAGCACTAATGGTATCAAACCTTGTAATAACTTGATAATTACCACTTTCTAAATCTACCAAAACAAGCTAATTTTCTTTAGCTATCAATCTAAAAATAGGTCTAATTTTGCTGTTTTTTTTTTTTAACCTTAGCTAAAAGAGTTTCAGTATAATATATGTATAATAAAAAGCGCGACTTTACCCTAAAAGCTTTCAGGACAAAATAACGCCCAAATTATATTTAACAAACACCAATAATGTATAAATATAATGGCATGCCTAAAGTAATGTTAAAAGGAAAGGTAATTGCCAAAGCCATTGGTATGTATAAACCTGGGTTTGCTTTGGGTGCTGCTAATTTCATGGCTGCAGGTACTGCAATATAAGAGGCACTTGCTGCTAAAATAGACATTAAGAGCCTGTTACCAACTTCTTCCATAAAGTAACTACTAATTACAGCTACTAAACAACCATTTATAATTGGAATAATAATTGCAAACGAAAGTGTAAACCAACCTTTTTTTATAAGTGCTTTTAATTTTTGACCACTTGTAATCCCCATATCTAATAAAAAAACAGCTAAAAAACCTTTAAAAATATCGGTTGTAAATGGTTTTATACCTGCTGCTTGTGCGTCGTTTGTAAAATAGCCTACAAACAAACTCCCAATAATTAGTACTACGCTTCCATTGGTTAATGAGTGGTGTATAACACTTTTAAAAGAGGTTTTTTTCTTTTTTTCTTTATTATAAATAGAAATTAAAAGCACACCAATTATAATAGAAGGTGCCTCCATTAATGCCATAACTGCTACCATATGCCCCCCAAATGGAATGTTAGACATTTCTAAGAAAGAAATGGTAGTTACAAAAGTTACTGCACTTACAGAGCCATAGGCTGCTGCAATGGCTCCTGCATTTTCTACACTTAGTTTGAGCCTTAAAATAAAGTAGGTATAAATGGGAACTAAAAATGCAAGAAACACTCCAAAAAGTAAAGACCAAATAATTTCTGATGTAATAATGCTGTGTGCTAATTCTTGCCCACCTTTAAAACCAATGGCAAGTAATAAGTAAAGTGATATAAATTTTGAGGAGTTTTCTGGTATTTTTAAATCGCTTTTTAGGTTGACAGCAATAAGCCCTAAAAAGAAAAACAAAAGTGCAGGGTTTGTTAAGTTATCTACTAAATAATGTAAGTCCATTTTTAAAAATTTGGCGTAAAAAAAGTAGGAAAGCCTTTAAAAGAGAGTCTTTCCTACCAAAATTCAACATTTAACAATGAAATTATTCTTCTATAGTAACATGTATTGTACTAGATATCTTTATGTTACAATCGTTTGTTTTTAAAGCTTTTAAAAAGGATTTTAAATCTGCTCTTTCATCGATTAATTCTGCAATTCTAGAGTTATCATACTCGCAAGCATCATTAATATTACCTTCTGTTTTAGAGAGCCTTTGTAATTTGTGAAAGTTTAATTTTACATCAACAACATTATTAATAATGTTTATAGCCTCTCTTTTTGTGAATTTGCCATCAATTAATTTTAATTGTTGATTTGTATTTTTAGATGTTTTTTTTGTTTTTTCTACAGTGAAGGTGTTCATAATTTAATTTTATATTAATGGTAAACTTAAATGTTTTTAGAAAAGAAATAAGCAGAATAACTACCTGAGAAATAATTAATTGTATTCATAAAAGATGATCAAATTATATTACAGTTTATTGATTTAAAAAATTGCTTCTTTCTTTTGTTTTAAATAATCTTTTGTGCGTGTTTTATTTTTTACAAAGAAATGGTGTTTTTTTTATATATTTTTATTTATATTTATTATATAATACATAAATATTTTTTATGAAATATACTTTACATCAATTAGAAATATTTAGCAAAATAGCAGAAGTTAAAAGTGTTACTAAGGCATCTGAAAAGCTTTTTTTAACACAACCCGCTGTTTCTATACAACTTAAAAATTTTCAAGATCAGTTTAAATTGCCACTTTTTGAAGTGGTTGGAAGAAAATTATATATCACAGAATTTGGCGAAGAAATAGCAGCTACTGCTGGTAAAATTTTAGAAGAAGTAGCCTCTATAAACTATAAATCTGCTTTATTTGAAGGTAAATTAGCTGGCAAAATAAAAATCTCTATTGTTTCTACAGCTAAATATACTATGCCCTTTTTTTTAACAGATTTTATAAAACAGCATGAACAAGTAGATTTAACGATGGATGTAACCAATAAAATGTCTGTAATTAGAAGCTTAGAAAATAACGAATGTGATTTTGCAATGGTTTCTACCATCCCCAGAAAATTAAACATAGAACGTATAGAATTAATGAAAAACAAACTCTATTTTGTTGCTAATAAAAACTTTACAATTCCTAAAAAAGAGCTTCAAACAAAAGATCTTAACAAATCTCTTTTTATTTTTAGAGAACCTGGTTCTGCAACACGTTTGGCCATGGAACGCTTTTTAGTAAAACACAAAATAGAAGTTCAAAAGAAAATGGAACTTACCTCTAATGAAGCTGTAAAACAGGCTGTTATTGCAGGTCTGGGAATTTCTATTATGCCCATAATTGGTTTAAAAAACGAGTTAAAAAATGGCGATTTACAAATTTTAAATATTAAAAACCTACCTATAGAAACTAATTGGAATTTAATTTGGTTAAAATCTAAAAATTTGTCTTTAGTTGCCAAAGCTTTTAAAAAGCATATAGAAGAAAATAAAGATAAAATTATATTAGAAAATTTTGCTTGGTTTACAGAAGATTTATAGCTTTTTAAGCAAATTTAATAGACTTAGATGGGTTTATTTTTGTAATAATATAAGATGGAATAATCAGCATTAAAACACACAAAACCAAGGTACCAATATTTAATAAAAAAACTGCCCATAAAGAAATCTGTACTGGCATTGTTGTTACATAATATGTTTCTGGATTTAAGGCAATTAACTTAAAGTAATGTTGTATACCAATCATAAACAGTCCAATTAAATTACCCCAAAAAAGTCCTTTTAAAATTAAGTAGGTAGCATTGTATAAAAATACTTTTCTAATACTACCATTGTTACTTCCTAAAGCTTTTAAAATACCTATCATTTGTACACGTTCTAAAATAATTACTAACAAAGCAGTTATCATATTTATACCAGCAATTAAAATCATAATTCCAATTATAAACCATACATTATTATCAAAAAGTTTAATCCAATCAAATATTGCAGGATAGGTATCTACAATACTTTTAGCATTTAATGTTAGACTTACTTCTTTGTAAATTTCTTCGGTTTTTTGTTGAATATCATCAAAACTATCTAATAAAACCTCAAAACCACCCACNTGATTGTCTGTCCATTTATTCAGTTGCTGCACTTCTCTAATATCACCAATCATGATATTTTTATCAAACTGAGCAAAACCAGAATTATAAATACCTGTAATTATATATTTTTTGTTTGAAGGTAATTTACTTTTTGATGATTTTAAAAAAGTGGCGGTAATGGTATCATTCAACTTTAATTGTAAACGATCGATAATGGTTTGAGATAATAACACATCTCTTGTTCTTTTTTGATTAAAATCTGGTAATTTACCTGCAATTAAATACTCTTTAAAAAAGGTCCAATCATAATCAGAAGAAACGCCTTTAAAAACAATTCCTTCAAAACTAGTATCTGTTCTTATAAGACCTCCTTTGCTAGCAAATACTTGGATGTTTTTAATCCCTTCTATAGTTGGAATTTCTGGATAAAAATCTTGCTCTTTACTTATGGGAGATATGGAAACATCAGAATTGTTATTATCATAATTCACAATTTGAACATGGCCTTTAAAACCTGCCATTTTATCGCGAATTTTACTTTGCAAACCAGAGGCAGTGGCAACAGCAATTAGCATAATAATAATACCCAATGCAATGGCTGTAATCGCAATTTTTATTATTGGAGAGGATATACTATTTTTATACTTTTTACCAGCAATAATGCGTTTTGCAAGAAATAACTCGTAATTCAAATTGATAATGATTTTTAAACCTTTCAAAAGTACATATTTATTCTTATTTCTATTATTGAATTTTCAGTTGATTTCTTGTGGGCAAAAAGTTCAAAATTCTAAGTTTAAAGTAAAAGGTTTTGTAAAAGATTCGGTTTTAAAAACAGGAGCAGAACAAACTAGCTTGTATTTAGATGTTTTGAAAGGAAAAAATGTTGCTGTAGTAGCCAATCAAACTTCGGTAATTGGGAAACGTGGGAAATCTAATGTTGAAAGTTGGGAGTATACACATATAATAGACAGTTTACTTTCTTTGAATATCAAAGTAAAAAAAGTGTTTTCTCCAGAACATGGTTTTAGAGGAAAAGTCGATGCTGCAGAACTTGTAAAAGATGGTTTTGATGCAAAAACGGGCTTACCCATTTTATCTCTTCATGGGAAAAGTAAAAAACCTTCTGCTTCACAATTAAAAGGAATAGATGTTGTGGTTTTTGATATTCAAGATGTGGGTGTGCGTTTTTACACCTATATTTCTACTTTACACTATGTGATGGAAGCTTGTGCAGAAAACGGTATTCCTGTACTAATTTTAGACAGACCTAACCCAAATGCACATTATATTGATGGCCCAGTTTTAGAAATAAAACATTCTAGTTTTGTTGGTAAACATGCTGTACCTGTTGTGTATGGAATGACCATTGGCGAATTTGGACAAATGATAAATGGACAAAAATGGTTAAAAAATAATATTCAGTGTGATTTAAAAGTGATTCCTTTAGAAAATTACACACATAATTCCACTTATAGTTTACCTATAAAACCTTCACCTAATTTACCAAATGACAAAAGTATAAACCTCTACCCTAGTTTAGGATTTTTTGAAGGAACCACCATAAACGCAGGACGTGGAACCGAGTTTCAGTTTCAAAGATATGGAGCACCGTTTTTTAAGAAAAATGATTTTAGTTACACACCACTAGCTAATGAAGGTGCCAAATACCCAAAACATAAAAATAATTTGTGTTATGGTGTTGATTTAAGAAATTCCAAACATTTATCTAAAATAGATTTGTCTTTTTTAATGAATGCATATAAACAAACTCCTAAAACAGAAAAATTCTTTGGAAGCACATTTACCATTCATGCAGGAAACACAAAACTACAACAACAAATTGAGCAAGGTTTGTCTGAAAAAGAAATAAGAAAAACTTGGGCAAAAGGTTTGGAGGAGTTTAAAAAAATCAGGAAACAGTATTTGATTTATGAATAAATATATTATTCCTACCTTAGTAAGAACAACAAAATTTTAACTCTTTTCAACTCCTGTGGGTTTTCTATATCCTTGAAAAGGTTGTTTTAATAATTCTTTTAATGAAGAGTTTTTAGCTTCATCAGGAAATGTATCTACACCATAGATAATTTTTTCTCTATCTAATTCTAAATAGGTACCAAAAATTCGATCCCAAATAGAAAAAATATTCCCATAATTTGAATCTGTATAAGGTAACATATTATGATGATGTATTTTATGCATATCTGGAGAAACTATAAAATAGCTTAAAAACTTATCTACTTTAGGAGACATTTTAATATTTGCATGTGTAAACTGCGTAAAAACTAAAGACATAGATTGATAAATAAATACAATAGCAATAGGTGTACCTACTACAAAAACACCTAATAAAGTAAACGCAAAACGAATAATACTTTCTATAGGATGATGTCTGTTAGCAGTAGTTGTATCTACCTTATGATCTGAATGATGTACCAAATGAACCATCCATAATGTTGGTATTTTATGCTCTACATAATGCGCTAAATACGCACCAAAAAAATCTAAAAACAACACACCTAAAACTACATACAACCAAAGTGGCATTTCTGGTAACCAATTAATAATTCCAAAATTAGTTACAGAAACCCAATCAGCAGTTTTTAAAAGCAGAAAAGCCAATGCAAAATTTATAATAACCGTGGTTAACGTAAAAAATAAGTTAGGTATGGCATGTTGCCATTTTTTATAATCGAATTTAAATAAAGGAATAGCACCTTCTAACATCCAAAAAAAGGTTAAACCGCCAACTAAAATTATACTTCTATGAGAGGAAGGTATGGTTTCAAAATAATTAAAAATAGTTTCCAAAATTCGTTTAATTTTTTTACTAAAATACTATTTTCTTCTTATCTTTTTATTAAAAGTCATTGGAATTCTTTCTTTTAGAGCTTCTACTATACTAAAAGTTGCAGGACAAATAAAGGTATTTGCAACCGTTAAATCTGTAATTTGGATAAATTTTCTTCTGTCTGTATGCGGATATTCAGCACAAGCTTTAGGTCTTACATCATAAATTAAACAAGAGTTATCTTTTTCATCTAAAAAAGAACAAGGTGCTGTTTTTAAGACCATAAAATCGTCTTTATCTCTTTCTAAATAGGTGTCTACAAAATCTACTACCTTCATTTTTAAATGTTTAGAAATTCGTTTTATGTCTTTATCAATAAAAATAGGGCTTGTAGTTTTACAACAATTACCACAATCTAAACAATCTGTTTTTTCAAATTCTGCATCATGCAATTCTTGCATTACATAATCTAAATTTTTAGGAGTTCTTTTTTTTAAACTAGCAAAATACTTTTTGTTTTCTTTCTGGGCATCTTGTGCTAATTTGGGTAATTGCTCTAAACGTTTTTTCATAATACAAAAATACAATTTATTAGCTATAAAGCTGTTGATTATTAACTACTAAAAAAGCTTTAATTTTAATAAATTCTACTCTAAAAAAACAAATAAAATTCTTAATTTTGCATTTCAATTTTCCAAAGTAAATGAATATTCAAAACACCATAGAAACCAAAGTAAAAGAAGGTTTTTTAGCATTATATAATATTGAAATTCCTACAGTAGAATTTCAAGCAACCAGAAAAGAATTTGAAGGTGATATCACAGTTGTTATTTTTCCTTTGTTGCGTTACAAAAAAGGAAATCCTGTTACTATTGGTGAAGATTTAGGAAAATATTTGTTGGAAAACATAACAGAAATCACCAATTATAATGTGGTAAAAGGTTTTTTAAATCTCGTTGTTAACGATAAATTTTACACCAATTTATTTCAAAAAATTTATACAGATACCAATTATGGTTTTGTTTCGCCAAAGGCGGATGACAAAGCTGTTATGGTAGAATATTCATCGCCAAATACCAATAAACCTTTACATTTAGGGCATGTTCGTAATAACTTATTAGGGTATTCTGTTGCAGAAATTATTAAAGCTGCAGGAAAAAAAGTATACAAAACACAAATCATTAACGATAGAGGAATACACATTTGCAAATCGATGTTGGCTTGGGAAAAGTTTGGAAATGGAGAAACACCATCCTCTACAGGTTTAAAAGGCGATAAATTGGTTGGTAATTATTATGTAAAATTCGACCAAGAATACAAAAAAGAAATTAGCAGCTTAGTTGCAACTGGTATTTCTGAAGAAGATGCAAAAAAACAAGCACCAATTATTTTAGAAGCACAAGAAATGCTTTTAAAATGGGAAGCTGGAGATAAAGAAGTAGTTGCGCTTTGGAAAAAAATGAATGCTTGGGTATATGATGGTTTTGATAAAACCTACAAAAATATGGGCGTTAATTTTGACACCTTATATTACGAAAGCGATACCTATCTATTAGGAAAGGATGTAGTTGCACAAGGTTTAGAAAAAGGTGTTTTTTACAAAAAAGAAGATGGTTCTGTTTGGTGCGATTTGACTGAGGATGGTTTAGACGAAAAAATTGTATTACGTTCTGATGGTACTGCAGTTTACATGACTCAAGATATTGGAACTGCCATACAACGTGTAAAAGATTATGTAGATGTTGGCGGAATGGTGTATACTGTTGGCAATGAGCAAGATTACCATTTTCAAGTGCTCTTTTTAATTTTGAAAAAATTAGGTTTTGATTGGGCAAAAAACTTGTATCATTTAAGTTATGGTATGGTAGATTTACCTTCTGGAAAAATGAAATCTAGAGAAGGAACTGTGGTAGATGCTGATGATTTAATGGTAGAAATGACAGCAACTGCCAAAGAAATTTCTGAAGAATTAGGCAAACTGGATGGTTATTCTGATGAAGAAAAAGACGAATTATACAAAACCATTGGTTTAGGTGCTTTAAAATACTTTATTTTAAAAGTAGACCCAAAAAAGAGGATTTTGTTCGATCCAAAAAGTTCTGTAGATTTTCAAGGAAACACGGGACCTTTTATTCAGTATACGTATGCTAGAATTCAATCTATTATTAGAAAAGCAGATTTTGACTTTTCTAAGACTGTCAGCATAGCATTGCACGAAAAAGAGAAAGAATTATTAAAACAATTAGAATTATTTCCAGATACTGTGCAACAAGCTGCTGCTAATTATTCGCCTGCAGTGATAGCAAATTATACGTATGATTTGGTAAAAGAGTTCAATTCATTTTATCAGAATGTACATATTTTAGGAGAAGAAAATCAAGATAAAAAAGTATTTAGAGTGCAGTTGTCTAAAAAAGTAGCAGACACCATAAAAGCTGCATTCGGCTTATTAGGAATAGATGTTCCTGAAAGAATGTAAAATAGTTTACAGCTACAAAAAGCAGTTGGCTGTAACACTAAAAGTTAGTAAATTTGCACACGTTAAAGATTGAAGTGGCATCCTTTTTTGAAGTATGAAAAAAAGATAGAACGTAAAGCCTGTTAAAACGCCCAACTTCTAAATAGGACTTTAAAAAAAATGACTAGAAGTGACAAAAAAATAAAATAAAAAAAATGAAATACGACATTATTATTATAGGAAGTGGACCTGGAGGATATGTGACTGGTATTAGAGCATCTCAATTAGGTTTTAAAGTAGCTATTGTAGAAAAAGAATCTTTAGGAGGTATTTGTTTAAATTGGGGGTGTATCCCAACAAAAGCCTTATTAAAATCTGCACAGGTATACGATTATTTAAAACATGTAGATGAGTATGGTTTAAAAGCAGAAGCTATTGATAAAGATTTTGATGCCGTAATTAAAAGAAGTCGTGGTGTAGCAGATGGAATGAGCAAAGGAGTCGCTTTTTTAATGAAGAAAAACAAAATTGACATTATTGACGGCTTTGGAAAAATAAAAACTGGTAAAAAAGTAGATGTTACAGATGCAGACGGTAAAGTAACAGAATATAGTGCAGACAATATTATTATTGCTACTGGTGCTCGTTCTAGAGAATTACCAAACTTACCTCAAGATGGTGAAAAAGTTATTGGTTATAGAAAAGCAATGACATTGCCTAAACAACCAAAATCTATGATTGTAGTGGGTTCTGGTGCTATTGGTGTTGAATTTGCTCACTTTTATAATGCAATGGGTACAGAGGTTACTATTGTAGAATATATGCCAAATATTGTGCCTGTAGAAGATATTGATATTTCTAAACAATTTGAACGTTCAATTAAAAAAGCAGGGATAAAAGTAATGACAAATTCTTCTGTAGAGGCTGTAGATACCTCTGGTGAAGGTGTTGTTGCAACTGTAAAAACCAAAAAAGGTGAAGAAACTTTAGAGGCAGATATTGTTTTATCTGCAGTTGGTATTAAATCGAATATAGAAAATATTGGTTTAGAAGATGTTGGAATTATTGTAGATAGAGATAAAATTTTAGTAAACGATTATTACCAAACAAACATTCCAGGTTATTATGCAATTGGAGATGTAGTTCCGGGACAAGCTTTAGCACACGTTGCTTCTGCAGAAGGAATTACATGTGTTGAAAAATTAGCAGGTTTACATACAGAACCAATAGATTATGGCAATGTTCCTGGTTGTACTTATGCTACTCCAGAAATTGCTTCTGTAGGTTTAACAGAGGCTAAAGCTAAAGAAGCTGGTTACGATTTAAAAGTTGGTAAATTTCCGTTTTCTGCTTCTGGAAAAGCAAAAGCCGCAGGTACACCAGATGGTTTTGTAAAAGTAATTTTTGATGCCAAATATGGTGAATGGTTAGGTTGCCACATGATTGGTGCTGGTGTAACAGATATGATTGCTGAAGCTGTTTTAGGTAGAAAATTAGAAACTACAGGACATGAAGTGTTAAAAACAATTCACCCACACCCAACAATGAGTGAAGCTGTAATGGAAGCTGTTGCAGATGCTTATGATGAAGTAATACATTTATAAAATAAATATTGTTCTTGTAAAACTTACTTGTTTTACAACGATAACTATATATTAATTAAAAACCGAAACAGTTTGTTTCGGTTTTTTATATTTGGAAAATCAATATGATAAACTTGATCACTAACAAAAAGAAATTTTTAGTAGAACTTTTAAAAGCAATTTTAAAGCTTGTAATTGCTGGTGTTTTTATTGGCTATTTAAAAGAATACGATTTGCTAGTTGCAGGTATTTTATTGTTAAAAATTATACACAATGTTTATAAAGACATTTATAAACCTAAAAACAAGAATTGGCTACTGTTAGTGGGCATGTTACTTACTTGTTTTGGCTGAATAGTTGGTGAGACATGGGGGGTTACAAACGGTTATTGGGAATACCATAAAGTTTTCAGAAAATTACCTCTTTGGTTGCCTTTTGCATGGATGCTCGCGTTTCATTATTTATACAAATTAGAACAAAATTTAATTCCGATTCTAAAAAAACAATCTCAAAAAAATAAAATTATTTTAGCTATAATATTGGCTTTAACCTTACCTGCTTTTGGTGAAGTAATTACCATTTATTTAGGTGTTTGGACGTATTATTGGCCATACCAATTGTTAGGTGTTCCTTTATACGCCTTTATTTGCTTGGTTTTTGTGCATATGTTGGTTTATACCATTTTACATTTTGTGTGTAAAAAATATCAAATTAAAGATATCGTTTTTAACTAAAATCGCCAGTAAACAATTCGAGTTACTTTATTCCCTTGATTTAAAGGAATAACTTTAAATTCTTTTACGCTTAATTTAGTAGAAGATTTTTTTAAACTTTCCACATTTTCTTTCTTAGAAACCAAACTTGTAAACCATTTCGATTTTTTTGAAAACAAAGAACTTTCATATAAATAGTTATGTAAAAAAGCTTTTTCTCCTCCAACATACCACAGTTCGTTATTATTTCCAGAAAAATTACGAACTGCATTGTTGCCTAAATTTCTTGTTTTACGTCGGTTTGCACCTTGTGCTTCTTCTGCAGATTTATAAAAAGGAGGATTACACATGGTAGCTGTAAAAAAATCATCTTCTTCTATAACTCCTTTTAAAATATGCTGTTCATTAAACTGTTGACGTAATTCTATTTGATTCTCTAAGTGGTTGTCATCTATATTGTCTTGGGCAGTATCTAGTGAATCTAAATCGATGTCTGTTGCCACAAAATTCCAATGATATTCAGCAACACCTAAAAGCGGATAAATACAAGTGGCTCCAGTGCCAATATCTAAAATTTTGATATTTTCTTCCTCAGAAAGTAAATCTGCTAAATGATGTATATAATCCAAACGACCTGGAATTGGTGGACATAAATTTTCATCAGGAAAATCCCAAATAGATAGTTGATCAAAAGAAAATAACAAGGCTTTATTGAGTTCTTTTACAGCTTTTGGGTTTGAAAAATCTATGGTTGTTGTGCCATATTTATTTTGAGATACAAATTCTTTTAAATGTGGATTTGATTTAACAAGTTCATCAAAATTATATCCTTTATTGAATTTGTTATTTGGATGTAAACCTTTTTCTTTCATGATTGTTTTCTGTCGTTTCTTAAGCAGTAAAGAAAATATAAACTATTTTATAGTTCTAAAACCGTAAATTGTAATTCTAAAGGTTTTAACCCTTCTTTTAAAGCCTCTAAAAAAGAAACTCCATATTCTAAATAGTATTCAGAAAAATTGCGTTTCCTTTCTTCTAAAGACTGATTGGGTAACAATTCGTTTTGCAACAATGTAATTCTGTCTACCAAATCTTTCTGTCTTCTTTTTTCTGCTTTTAAAAGTCTTTTTTCTAGATTTTTTAATCCTTTTATTTGTTTTACTTCTTGTGCTTTTACTGCACCTGTAAAAGTAATATCTGTTTTTTTAGCTATCTTTTTTAAATCTTCAAATTGTGCTTGTAGGTAAGCTATTTTCTTATCAAAATCTATCTGAATATCAGAGTTTTCTACTACTTTTTTAGACAACAATTGATGTTGCTTTAAAAATAATTCTTCTAAAGAAATATCTAGTTTGTCTAATTTTATTTGTTGTTTTTTAGATATAACTTGCACAGAATTACGCAACAGTAAAATAGGAAAAGTAACTTTAACTTTACGAAAGTAGTTTTTTAGTTGCATCCAATATGCCATTTCTCCTCCGCCACCTATGTAACATAAATTTGGTAAAATTGCTTCTTGATACAAAGGTCTCATAATTACATTTGGCGAAAATGCTAAAGGGTTTTCTTGAGCCTCTTTTAAAATTTCTGCTTTGGAAAAAGAAATTTGTGTATTATTTACTTTGTAAACTCCATCTTCAAAAATAATGCGTTCTCTAAAATTATCACCTAAATAAAACAAATTAATTTCTCTTGGACTTACTTGTATTTTGTAATTTTCTTTAAGCTTAGTAATGGTTTTTGTAACTTCTTTAAATGAAATTTCGTTCTCTAATTCGTCTTTTACAAAGGGTGTAAATAGCTCTTTTAAGCTTTTATCATCACCATCTAAAATAACCAAACCATAAGCTTTAAACAATTCGTTAGCAATATAACGTGTAGCTTTTGCCAAGTTGTGATGCTTTAAATAACCTTGTTTAAAAATTTCTTTTAATTCTTCTGCGTTTTTAGACGTTCCTAATTGGGTTTTAAAAACATCAAATACCGATTGTAAACTTTCTGTAGAAAATCTACCTACTGCACCACCGTCTTCTCTATTCCAAATTACTTTTTTACCTTCAAAATTAAAATAGTTAATTTCCTCAAAATCATGATCTTCTGTTGCCATCCAATAAATAGGTACAAAATTTTGTTTTGGAAATTTTGCAGACAATTCTTCACATAAATTAATTGTAGATATAATTTTATACAAAAAATATAAAGGACCTGTAAAGAGATTTAATTGATGACCTGTGGTGATAGTAAAGGTGTTTTGCAGTTTTAATAAATTGATATTTTCAGTTGTTTTTTTTGAAATATCAAAATTTGCATATTGCTTTTTTAAAGCATCTACCAAAACCAAACGAGTTTGCAACCGATACGTTTTTTGTTTTGCTGCTATTTGATTATGAAAGCCAGCAATATTTGGAAAATTATTATAAAATGGCTGAATGGTTTCTTTTTGCTCTAAATAATCTAACATTATTGTAGGAAAAAAACCTGTTTTTTTAAAAGGAATTTGTGTTATTTTCATTGATTTATAACACTTTGTAAGCAACAATCAGTCTCTAAGTTAGCTGTCATTTGGCTTGTTTAATTTTTTATAAAAATACAAATATTTTAGGCTTTTTAGAAAACTTCATTTCAATCTAACAAAGTTTTAACAAGTTCTAAAAAGAGATTCAAAATAGTAAGAAAAATAATCCTTATTTTTGGTACTCTAATTAATTAAATACATGAAAATTAAAGCATTTTTATTAGTTATATTACTTTTTACAGCAAGTATTTTTTCTCAGCAAATACAATCACCTTCAAAATTTCTAGGTTACGAAATCGGCGCTCGTTTTACAAGACATCACAAAGTTGTCGATTATTTCAAATACGTGAGTAGTAAATTACCAAACGTTCAACTAGAAAAATATGGTGAAACAAACGAACACAGACCTCTGTATGTTAGTTACATTTCTTCGCAGTCAAACATCAATAACATAGAAAACATTAGAAAAAATAATCTTTCTCAAACAGGAATCATCAGCGGAAATAAAAGTAATAACGTTGCTATTGTTTGGTTAAGCTATAATGTTCATGGTAATGAAGCATCAAGTACAGAGGCCTCTATGTTAACCTTGTATGCGTTGGTTACCCATAAAAAAGCATGGTTAGAAAATACAATTGTAATTATAGATCCTTGTATTAATCCTGATGGAAGAGACAGATATGTAAATTGGTACAATCAAGTAAAAAGTACCCCTTTTAACGTAGATCAAAATGCTAAAGAACACTTAGAACCTTGGCCTAGTGGAAGGCCTAATCATTATTTGTTTGATTTAAATAGAGACTGGGCTTGGGCAACTCAAGTAGAATCTGTACAAAGAATAAAATTGTATAACAAGTGGATGCCACATGTTCATGTAGATTTTCATGAGCAATACATTAACAACCCTTATTATTTTGCACCTGCAGCAGAACCATTTCATGAAATTATTACAGATTGGCAACGCAATTTCCAGACAGCCATTGGTAAAAATCACGCAAAATATTTTGATAAAGAAGGCTGGTTATATTTTACCAAAGAAAGTTTTGATTTGTTATACCCAAGTTATGGAGATACTTACCCAACATATATGGGCGCTATTGGTATGACTTATGAGCAAGCTGGGCATGGAATGGCTGGCTTGGGAATCAATACAGATGAAGGTGAAGTACTGACTTTAAAAGACAGAGCAACACACCACATGACAACTGGTTTGTCTACTGTTGAAATTGTTTCAAAAAACGCTATAAAATTAAATAAAGAGTTTAAAAAATACTTTAATAATAACGATTTAATTTATAAAAGTTATGTGTTAAAAAATAGTAATGAAGATAAAATGAATCGTTTAAAAGCTTTATTAGACACCCACGAAATTTTATATGAAAATGCTAAAGGAGGTTCTATAAAAGGCTACAATTATAGTACACAAGAAAACGATAAAATGGAAGTTTCTGATGGTGATTTGATAATTCATACCAATCAACCAAAGGGAAAAATGGTAAAAGTTTTGTTTGAACCCAAAGCAAAAATAGTAGATTCTTTAACCTACGATATTACTGCTTGGTCTTTACCTTATGCACATGGTTTGGATGCAGTAGCTTCTAAATCAAAAGTAAGTTCGGCTGTAAAAAGTCAGTCTTATACTTTTAATAATGTTGCAGACAAAACAGCTTACGCCTACATTTCTAAATGGAATAGTATAGACGATGCAACCTTTTTAGCAGATTTATTAAAAAATGATATTGTACCTAGGTTTACTGAAAAATCTTTTGGTGCCAATGGTAAAACCTTTGAAAAAGGAACATTAATCATTCTTAGAAACGATAATAGAAAGAAAGGTTTTGATGAAAAACTAATTAAAATTGCTAATAGAAATATGCGTCAATTAACCAATGTTACTTCTGGTTTTTCTGAATCTGGTGTAGATTTTGGTTCGTATTCTGTAAAACCAATCAACAAACAAAAAATTGCAGTTATTTCTGGTAAAGCAACCTCTTCATTAAGTTTTGGTGAAGTTTGGCACTTTTTTGAAACACAATTGCAATACCCTATCACTAATATAAATTCAGATAATTTTTCTAAAACAGATCTTTCTAAATATGATGTAATTGTAATGCCAAGTGGTTATTACAATTCGGTTTTAAACAAATCTACTATAGATAATTTAAAAAAATGGGTACGTTCTGGAGGTACTTTACTGGCTATTGGAAGTGCTTTAAATAGTTTTGCCAACAAAGATGATTTTGCATTAAAAACAAAGAAAAATGAAGACAATACAACCGATGATAATTTAACACCATTTGCAGAAAGAGAACGAAAAAGTGTTGCAAATTTAATTACAGGAAGCATTTTTAAAAGCGTTTTAGATAACTCACATCCGTTGGCTTTTGGTTATGGAAAAGCCTATTTTTCTCTGAAACTAAGTGGCACATCATATAACTATTTAAAAACCGGTTACAACGTAGGTTATTTTGATAAAAACACCAAAAATGTATCGGGTTATGCAGGTAGCAAAGCTGTTAAAAATGTACCTGAATCTTTGTTTCTTGGTGAAGAACCAATGGGAAAAGGAAGCATTGTTTATATGGTAGACAATCCGTTATTTAGATCTTTTTGGGAAAATGGAAAGCTTTTTGTTGCCAATACAGTTTTCTTACTGAATTCTAGTACTTTAAAATAGCTTTTTAATTTGGGCGTTTTAACGGGCTTTACACTATATCTTTTTGCAAAAAAGCAAAAAGGATGTCGTTTCAATCCCTAACGCACATTGTATGTCTAAAAACTTTTTTTAATTTCTTTAAATTATTAGCTTTTTAAAATTTAACAAAAAAAAGACCTCACAAGTTTTAAAAACCTGTGAGGTCTAAAGTATTTAAAGAAATCTATTTCCTTTTCTGATGCAAAGGAACAGGCTTTTCTTGTTTTTTAACAGGTGTTCCATACAAATCGTAATCTCCTGCTTCGTGAATTTTCACATCAATAAACTCGCCAATTTTTATGTAATGTTCTTTAGCATCTACTAACACATCATTATCTACATCTGGTGAATCAAATTCTGTTCTTCCATAAAAATACTCACCATCTTTTCTATCAAACAAACATCTAAACGTTTTACCAATTTTTTGTTGATTCAACTCCCAAGAAATTTGAGATTGTACTTCCATGATTTCATTTACTCGCTTAAACTTTACATCTTCTGGCACATCATCTTCTAAAACATAAGCACCTGTATTTTCTTCATGCGAATATTGAAAAGCACCCAAACGTTCAAAACGCATCTCCTCTACCCAATCTTTTAATTCTTGAAACATTTCTTCTGTTTCTCCTGGATAACCAACAATTAAAGTTGTTCTAATTGCCATTTCTGGCACTACTTCTCTAAATTTATGAATTAAGGCTGTCGTTTTTTCGTGAGTTGTACCACGTTTCATCGACTTTAATAACTCTGTATTTATGTGCTGTAAAGGAATGTCTAAATAATTACACACTTTGGGTTCGCGTTTCATAACTTCTAAAACATCCAGAGGAAAACCTGTTGGAAAAGCATAATGCATTCGAATCCATTCAATTCCATCTACTTTTGTTAGTGCTTCTAATAAATCTGCTAAAGCACGTTTTTTGTAAATATCTAAACCATAATAGGTTAAATCTTGTGCAATTAGCATCACTTCTTTAATTCCCTTTTCTGCTAATTTTGTGGCTTCTTTTACAATATCTTCTATGGGAGTAGAAACGTGTTTACCTCGCATTAACGGAATAGCACAGAAAGAACAAGGTCTATCACAACCTTCTGCAATTTTTAAATACGCATAGTGTTTTGGTGTAGTTGTTAAACGCTCGCCAATTAATTCGTGTTTATAATCTGCCTCTAAAGCTTGTAGCAAATTGGGTAAATCGTGTGTACCAAAATATTGATCTACATTGGTAATTTCTTTTTCTAAATCTGGCTTGTAACGTTCACTTAAACAACCTGATACAAAAACTTTGTCAATTTCACCAGCTTCTTTTCTTTGTGCATAATGCAAAATAGTATCTATAGATTCTTCTTTTGCTTTACCTATAAAGCCGCAGGTATTAATTACTACAATATTGCCATCATCATTTACATCTTCATGTACCACATTTTTACCATTAGCTTTTAATTGCCCCATTAAAACTTCACTGTCGTAAACATTTTTAGAGCATCCTAAAGTAACAACGTTAATCTTATTTTTTTTGATGGTTTTTGTACGCATAATATAAATAGCTTTATACCTAAAGCATTATGCTTTAGACTTATATTTTTTTTGCTTAACGCTTAAAAACTAAAGCAAATAGCAATCAGGTTTCAAAGCGATTGCAAAAATACAAGTTTTTAAATGATTTATAAACGCTATTAACGATAGTTTTCTGGTATTTTTATACCTTGGTTAATTGTTAAAAAGCATGTCTTTTTTCATCAATACTCTCTTAGAACTGATTTTATTTAACTTGCTTCTAAACTTAAAAAAAACGAACTTAGCTAACTTTGAATTCAAGTCATTAAAACGATGTCATATTTCGAATTTAAGTTAGGCGTAATGTAACAAAACTAAGGTGTTATCGTCTTCCATTAACAAACCAATTAGAAAATTAAAATGCTAAAAAAAATATCGGAAAGAAAAGAAACTTGGAAAACAATCTTTCTATTTCTTACAATCGTTCTTCTTCTTACTTCACCTTTTCATTATGCTATAGTAAATTTATATCCATCACGGATATATGTTGGAGCTATAATGTGGTGTCCTGCAATTGCAGCATTTATTACCTTAAAAATAAAAGGTCATAAGATTTCATCTCTCAATTGGAATTGGGGAAATTGGAAATATATTCAACTCTCTTATTTAATTCCTGCTTTATATGGCTTAATCACTTATATACTCATCTGGTTTTTTGGTTTTGGAAGTTTAACAAATAATGAAGCAATTACAGATTGGGGAAAAGAACTTGGTTTAATTGGAATAGGAACTTTAAATACTGCATCAATTGCAATCATAGCTATTATCTTATTAGGAACTATTGAAATCATAAGAGCAGCAGCAACAACTTTAGGAGAAGAAATTGGATGGAGAGGTTTTTTCATTTATGAATTAAGAAAAGTTCTTTCTTTTACTGGTGTTTCCATTTTTAGTGGAATTATTTGGGCTGCTTGGCATTGGCCACTACTTGTTTACTATAGTAATAATATGCTATTAGAATTTATAACATTCTTCATCGTAATCATTTCTATGTCTTTCATCATGAACTACTACACTTTTAAATCTAAAAGCCTTTGGCCGGGTGTAATATTTCATGCAGTTAGCAATGTATATATTCAAAAAATATTACCTAAATTAACAATTAAAAATGAAGGAACGGAACATTGGCTTGGTGAAAACGGAATTATGTTTGCTATCGTGACTTGTGTTTTTGGAATTTATTTTTGGAAAAAAGCAATTAAAGAAAAATTGTAACTAAAAACACAGCGCCCAACAAAGAACTGAGTTAATAACCAAATAAACTCTTCATTAAATTTAGACATTATTTTTCTTGCATTGTTGAAGTAGAATAAATCTCCTACGTTGTTTTATTTGAAATGCAACAAGCTATAATTACTGTTATTCTTTTTAATTTATTATTTAAAGAAAGAATCTACAAATTCGTGTTTATTAAAAACTTGTAAGTCGTCAATACCTTCTCCTACTCCAATATATTTTACGGGTATTTTAAATTGGTCTGAAATACCAATTACAACGCCACCTTTTGCTGTACCATCTAATTTAGTAACGGCTAAAGAAGTTACTTCTGTGGCTTTGGTAAATTGCTTGGCCTGTTCAAAAGCGTTTTGACCTGTAGAACCGTCTAAAACTAATAATACATCATGTGGCGAATTGTCTACTACTTTCTGCATAACACGTTTTATCTTGGTTAACTCGTTCATTAAATTTACTTTGTTGTGCAAACGACCTGCTGTGTCTATAATTACTACGTCTGCTTTTTGTGTTACTGCAGATTTTAAGGTATCAAATGCAACAGATGCAGGGTCTGATCCCATTTCTTGACGTACAATTGGTACATCTGTTCTGTTTGCCCAAACTTGTAATTGGTCTATAGCAGCGGCTCTAAAAGTATCTGCTGCACCTAACACTACTTTTAAGCCTTGTTTTTTAAATTGTGCTGCTAACTTACCAATAGTTGTGGTTTTACCAACGCCATTTACACCTACTACCATTAAAACATAAGGCATTTTGTTGCCGTCTTTATCTGCTGGAATTTCAGGTATTTTAAATTCGATTTCGTTACCAACATTGGTTTCAGATAATAACCCTGCAATTTCTTCTCTAAGAATTTTATTTAATTCGTCTGTACCAACATATTTATCTTTGGCAACACGTTCTTCTATTCTTTCAATTACTTTTAGGGTTGTATTTACACCTACATCAGAGGCTACTAAAACCTCTTCTAAGTTATCTAAAACATCATCATCTACTTTAGATTTACCTGCAACAGCTTTGGTTAGTTTGCCTAAGAAGCTTTCTTTGGTTTTTTCTAAACCTTTGTCTAAAGTTTCCTTTTTTTCTTTAGAAAATATTTTTTTAAAAAAACTCATTTTTTATCTTATTTAATAAACAATACGTTAAAAACGTGTTATTTATTGTGTTTGATCAAATTGTCATTAAAGTTGCCTGCGTTAGCGATTGAAACGACATCCTTTTTTGAGGCACGAAAAAAAGATATAGTGTAAAGCGCGACCTTTAGGGAACGCCCAAAAATACGTAATATTAATGCACAAAAAAACTACTTTCTGTAAATAGAAAGTAGTTTGTTATATTTTATGAGTAAATACTTACTTTTTTGCTAAGAAGTTGTTTACTTCTGAAGGATCCATAATAGATTCTACAAACATGTAAGCTCCTGTTTTTGGAGACTTTACCATTTTTATAGCTTTACTTAATCTTTTTGATCCTGTTTGTAACGATGCTACTGATTTTTTTGCCATTGTCTAAATTTTTATATCTATGTGCTCTATTCTGAGTTCTAGATAGTTTAATTACTTAATTTCTTTGTGAACAGTCATTTTATTTAAGATAGAATTAAATTTTTTAATTTCCATTCTATCTGGAGTGTTCTTCTTGTTCTTTGTAGTAATGTATCTAGAAGTACCTGGTTTACCAGAAGCTTTGTGCTCTGTACATTCTAAAATTACTTGAACTCTGTTACCTTTTTTTGCCATCTCTGTATAATTTTAATCCGCTAGAACTTATTTAGTTAAAAATCCGTTAGCTCTCGCTTCTTTTATAACTGCAGAAATTCCTTTCTTGTTAATATTTTTTAATGCAGAAGCAGAAACTTTTAATGTAATCCATTTATCTTCTTCTGGAATGTAAAAACGCTTTGTCATTAAATTAGCGTCAAACTTTCTTTTTGTTCTATTCAAAGCGTGAGAAACATTGTTTCCTACCATTGCTTTTTTTCCTGTTAATTCACAAACTCTAGACATCTTCTTGACAGTATTTTATAGTGTTATCTCTAAACGAGGTGCAAATTTACATATAAATATAATTCTGAACAAACGATTTTTAGAAATTTTTAAATAATTTCTCTTTGTAAAATTTCTAAGGCTTTACTTACAGTTCTATTGATTACTTTTTCTCTGGGTTG
>P_2C_Liq_1_UnCtyDRAFT_1000064_pt1 | contig 40009 bp, 35 predicted proteins | sample Pon2CUnioCityCA_2_FD_10234 | JGI IMG/M metagenome (IMG submission 10234) | reverse complement strand
AGCGCGCGTGCCTTGATGGTCTTGGCGACCGAGCCGTCTGTGCGGCGGATAAGCTCCCAATCAGCATCATCCTTGACGGCCTTGAGATAGGCATTGGTCACGCGGATCGAGTTGTTGGAGTTCTGACCCGACACCGAGGCATAGGCCTCTGAGTCCCAATCTGTGTCATAGGTCGGAAATTCGATCGAGCCAAAGCCCTGCTTTGCATAATCCAACACGCGTTTGACGTATGTTTCCGGAATGTGGACCTTTTTCGCACTGCGAATAGCAGCTTTGAGCTGTTCGTTTTTCTTCGGATCCACAGAATCTTCGCTGGAACCGTCCCAAGTGCGGATTGCACCGAAAATCTCGTTGAGTTTTTCTTCATGCAGCTTTGAGCCCGCGACGATTGAAGCAACTTTCTGCTCCTCTTTCACCTTCCAGTTGATATATTCCTCGATATCGGGGTGATCCGCATCGACGATAACCATCTTGGCTGCGCGGCGTGTTGTGCCGCCCGATTTGATCGCACCAGCAGCCCTGTCACCAATTTTGAGAAACCCCATAAGGCCAGAGGATTTGCCACCGCCTGAGAGGGCTTCATTTGAAGCGCGCAGGTGGCTGAAGTTTGTGCCCGTGCCGGAACCGTATTTGAACAAGCGCGCTTCACGCACCCAAAGATCCATGATGCCGCCGTCGCCGACCAGATCGTCTTTAACAGACTGGATAAAGCACGCGTGGGGCTGTGGATGTTCATATGCTGATGTTGATTTTGTCAGCTCGCCTGACTGGTAGTCTACATAGTAGTGGCCCTGACCCGGTCCATCGATCCCATAAGCCCAATGCAGGCCGGTGTTGAACCACTGGGGCGAGTTGGGCGCAGCGCGCTGTGTCGCCAGCATGTGGCGCATTTCATCGTAATAGGCGCTCGCGTCTTCTTCTGTTGTAAAGTAGCCGCCCTTCCAGCCCCAATAGGCCCAAGCGCCTGCAAGACGGTCAAACACCTGCTTAGCGCTGATCTCGCCTGTCTTTTCAGTTTTGTCAGAGGCTGGAACCGAGCGCCAGAGAAACTCCGGTACGTCTTTTTCCTTAACCTTTTTGAGAGCGGTCGGCACACCGGCTTTGCGGAAGTATTTTTGAGCGATCACATCAGAAGCAACTTGGCTCCACTTTTTCGGAACCTCCACTGCGTCAAGTTTGAAGACAACCGTGCCATCAGGGTTTCTGATCTCGGATGTCGTTTTGACGAACTCTACATCTGCGTACGCGTCTTTGCCTGCCTCGGTGAATTTTCTCTCAATTTTCATTGCTCAGCTCTGCCTTCTAGACTGTAATCCAAATACCCGACTTCCACCCACGATTGTGAATGGCGTCCTACTTAATCCGACTTGATCTGGAAGGGGCACGTGGCTGCAGTCTGCGATCAAACAGCAGCCAATCCGATTAAACCGCCCGAAGGCTCAATCTGTAAAAACACCTGTCCCCGCCCGACCGTTAACCTCTATATGTTGTGGTTTTTTGCCTGACTGGCACTATCTGGCGTATTTGACAGTGAGAGGTCAACGGAAACTTTTTAGAAAATTGTCCATTTAACTGTTGACGAAATCATCCTCAGGCATCGGCTCGAACCCTCCCCCGATTCATCCACTTCTTACGGATAGGGCACTACCTAACCAGGGTATCAGCCCTGCAACCGTGAAAGCCTTTTCTTTTAGCAGGCTTAGCCCTACCGCTTAATGAAAGGCGTTATTTGGATGTCGTTTTTATACATAGCGGTGGATAACTTTGGCGGTTGTGAAAATAAATTCACTCAGCCTATTGGCGAGCACCCAATCACAAAGCACACTCAGAGCTTTGCCTAAAATTTTAGCATCAATTGGGAGTTTCTATAACCACTGAGGGCCGAATCTCCCAGTGCGACCGCCTCTCCAGCGAAGAGAGCAGAACCCTATATGTAGCGGATATGTCGGAGTTTGGGGCCAATCAACACAACGCGAAAGAGAGCGCTCGCAAAACTGCGACGCTCTCTCTCATGATGTAGTGAAGTGGTCGGGACGGTAAGATTCGAACTTACGACCCCCTGTACCCAAAACAGGTGCGCTACCAGGCTGCGCTACGCCCCGTGACCGTGGGCTTCTATAAGCGGCATCTCATAGGGATGTAAATACGAAATCTGGCAGAAATGTTCAGCCATCCAAAGTTTTCGTACCGACACGCTCTTCAAGCGCCCCGGCAATGGATTCTGCTCTTGCTGCGAGCTCCGCCATACTGTCACTGAGCGACGCTGGAATAACCGGGACTTCTATGCGCTCAGGCTCTGGCGCAGGCATGGCGCTCAACCGAGCGATTTCGCTCTCAAGCTCTGCAATGCGTGCGTCACGGGCTTTAAGCTTATCCTCAATACCTGCTGTTTTATCGGCCAACATCAACCCAGCCATCAACAACATGCGCGGCTCGGGCAACCGGCCGATCTGACTCGTGAGCGTGCTCGCTTCAACATCGAGCATCGCAGCAGCACTATGAAGGTAGTGCTCCTCCCCCTCTTGGCAGGCCACATCAAATTCACGTCCGCCGATTTCGATCTTGATTTCCGGCATCAGACATCCTCCTCAAGTTTAGGCAGAGGCCCTGTGAGCACTGCTCCAATTGTCTCAGCGATGGCTGCAACCTCAGCCTTATCAACTGCACGCGCGGCGCGCAGGCCTTCAAGCTCGGCCAGCATTGCCTTGTTAATGAGGTGTGCATCACCGACACCTTGCTCATTCGCCTCGCGCAGTGCTGCGTTCGAGGCGCGCAACTGCTCGTTGGCTGCGCGCATCCGCTGCATTTCCACATCGAGCGTGGCAGTCGCCTCGCGCTGACGCTCAAGGTCCGCTTCAAGCGTCTCTCGGGCCTCTTCATATTTTTCGCGCATTTTCTTATTGCGCTCTTCAAGCTGTGCGCTTGCAAGCTTCTCTGCTTCAAGCTCCGCCTTTAGCTCAGCCACCTCGGCAGGATCAGCTCCTGACACTTCAGTGCCCATGGCCTCAGCTGAGCGCCCAATTCGGTCTAGTGCCGCCGTAATGCGGCGCTCCAGCTCTTCAATTTCACTCATCTGCACATCCTCAATACCGTGCCTGTCTATTGTCTTGTTCCGCAATCGCGAATCAAACCACTGCCGTTTCGAGCGGTGTAGACAAAAGTTTAGGTCATATTTCCACCTTTTGCACCCATCCGCGGAAAACCACATTTGCCTCTGCGCCAGAGGCTGTTAAAGACCCTCCAGAAACCCGTTGCCACCAAATGAGGACAAAGCCTTGGATATTGCCGCCCTTCGCGCTGCCAACCCCGACCACTGGATGCGCGCTGCCGCCATTCGCGCCCTGACACTTGATGCTGTTGCCGCTGCAAACTCAGGACATTCAGGCATGCCTATGGGCATGGCCGATGTTGCGACTGTGCTCTATGAAAAGCACCTTAAGTTTGATGCAAAAGCACCCGACTGGCCAGATCGCGACCGCTTTATTTTGTCAGCGGGCCATGGCTCTATGCTGCTCTACTCTCTTCTGCACCTCACCGGCTACGAAGATATGACACTCGCGCAAGTCAAAAACTTCCGCCAATGGGGCGCGATCACTGCAGGCCACCCAGAGTTTGGACATGCCAAAGGCATCGAAACAACAACTGGCCCTCTCGGCCAAGGGATCGCCAATGCCGTGGGCTTCGCTCTCGCCGAAGAAATTCAACGCGCGCGCTACGGCCGCAAAGTCGTTGATCACCACACATATGTCATCGCTGGTGACGGATGTCTGATGGAAGGTATCAGCCAGGAAGCCATTACACTCGCTGGACGCCAACGTCTTGGAAAACTGATCGTATTCTGGGACAACAACAACATCACAATCGATGGCACCGTTGAGCTCTCGGACCGCACGAACCAACCACAGCGCTTCAAAGCTGCGGGATGGCATGTCATCGAGATCGACGGACATGACCCGATCGCGATTGATGCCGCAATCACCAAGGCAAAAACCACAAACAAGCCTTCCATGATTGCGTGCAAAACACACATCGCACTTGGCCATGCAGCCCAAGACACATCAAAAGGCCATGGAGCGCTCACAGACGCCGATCAGCTTTCCGCCGCCAAAAAAGGATATGGCTGGACTTGGGGACCATTTGAAGTCCCATCCGACATCAAAGCCGAATGGGAAGCCATCGGCGCGCGTGGCGCAACCGAGCGCGCGGCATGGGAAGAGCGCTTTGCCACGCTTTCGGGCCGCAAGCAGGAAGATTTCACACGCGCCCTAGCACTTGAGGCTCCAAAGAAGCTCTCGGCCACAATCAAAGCCCTGAAAAAGCAGATCTCTGAAGGCGCACCCAAAGTGGCAACGCGCAAAAGCTCTGAGATGGTTTTGGAAGTGATCAATCCGATCATGCCCGAAACTGTNGGCGGCTCAGCCGACCTGACAGGCTCAAACAACACCAAGACAGGTGATCTTGGCACCCATGACATCGACAACCGCAAGGGCCGCTATATTTACTATGGTATCCGTGAACACGGAATGGCCGCTGCGATGAACGGTATGGTGCTGCATGGCGGCGTACGCGCCTACGGCGGTACGTTTTTCACATTCACAGACTATGCGCGCCCGTCCATGCGCTTGGCGTCTTTGATGAAAATCCCCACCGTCTTTGTCATGACCCATGACAGCATCGGTGTCGGTGAAGATGGACCCACACACCAGCCAGTGGAACATCTGGCAATTTGTCGTGCCACGCCAAACAGCTACACCTTCCGCCCTTGCGACACGGTCGAAACAGCTGAGGCTTGGGAAATAGCTCTGACGTCCAAAGAAACCCCTTCAGTTCTGGCGTTGACCCGTCAGGGCCTGCCGACACTACGGACAGAGCACAAATTGAAGAACCTTTCGGCCCAAGGCGCATATGTTCTGGCCGAAGCGACAGGCAAGCGTCAGGCCATCCTGATGGCAACGGGTTCGGAAGTATCTGTCGCGATGGACGCCCGCGCGATCCTTGAAGCAGAGGGCATTGGCACACGCGTTGTATCCATGCCGTGTCTGGAACTGTTCGAAGAGCAAGACGAAGCCTACCGCCGCAAAGTCTTGCCAGCAGGCCCTGTGCGTGTTGCCGTTGAAGCCGGCGGCCGCCTTGGTTGGGACCGTTGGTTGACGGGCGAGCGTGGTAAATCAGGCAAAGCTGCTTTCGTTGGTATGGAAGGCTTTGGTGCTTCGGCACCAGCTGAAGTTCTGTTTGAAAAATTCGGCATTACGGCTGAAGCCGTTGCCGCCAAAGTAAAATCCTTGCTGTAAAAGCATCGGTATTCACTCATTGATTATTGCGAGGGGGGCTATGCCTCCCTCGCTTTTTTTTAGCATTGCCTTAAACCCACATCAGCTAAGTTTGCGAGGCAACCCCTGCCAAAGAGGGGTCACGAGCTTCAGACCAATCGGGATTAGAATAAGGCCAAGCGCAAGCCCCAAGATCCCATCCATCAACGCTGTAAAAAACCACTTCAACGCACCAATTGGGCCACCAAGCCCAGAGGCCATAGCGCTGGCCGCCTGTTTGACGCTTTCGTAAGGAAGGTGCACGCCCATCTCGTGTAGTGCGTGAAGAATGATCGACCCGCCGACCCACAGCATTGCTGCAGTCCCGATAGCCGTGAGCGCCCATAAGAAACCGGGCATCGCTTTCACGATCCCTTCCCCTAACCGCCGTGTCAGACCCAAACGACCCGTGTTGGCCATATGCAGCCCCACGTCGTCGGCCTTAACGATCAGCGCAACAGATCCGTACACCGCCACGGTGATCATCACAGCGACTGCGGCCAAAGTGAAGGCCTCCATCCAGAACGTCGTTTTGGGGATGGCGGCCAACGCAATCGTCATGATTTCCGCCGATAGGATAAAGTCGGTCTTGATCGCGCCTTTTGCACGCTCTTCCTCAAGGTGTGCCGGGTCATCAGACTCTGCGTCGGCCTCTGCAGGATGTGCTTCTAGCCAGCCCAAACTATGCGCCACTTTTTCAGCCCCCTCAAAACAAAGATAGGCTCCCCCCATCATAAGCAGCGGCGGGATCGCCCAAGGCGCAAAGTTGCTCAACGCGAGCCCCGCAGGCAACAGAAACACGAGCTTGTTGAAGATAGACCCCCGCGCGATACGCCAGATAATGGGCAGCTCACGATCAGCTGAGAAGCCATGGACGTATTTGGGCGTGACAGCGGCATCATCAATCGCGGCACCTGCAGCTTTAGCTCCTGCTTTTGCCGCCTGCCCGATCACATCGTCCACAGAAGCGGCCGCCACCTTCGCAATCGCTGCCACATCGTCTAAAAGTGCTAACAATCCACTCATCAAATACCCTTTCAATTTGAACGCAGTTTTGCCCTTAGGGCTGCTTCAGCGCAACCGCGAAACCAGAAGAGTCGGATTTGGGTCAGGTTTAACGCTAACAGGTGGATGATTTGGCCTTCGCCCCCCTTTCCGCCTTGCGCCGACCTCGCTAAGAGCAGGGCAAGACATTCGCGCAAGGAGAGAGACCATGACAATCACCGTAGGCATCAATGGATTTGGCCGCATCGGCCGCTGCACACTTTCACATATTGCGGCATCAGGACGCCAAGACGTGAAGGTAGTGAAAGTCAACGCGACAGGCTCACTCGAAACAGCTGCGCACCTGATCAAGTATGACTCGGTCCACGGTCGCTTCCCGAACGAAGTCAAAATCGGAGACGGCACGCTCGACTTGGGCGCAGGTGAGATGCAAATGTTCTCGACCTATAATATGGAAGAGCTCGATTGGTCAGGCGTTGATGTCGTTCTTGAGTGCACAGGCCAGTTTAACGATGGCAACAAAGCCAAAGCGCACCTTGCTCAAGGCGCAAAGAAAGTTCTGCTCTCAGCACCAGGCAAAAATGTTGACCGCACAATTGTCTATGGCGTGAACAACGAAGCGCTGGAAGCCTCGCATACGATGATTTCCAATGGCTCCTGCACAACAAACTGTCTCGCGCCCGTGGCCAAAGTCCTCAACGACGCTGTGGGGATTGAAAGCGGTATCATGACCACAATCCACGCCTACACGGGTGACCAGCCCACACTGGACCGCCGCCACAATGACCTCTACCGCGCGCGCGCCGCCGCGATGAGCATGGTGCCCACATCAACAGGTGCGGCCAAAGCCCTTGGCGAGGTCCTTCCGGAGCTTGCAGGTAAGCTTGATGGCTCGGCCATCCGCGTGCCGACCCCGAATGTAAGCGCTGTAGACCTGACGTTTATGGCGAAAAAAGATGTTACCGTTGCAGATATCAACGAAATCGTTCGCGAAGCAGCTGAGGGCGCAATGAAGGGTGTCCTTGGATATGAAGAGGCTCCGCTGGTCTCGATCGACTTCAACCACTCAGAAGAAAGCTCGATCTTTGCCCCTGCGCAAACCAAGGTAATGGGTGGCCGTCTGGTCCGCGTATTGGCTTGGTATGACAACGAGTGGGGCTTCAGCTGCCGCATGGCCGATGTTGCTGCCATGATGGGCCGCCTTTAAGGCGACGGCAGTATTCTTGCGCAAAGCGTTCTGGTGGGGCATATCTCACTGGAGCGCTTTTTTATGTTGTAGAAAGTCATGGTATGAACACACAAATCTCAATAGGCCTTGGACTTGTGATTGTGTCACTCTTGTTTTTGGACAAGTTCTTCTACGATTGGGACGGTACCGTTTTTCTTATGCGAAAGATGGCAGAACTGATCGAGTGGCTGGCTTTCTGGCGCTAAGCCTTGCCAAGGCGCTTTAGCACGCGCTCACGCACAAGCGGCGTCACAAACTTTGAGATATCCCCATCCAGCCGCGCAATTTCTTTGACCAGTTTAGAGGCAATCGCCTGATGGCGCGCCTCAGCCATCAGAAAAACCGTCTCCACAGAGTCGTCGAGTGACCGGTTCATCCCGACCATCTGATATTCATACTCAAAGTCAGCAACAGCGCGCAGACCCCGTACGATAACCTGCGCTCCAACGTCTTTGGCGCAATCAATCAGCAGGTTTTCAAACGGATGAACAACGATCTCCGTCCCAGTGAGCTTTGAGAGCGCCTCGCACTCGGATTCGATCATCTCGACACGCTCTTCGAGCTGAAACAGCGGGCCTTTGTCGCGGTTGATTGCGACCCCTATAACCAACCTGTCCACGAGGGCGGCCCCGCGCTTGATAATATCAAGATGACCCAAAGTAACTGGGTCAAACGTCCCCGGATATAGACCAATGCGCATGAAGAGCCTCGTGAGTTGAGTGCGAAACAATATTACGTCGCAATGCAGTATGAGCGCACGAATTGCAACCCTAAGGATGCGATGTCATCGTTAGTGGCCCATGATCATCCCTTGGAGCGCGTCTTTTTCCATGGCCAGTTCTTCCAAGCGGGCCTTTACCGCATCTCCGATTGTAATGATGCCAATCAGGGCGCCATTCTCAGTGACGGGCATATGTCGGAAACGTCCGTTGGTCATCTTCTCCAAAACCGAGTCAGTCGTCTCGTCTTTGCTGCAACACACCGGGTTGCGGGTCATCAGGTCCCCAACAGTTTCTTCAAGGCAAACGGCCCCACGCAACGCCAGCGAGCGGACAATGTCACGTTCAGAAAGGATACCTTCCACCTCTTTGCCATCGTCCGAGACAATCAGACCGCCAATACGGCGCTCGGCAAGCACATTGGCTGCCTCCGCAATAGAGGTTTTTGCGGTAATCGTAATCACAGGACCATCGCCCTTTGATTTGAGGATTTGCAGCACAAGCATGGGGCACTCTCCTTTTTTCTCAGGTTGCGACGTGATGGGCCGACCTGTCAAGCCAGCGTTTCAAGCCGAGCCACCTCACGCCGCAAACCATCGGTCAGAGCTTCCGCAAACCGTGTCAAGCGGGCAACCCTGCGGTCATCCTCGTGTCGAATAAGATAAAAGCTACGCTTGAGGCTAAAACTCTCAGGCAAAACCCTGCGAAGATTGGGGGCGGCAGGTAAAGCAAAGTCGTGGACCACCCCGACACCACCACCTTGACGTATCACATTGAGCTGCACTGATGCGGAGTTTGATGCTAGGGCCACACGCGAAAACGGCGTGCCGCTCAAATAATCCAGCTCTTTGTCAAAGATCATATCCGGAATGTAGCCCACAATCCGATGATCATGCAGGGCCGCTACGTCTGGGATGGGCGCGTGCGTCGCAAGGTAGGCCTCTGAGGCAGCAAGGTGTAGCTGATAGTCAGCCAGCTTTTGCACCAGCAGTCGTCCCGCTTCTGGGCGACTTACGGTGATGGCCATGTCTGCTTCTCGCTTGGTGAGGTTGACGATCCTCGGGAGCGCGACAATCTGAATGTCCAGATCGGGGTTTTGCTCAGTGATCTCGGCGCAAACCTGAGGGAGTAGGAAGTTCGCACAACCATCTGGCGCTCCTATTCTGATTTGGCCTGAGAGGGCTGCACCCTGCCCTGCCATTGCATCACGCGCGTCCATCATGGTCTGCTCCAGGCGCACAGCATGAGGCATCAGCTTTTGGCCCTGAGCGGTGAGCACATAGCCCTGCGGAGACTTTGTGAACAAGACTTCGCTCATTGCCTCCTCGAGCCGTGCAACGCGTCGTCCGACAGTTGCAGGATCGGCCTTCAGGAGCGCAGCAGCACCAGACAGCGTCTCGGCACGTGCGACAGCCAAAAAGCTCTTCATATCGTCCCAATTCACGGTATCGGCCCCCATAATGCAAAAATGCAAAACTTGCTGTGAGAACTTGCCGCTTTTTGCGGCATAAATGCAAGGCTAAGGTGGCGTTAAATCTGTTGGAGGATAACATGCAAGAACTTACACACTTCATTGGCGGCGAACACGTCAAAGGCACGTCAGGCCGCTTTGCGGATGTTTTCAACCCCGCCACAGGCGAAGTTCAAGCCAAGGTCCCCCTTGCCTCAAAAGAGGAAATGGAAAAAGCTGTCGCCATCGCCGCCGCCGCACAGCCTGCTTGGGCCGCCACCAACCCACAGCGCCGCGCCCGCGTCATGATGAAATACGTCGAGTTGCTGAACCGCGATATGGACAAGCTCGCAGAAGCCCTGAGCCGCGAGCACGGCAAAACATTCCCTGACGCCAAGGGCGATGTGCAGCGCGGTCTTGAAGTTATCGAATATTGCATCGGCGCCCCTCAGCTGCTGAAAGGTGAATATACCGACGGTGCTGGCCCGGGCATTGACATGTATTCCATGCGTCAGGCGCTCGGCGTGACAGCGGGCATCACCCCGTTCAACTTCCCTGCCATGATCCCCATGTGGATGTTCGGCCCGGCACTTGCTTGTGGCAACGCCTTTATCCTGAAGCCAAGCGAGCGTGACCCTTCTGTTCCGCTCATGCTGGCGGAGCTGATGGAAGAAGCTGGCGCACCCAAGGGTATTCTGCAGGTCGTCAACGGCGACAAAGAAGCCGTAGACGCTATTCTTTATGACGAGACGATCCAGTCAGTGGGCTTTGTCGGCTCAACACCAATTGCCGAATACATCTACGGCACGGGCTGCGCACAAGGCAAACGTGTACAGTGCTTTGGCGGTGCCAAAAACCACATGATCATTATGCCAGACGCCGATCTTGACCAAGCAGCCGATGCTCTGATCGGTGCAGGCTATGGTGCTGCGGGTGAACGCTGTATGGCCATTTCTGTTGCGGTTCCTGTCGGCGAAGAAACCGCTGATAAACTGATCGAAAAGCTTATTCCGCGCATCGAAAAGCTGAAAGTTGGCCCGTATACATCAGGTGATGATGTAGACTACGGCCCCGTTGTGACCGCTGCCGCCAAGCAAAACATCCTCAAGCTCGTTGAATCAGGTGTTGAGCAAGGCGCCGAACTGGTTGTTGATGGCCGTGACTTCGCGCTTCAAGGCTATGAAGATGGCTTCTTTGTTGGCCCACACCTGTTTGACCGCGTCTCACCGGATATGGACATCTACCAAAAAGAGATCTTCGGCCCAGTGCTTTGCACCGTGCGCGCGGGTTCTTATGAGGAAGCGCTCAAATTGGCCATGGATCACGAATATGGCAACGGAACCGCCATTTTCACCCGTGATGGCGACTCGGCCCGTGACTTTGCCAACCGTATCAACGTGGGCATGATCGGGATCAACGTGCCAATCCCTGTGCCTTTGGCATATCACACCTTTGGTGGCTGGAAGAAATCAGTCTTTGGCGATTTGAACCAGCACGGGCCTGATGCATTCAAGTTCTACACGCGCACCAAAACCGTTACATCGCGCTGGCCATCAGGTATCAAAGATGGTGGTGAATTCAACTTTAAGCCTATGGACTAAACTTTAGATAGACCTCATGGTAGAAACGGCCTTCCAAGTTGGGAGGCCGTTTTTCGTCATGCTAACAAGAACTCGAGCACCCCATGCCTGTCACCTATGAAATCTTGGAAAGCCCAAATGTGGTGATGGCGCACTATCGCGGAGTGGTGCGCATTGAAGATATCATTGCGATGTTTGAGAGCTACCAAGCAGCTCCGGAATTCGAGCTCAGGCGCCCCCATATTGCAGATTTGCGAACGGTAGACATCTCTTCTGTCGGTTTCAACGAGGTGTACACGCTGTTTTCAATGTTTGGCCGCCGCTACGCAGAAGCGGGCGTCCCAATGAGGGTGGCAATTGTTGCTGATAGCGAAGTTGTCTTCGGCATGAGCCGCATCTTTGAAAACCTCACAGAGCAATCTGATTGGGCGCAGACCTGCATCTTCTGCTCTATGAGTGAGGCCAAAGCCTGGGTGACACAAGCCTGAGCTGGCAAGCTTGCGCTAAGCGGTCTTTCCTGTTGAGATGCATTTAATCTTTGCAGAAAAGGAGAGGCCATGTCACGTGCCGAACCCGCGTTTACGATTGGCATCGAAGAAGAGTATCTGCTCGTAGATAAAGACAGCCTCGCGCTCGCACGGGCGCCTGAGGCGATGATGCAAGCCTGTGCCTCGGCTCTGGAAGGCCAGTTCAGCCCCGAGTTTCTTGAGTGTCAGATCGAAATTGGGACAAAAGTCTGTGCGAATGTTGCCGAAGCCCGGGAAGACCTGAAGCACCTGCGCAGCACGGTTGCAAGGATTGCAGGACAGTTTGGGCTCGCGCCGATCGCGGCCTCGTGCCACCCGTTCTCAGACTGGCGTGACCAGCACCATACACCGAAGGACCGCTACAACGAGCTGCATGATGACCTCGCCGGTGTGGTTCAGAGACTGCTCATTTGCGGGTGCCACGTCCATGTTGGTATCCCCGAAAAATCCATGCGCATAGATCTGGTGAACCAGCTTAAATATTTCCTGCCCCACCTTCTGGCGCTCAGCTGTTCTTCACCGTTTTGGCAGGGGCATGACACGGGCCTGAGCTGCTATCGTCTCTCTGTCTTTGATAACCTGCCGCGTACGGGGCTACCACCGCGCATGGAAAGCTGGGGCGAATTTGAACGCTCTATCGAAGCGCTTGTGGAGCTGGGCGTGATTGAAGACAGCTCAAAAGTCTGGTGGGATCTGCGGCCCTCCTCCCGTTTTCCAACGATCGAGAGCCGTATCTGCGATGTAGCCCCCCGAATGGAGACTGCGCTCACGCTGGCCGCTTTGAGCCAAGCGCTCACCCGTATGTTGTGGCGGCTGGCTATGAAAAACCAGCGCTGGCGGATTTACGATAACTTCCTCATCGCCGAAAACCGCTGGCGCGCGCAACGTTACGGCGTTAGCGAGGGGCTGATCGACCTTGGTGCACGCGAAATTGTTCCCTTTGAGACCCTCATCAACGAGCTTGTCGACCTCATAGACGAAGACGCAGGTATCTTGTCTTGCCGCCAAGAAATCGAACGCGCGCGCGACATTGCCGCACACGGCAATGCCGCTGACACGCAGCGCCGTATCTACACAGAAGCCCGCGCCACCGGACAAAATGAAGAGGCGGCGCTTGGTGTCGTTGTAACCCACCTGATCGCAGAGTTTCATGCCGATCTATAACCCAAACTGGAGCCCGAAATGCTGACACGCCGCCATACCCTCAAAGCTATCTTTTCCCTCCCTGCCTTCGCCCTGCTCACCCCTCAATCGGCTGCAGCTGCGCAGCATACCGTGCGGATGCAGTCTATGCGCTTTTCACCCAGCCAACTGAGGATCAAGGCTGGTGACACCGTGCTGTTTGAAAACAAAGGCACAATGGAACACACCGCCACAGCCAGAGATGACAGCTGGGATACAGGCAACCTGAGGCGCGGAAAGTCTGCCAGCATCACCTTTCCTGACAAAGGTCAATTCAAGTATGTGTGCCGCTGGCATGGCAGCATGACAGGAACCATCATCGTTGAGTAGACGGGTTGAAGCTCTGCAAAACTCCTGTAAGGTTTAGGAATTAAACAAGCGTTCAATTCGCGCAAGCCACTCTGAGGGAAAAGGATAACGTCATGGACTTTGCATTGAGTGAAGAGCAAACCCTGATCTTTGACATGGCCAAAAGCTTCGGCGCTGAGCATATCGCGCCCTTTGCTATGGAGTGGGAAAAGGCAGGCACCATTCCGAAAGATCTTTGGCCCAAGCTGGCCGAGCTCGGCTTTGGCGGGCTGTATGTACGCGAAGAAAGCGGCGGCTCAGGCCTCTCTCGGCTGGATGCGACACTGGTGTTTGAAGCGCTGGCCATGGCCTGCCCTGCTGTTGGCTCGTTTCTGTCGATCCACAATATGTGCGGTGGCATGATCGACAAGTTCGGCTCTGATGAAACCCGCGCCAAATGGCTCCCTGCCTTGTGTTCAATGGAAAAAGTCTTTTCCTACTGCCTCACAGAGCCGGGCTCAGGCTCGGATGCGGCGGCGTTGAAAACCCGCGCCGAAAAGACCAACGAAGGTTATAAGCTGAACGGCACCAAAGCCTTTATCTCTGGCGGTGGCTATTCAGACGCATATGTGACGATGGTGCGCACAGGTGTCGACGGGCCAAAAGGCATTTCGACCGTTGTTGTTGAAGATGGCGCTGCGGGCCTGAGTTTTGGCGCGCTTGAAGAGAAAATGGGCTGGCGTGCCCAGCCCACAGCGCAAGTCCAATTCGATGACTGCACCGTCCCTCATGACAACCTCATTGGCGAAGAAGGACAGGGTTTTGCTTATGCAATGGCAGGTTTGGATGGTGGGCGCCTCAACATTGCCGCCTCGGCGCTTGGGGGCGCACAAAATGCCCTCGACCTCACCATGCAATATATGGCCGAGCGCAAGGCTTTCGGAAAACCCATCAACCAGTTTCAAGCGCTTCAGTTCAAACTGGCCGAGTTTGAAACCCAGCTTCAAGCCGCGCGTATCTTTCTGCGCCAAGCCGCATGGAAGCTCGACACAGGCGCGCATGATGCGACCAAATTCTGCGCTATGGCCAAGCTGATGGTGACAGATGTGTCCTTTGATGTGGCCAACGGTTGCCTGCAAATGCACGGCGGCTACGGCTACCTTGCAGATTATGGCATCGAAAAAATCGTCCGTGACCTGCGGGTTCACCAGATCCTTGAGGGCACCAACGAGATCATGCGTATGATCATCTCCCGCCAAATGATCTCGGACGCAGCATGAGCGATATCTCGATACGCGTTGTCGGCGCTGCGGGGCGGATCACCCTCACCCGCCCCAAAGCTCTAAACGCTGTGACCTACCCAATGGTGACAGCCATCGCCGCGGCCCTGAAGACTTGGGAAAGTGACCCCGCTGTCACGCGCGTGATCATTGATGCTGAAGGCGAGAAAGCCTTCTCGGCGGGCGGTGATATCGCCGAGCTCTACGAGACAGGCAAGCGCGGCGACTACGCTTTTGGCCAGACCTTCTGGCGCGATGAATACCGTATGAATGCAGCCCTGCGCAGCTACTCCAAACCCATCGTGTCGTTCCTGCAAGGCTTCACCATGGGCGGCGGTATGGGCGTGGGCTGCCATGGCTCTCACCGTATTGTGGGCGCAACCTCCCAGATAGCGATGCCAGAATGCGGGATTGGCCTTGTGCCCGATGTGGGCGGCTCCATGATCCTTGCCAATGCGCCGGGCGCATCTGGTGCATACCTTGGCCTAACGGGCGCAAGACTGAATGCGGCTGATGCAATTTACGCAGGGTTTGCAGATACTTACATCAGCGACGACAAATGGCCTGCCCTGATCGAAGCGCTTGAAGCTGGCGCAGAACTCGGGGCGCTGAGCGCTGCGAGCAGCACGGCACCAGAGGGCCAACTTGGCGCACACCAAGCCGAGATCGATGCGGTTTTTGGCGCAGCAAGCTTGCCGGATCTGGTCGCCCGCCTTGAGGCCAGTGACACAGCCTTTGCCGCGTTTGCCCTCAAAGCTGTAACACGCAATTCGCCGCTGGCTATGGCTGCCACACTCACCATGATGCAGCAGCTCAAGGGCTGTCTTGACATCCGCGACGCGCTCAAGCTCGAATACCGTTTCACATCGCGTGCGATGGAGCATGGCGACTTCCTCGAAGGTATCCGCGCCGCCATTATTGACAAAGACCGCAGCCCGCGCTGGAAGCATTCCATCGCGCAGCTCGACCCGCAGATGATTGACGCAATGCTGGCCCCGCTTGACGGCGCCGAGCTGACTTTCTCATAAGGAGAGACCCCCATGAAAATCGGATTTATCGGCCTTGGAAACATGGGTGCGCCCATGGCGGGCAACCTTGCAAAAGCAGGCCACAGCGTTACCGGCTTTGACATGGCAGATGTTGCTGTCGAAGGCGTCAGCATGGCCGCCAGCGCCGCCGAGGCGGCCACGGGCCAAGACGTGGTGATCACCATGTTGCCCAATGGCGCGATTTTGCGTGCAGTGGCCGCAGACATCCTGCCAGCCATGGCAAGTGGCGCAGCACTTGTCGACTGCTCAACCGTCGATGTTGACAGCGCACGCGCTGTTGCAGGCGAAGCCGAGGCGCTTGGTGTGCTGTTTGTCGATGCCCCTGTCTCGGGCGGCGTTGGCGGCGCATCGGGCGGAACCCTCACATTTATGGCGGGCGGCACCGAAGCCGGCTTTGCCAAAGCGGCCCCTTTGTTTGAGATCATGGGCCAAAAAGCCGTACATTGCGGTGACGCAGGCGCAGGCCAAGCGGCCAAGATTTGCAACAACATGATCTTGGGCGTCACCATGATTGCCACCTGTGAAGCCTTTGCACTGGCAGATAAGCTCGGGCTTGACCGCCAGAAAATGTTTGATGTTGTCAGCACCTCCTCGGGCTATTCCTGGACGATGAACGCCTACTGCCCCGCCCCGGGCGTTGGGCCACAAAGCCCCTCAGACAATGGCTACAAGCCAGGATTTGCCTCTGAACTTATGCTCAAAGACCTGCGCCTGTCACAACAAGCCGCAACCTCTGCCGATGCCGATACCCCGATGGGCCAAGCAGCTATGGCACTCTACGAGCAATTTGTAGAAGAAGAAGGCGGCCTTGGAACCGACTTTTCTGCCATGTTGCCACGCTTTGAAAAACGCAGCCGAGGTTAAGCTCTTATCACGCTCCAACATGACTGAGGAGAGTTAAGCCACATTTAACGCGCGGTGCGGACAATGCAAAGCAAACAGCGCTTTGGATTTTGTGTGCCGCGCGCTACTGTTTGGAAAACGATATCGAGCTTTAAAATGTTTATGTTTACCTGTGAGCGCCCGCTGTGAGCGCACCGTCTGCCAACGCCGCAATCTGGTATGCCAGTGATGGCTATGACCCTGAAACAAAAGGGATCAATGGCCGCCGTGTTGCGGGGGCCTCGTTTTTGAAAGGGTTTGTGCAGCATGCTCAGGTGGATGAGTTTGTCAGCCTCAGCGAAACCCTGTCAGGCGCACAGGCTTTTGAAGCACAATTAAAGGCTTTGGGTGCTAAGAAGCCAATTCGCGGTGTCGAGTTTTTCAATGCGCGCAAGATAGCACCTGTTGATGTGCTGTACTATCCGGCCCCCAACTACGCGAGCGAGCTGTGGCGGCGGCAAACCCTTGGAAATACAGCCTATTCCATCTGCGGCATCACCCATACGACCGCCACAAGCGCGGTCATGCAGGGGGCTGTCGATCTGCGCCTTGCACCGCAAATGCCTTGGGATGCGGTGATCTGTACCTCACAGGCGGTGCTTGCGAGCCAGGAGGCACAGCACGATATGGTGGATGACTATATCCGCCAGCGCTTTGGCTCTGTGCCGGCCCGCCCGATGATGCCTGTTATTCCGCTGGGGATCANACCCGAGGATTACGCCCACGATCCTGCAGCGCGCAAACGGCTGCGNGANCGCTTGAGTATTGGCGCACAGGATATTGTTATATCGACACTTTCCCGNCTGACNCCCTATGGNAAATTTGATCCNTTCCCGCTGTTTCTGGCNATGGAAGNCGCACAGGCCAAGCTNCCCAAGGGGATGAAGCTNCACTTNGTGGCNTGCGGNATTTATGCGGACAAACACTCTCAAGAGATCTTTGAAACAGGTGCGAAAGCTCTCATGCCAAATGTGAGCTACACCCACCTTGACGGCAGCCTGAAAGAGGCGCGCGACGAGGCCCTTTCGGGCGCAGATATCTTCACCTTCCCCATTGATAACATTCAAGAAACATTCGGCCTTGCCCCGCTGGAAGCCATGGCTGCAGGCCTGCCCCAGATCACCACGGATTGGGACGGGATGCGCGACACGGTGAGTGAGGATGTGGGTATTCGCGTTCCCACCCGAGGGCTTGCCGCGGGCCATGGGGCGACAGAGGCTTGGGCCTATGTGTCAAAACGGCTGTCATATGCGCAATATACCAGCAATATCAGCGCTTTAACTGAAGTTGACCTGACGGCTCTCACCGAGGCCATTGTCACGCTGGCGTGTGACCCCGAGAAGCGGAGGGCCATGGGCGCGGCTGGCCTGAAACGGGTTAGGAAACTGTATTCTTGGGCCAAAATTATTCCGCAATATCAGATGCTTTGGGCAGAACTTTCAAGTATTCGCCAGAGGGCTTTGAGCACCCATGACACGGCTGGNTTACAGCCAAATCCTGCCGCACCTGCGCCAACAAAGCTCTTTGCGAGCTACCCGAGTGCGCCGCTGCCCCGTGGCATCGCGGCCTGTGTGGCAACCCATCGCAGCCCCTCTCTGGAAGACGTCTATGNCTTGCGCCAGTTTAAGAACCTNAAACAACCCTTTGAAAAGGTTGAAACACTGCGCCGCGTTCTTGACGCTATTACAGAGGTCGGCCCGCAGGGCGCTGTCGCAACAGAGATTGCCAAAGACCTCAAATTCAACCCGCTGACTGTAGAGCGCTGCTATGTCTGGTTACTCAAATATGGCTTTATCGCGCGGCGGGGTTAACGCCTCCACTGGGGGTCTATCATGGGGGGGTGATACCTGTGCACCGGGCGTGCACCATGCGTGCACCGCCCTGCACCTCGCTTGTGTTAACACAAATTTAGGTAAGGCCGCGCGCGCTCCTGAAGTGGCCCCTCCAACTTCCCCCTTTTGTTTACCGAAAATTAAGATTACACATATGAATTGTGGAATGTTAATTTGGAGGTCGTTATGACCAAGAATGTTGGCGGTCTTGACCGCATCCTGCGCATCGTTGTCGGTGCTGCTTTGATCCTCGGATTTTTTCTGAACTCGGCCAATGGCTACAACTGGCTCTACCTCATCGGGATCGTCCCGCTTGCGACAGGCCTGATGAGCACTTGCCCGCTTTACAAGATCTTCGGGTTCAACACCTGCCCGATGAAAAAATAAGACAGCGCGGCGGCGGGCTACTGGCCTTTGTCGCCGCAGACTGCGCGGATGTCATCAGCCTGCGCGCGCACAAGCTCGCGCCCTGCTTCAATGGCGACGCCCGCTTTTTCAAGCTCCAAAACAAGCACAGTCTGGCGCAGATCAGCCTCTAGCAAAATCTGGGGCGGATCGCTGGCAAGCCGTGTCTGGCGGAGGTAGCGGCTCATAATGTCCATCGATGTGGACACCACATCAAGATAATCAGGTGGTACGGGGCGCTCGTCTTTGCGCGCTTCGGGCAGCATTTTCTGCAAGCCCTCTGGCAAGATATCGGCCCACTCCTTGAGCCCCTCAAAGCGCCAGAAGCTGCGCGACGGCTCCGCAGGCACCCAGAGCTTGTCATCATGCGCTCCGTTCGGGTTTACGGCGAGGGTTGTATCGGCACCAAGCGCACGGCAGGCCGAGCTTGGAACAGGGTTGACCATCCCGCCATCCAAGAGCCAACGCCCTTCGTGGCGAAACGGTGCAAAGACACCGGGCATGGCCATCGAGCCGCGCACAGCGTTGCAAAGGCTCCCCTCACGCAGCCATATTTCCTGACCTGTGGTCATATCGGTGGCCACGGCCAGAAAGGGCTTCTCAAGGTCAGAAAAGTCATCGGGCAGCCCGATCTCTTCAATGATCTGGGCGATTGCGCCCCCCTGCACAAGCCCGCCGCCCGAAAGGCGCACATCCAGCAGGCGCATGACACGGCTGCGGGTGAGCGCTGTGGCCCAATCGGCCAGCGCATCAAGCCGCCCACCTGCCCAAGCCGCCCCCACAAGTGCCCCCATGGAGCAGCCAGCCGCCACGTCGGGGCGGATGCCCATGGCCTCAAGCTCTTGCAGCACGCCGATGTGACACCACCCGCGCGCACCGCCAGACCCGAGTGCGAGGCCAAGGGTCATGGCGTTACTCCGCTGCGGCTTGCTTTGCGGCAAGCATTGGCTTGAGGTAATAGCCCGTGTGGCTGCGCGGCTCGTCAGCCACTTTCTCGGGCGTGCCTGCGGCCACGATCTCGCCGCCGCCATCGCCACCTTCGGGGCCAATGTCGATGATCCAGTCGGCGGTTTTGACAACGTCGAGGTTGTGCTCGATCACGATCACGGTGTTGCCGCCCTCAACCAGCTCTTGCAGCACCTCCAGAAGCTTGCGCACATCTTCAAAGTGAAGCCCTGTTGTGGGCTCATCAAGGATGTAGAGCGTGCGCCCTGTGGAGCGCTTGGCCAGCTCTTTGGAAAGTTTGACGCGCTGCGCCTCACCGCCCGAGAGCGTTGTCGCCTGCTGGCCGACCTTGATATAGCCAAGGCCCACGCGCATGAGCGCATCCATCTTCTCGCGAATGCTGGGCACGGCTTTGAAAAAGTCTTGCGCCTCTTCCACGGTCATATCGAGCACATCGGCAATGCTCTTGCCCTTGAACTTTACTTCCAGCGTCTCGCGGTTGTAGCGCGCGCCTTTGCAGGTTTCGCATTCGACATAGACATCGGGCAGGAAGTGCATCTCGATCTTGATCACACCATCGCCCTGGCAAGCCTCGCAGCGCCCGCCTTTGACGTTGAACGAAAAGCGCCCCGGCTTGTAGCCACGCGTCTTGGCTTCGGGCAGGCCAGCAAACCAGTCGCGGATGGGGGTAAACGCGCCCGTATATGTGGCAGGGTTGGAGCGCGGTGTGCGGCCAATCGGGCGTTGGTCAATGTCGATGACCTTGTCCAGATGCTCCAGCCCTTTGATGGTCTCGCAGGGTGCGGGCGTCTGGCGCGCGCCATTGAGCTGCATCGAGGCGGTTTTGAAGAGCGTTTCGATGGTGAGCGTGGATTTGCCCCCGCCTGACACGCCCGTGACACAGACAAACTTGGCCAGCGGGAACTCGGCTGTCACGTTCTTCAGGTTGTTGCCTGTCGCCTTGACCACCTTGATTTTCTTGCCGTTGCCTTTGCGCCGCTTGGGCGGGATGGCGATCTCGCGGGTGCCGGAAAGATACTGGCCTGTGAGGCTGTTTGGGTCATTGGTCACATACTCGGGGGTGCCGTGGCTCACAACGTTACCGCCGTGCACACCCGCGCCCGGGCCGATATCAAAGACATAGTCCGCCTCGCGAATGGCCTCTTCGTCATGCTCCACCACAATCACGGTGTTGCCCGCATCGCGCAGGTTTTTGAGCGTGGTGAGAAGCCTGCCATTGTCGCGCTGGTGCAGGCCGATGCTGGGCTCATCCAGCACATAAAGCACGCCTTGCAAGCCTGAGCCGATCTGGCTCGCAAGCCTGATGCGCTGGCTTTCGCCGCCTGAGAGCGTGCCCGAGTTGCGGCTGAGCGAGAGGTAATCAAGGCCCACGTTGTTCAAGAACCCAAGGCGCTCGCCGATTTCCTTGAGGATCGCGCGGGCGATCTCGTTTTTCTGCACGCTGAGGCTGGCAGGCACGTTTTCAACCCATTCCAGCGCTTCGCGGATGGATTTCTGCACCACCTGCCCCGCGTGTTCCCCCGCGATTTTGACTGCGAGCGCCTCTTCGCGCAGACGGTAGCCACCACAGGCACCGCAGGGGCGGTTGTTCTGGTAGCGTTCGAACTCTTCGCGGATCCAGTTGCTGTCGGTCTCGCGATAGCGGCGCTCCATGTTGGGAATCACGCCTTCAAACACGCGGCTGACTTGATAGACGCGGCCGCCCTCATCATAGCGGAAGGGGATTTCCTCATCTCCCGAACCATAAAGGAAGACCTGCTGCACATGGGCGGGCAAGTCTTTCCAGCGGGTGTTTTTGTCAAACTCGTAGTGTTTGGCGATGGCCTCGATGGTCTGGAGGAAATAGGGCGACTTACCCTTGCGCCACGGGGCAAGCGCGCCATCATAGATTTTGAGCGTGGCATCAGGCACCACGAGGCGGTCATCAAAGAACAGCTCCATGCCGAGGCCGTCACACTCGGGGCACGCGCCGAAGGGCGCGTTGAACGAGAAGAGCCGCGGCTCGATCTCGGGGATGGTGAAGCCCGAGACGGGGCAGGCGAATTTTTCGGAAAACGTGTGGCGCTCGGGGTCACCTTCGCTTGGAGCTGTCTCAAGGATCGCGATCCCGTCGGCCAGATCAAGCGCTGTGCGCAAGCTGTCAGCGAGGCGTGTCTCCATGCCCTCGCGGATAACGATCCGGTCAACCACCACGTCGATGTCGTGGCGGAATTTCTTATCGAGCGTGGGCGGCTCGTCGAGCTCGTAGAATTCGCCATCAACCTTCACGCGCTGAAAGCCCTGTTTGCGCAGCTCAAGGAATTCCTTGCGGTATTCGCCCTTACGGTCGCGGATGATGGGCGCAAGCAGGTAGCCGCGCGTGCCCTCTTCCATGCCCATGATGCGATCCACCATGTCTTGCACCTGCTGGGCCTCGATCGGCTCACCTGTGGCGGGGCTATAGGGCGTGCCCGCGCGGGCAAACAGAAGGCGCAGATAGTCATAGATCTCGGTGACGGTGCCGACGGTGGAGCGCGGGTTTTTACTCGTTGTTTTCTGCTCGATAGAAATCGCGGGGCTCAGGCCGCTGATGTGGTCCACATCGGGCTTTTCCATCATGTCCAGAAACTGGCGCGCATAGGCAGAGAGCGATTCCACATAGCGGCGCTGGCCCTCGGCGTAGATTGTATCAAAGGCGAGGCTTGATTTGCCCGAGCCTGACAGACCCGTGATCACCACAAGCTGGTCGCGCGGGATATCAACGTCAATGCCTTTGAGGTTGTGCTCACGCGCGCCGCGCACTTCGATGTATTTGAGTTCTGCCATCTGCTCGCCCTTCAGCTTTGCTTGGGCCCAGATGTAGTTAAGTTTTGGGTAACTTCCAACCCGAAAATGAGAACGTTTCAGGAACGCCCCGCAAAGGTAGCATAGGGAATACGCAGGTTTTTACCTGTCGGATGAAAAGCTGTGGCGCGCACGGCGATATGCGAGCCAGAGGTGTACGCCCGCCCCCGCCAGAAGCATCGCACCGATGAGCAGAGGCAACGCGGCATAGCCAGCCCAAGCCAAGGCCGCGACCATAACAGGCGTGCCAAGCGTATTGCCCAGATTGCCCATCTGCGCCATCGCCCCGTTGGCCTGTGCCTGCGCATCCGCGCTCTGGTTGAGCTCGGGCACCGAGGCAAAGCCGGAGCCCTGGATCAGCCCCAAGGCTAGCGCCAGCGCAAGGCAGGCCAGAGGCGCGGCCGGAACAGCCCAAAGCCAGACCATGGTGAGCACAGCAAGCAGAAACCCCAGAATGGTCACACGCACCGCAGGCATAAAGCGCAACAGAGCAACCCCAAGGGTCATGGAGCTGAAGATGCTGAGCAAGGGCATTGCCGCCATCACCCAGAAGCGCGCGGCCTCAGGCAAATAAGGCGGCAAAACCGTGAGCACAGCGACGAAGCAGAAGGTGTAAAACAGCCAGCCAAAGGCAGGCGCCGAGAGGTTTGGCGAGCAGTAGATGGCCACATGCTGCGCCATGAGCGCGCCAAAGCCGGGCAAGGCCTCGGGCACGGCCTGCCCCAACGGCTTGAGCACGCGCGACAGGACCAGCGCAAAGCTGGCCATATAGGCCGCATGGGCCAAAAACAGCGCCGGCACCCCGTAGCGCGCCACGAGCGGCTGGCCCAAAGCCGCAACAAGCGCAAAAGCTACGCCAAAAAAAGTGCCCCAGAGCGTGAGGGTCAGCCCGCGGTGGGCCGGCGCGCTCAGCTGGGCGATAAAGGTTGGCAGCGCCACCACAAGTGCCAGATGCGAGACCCCCTCCAACAGGCGCAGCGCCAGAAAGGCCGCAAAGGGCGGCACAAGCGCCTGCAACGACGACAGGACAGCGCCGCCCCAAAGTGCCAGCAGCAATGTGCGGCGAAATCCTGCGCGCGCCACCAGAATGCCCGCAACAACGCCAAGCACGAGACCAACTGCCCCCACCAGAGAGACAGCCAGCCCAAGGGCCGCGCCTGCCTCGGGGTAGAGCTCTGGCAATGAATCAAAAACCACGCTGACCTTGGCATATTGGGCTGCCGCGCCAAGGCCCGCACCCCAGAGCAGAAAGACAAGAGGAAAATTGGTTTTCATCCGCGCTTATAGGCGCAAGTGCGCGGCTGCCTCAATGCGGGGTTGCTGCTCAGGTTATATTCCATTATCAGAATTTGAATATTGCAGGACACTGCCCTGCCCCACTGCGAGGCCTCGCCATGTTTGCCTTTTTCCGCGCGCTCAAACGCACAGACCCGGCCCTCTGCCTTGAGCGGATCTCGATGGGAGAAATGCTGCTGGTCGATGTGCGCGAGCCGCAGGAACTGGACACAACAGGCTTTGCCAACGGTGCGATCAACCTGCCACTGGGGCGCTTGGCTGCGGCAGCAGACGCCAGCAACAGCGCACGCCACACGGCGTTGAGCCCTGACAAGCCCGTGGCCCTTTACTGCGCCACAGGCGCACGCTCGGCCCAAGGGGTGATGATCCTGCGCAAGCTGGGGTATCAGCACGTCCACAACCTTGGCGGGCTGAGCCATTGGCAAGCCGCAGGCGGGGCGCTGAGCCGCTAGCCCCTCTTTTTTGCTTAAAATATCCCGAGGGTCTGGGGCCGACTGCGCGCGTTACAGGCCAAGCCCCCAGCGGATCGGCGCGCCAAAGGCGCGGTGCGCCTTCTAGTCGCGTTTCTGCGCCAAGGCCCAGGCACAGATCGGAAATGCTGGGTCATTGCCCAGATCGTCTGTGGCAGGGTCATATTTCGGGGGCCAGTCAGGCTCGAGGTTGCGCAGCGCTGCGGCGCGGTTGCCCCATTCTTCGGCGCGGATGTGCTCTTCTGGAAAGCCTGCCTCAATGAGCAGGTTTTTCAGCCCGCGCGCGCTCCAGCGGGAGCAATCATTGGGCGCCGCATGAAAGGGCAGATAGAATGGCACCGCGATCCAGAAGTAGCCCCCGTCGCGCAGCATGTCATGGACATGGCAGAGCGCGGTAAAAGGCCTGTCGAGATGCTCCCAGACCTGATTGGCCAGAATGAGATCAAACTGGCGCGCGCGGCCCTGTTTATCAAGGTAGGGGCCTTTGCAGATGTCATGCTCGGGATATTTGAAGCGCTCGTAGCTCTTGGCCGTGAGGCGTTGGCCCCATTTGCCAGAAATCTCGGCCAGCTCCATGCTTTGCAAGGGCAGTGCATTCAACCACGTGGCGCTTGATCTGTTCATCACCACGCGGTTGAGAGACACCATAGACAAAACCCTTAAAAGTGGATCGCGCGCCCATATGCATCCAGCACGCTTTCATGCATCATTTCAGAAAGCGTGGGGTGTGGGAAGACCGTTTGCATGAGGTCTTCTTCGGTTGTTTCAAGCTGGCGGCCCACGACATAGCCCTGGATCAGCTCAGTGACTTCTGCCCCCACCATATGCGCGCCAAGAAGCTCGCCTGTTTTGGCATCAAACACAGTTTTGACCATGCCTTCAGGCTCGCCCAAGGCGATGGCCTTGCCATTGCCGATAAAGGGGAAGCGGCCGACTTTGACATCATAGCCCAGTTCCTTGGCCTTGGCTTCGGTGTAGCCCACGCTCGCCACNTGCGGGTGGCAATAGGTGCAGCCTGCAATGCTTTCGGGGCGCACGGCGTGGGGCTTCTGGCCCGCGATCATCTCGGCGACCATGACGCCTTCGTGGCTGGCTTTGTGGGCAAGCCACGGGGCGCCTGCGATATCGCCGATGGCGTAGAGGCCTTCAACACCTGTGCGGCAGTATTCATCAACAGTGACGTGTGTCCGGTCGATCTTGACGCCGAGCGCCTCAAGGCCGAGGCCTTCGACATTGCCGACGATGCCGACCGCGGAGATGACGGTGTCAAACTCTTGGGTTTCGGTCTTCCCGCCTGTTTCGATATGAGCGGTGACGCAGCCTTTGCCACGGTCGAGCTGTTTGACCATGGCTTTCTCCATGATCTTCATGCCCTGCTTGACGAACTGCTTTTTGGCGAATGCGCTGATCTCGGCGTCTTCCACGGGCAGCACGCGGTCCATAACTTCGACCACGGTCGTGTCAGCGCCCAAAGTGTTGTAAAAGCTGGCAAACTCGATGCCGATCGCGCCTGAGCCGATCACGAGGAGCTTCTTGGGCATACGCTTGGGCGTGAGCGCATGTTTGTATGTCCAGACCAGATCGCCATCGGCTTCAAGGCCGGGCAGCTCGCGCGCGCGCGCGCCTGTGGCCAGAACGATGTGCTTGGCGGTGAGCTCTTCAACGCCCTTCTCTGTTTTGACAGACACCTTGCCTTTGGTGGGCACTGTGGCCTCGCCCATGAAGGTTGTAACCTTGTTTTTCTTCATCAGGTGGCTGATGCCGCCTGAAAGCTGGCTGGCCACCCCGCGCGAGCGCTTCACGACAGCGTCAAGATCATAGCCGATGCCGTCAGCCTTCAGGCCAAACTCTTTGGCGCGGTGCATCAGGTGAAAGACTTCAGAGGAGCGCAGCATCGCCTTTGTCGGGATGCAGCCCCAGTTGAGGCAGATGCCGCCCATGTGCTCACGCTCGACGATGGCCACATTCAGGCCCAGCTGCGCGCCGCGGATCGCGGCCACATAACCGCCCGGGCCTGCGCCGATCACGATCATATCAAAGGATTTGGCTGCCATGTCTGTCTCCGCTTTTGTCACGAGAATCGCGCAGGAAAAACCTGCGCCTGAAAAATTAGTTTGACGTTAAACTAAATTCTGGCGCGGAGCAATCTTTTGAGCAAAAGCCAGCGCAATTTGCGCAGGCTCCGCTCTATTTCACAGTGAACAGAAGGGCTTAGGCTGCCTCAAGCGCACGTACGGTTGCGCCGTAGCCGCCATTTTGCATGTACTCTGCTTCAGGTGCAGTTGTTGTGCGGCCCAAAGCTTCGTTGCGATAGGGGAAGCGGCCAAACTCGCGAATAACCTCGCGGTGCGCACGCGCGTGCAGAAGGTTGGACTCGCCTGTTTCTGGCAGACGGTTCATCAACAGGCGGATACAACGGTCCTGATCAGAGAGGCTTTCGGCGTGCATGAGCGGCAGATAGAAGAACTGGCGCTGTGGCTCGGCGATTTTCAGATCCCAGTCTTTGTTGATGGCGCATTTGGCAGCACAGAGCGACTTCTTGTCTGTGAGAAAGGCCTCGCCCTCCCCGCGAAACATGTTGCGCGAGAACTGGTCCAGAAGAATGATATAGGCAAGCGCGCCCTCGGCATTCTTGAGCCATTCGCTCAGGCCGCCAGCTGCGCCAACGTCCCATGTGCTGAGAAAACGGTCGCGGATTTCGGCATCGAGCGCATCAGTGCTGTTGTACCAGCCCGTCTGCCCGACGTCGTCTAACCAAAATGCCAAAACATCCTCTGGCGTTACCTGCATGCTCATGGGTCCAACTCCTCACCATTTGCCCCCGGTTAACGTGAGGTTAGCGGCAAAAAATTCAAATGAAAGTAAAGTTTTGCAACAAAATTAACAAAATTATGACGCTTCTGTACTTTCNTCNTCTTCGGCCCCTGCTTCGAGGGCATATTCCACCGCCAGAGCGGAGGACGACATAGAGACCGGCGCGTAGGAGCTTGTCTCATCGCCCGCAGGGGCGGAGCGCTGTGTCATGCGGTAGGCGGCATAGACCGTGAGGGCCACAAGCAAAGCCGCGATCAGCAAGAAATAGGCCCCCGCACCAAAGGTGCTCATGAGCCAGCCTGTGATGACAGGCCCCGAGATTGCCCCCAGCCCGTTGATGAACACCAACCCACCCGAGACCGAGGCCATATCTTCAAGCTCGATAAAGTCGTTGGTATAGGCGACAAGCAGCGAATAGAGCGGGTTTGACAGCCCGCCGATGAGAAAGGCCGAGACCAGCAAGAGCGGATAGTTTCCGCCCGACACCATGCCCACCATCGCGCCAAGCGCACAGACGCCCGACACGATCATGATGAGCAAGCGGCGGTCCATGCGGTCAGAGAGCCAGCCAAGCGGATACTGAATCAGCGTTGCGCCGATATAGAACATCGACACAAACAGCGAGATTTGAGGCAGGCTCAGGCCCACTTTTGTGCCATAAACCGCGCTCATACCGAACTGGGCCGCAAAAACGCCGCCAAGGAGAAACATGCCAACACAGCCCAGAGGCGAGATTTCCATGATCTCGCGCAGGGTTTTGGGCTTGGTCGCCTCAAAGGCTGGTGTGGGGCTGACCGAGAGCAGAATGGGCGCAAAAGAGATCGAGACCAGCACCGAAATGATGACAAAGAGCACATAGCCCGCAGGATCGGCCACCAGCAGCAGCGCCTGCGCAATGATGATGCCGAGCATCTGCATGATCATGTAAAGCGAGAGGGCCTTGCCACGGTTCTGGTTGTCGGCTGAGTTGTTGAGCCAGCTTTCGGCTGTCACGTAAACGCCCGAAAAGCAAAAACCGATGATCACGCGCATGAAGGTCCAGGCCCAAGGGTCTGTCCATGTGGCGTAAAGGATAAGCACGGCCGAGATAAACGAGCCAAGCGCCGCAAAGACCCGCACATGGCCCACACGGCGGATCATGGTGGGCGTGAGGCGCGAGCCGCCAAGGAAGCCGACAAAGTACGCCGACATGACAATCGACATCTGAAACGCGCTAAAGCCCTCGATATCACCGCGAACACCAAGCAATGTGCCTTGCAAGCCGTTGCCGACCATCAAAAGCATCATACCGAGCATCAGCGCCCATGATGATGAGAGAACCTGTAACATGACTGTATCCTTATGCCTTAAGGCGGGAGTGGACTTCAAACAGCTTCATGTCGGGATTGAAACCGACACTTCACGTCTGTTTTGGTCTTTGGCGGGTTTTTGCGCCTTTGGCAGCGTATAGAGCTTAGCGGTTTGCGCGGGCCTTGGGCAAAAGCAGTGAAGAATCGCCATAGGAAAAGAAGCGATACCTAGTGTCTATCGCGTGTTTGTAAATTTCCATGACACGTTCGCGCCCCATGAGAGCTGAAACCAGCATCATCAGGGTTGATTTGGGCAAATGGAAATTGGTCATCAGCCCGTCAGCCACCTGAAACTCAAAACCCGGGTAGATGAAGATATCGGTTTCGCCTTCCCATGGCTTGATCGCCCCGCCGCGCGCCGCACTCTCCAGCAGCCTGAGCGCTGTTGTGCCAACAGGGATGACACGGCCACCCGCCGCTTTGGTTGCNGCNATTTCGGCAGCGGCCTNNTCTGTNACTTCGCCCCATTCGGCGTGCATCTTATGGGTTGTCACATCATCGACTTTGACNGGCAGAAACGTGCCTGCGCCCACATGCAGCGTGACAAAGGTAAAGGCGACCCCTGCCTCTTTGAGCGCCTCCAGCAAGATATCATCAAAGTGGAGCGAGGCTGTGGGCGCGGCCACGGCCCCTGTCTGGCGGGCAAATACGGTCTGATAGTCGGTTTTGTCCTGCGCATCGGCTGCGCGTTTGGCGGCAATATAGGGTGGCAGCGGCATGGCCCCTGCCTCGTTGAGCGCGGCTTCAAAGGCCTCGCCCTCAAGGTTGAAGCGCAGCTCTGCCTGCCCGTCGGCGCGGCTAAGGAGCGTGGCGACAAGACCCGCCTCAAAGACGATCTCTTCGCCATCACGGATTTTGCGCAAAGGCTTGACCAGCGCCGACCAGCCGCCCGTGGCGGTGGGGCTGAGAAGCGTCACCTCGATCTGGGAGCTTGTGGCCCCTGCCTCACCGGTGCGGTGGCGCGCCCCGAAGAGACGCGCGGGAATGACTTTGGTGTCATTGATCACCAGCCTGTCACCGGCCCCGAGCCAGCGCGTCAGCTCAAACACCTGCGCATCTGCAAGGGGTGCGCCTGTCTCGGCCCCTTCGGCCACCAAAAGCCGCGCCGAGGAGCGAGGCCGCGCAGGGCGCGTTGCAATGAGCGCTTCGGGGAGGTGAAAGTCGAAGTCGGAAAGTTTCATATTTTCTAACGCTTTATCTCGGGCGGTGGGCGGCGGAATATCTCGCGAAACATCGCTGGCGTAAAGATCGAAAGCGGATTGACCTGCACTTTGGGTGCGGCGGCTGTTCCGCGCATGTTATAGTTGAAGCCCACAAGCCCCTCGCCCTTGCGCGTAAAGATCGCGCCGATGCCATTGAGGATGAAAAACGGCGAGACAACGCCCTGCATATCCATCGCGCCAGAGGCAAGGTCGTAATAGCCATCCATGGAGATGCCCATCGACGTGCCCACGGCACTGGCCTTGCTCACCACAACGCGGGAGGGTGTGAGCTGGAAGCGGGACTCGACCTCGTTAAAGAGAATACCCGTGCCGCCAAGCTGCTCCAGAAGCCCGATGACGCTTGCCGCGTTCAAAAGCTCGGCCATGGCGGGCGCATCCTTGAGGCGCACGGCGGTCATTTTGAGGGAGCCATTGTAGCTGCCTTTGGCTGAGGCCGGCGCCATTGTCAGATCAAACGTGCCCCCTGTCGCGTTCTTCAACAGCCCTGCGGCCTTGAGAACCTGCCCCCCGTCTTCAGAGCGCAGACGAAAGGCGCTGCGCCCGCCTTGGGGCACAACCCGCCCTGACACAAGCGCCTCGCCATTCACGCGCCCGGAGAAGTTGCCCTCAATGCCATTGGCTGTGTCAAACTCCCCACGGAAGCTGCGCAGCGAAATACCCGAGGAGATGACCAGCTCGTCAAGGCGCGCAAGGATCGGCCCGCCCCCCTTGCCGCCTGCGCTGCCCCCTGCGCCAAGCGTGGTCTGGCTCATATCCAGCCGGCCTCCGCTGATCTCGATCTGCGGGGCGCGGCCCTGACCGCGAGACACGATCTTGAGGGGCACCGAGAGCCAGTTGTCCACGGTCACACGCTCAAAGCTGGCGTTTTGAAAGCGGCCTTGGTCAAGCGAGACGGTGCCATCGGCCGTCAGGCCAGAGGCCGCGAGGCTGATCTTGTCAACCGCCATATCGCTGCCCAAACGCCCTGTGACCGCAAGCGCCCCTGTCGCAGCTGCGCTGTGGCGCCAGCCGATCTGGGGGATGGCAAGGCCAAGCCCCGCAAGATCAGAGCGCAGCTCAAAGCGCGGGCCTGCGCCTTTTACGAGCGTCAACGCAATATCGGCGTTGGTGCGGCCAGAGACGGTGCCGTCAGGGAGGCCAAGGTTGAAACTGCGCACAAACTCGGGGGAAAGCTCTACTTTTGCTGTCACAGTCGGGGCATCGGCCTCAGGGCCAAGGGGCGCGCGGAAAATGCCCGAGACAGGGATCGTATCAAGCCGCGCCGCGCCTGTGACCGTGAGCGCCTCGCGGGTGATGCGCGCTTCAAGCGCGGGGCTGGCCAGAACCCGCCCCGGCACAATCACGGAGCTGCGCACCTCTGTCAGCTTGGCGGTGATGTCATAGCCAAGCGCATCAGGGGGCGGATTGCGCTGCATCGTCCAGCCGATGGTGCCCTCGACCTCTGCGCGCCCGTCGGCCAGAGACACGGGCAGCGTTGTGGCGCGCAGCGCATTGATCGGCTCAAGATTGGCGACGCTCAGCAGTGCCGTGATCTGCCCCTTGGCCATCAGCTTCACCTGCGCTTTTGCAGGCGCGGGTAAGGTGCGCGGAATGATGAACTCTGTACCCGCCACATTGACGCGCCCCCCTTCTGCGGCGAGCACCGTGCCGCGTGTGGCGCGCGCTGCAAAGCGCTTGCGCAGAAGGCTCGCCTGCCCTGCCAGCCCCTCGATGGGCGGCAACCCCTCCAAAAAGCGCAGCTTAACGCGCTCAAACCCGAAAGACACAAGCGGCTCGGGTTTGACATCTGGGCCTGCGCGCAGGGCAAACTGGGCCTCGTTGATACGGCCTTCCAGCACGTTGGCCGCCACCCATTTGCGGGTTTTCACACCGGCGCTCTCCGGCCAGAGCGCGAGCACTTTCTCCAGATCAAGCGCTGTGGCCGCAGCCTGCACTTGATAGCTCCAGCCTTTGGGCAGCGCTTCGATGCTGCCTTCCAGATGGAGGTTTGTCTCGCCATCGCGCAGCCCGAGCTGGCCAACCTCGACCCGAAACGGATCAAGGCTGAGGCGCAGGTCAACAAAGCCGCCATCAAAGCCGACAGGGTTTGGCAAGATCTCGGTCGGGTTCGCCTCGATCTTGCCAAGGCGCAGCTGGCCAACGAACGCTTCGGGCCAGCCCCCCTCTTCCATGACAAGGCCAAGCTGACCTTCGGCGCGCAGGCTCACCCAGTCGCTTTGCAGGTCGATCTCGTCAAACTGCACGATCTGGCGCAGCGGGTCATATCTGAAATAGGTGCGCGCCGAGGTGAAGGGCACAGGTTTGGCCGCCTCATTGGGCTGCAGCACACCTTCGGCGATTTGCAAGGTGGCGCTGAGCGGGCCAAGCTCGCCCGCAGCGCCCACCGAAAGGCGCAGCGCGCCCGAGATCGGCGCGTTGAGAGCTTCAAGCCACGAAAGCGCGGCTGACTGTGTGGCCAGATCGCGCGCGGGGAAGTCTATCAGATTGAGGCTGAGCACAGAGTCCTGCGCACCGGCGCGGCGCTCGAATGTGGCCTCAACACCCGCCGCCGACGCGCCACCTGTGAGCAGCGCAAAATCGGCCCGCAAGCGCAGATCGCCTGCCTCATGGACAAGCTCAAGGCGGCCGCCATCCACCGTCCAGTTGCGCGCGGCGCGCTCGTCTTCATAGCGCAGCGTCACGTCGCTCACATCGACACGGTCAAAACTGGCCAAAGCCTCGCGCGCCAACCAGTCATCGACCTTGGCCATGCTCTGGGCAAACCCTGCGCTTTGCTCGGCATCGCCGCCAGCGGCCAGCTCTTCGCCGAAGCTGAGCCAAAACGCGCCCTGCGTGTCACGGCGCACCCCAAGGCGTGTGCCTGAAACGCGAAGGTCTGTCGGGTGAAGCGCGCCTTTGGCAAGCGGCGCAAGCGCCAGCCCCACAGACAGGCTCTCAAGCGAGACAAGGCGCGCGCCCTCGCCATCCAGCAGCTCGGCATCTGTCAGCAAAACACGGGGGGCCCAGCCCTCCTCAACCACGACAGAGGTGCTGCCGATCTGTGCAGTATAAGGCGCAAGGTTGGCGTTAATCTGTTTGAGGATACGCGCCTCGGCCCAAGCGGGTATGGCCAGAGGCTCGGTGCGCAGCGCAACAAAGCCGATGGCGCCCGCCACAAGCATGAGCGCCAGAAGCGCAAGACTGAGCACACCCACAGCCGCGCGCTTGCGCCGGCTTTTGGGCCTCATCAGCTGGGGCGCCTCGGGGGGGCTCTCTGGGCTTTCGGGCTCTTGGGTCATGGTCCGCTTTCGGGCCATCGCACAAGGCGCTGGCAGTTTCTTTCATCGGGTCAGCACGCCAGGCCGTAGCCAGTCAGAGCCGTTCGCCTTGCGTGCGCGCCCTCGCGATAATATGAAACCCCACGAGACGGTAGAGGTAAAGCCAAGATGACCCAAGATACGCCATTTTCCGCCCCTGATTTCAGCTTGCCGAGTGACACAGGCGAGACTGTGACGCTGAGCGCGCTGCGCGGTCAGGCTGTTGTTCTGTTTTTCTACCCGCGTGACAACACGCCCGGATGCACCACAGAGGCCAAGGGCTTTTCGGCCGATCTTGCCGCCTTTGAAGCCGCTGGCGCAAAGGTTTTCGGGATTTCAAAGGACAGCCTTGAGAGCCACGGCAAGTTTCGCACCAAGCAAGAGCTGACTGTGCCGCTTTTGTCAGACGAGCACGGCAGCGCCTGCGAGGACTTCGGCGTTTGGGCCGAAAAAAAGATGTATGGCAAAAGTTTCATGGGCATTGAGCGTGCGACATTCCTGATTGATGGCGAAGGCCAGGTTGTGCGCGCGTGGCGCAAGGTGAAGGTGCCGGGGCACGTAGAGGCTGTGCTTGACGCCGTGAAAGAGCTGGCCAATGGCTGATACTCTGGCGGAGATGGCTGTTGAGGTCTTGAGCTGTGCCGACGGGCGCGAAAAAACCGCACTGGCGCGCAAACATGCAGCCACATGGTTTGCCGCGCGCGCTGCTGGCACACCGCTTGAGATCGGAACGGCCAATCCGCCCTTGCACCCTGCCCGCCCTGACGCGCCCGAGCTGCTCAGCCCCCGCGATGTGCCCCGCCGCAAACCCGGCTCTGAAAAGGGGCGCATCGCGCTTTTGCATGCGGTGGCCCATATCGAGCTGAACGCGGTTGATTTGCATTGGGACATCATCGCACGGTTTTCGCATGTGCCTTTTCCCATCGGTTATTATGATGACTGGGTTAAAGCAGGCGATGAAGAAGCCAAGCATTTCAACCTGGTGAGCGACTGCCTTGAAGCTTTGGGCAGCCACTACGGCGCTTTGCCTGCCCATGCGGGGATGTGGCGCGCGGCCGAAGACACCGCCGAAGACCTTATGGGGCGGCTCGCGGTTGTGCCCATGGTGCTGGAAGCGCGCGGCCTTGATGTGACCCCGGGGATGATCGAGGTGTTTCGCAAAGCGGGCCTCACCGAGGCGGTCGACGCGCTTGAGATCATTTATGGTGAGGAAGTGGGCCATGTGGCCTATGGCTCAAAGTGGTTCCACTTCTTGTGCGGGCGCCACAACCTTGACCCGAAGGACGAGTTCCACCGTCTTGTGAAACACTACTTTCACAGCCAGCTCAAACCGCCGTTCAACGAAGAAAAACGCGCCGAAGCAGGCTTGCCGCCTGACTTTTACTGGCCGCTTGCCGACGAAACGCCCACCAAAGCGCGCTAAGGCCCGCGTGCGGATCGGCGGGATTTCGCCGTTAAATGCGTGTTTCCAATAAGTTGCGTTACAGATTGGCCAAAAAACTTGCGCCTTTGTTAACGGAGCGGTAATCCCTTTTGAGATGGCGTCTTGGGATGGGCCGTCAGACTGTGGCAGCCCCCGTGAGGGGCACACCACGTTATGATAGAAACGGCCGAGGAACTCATCTTTGCGCACACAGCTTGCAATACGTATCGACTCGTTTCTGGAACGGTATTTTCCAGAGCGGCGTGTCTTCTTGAGGTCTGACAAGGACACGCGGTTTATCCGTCTGCGTCCGCTCGTGCAGCTCTTTACCTTTACGGCCGCAGCCACGGTGGTGGCTTGGTCGATTGTGGCGACAGCCATTCTCATGATGGACAGCATCGGTGCGGGCAACTTTCGCGAGCAAGCCAAACGCGACCAGCAAACCTATCAAGCCCGCCTGAACTTTATCTCCGAGCAGCGCGATGTGCGCGCTGAAGAGGCCCTCGCCGCGCAAGAGCGCTTCAACACAGCGCTTCAGCAGATTTCGCGGATGCAATCAGAGCTTCTGGCCTCTGAAACCCGCCGCCGCGAGATGGAAACAGGCATCGAGATTATCCAGAACACCCTGCGCTCGGCCATGAACGAGCGGGATGATGCCCGTGAGCAGCTGGCCTCTCTGGCCGCCGCCCAAGACAGCGGCAGCCCTGTGCAGGTTGCCGGGATCAGCTCGAACAGCAACGCGCTTGGCCTGATCACCAAGGCGCTGGCCGAAACCGCCGCCGAGCGCGACAAGGTGGTTGCCGATGCGCAAGACGCCTTTGTCCAAGCCGCAGAGATGGAAGAGCGCATCGCGCTGATGAAAGACCAGAACGACCAGATTTTCCGTCAGCTTGAAGAAGCCATGACAGTGTCTGTGAAGCCGCTGGACAAGATGTTCCGCGCCGCAGGCATGAACACAGAGACGCTTCTGCGCCAAGTGCGCCGTGGCTATTCGGGCCAAGGCGGCGCGCTCACACCGCTGTCGTTTTCAACGCGCGGTGAAGACCCCTCCCCCGCCGAACGCCGCGCCAACCGTATTATCGGCGAACTTGACCGCCTCAACCTTTACCGCCTGGCCGCCTCAAAAGCGCCCTTTGCCAACCCTGTCAAAGCCGGCTACCGCTTCACCTCGCCCTTCGGCTACCGCCGCGACCCAAAGACTGGCGGACGCCGCCTGCACAAGGGCGTGGACTTTGCCGGCCCCGTCGGCACACCGCTCTATGCGACGGCGGATGGTATCGTCACACATGCGGGCTGGAGCTCGGGATATGGCCGCCTTGTGAAGATCCAGCACGAGTTCGGCATCGAGACCCGCTACGCACACCAGAGCCAAATTCGAGTTAAAGTTGGACAAAGGGTCTCGCGCGGACAAAGAATTGGTGATATGGGAGCCTCTGGACGTGTGACAGGCCCCCACTTGCACTATGAAGTACGTGTAGGCGGAGAAGCCGTGAACCCAATGATCTATATCAAGGCAGCTAACGATGTTTTCTAAAAGCAAAATCAACGAACCTGGCCCCAAGGCTGATAGCACAACACCTGCTCCAAGCGCTGATAAGGGAGCCCCTGCGGCTCCGTCCAAGCCTGCCATGTCTGGCGGCAACGAGTTCAAGCCATCTGCGCCCAAAGCCAAGCCCCCTGCCTCGGTTTTGTCCTCTGACCTTCACGTCACAGGCAACCTGCGCACGACGGGCGACATCCAGATCGAAGGCACGATCGAGGGCGACATCCGCGCGCATCTTCTGACGGTTGGTGAAGGTGCCACTGTCAAAGGCGAAGTGATTGCAGACGATGTGGTTGTAAACGGCCGTATCGTGGGCCGTGTCCGTGGCTTGAAAGTGCGCCTGACCTCAACAGCACGTGTTGAAGGCGACATCATCCACAAGACAATCGCCATCGAGAGCGGCGCGCATTTTGAAGGCTCGGTGCAGCGTCAGGATGATCCGCTGAACTCGGGCGCAAAAGGCAGCGCAGCCCAAGCGGCCGCCGCAGCGGCAGCCCCTGCCTCCAAAGATCCAGCCTAAGCGGCTGACCAGATGACACGTCAGACAGGGGCATCACAGGAGACTGTGGTGCCCGTTTCTTTTGTGGCCGCCGACAAGCGCCACTTTGTGCTGATTGCGGCCATCCTCGCCTCGGCCCTCGGGTTTATCGATGGCTCGGTGCTGGCCATTGCCCTGCCTGCCATCCGTGAGAGCCTGAGCGCAGGGCTGGCGGAGGCGCAGTGGATCTATAACGGCTATATGCTGATGCTGAGCGGGTTTATCCTTGCGGGGGGCGCTTTGGGCGACAAGCTCGGCCTTGGGCGCAGTTTTGCGGGCGGGATCGCGTTTTTTGTGGCGGCATCTGTCTTCTGTGCGCTGGCGCAAACGCCCGACCAGATGATTGCGGCGCGCGTCGCGCAGGGGCTTGGTGCCGCGGTGATGGTGCCCGGCTCTTTGGCGGCGATTTCGCGGGCCTATCCGCGCGGCGAGCGCGGAGCGGCCATTGGCCTCTGGGCGGCCAGCTCGTCTCTCACCACAGCGCTTGGGCCGATGCTGGGGGGCATGTTCCTCAGCTTTGGCGGGCCAGAGGCATGGCGAATGATCTTTGCGATCAACCTGCCGCTCGGGGCGCTCGCGATCTGGCTGATTGTGGCCAACACCCGCGACGCAGCCACTGATCCGGCCCAGAAGATCGACTTTGCAGGTGCGGCCCTCGCCTCGCTTGCCTTTTTCCTGATCGCCTTTGCCTTCACCCAAAAGACCGCAGGCTACGGGGTTGCCGGGCTTGGGGTTCTGGCGGCTTTTGTCTGGTATGAGCGGCGCATAGAGCAGCCCATGGTCGACATTGGCCTCTTTGCCTTGCGCGACTTTTCCTCAGTCAATCTGGCCACGCTGTTCCTTTGGATGGGCTTTCAGGGCGTGCTGTTTTACTTGCCGATGACCCTGATCGCAGGCTGGGGGCAAGATGCGCTCCTCACCGCGCTAACCTTTGCCCCCATGTCTGTTCTGATTGCGCTGCTCTCGCCCAAAATGGGCAAGCAAGCCGACCGCTGGGGGCCACGTCCGCTCATTGCCGCTGGCGCACTGGTTATCGCTGCCGGCTTTGTGGGCTTGAGCTTTGCCGTTGCCTTAAAGACATTCTGGTTTGGTGTCTTGCCCTCAACGGCGCTGGTGGGCTTCGGGCTGGCGCTTGTTGTGGCGCCGCTCACCACCGCTGTTGTGAACTCAGTGCCTGATGCGCAGGCAGGGACAGCCTCCGGGGTTAACAATGCCGCCGCACGGGTGGCGGGGCTGATGGGGGTGGCAAGCCTTGGCGTGCTTGCGCAAGCGGGCTATCTGGCCTCAGGCGGGCTTGAGAGCTTTGGCGCCTTTTCAGAGACAGAGGGCCACAGCGCGGCGATGATCACCGGCTTTCAGGCTGTCGCCTTGGCCTCGGCTGCTTTTGCGCTCTTGTCTGCGGCCATCATATGGCTTGGCATGGGCGCTCAGGCGTCAAGCTCGGCATCCCAGTAGAGAAAGTCCATCCAGCTGTCATGCAGGTGATTGGGCGGGAATTTGCGGCCCATGTTGCGCAGCTCTTCTGCGGCGGGGGCGCGCGGGGGCTTGCGCAGGCTCAGGCCCGAGTGGCGCAGGCTGCGCGAGCCTTTGCGCAGGTTGCAGGGCGAACAGGCCGCAACCACATTTTGCCAGCTTGTTACGCCACCAGCGGCGCGTGGCACCACATGATCAAATGTGAGATCGCCTTTGGAGCCACAGTACTGGCAGCAGAATTCATCCCTCAAAAACAAATTAAAGCGCGTGAAGGCCACGCGCTTTTGAGGTTTGACATAATCTTTGAGGACAACAACAGACGGGATCCTGATCACCGTGGAGGGGCTGCGCACCACCTCGTCATATTCGGCGATGATCTCGACCCGATCCAGCCAAGCAGCCTTCACAGCGTCTTGCCATGGCCAGAGCGAGAGCGGGTAATAAGACAGCGGCCGATAGTCTGCATTGAGAACCAACGCGGGGTGCTGCTTCAGGCCCGCGGGGCTGCGCACAAAGTCTTCTCTGAAATGTCCGTCCATCTTGCCCTTCTCACCTTAGGCAGGGCCAGGCGCATATGTTGCCACCCTGCTCATGCCAACCACTATATCTCGCGTTTGCTTTGGGGCAAGCGCCATGATTGCCCCCCCAAGCGCAGATAAGCAGGCAAGTTTGACAGAGCTGTGACAAACCGCAGACAGGCGCCAAGTGTTTGATGATGTGATGTTTTCAAGGGCTTTGGCCTGACAGGTCGCCCTGCCGCTTGGCCAAAAGAAAACGCCCCTAAGATCTATAGGGGCGTTTATCAGGCTGTAGAATCAGCTCAGCCTAGTCGTTGGCGCGTTCCGCCTCGATCTCGCGCCAGCGGGCCACGGCACGGTTGTGCTCTGCCAAAGTCACCGAGAAGGTATGTCCGCCAGTGCCGTCCGCCACAAAGAAAATGTAGTCTGTGCTGTCAGGGTCCAGCGCGGCTTCGATGCTGGCGCGGCCCGGATTGGCGATGGGCGTGGGCGGCATCGCGTCAATGACATAGGTGTTGTAGGGCGTGGGGGCGCGCAGCTCGGAGCGGCGCAGACCACGGCCCAAGACGCCCTCCCCCTTCGTGATCCCGTAGATCACAGTCGGGTCGGTTTGCAGCTTCATGCCTTTGCGCAAACGGTTGACGAAAACGCTCGCAACCTGGCGGCGCTCGGCGGCCACGCCTGTTTCTTTCTCGATCAATGAGGCCAGAATGAGCGCCTCTTCGGGGCTGGCGAGAGGCAGGCCATCAACACGGCCCTCCCATGCGGCGGCCAGAATGATTGCTTGGCGCGAAGCCATTTCGGCCAGAAGCGCCTCGCGCTTGTCGCCTTTGCTCACTTCGTAGCTTTGCGGCGCAAGGCTGCCTTCGGCGGGCACAGCAGCGATCTCGCCCTCAAGCATTGAAATCCGCTTGAGGCCTTCCACGATCTGCCAGCTGGTCACACCCTCGGCAATCGCAATCCGAAAGCGCGTATCGGCGCGGTCACGCACCGCGACATATTCGGCAGGTGCCTCCTCGGAAGCCGGGTCGAACTTGGCCTTTTCAACATAGGTGCTGGTGGCAGGGTCAAGCTCGCGTACAAGGTTGGAAAGCTGGGTCACGCCGATGCGATAGACGATCTCGGTGCCGCAGGTGCTGGCGCCGCCGCGGGTGATGATATCAGCGATCTCTTTGGGCGAGGATTTGGCCGGCACCAGGTAGCTGCCCGCCTTGAGCTTGCTGGCAAGGCCTGCATAGTCCATCCCGACACGCAGCAGCATGCCTGAGCTGATTGCCCCTTGTTTTTCAAGGCTTTCAGACACGCGGGACATGTTGCTGCCACGCTCGACGCGCAGACAGATTTGCTCGTCCAGCGGGCCTTCTGCGGCATACTCACTTTGCCCCCACAAGATCACCCCCCCAACAAGAAATGTCAGGACGATGAGCAGTGTCAGAGCGTTTGATGCGATGTGCCGCCACATGGGGTCAGTCTACCTTTCGGAAGATGACCGAGGCATTTGTGCCGCCAAAGCCGAAGCTGTTGGACAGCGCAATGTCGAT